>ERZ773187.919-NODE-919-length-25291-cov-9.746790_pt1 | contig 25291 bp, 22 predicted proteins | sample MGYA00511242_ERZ773187 | MGnify/ENA primary metagenome ERZ773187 (study PRJEB29015, sample SAMEA2737744) | human gut metagenome | biome: human gut; feature: human-associated habitat; material: faeces | place: China | collected 2012 ... | reverse complement strand
TGATGTGTTACTATAAATGTAAATAGATTGTGAAGTATATTTTGCTTCCGGGGAACAAACGTGGATACATTACAGCTCTCCATCGTCCATCGCTTGCCGCAGAGCTATCGCTGGTCGGCGGGTTTCGCAGGTTCGAAAGTTGAACCGATTCCGCAAAGCGGGACGAACTGCGATAACTGCCTGGTGGCGCTTAAATTGCTCAGTCCGCAAGACGAAAACGCATGGCCGGTAATGGAAAAGCTCAGCCAGGCGCTGACTGACATTGAACTCGACAGCTCTGTGCTGGAGTGCGAGGGCGAACCCTGCCTGTTCGTGAAAAGTCAGGACGAATTTGCCGCCACCTGCCGCCTGAAAAATTTCGGCGTAGCCATTGCTGAGCCGGTGTCTGGCCAGAATCCTTTCTGAGTGTCAACGTAACGCCAACAGCTGGCGGGTATATGCCTGCGTCGGCGCGGCAAACACGCGCTGACACTCTCCCTGCTCGACAACCTCTCCCTGACGTAAAACAATAACCTGATGGCAAAGCGCCTGCACGACCTGCAGGTCATGGCTAATGAAGATATACGCCAGCCGATACTGCTGCTGAAGATCTTTCAGTAACGCCAGAATCTGCGCCTGCACGGTGCGATCCAGCGATGACGTCGGTTCATCAAGGATGATTAGCTCCGGTCGCAGGATCAAGGCGCGGGCAATGGCAATACGCTGTCGTTGTCCACCGGAAAAGGCCCCCGGATAACGTTGCCGGGTTTCGGGATCCAGCCCCACCTCGCCCATTACCCGAATCACCTCGGCTTCTCGCTGCGCCGGGGTGAGCGCAGGCTGGTGTACGCGTAACCCCTCTTCGATAATCTGCAGGACATTGAGTCGCGGGTTGAGTGAGGAGTTGGGATCCTGGAAAACCACCTGCATTCGATGGCGCAACGGAAGCATCTGACGGCGATTGCGGTCATGCAGCGTCTTACCATCGAAAGTCATCTCACCTTGCGACGTAATCAGCCGCAGTAGCGCCAGCCCGGTGGTGCTTTTACCGGAACCAGATTCCCCCATCAGCCCCAGAGTTTCACCTGCACGAAGGGTAAAGCTGACCTTGTTCAGCACCCGTTTGCTATCCACCTCCCGGCGTAAAAGACCCTTACGTATCGGGAAGGCCACCGACAAATTATTCACGGTGAGTAGCGTCGGGGCGCTCTCTGCCAGTGGAACAGGGCCGCCGGCGGGTTCACTATCAAGGAGTCGCTGCGTGTAGGGATGTTGCGGAGCACTAAACAGGGCAGGGGCGCTGTTCTGCTCGACGCAACGCCCGCTTTGCATCACCGCGACCCTATCGGCAAGCTTTTTAACGATGCTGAGATTGTGGGTGATAAACAGCAGGCTCATGTTCAGCTCGTCGCGCAGTTCCCGCAGCAGTTGCAGGATCTGCGCCTGTACCGTGACGTCCAGCGCCGTGGTGGGTTCATCGGCAATCAGCAGTTCAGGGCGGGTGAGCAGGGCCATGGCAATCATGACGCGCTGGCGCTCTCCTCCCGAGAGCTGATGCGGGAAGTCAGAGAGCCGTTTGGCCGCGTGACGAATGCCGGTGCGCTCCAGACAGTCGAGCATCTCGCCGCGCGCGGCCTCTTTACGCATCCCCCGATGCAGAGAGAGCACTTCATACAGCTGTTTTTCAAGGGTATGCAGTGGGTTGAGCGAGACCATCGGCTCCTGGAAGATCATCGCGATTTTATTGCCTCGCACGCCGCGTAGGGTACGTTCATCGGCATGCAGTAGTGACTGCCCCTGAAAGAGAATATCGCCCTGGGGATAGATGGCCGGTGGCGAAGGCAGCAGGCGCAGCACTGAGAGGGCCGTAACGCTCTTCCCCGAGCCGGATTCACCCACCAGCGCCAGCGTTTCTCCCGGATCGATATGCAGTGAGAGATCGCTCACTACCGGACGCGTTTCGCCCTGCTGACGAAAAGCGATGGAGAGGTTATCAATATGCAGAAGGGGCTGCGTCATGTTACACCGCCTTGTTGGGGTCGAAGGCATCGCGTACCGCTTCGCCAATAAAGATCAGTAACGACAGCAGCAATGCCACCGAGATAAACGCGGTGATCCCAAGCCAGGGCGCCTGTAGGTTATTTTTGCCCTGCAATAACAGTTCCCCCAGCGATGGCGATCCCAGCGGCAGGCCGAAACCGAGAAAATCGAGAGAGGTCAGGGTAGTGATGGAGCTGCACATAATAAACGGCAGGAAGGTGAGGGTAGCCACCATCGCATTGGGCAGAATGTGGCGGAAAATAATCCCCCGATCGCCCACCCCCAGCGCCTGCGCGGCACGGATATAATCAAAATTACGGGTACGCAAAAACTCAGCCCGTACCACGCCGACCAGCGCCATCCAGCCGAACACCACGGTGATGGCGAGTAACCACCAGAAATTCGGCTGCACTACGCTTGAGAGCAGAATGATCAGAAACAGGGTCGGCATGCCCGACCACACCTCAATAAAACGCTGTCCCCAAAGGTCGATTTTGCCGCCGTAATAGCCCTGAAGGGCGCCCGCCAGTATCCCCAGAACGCTAGAGAAAAGGGTCAATAGCAGGCCGAACAGAATCGAGATGCGGGTGCCATAGAGAATGCGAGCCAGTACATCGCCGCCGTTGGCATCGGTGCCTAACCAGTTCTGACTGGAGGGGGGAGAAGGAAAGGGACGGGTAGTGGCAAAGTTAATGCTGGTGGCGCCAAAACGAACCGGCGCCCACAGCGCCCAGCCGTGGTTATCGAGCTGCGCGCGTAGCCACGGATCTTGATAATCTGCCGGGGTGGCGAACGGGCCGCCAAAGTCGCTCTCGCTGTAGTTATTTATCGCTGGCAGATACCAGCGGTCGTTAAAATGGACAAGTAGTGGCTTGTCGTTAGCCACCAGTTCAGAGAACAGGCTCAGAATAAAGATCACCGCAAAGATCCACAGCGACCAGTAGCCGCGGCGGTTGTGGCGAAAACGGGCCCAGCGGGCCTGGTTTATGGGGCTTAGGCGTAGCATCAGCGGCCCTCAAAATCGATGCGTGGGTCGACCAGCGTATAGCTGATATCACTGATGATATTCAGCAGCAGGCCAATCAGGGTGAAGATATAGAGTGTGCCGAACATCACCGGGTAGTCACGGGAGAGCGTCGCTTCGTAGCCCAGCAGGCCGAGGCCGTTCAGGGAGAACATCACCTCTATAAGCAGCGAGCCGGTGAAGAACATGCTGATAAAGGTGGCCGGAAAACCGGCGATGACCAGCAGCATGGCGTTGCGAAATATATGCCGCCACAGAATTTTGCGCTCGCTCACCCCTTTCGCCCGGGCGGTGACCACATACTGTTTGCGGATCTCATCAAGAAACGAATTTTTGGTTAGCATGGTGAGCGCCGCGAAGCCGCCAATGACCGTGGCCAGCACCGGCAAGGTGATATGCCAGAGGTAATCCGTCACTTTCTGGTACCAGGGCAGAGAGTCAAAATCCGCCGAGACCAGCCCGCGCAGCGGGAAAAGGTCGTAATAGCTGCCTCCGGCAAAGAGGACGATCAACACCACGGCGAAAAGGAAGGCCGGAATAGCATAGCCGATAATGATAAAGGTACTGCTCCAGGTATCGAAACGGCTGCCGTTATAGACCGCCTTGCGAATACCCAGCGGGATAGAGACCAGGTAGATAATCAAGGTACCCCATAGCCCCAGCGTGATGGAGACGGGCAGACTCTCTTTGATCAGTTGCAATACCGAGGCGCTGCGGAACAGGCTATTACCAAAATCGAAGCGCGCGTAATCCCACAACATTTTGAAATAGCGTTCATGCAGCGGTTTATCGAAACCGTAGCGCTGAGTGATCTCGGCGATCACCTCCGGATCGAGACCGCGTCCGCCGCGATAGTGGCTTTCACTGATATTACCCACGCCGGTACGGGCATGGCTGGCGCGCATCCCTTCGCCACCCCCTCCCGGCAGGCTGTTGCTGCTACCCATTTCGATAGCGGCTATGGCCTGATCCACCGGACCACCGGGGGCAATCTGCACGATAAAAAAGTTGATAGTTATGATGGCCCACAGGGTGGGGATCACCAGTAATAAGCGACGAATCAGATAAGCGCCCATAACATTCCTTACCGTCGCTCGGCGGGTAATTTCGCCGCTTTGTTCACGTCATACCACCAGTTTTCAAAACCGAGGGCGTAAACCGGACGTACCGCCGGGTGAGAAAATTTGTCCCAGCTGGCGACGCGATCCTGTGCCATATACCACATGGGCAGCATGTAATAGTTCCATGTCAGAACCCGGTCGAGCGCCCGCCCGAGCGGTAGCAATTTCTCTTTATCGCCCTGGGGGTCAACGATCCGGGCGATAAGCGCGTCGAGGGCCGGGCTTTTTACTCCCGGGGAGTTATAGGTGGAGTCGATATATGCCGAAGCCCAGGAGAGCTGCAGATCGGAGCTTGGCCATGGCATCGCCCGCCACAGGCGCGGCATCATATCGTAATCGCGGCTACGCATACGGTTGGTGATTTGCGAATTATCGACCTGGCGAATCGTCATCGTCACGCCCAGGCGTTCGAGATTGTGCTGGAACGGCAACACCCACTGATTATTGCCGCCGGAGGGAAGTAGCAGCTCAAAGGTGAGCGGTTTCCCGGTCTGGATATTAACGCGTTTCTGATTTTTTAGCGTCCAGCCTGCTTCATCCAGCAATTTACTGGCTTTAAGCAGGTTGTTCCGATCGTAGCCGTCGCCCTTTGACACCGGCGGCTGATAGACGGAGGTAAAGACCTCGGCCGGGATTTCACCCTTGAGCGGAGCGAGCAGCGTCAGCTCAGCGGCGTCCGGATACCCTGTTGCGGCGTACTCCGTATTTTGGAAATAGCTGTTCACCCGGCTGTAGGCTCCGTAGAAGAGCGCTTTGTTCATCCATTCAAAGTCGAAGGCGAGGGTAATGGCTTCGCGCACGCGTCGGTCGGTAAAGACGGGGCGCTGGATATTAAACGCCAGCCAGCGGGTGTCCTGCGCCGAATCGCTCTTAAACTCATCTTTCACGATATAGCCGCGCTCGAAATTTCTGCCGGTGTAGCGGGTGGCCCAGTTTTTGGCGCTGCTCTCAAGGCGCATATCAAATGCCCCGGCCTTGAAGGCCTCAAAGGCGACATTATCGTCCAGATAATAGTCATAGCGCAGGGTGTCAAAGTTCCAGCGGCCGCGGTTAACAGGCAGGTCGGCGGCCCAGTAATCTTTTACCCGTGACCAGATGACATACTGCCCCATACGCCAGCTGGTAATGCGATACGGGCCGCTGGCCAGCGGCGGCGTGGAAATAGGATCGCTGAGTTTATGATTTTTCCAGAATTTCTCTGGCATCACCGGCAGGGAGAAGAGGCTCAGCATATCCTCTTTATTAGGCTTCGCCAGCTCAATACGCACCGTAAGCGGCGCGATGGCTTTAACGGTGGTGCCTTTATAGACCAGTCGGAACTGGGGGACCCCTTCAGTCATAAATTTATGAAAGGTAAACTCGACGTCACGGGCGCTGACCGGTGTCCCATCATGAAAGCGCGCTTTCGGATTGAGCGTAAGCTCCACCCAGGAATAATCATCAGCGTAGCGTGCAAACTCAGCGACCAGAGGATAGTAGCTGCCGGGTTCATCGTCCGAGGTGGTGAAGAGGGGATCGTAAAGTGATTCAGTGCGTTCGGCGGCCACGCCGCGCAGAGCATAGCGGTTGAAGTTATCAAAGGTACCGATAACGGAAAGGGTAGCCTTTCCCCCTTTTGGCGCCGCCGGGTTGACGTAATCGTAGTGATCGAAATTGATGGCGTATTTCGGCTCGCCGATGACGGCGAACGCGTAGCTCTCTTTGATGGTCTGCGCCTGACAGAATCCACTCAGCGCTACAAGCAGTAGCATCATTACGCGCAATATCATTCCGCTACGCATTCCTTATTATTAACTGGCCACCCGATGATCATTGAATAATAAGTGACGAGGCGACCGTTGTGCAATTATTCACGACTGAGCCCGGGATCTTCTTGCCACGTCAGCAGCGCGTCCAGCGGCATAGGGCGACTAATCCAGTATCCTTGTAAGAAATTGACGCCATGTTCCCGCAGCCACTTTGCCTGCTCGACTGTTTCTACCCCTTCCGCCACGGTGACCATATTCAGCCGGCGCGCCAGGGTAATGACTGCGTCGAGGACGGGGGAGGTAACCGTTTCCATACCGATGGTGTTGACGAACCCACGATCGATTTTGAGATAGTCCATCGAGAAGCGCTCAAGATAGATGAGCGCGCTATGCCCGGTACCAAAGTCATCAATCGCCACTTCAAAGCCTTCATGATGAAGCCAGTCGAACAGCCGGGCCGCTTCGCTGTGTTGCAGCATATTGCGCTCGGTAATTTCAAGCACGACCTGGAAGTGATTCGGCGGTAGCGAGGCGGCAAATTTGCGCATGTCTTCTTTAAAACTTTCGGCATGCAGGTGGCCTGGAGCAATATTGATCCCCAGTTTTGCACCCGGCGGTAGCCGTTTTTTCAACATTGGCGCATCGCGCAGTATCAGGTCAAAGAGGTGCAGCGTCAGCGGGACGATCAACTTTTGTGCTTCAGCAAAGTTGATAAAAGCATCAGGCGGGATCTCTCCGGCACCCGGATGACGCCAGCGCAAGAGTACCTCTACGCCAGTCATTTTTAGATCGTTGGCATCTACAACCGGCTGATAGACCACATAAAACTGATCCTGCTTAATGGCCGTCAGGATCTCTTTTCTTGGGTTAGCCCGCGCCATCGACAGGTAGTAGCAGACAACCGCACTGCTGATGCCGCAAATCACGCCAAACAGTAATGCAAACAGCAAGTCTTCTCGCGTCCAGGCTTCGGCGTAGAGATTTATTTGCAGCGGCAACTCTTCAATGCGGGTGGACCGTATGGGTGGCGTGGTTAATTCGTTGGTATGCAGCAGGTGATCGGCATAGGTTGAAAAGGCGGTGTTTCCTACCACCAGCGCAATGGCCGCAAACTCATCCTGACGGGCTGTATATAAGAGGTAAGGGGTCAGGTTGAGGTTAATTGAGGTAAAAATGCCGCCATCGTTTACCAGCGGGTTACGGTACCACAGTACAATGGCGGATTTATTCGGCATCATTGGGGTGCCGGGGACCAGCGCCATATCGATTGGCTTTTTCAGATCAATTTCGGGAACCAGATCCGCAAGGGGGGTGTTCATCGGCCCGGTGGCCGAAGAGCAAAAAGCGATTTTGTCTTTCACCAGCAGAAATGCGCGAACGTTCAGGCTAAAGGCCGCGCGCGAGGTCAGCTCTGAACCCACATCCTCACATCTATTCAAAGTCATGGGTTGCAGCTGGTCGACAGAGGTACGCAGCTCGGTGAAATAGCTCTCCATATACAGTCGAAGATCGACAATCAGGTTATCGAACCTTACCGCGCGTTTATGGTAACTGGAAAAAAATTGCAAACCGCCGCAGAGCAGGGCGATAAACAGGCCGGTAAGAAGGCTAATGATCAGCACTTTACGGCGGGATGAAAAGTAGCGGGTGAACATTGATGTTATCAGATCCTGATTTGCCGCCCCCGTCTTCATGACGGCTAAATTCATGCAGTTACACGACTATAGCCTGGATTGGCTTTGCCGGAGAAAGGTTACGCTCTCTTGCCTGGCGATGAAACAAAAAAAAGCACCGCCGTAGCAGTGCTTTATTCAACGTGTTGTCAGCCAAGGGTAACGGACAACACGCATCGATTAACTCCGCGTCAGTACACGGCGCGCTTCATTGTAGCGCTTCTTCCAGTAAGGCTCGTTCATACTGGAGATCATCACACCGTTGCTGGTGGATGCGTGGACGAACTGATCATTACCGATATAGATGCCGACGTGTCGGCCGGTCGAACCTGCGCGGAACAGGACTAAATCGCCGGTGCGTAAGCTGGTACGCGAAATCGACTTGCCCATCTCCTGCTGTTCATAGGTTGAACGCGGAAGTTCTAAACCAAACTGCTCACGGAAAGTACGCTGTACGAAACCGGAACAATCAATACCTTTTTTGGTGCTGCCACCCAGGCGGTAACGAACGCCTTTCCAGCTGGCATACTGGTCCATAAGTCGGGATTTCACATCCAGATTACGTACCATTGTCTCAAATTCATCCTGAGAGGCTTGCAGTGAAGAGGCGTCTTCTGACCCCACAACACGCGTCTCAGGATGCATATTCTTCGCGGTATTCGTTGTGCTACAAGCAGAAAGCAGAACCGCAACTGCAATCGCCGGGATCCCCCGCAAGATATATCTCAAAATCGGTTGAGATTTGACCATTTTGTTTATTTTCCCTTGAAGTCCTTAACGATCAATATCGTTATAAAAATGCCAAACGTGACGAGACTAATTACCTGCGCACTTTGAGACAATTCTTTATGGTCAAATCTGTGGCGAATCGCACAAATTTTTCTGCATTAGAAATAATTACGGTGCTGGGTAAAACGAGTCTGAGAGTAACCGATTGCCGAACCCATTGCGAGTAAAAAAAGCCAATTTTTTATAAGTATTTGTGATAGCCAAATCAGGCTGATGGGAAAGGGGAATGAGGGGATAAATCAGACTAAAAATCACACAACTGATTCATTTGTAAGCCGATTAATGTTACAGCATGATGACATAATGGAAATTAAGCAGCCGTTAAATCGTCAGGGATCGATAACGATCCCTGACGGCGCTTAATAATTTCGGTTAGTTATTTGTTTTATTTTTGTTGAATTTATGAGGTAAATAACGATCGAACACGGCGATTAATTTATCACTTAATGGAGTCATCAGACACCAGGGAAGACCAATCAGCGCCACAGAGAGCGACCCGACAGCAATATCGGTGAACCAGTGGGCGCCAATCATGACTCGCGGGAAAGCAAAGACCATAAAGATAATCAGGGCAACCATAAAGGCTTTATGACCGAAATAGCGCCATACTACTGCCGCAAAAATAAGCAGCATCATCCCGTGATCGCCAGGGAAACTGTCTTTCGAGGCGTCTTTCGTTGAAATATGCAGCAATTCGCTAACGCGATAAATATCAGAAAACCAGAGCGTAGGACTCGAACGCTTCACCGGAATAAGGGCTGATGCCAGTTGATTCAGCACCACGGCGATCAATAACATTACCAGCCCGATAATAATAATGCGCCGACGGCCTTCTGCCGATGCCTGGCGCCAGAACCAGAGAAGCAGACAGCCCATCGCCAGTAACGAACATCCGTCAAAAGCACGGTTATTGGTGATGGCGACCAGCCACAGGAAGGCACGACTCTCCACCAGCTTATGGTTAAAGAAGTGGAAGATGCCACTGTCCAGCGGGAACCAGAAACCGTGGTTAACCGGCAGGTACCATGAGAAGAAGAGCGCCAGGCCAGCGACATTAAGCAGTATTATCTGGGGGAATCGTGTTTTCATCATCGTTTACTAAGCTAAGAAGTCCGGGCAACGTTAGTTGTCGGAAGTTAAACGAAGCTTCAACAGACTAGCCTGAAGTGCGTTCCAGTCGGTATTTACCGCACTAATTAGCTCTATACGGCTGTCCGGTGGAGCCACTCCCTGGGTTTCGATGAAGTAATCTTCCCCCTGGCGATTAATCCGCACCAGGCCATCTGGCGTGCGCATCACCCCTTTAACGCGATCAACCGGCGCCAGTCGCGCCCATTCCAGCAGACCGATAGTGTCGAAACAGGTGTCAGCGTCAAAAATCCATCCGCACGCCTGATGGCCCTGGCCGCTATTGAGGTTACGCCGCCAGCGCTGGTGAGCAGGCAGGCTCAGGGCGGCAAGCCCTTTCTGATCGCGATGGGAATGGTTGTGTTCCGCGCTGGCAGGCAGTTCCACCGTATTCAGGCGCGGCAGATCTAACAAGGCGATATCGATGTTGCCCTGCGTTGCGTACTGCAACTGACGCTCCCCGCCGACGTGTTGCCACCAAATCTGAAGCGCTTCACGGCTTTCTGGCGTCGCCCGATCTTCTTTGTTGGCAATGATAATATCGGCAGAGGCCAGCTGATCGCGGAAGTTGTCATTTTGTACCGCTTTTTCGTCCAGCAGCTGACGCGGGTCGAGTACGCACAACGTCGCACGCAGATCGATCCAGGGTTCATAAACCGGCGAGGTGAGCAGGTCGAGGATCTGCTTAGGATGGCCAAGGCCAGTGGGCTCGATGAGCAGGCGGTCGGGTTTACCCTGTCGCAGAAGCGTGTTCAGGCCAACCTGCATCGGCAGACCATTAACACAACACATGCAGCCTCCGGGTATCTCTTTGATCATCGCGCCGCTGTCGGCCAGCAGCGCGCCATCGATACCCACTTCGCCAAATTCATTGACCAGTACGGCCCATTTTTCGGCAGGATCTTTATTGGCCAGCAGATGCAAAATTGAGGTGGTTTTGCCGCTGCCGAGAAAACCGGTGATCAGGTTAGTCTTGGTCACATGTGCTCCAGGAGTGATAACTGTAATCTTATAACAATTATCAATAATCCTGGCTGAAAAGAACAGTCATGAGAAGAGGTCACGCGAACGGAACCCTATTCCGTCCGCGTAAACCGCCATTATTGGGAAAGGTTTAGCGTATCAATGATCGCCTGGCGGGCGCCGGTGTGCTGAATACGCTGGTAAGCGTTGCTGACGGCGTCAACAAACCCGGCATCCTGCGGCAGATCCTCGCCAAAAATTTCGCTCAGGCCAAGCAGCGCCTGCACGCGCGTCTGCTCGGTACTGCTGTCGACGATAGCGCGGATTTTGTCGCTCAGGGGATCGCGTACGTCGATGGCCTGACCCGCATCATCCACGCCGCTGACGTAACGCATCCAGCCCGCTACGCCAAGCGCCAGCAGTGGCCACGGGGTGCCGCGCTGCAGGTGCACGCGGATCCCTTCCAGCATGCGCTGAGGCAGCTTCTGGCTGCCATCCATCGCAATCTGCCATGTACGGTGCTGCAGGGCCGGGTTGGTAAAACGGTCGATCAGACTTTCGGCATACGCATCCAGATCCACACCGGTAATGCGCAGGGTAGGGGCTTGTTCGGTCAGCATCAGCTGACGGGCAGCCTTGCGCAAAGCCTCGTCCTGCATGCAGTCGCTGATATGGGCAAACCCGCTGAGATAACCCAGCCAGGCGAGGAAAGAGTGGCTGCCATTAAGCATTCGCAGCTTCATCTGCTCCCAGGGCAACACATCCTGCACAAGCTGAACGCCCGCGGCTTCCCACGCCGGGCGACCGGCCACAAAATTATCTTCAACCACCCACTGGATAAAGGGCTCACAGCTGATGGCGCAGGGATCATCCACACCCAGCACGTCAGCAATTTCCGCAAGGGAGGCGTCGGTCGCTGCAGGAACAATGCGATCCACCATCGTCCCCGGGAAGCTAACATGTTCCGCAATCCACTCAGCCAGTTCCGGCGAGCGTTTCTGCGCCATGCCCAGCACCGCATTTTTCACTACATGACCGTTATCGGGGATGTTATCGCAGGAGAGTACGCTGAAGGGCGTCAGGCCGCGTTCGCGACGACGGTGTAACGCTTCGACCAGAATACCCGGCGCCGAGTGTGGCTCAGTGGGATTTTCCAGATCGTGAAGAATACGTTCGTTCTGCACATCCAGTTTGCCGGTGGCAGGATCAATGCAGTAACCCTTTTCCGTAATGGTCAGAGAGACTATCGCCACCTGCGGTTCGCAGAACTTCTCAATAATGGCGGCCAGCGAATCAAGCTTCGCGTTCAGGCACTCATGCACCGCGCCGACGATGATGGGTTGATTCCCATCCGCCCCTTTTTCCAGCACGGTAAACAGGTGATCCTGCGCGCGCAGCTGGCTCATCAGCTTATCGCCGCTAAACAGGCTAATCTCACAGATACCCCAGTCGCCGCCCTCGGCATTCAGCACGCGATCGGTTAACAGCGCCTGATGTGCGCGATGAAAAGCACCAAATCCAAAATGGACGATGCGGGAGCGCAGTTGCTGACGATCGTACTGGGGCTGCTTAACGTTAGCGGGCAGCGTAATAGAGGCAATTGTCTTCATGAAATACACACCTGATTAACCGTTAATTAACAATGTCAGTCTAAAGTTATATGACAGCAATTTAAATTGGTGAGCCGTAAATATGCGGGAACTGTGAGTTTGATCAATCAATGAGGCGAGGCGCGTTGACCCGGCGCGTTAGACATGTATGGTAGTCGTCATTGCGTCACATTATATTGGTATAACAACTTTGCGAGGATGAAGCGATGGAACAAACCTGGCGTTGGTATGGCCCGAACGATCCGGTTTCTCTTGATGACGTGCGCCAGGCAGGCGCGACCGGCGTGGTGACCGCGCTGCATCATATTCCTAACGGTGAGGTATGGCCGGTAGAAGAGATTAAACAGCGCCAGAAGCTGCTGGCCGAAAAAGGGCTCACCTGGTCGGTCGTTGAAAGCATTCCGGTGCACGAAGAGATCAAAACCCATTCCGGGCAGTGCGCGACCTGGATTGCCAACTATCAGCAGAGCATTCGTAATCTGGCGGCCTGCGGTATTGATACGGTCTGCTACAACTTTATGCCTATCCTCGACTGGACGCGCACCGATCTGGAATACGAATTGCCGGATGGCTCCAAAGCACTGCGCTTTGATCAGATCGCCTTCGCCGCATTTGAGCTGCATATCCTGAAGCGTGAAGGCGCCGCAGCCGATTACAGCCCTGAAGAGCAGCAACAAGCCCAGGCATGGTTCAATGCGGCCAGCGCGGCAGAGATCGAAAAATTGACCCGCAATATTATTGCCGGCCTGCCGGGCGCTGAAGAGGGCTATACCCTCGACCAGTTCCGCGCACGTCTGGCGGAGTATGGCAATATCGATAAAGCACAGCTGCGGGAAAACATGGCGCACTTCCTGCGCGCTATCGTCCCGGTGGCAGAAGAAGCGGGCGTGCGTCTGGCAGTGCATCCGGACGATCCACCGCGTCCAATTCTCGGTCTGCCGCGTATTGTCTCTACCATTGAAGATATGCAGTGGCTGAAAGAGACCGTCGACAGCATCAACAATGGCTTCACCATGTGTACCGGCTCCTACGGCGTGCGTGCCGATAACGATCTGGTGCGGATGATCGAAACCTTTGGTGATCGTATTCACTTTACTCACCTGCGCGCTACCTGCCGGGAAGAGAATCCAAAAACCTTCCACGAAGCCGCGCATCTGGGGGGTGACGTGAATATGGTGGCGGTGGTGGACGCTATCCTCAGCGAAGAGCAACGCCGCAAGAAAGCGGGCGATGTGCGACCGATTCCATTCCGTCCCGATCACGGCCATCAAATGCTGGATGACCTGCGTAAGAAAACCAATCCTGGCTATTCGGCGATTGGGCGACTGAAGGGGATGGCGGAAGTGCGTGGCGTGGAACTGGCGCTAAAAATGACCAAATATCCCGAACTGCTGTAAAAAAGAAACCCGGCGAAAGCCGGGTTTTTTGTCTTAGTCTGCACGACCCATATAACGTTTTTCTTCGATATGGATACGGATCTTCTCGCCAGCGGAGAGGTACTCCGGAACCTGCACCACCAGGCCGGTGGTCAGCGTCGCCGGTTTGTTACGGGCGCTGGCTGAAGCCCCTTTGATGCCCGGTGCGGTCTCAACGATTTCCAGATCAACGGTCTGCGGCAGCTCAAGCGCCAGCAGCTGGCCGTCCCAGGTCAGTACCTGCATATCCGGCATGCCGCCTTCAGGCATAAACTGCAGCTCGTCTGCGATCTGATCTTTGGTGAAGATATACGGGGTGTAATCTTCTTTATCCATAAACACGTATTCGTTGCCATCAATATAAGAGAAGTCAACGAAGCGGCGGGTCAGGGTCACGGTATCGACGATATCGTCGCCTTTAAAGCGCTCTTCCACTTTAAGACCGGTGCGGACATCGGAGAAACGCATTTTATACAGCGTCGCTGCGCCACGGGCGCTCGGTGCCTGGATATCAATATCCTTCACAATCAGCAGTTTGCTGTTGTAGTTCAGCACCATACCTTTTTTAATTTCGTTCGCTCTTGGCATTGCAGTAATCCTGTTAACGGGGAGGTCAAAAATATCGCGTCAAAGTACTCGCGCGCGGGCTTTCAGGCAAGAGGAATTCGTGGGTTTTGCTATCAATACATAAAAGGTGTTACTGTGCGCGCCACGCCCGCTCTGCGGGTTCTCGTCAGGGTAAGAGAGCCTTTATGGAATGCCGTCCAGACTGTGGAGCGTGCTGTACTGCACCCTCCATTACCAGCCCGATTCCCGGCATGCCCAACGGCAAGCCGGCGAATACACCGTGCGTACAGCTGGATGCGCAGCAGCGCTGTAAGATTTTTGGCTCACCGCTACGCCCAAAAGTCTGCGCCGGCCTGCAGCCCGCCGCCGATATGTGCGGCAGTTCGCGCCAGCAGGCGATGACCTGGCTGCTGGAGCTGGAGGCGCTGACCGCGCCTTAAATGTCTTTTATGCGCGTCAGGCAAACGCAGGTGATCACGCACATCGCCAGCGCTATCCAGAAGACCGCGTGATAGCTCCAGATCTCGGCCACCACACCGGCCATCGAGCCCGCGATGATCCAGCCCACGCGCGTCGTATTGGTATAAAGCGTGGTGGCTGCCCCCGCCTGGCCGGGCATTAAATCCTGAAAATAGAGCATGCCGATCCCCGCCAGAATGCCGATATAAATCGCATTGAGCAGTTGTAAACCCAGCAACAATGCCGGTGAGCTGGCGGTCAGCATCCCGACATAGAACAGCAGCCCTGCGACGGCGGCAATACGCATCAGAAAGCGTTTGCCGAAGCGCCTGGCGTAATAGCCGGCAATCAGCATGGTCGGGATTTCCAGCCCCGCCGCCGCGCCCATCATGATGCCCGCCAGTTTTTCCGACAGATGCAGTTCATTAATAATAAACAGCGGCATATTGATGATGTACAGACTGTTAGTACCCCACATCAATGTGCAGATAATAAACAGCAGCAGGGCGTCGCGGCGGTTACGACGCGGGGCTTCCAGCGTACCGGTCGCCAGCTTCGGCTCTTTACGCATAGAGGGTAAAAAGAACCATACCATCAGGCCGCAAATGATGTACGCCGCTGCGGCGCTGAGATACATCACCGTAAAGCCAAAACCCATCGCCAGGGCGTAAGCCAGCGGCGGACCTATCACCCAGGCCAGCGAAACCTGGGCACGCAATATTGAACTGAACATCACCGCTTCACGCCCGGTGCGATCCGCATGTTCGCGGGCGAGGGCAAACATCTGCGGGTTAGCCGTAGAACCAAAACTCCCCAAAAAGACGCCAACGAACAACAAAATGAAGTAGTTACGGTTCCAGGCAAATAGCAGGCAGGCGAACACGCCCAGCAGACAACAGAAGACGATCAAGCTTTTGCGATCGCCCTTTTTGTCTGAGCGGCCCGCCAGAAACTGGCTAACAAAAATGCCGATGATGGCGCTGCCGGTAAAAAAGAAGCCAACCATAGCCGGACGAGCATGCACTTCGGTGGTCAGGAACAGGCTCAGCGTAGGGGTTTGCAGTGCACCGGCAATACCGGTGAGGAAGGCCACAATCAAAAACGCCGATGACGTCAAATCAAATGATTTTTGCCTGGCGGCAGCGGGAGTCGTATGCATGTTTCTGTATCAGTAATATGAAGAGAGGCGGAGTTTACGCCGCTTGTCAGAAAATGAACAGATGCGCACTCTTATTACCCACAAAAAATCAAAATGGCATTTCATATTGCCGCTGCGCTTGCTGAAGCTGCTGAAGTAAAGCGCGCTGGTCTCTTTTATTGCCCGCGAAAGAGGACGGAATGTTGCAAAAATGTGCTGCAACTCTAAATTCCGAAAGCTGAAACGTAACTTTACTTGCAAGGATGGCGATAAAAAGCAAGACTTCTTGAAACGTTTCAGCGCTAATTGGTTGATCTAACACAAACGGATTGGCGCCTATTTTCACATTTAAGCTGAAACGATTCAATTTCAGCAGGAGTGGAGAGCTATGTTCCAGTTATCCGTACAGGACATTCATCCGGGCGAACAGGCCGGTAATAAAGAAGAGGCCATCCGGCAGATCGCTGCCGCGCTGGTGCAGTCTGGCAATGTTGCCGCTGGCTATGTTGATGGCATGCTGGCGCGTGAGCAGCAGACCTCAACCTTCCTCGGCAATGGCATCGCCATTCCCCATGGCACCACTGATACCCGCGATCAGGTTCTGAAGACCGGTGTACAGGTATATCAATTCCCGCAGGGCGTGCTCTGGGGCGAAGGGCAGGTGGCGTATGTCGCCATCGGTATCGCCGCCAGCAGTGACGAACATCTGGGCCTGCTGCGTCAACTGACGCACGTGCTGAGCGATGACGCAGTGGCGGAACAACTGAAATCTGCCACCACCGCTGAAGAGCTGCGAGCACTGCTGATGGGTGAAAAGCAGAGCGAAGCGCTGAAGCTGGATAACGCGACGCTGTCGCTGGATGTGGTCGCCTCCGATCTGGTGACGCTGCAGGCGATGAACGCCGCACGGCTGAAAGAGGTGGGTGCGGTCGACACAGCATTTGTCACCCATACCATAACGGACAAGCCGCTGAACCTGGGCCAGGGCGTCTGGCTGAACGACAGTGCTGAAGGCAATCTGCGCAGCGCTGTTGCCGTCAGCCGTGCGGCCTCCGCATTTGATGTTGAAGGTGAGAAAGCAGCCCTGCTGGTGACCGTCGCGATGGCCGATGACCAGCCGGTTGCCGTGCTCAAACGCCTGAGCGATCTGCTGCTGATCAACAAAGCTGACAAATTGCTGAACGCGGATGCCGCGACCCTGCTGGCGCTGCTGACCAGCGATGACGCGCTGACCGACGACCTGCTCAGTGCAGAGTACGTGGTACGTAACGAACACGGTCTGCATGCCCGCCCCGGCACCATGCTGGTTAACACCATCAAGCAGTTTGAAAGCGACATCACCGTCACTAACCTCGACGGCAGCGGTAAGCCCGCTAATGGCCGTAGCCTGATGAAAGTGGTCGCGCTGGGCGTGAAAAAAGGCCATCGCCTGCGCTTCACCGCCCAGGGTGCCGATGCTGAACAGGCGCTGAAAGCCATTGGCGATGCCATCGCGGCAGGTCTGGGGGAGGGCGCATAATGAGCAGACGTGTTGCAACGATTACGCTGAACCCGGCTTACGACCTGGTGGGATTCTGCCCGGAGATTGAGCGCGGCGAAGTCAACCTGGTGCGGACCACTGGCCTGCATGCGGCAGGTAAAGGGATCAATGTGGCGAAGGTGCTGAAAGATCTGGGCATCGATGTCACCGTAGGCGGCTTCCTGGGCAAAGATAACCAGGACGGCTTTCAGCAGCTGTTCAGCGAACTGGGCATTGCTAACCGTTTCCAGATTGTGCAGGGCCGTACCCGCATCAACGTGAAGCTGACCGAGAAAGACGGTGAAGTGACCGACCTGAACTTCTCCGGCTTCGAAGTGACGCAGTCAGACTGGGAACGTTTTGTTAACGACTCGCTCTCCTGGCTGGGCCAGTTCGACATGGTATGCGTCAGCGGCAGCCTGCCGTCGGGCGTCAGCCCGGAAGCTTTTACCGACTGGATGACGCGTCTGCGCAGCCAGTGCCCGTGTATTATTTTCGACAGCAGCCGTGATGCGCTGGTTGCAGGCCTTAAAGCCGCACCATGGCTAGTCAAACCAAATCGTCGCGAACTGGAAATCTGGGCTGGCCGTAAGCTGCCAGAATTGAAAGATGTGATTGATGCTGCCCATGCGCTGCGTGAACAGGGTATCGCTCATGTGGTGATTTCATTGGGTGCAGAAGGCGCGCTGTGGGTTAACGCGTCTGGCGAATGGATTGCCAAACCGCCGTCGATGGAAGTGGTAAGCACCGTTGGCGCCGGGGATTCCATGGTAGGTGGGCTGATTTACGGCCTGCTGATGCGTGAATCCAGTGAACACACGTTACGTCTTGCTACCGCTGTTGCTGCCCTGGCCGTGAGCCAGAGCAATGTCGGTATTACCGATCGTACCCAGTTAGCCGCGATGATGGCGCGCGTTGACTTAAAACCCTTTAACTAACAGCAGGAGAGGCATAATGAAAACGCTGCTGATTATCGACTCTGCTCTCGGACAGGCCCGCGCCTATATGGCAAAGACCCTGCTGGGCGCGGCGGCACACAAAGCACATCTGGATATCCTGGACAACCCGAACGATGCCGAACTGGTGATCGTTCTGGGCGACACCATTCCTGCTGACAGCGCGCTGAACGGCAAAAAGGTGTGGCTGGGCGATATCAATCGCGCGGTTGCCCACCCGGAGCTGTTCCTGAGCGAAGCGAAGGATCACGCCTCGGTCTATACCCTGCCAGCGGCAACGGCACCGGCTCTGAGCGGCGGTCCGAAACGCGTGGTGGCGGTGACAGCCTGTCCAACGGGCGTGGCACACACTTTCATGGCGGCTGAAGCCATTGAAACCGAAGCCAAAAAACGTGGCTGGTGGGTAAAAGTTGAAACCCGCGGCTCCGTGGGCGCAGGCAATGCCATCACCCCCGAAGAGGTGGCTGAAGCGGATCTGGTGATCGTGGCGGCAGACATCGAAGTGGATCTGGCGAAATTCGCCGGAAAACCGATGTACCGTACCTCTACTGGTCTGGCGTTGAAGAAGACCGCGCAGGAGTTCGATAAGGCCGTAGCAGAAGCGAAGCCGTATCAGGCGGCGGGCGGTGCCCAGGGCGCGACGGAAACCAAAAAAGAGTCTGCTGGCGCTTATCGTCACCTGCTGACCGGGGTTTCCTATATGCTGCCGATGGTGGTAGCTGGTGGTCTGTGTATCGCACTCTCCTTCGCTTTCGGTATCGAAGCCTTTAAAGAGCCGAACACGCTGGCTGCGGCGCTGATGCAAATTGGTGGGGGTTCTGCCTTCGCGCTGATGGTACCTGTCCTGGCAGGTTATATCGCCTTCTCTATCGCGGATCGTCCGGGTCTGACTCCAGGTCTTATCGGCGGTATGTTGGCTGTAAGCACAGGTTCAGGTTTCATCGGCGGGATCATCGCGGGCTTCCTGGCCGGTTATGTTGCGAAGCTGATTAGTTCGAAGTTGAAATTGCCGCAGAGTATGGAAGCGCTGAAGCCGATCCTGATCATTCCGCTGCTTTCAAGCCTGGTGGTGGGTCTGGGAATGATCTACCTGATCGGTAAGCCGGTCGCGGGTATCCTCGAAGGCCTGACCCACTGGCTGCAAACCATGGGCACTGCCAATGCGGTACTGCTGGGCGCAATCCTCGGGGGCATGATGTGTACCGATATGGGCGGCCCGGTGAACAAAGCGGCATATGCGTTTGGTGTTGGCCTGCTGAGTACCCAGACTTACGCGCCGATGGCTGCCATTATGGCTGCCGGTATGGTGCCACCGCTGGCGCTGGGCCTGGCGACAATCATTGCACGCCGTAAATTCGATAAGGCACAACAGGAAGGCGGCAAAGCAGCGCTGGTTCTCGGTCTGTGCTTCATCACCGAAGGTGCCATTCCGTTCGCTGCGCGTGACCCAATGCGCGTTCTGCCTTGCTGTATCGCGGGTGGTGCAGTAACCGGTGCTATCTCTATGGCCATTGGTGCGAAGCTGATGGCACCGCACGGCGGTCTGTTTGTCCTGCTGATCCCTGGGGCGATCACGCCGGTGCTGGGTTACCTGCTGGCGATTATCGCCGGTACCCTGGTGGCGGGCCTCTCTTACGCGGTGCTGAAGCGCCCGGAAGTGGAAGCAGTTGCCAAAGCGGCTTAAACCGCTCACGCATAAAGGCAGAGGTGACTCTGCCTTTTTTCATCTCAAAAACGCGGCGCCGGCCGCGTTTTTTTATGGCCTGACAAACGGCCATTTTTACTCCGGACATATCGCTATTCCGTACTCACCCCGTCTGGGGTACGGGTGGCAGAGTCGATCGGCGTAATATAACGAGAAAGGCGTGAAGCGGTTAACGTAATAATTCAGAGAAATTATTTTCGGGATCCATCTCCCGCGCCAGATTAAGCAGTCGGGATTTATTTTTGATGATATAGCCCGCTTTTTGCTTTATCAGTACACCTTCCTGAGTAAACTGCGCAATAACATAAAGAAGATGACGGTAGGAGACCCCCATATATTCGGCCGCCTGCGTATGTTTTTCGCGATAGATATCACAATTCTGCGTCAATAAAATAAAGGCCGCCAGTCGATTAATCAGCGGGAAAGACTGATTTTGGGTAAGCGAAACAATATTGCGATAATTTTTGCGGCTTAGCGCAATGCACAAATGCCGTAAAAATGTTGCATCATTCAACAATAAGGGGCGGTACTGCTTCATCGGCAACGCCAGACACCAGCACGCTTCAATGGCCTGAACGGCCCGGGGTTCGTGATCCGCGTCAACTAATTCAATTTCGCCAATAAAACAGGGTGCAGTAAAGAAGTCGATCAGCGACACCCGCCCATTGGCTGAGGTGGCGTACAGTCTGGCGCGTCCGCGCACGAGATAGAAGAGCCAGGCGGGCTGCTGGCCTACTCTCACGATCTCCTCACCTGCTGCGACCTCAAACAAGCGGGTATCCCGCAAAATATCCACGGAAAACCGTTCCTTATATCCTGACTGCAGAATCAGTTCCTGTTTAACAACCTCATTGTGGATCTCTTTCACGGCCCATTCCTGATGTGAGATTTCTCATATTTAGCATACGTTCTCCGTTGTTAACATTCAATCGTCGACACTACCCCCTTAATGACTGAAATGAAATTAGCGCAACAGCGAACCGAGGAAATAAAAATGGAAAAGAGAAAGATTATTCTTGATTGCGATCCAGGCCATGACGATGCTATTGCGATAATGCTGGCAGCAAGGCATCCGGCTATCGATTTATTAGGGATAACGATTGTTGCCGGTAATCAGACGCTGGATAAAACATTAGTCAATGGATTAAATGTCTGTCAGACATTAGATATTCATGTTCCGGTCTATGCGGGTATGCCGCAGCCGATAATGCGCCAGCAAATCGTTGCCGATAATATCCATGGCGAAACGGGTCTGGATGGCCCGGTATTTGCTCCGTTGACCCGCAAAGCGGAAAATACGCATGCCGTAAAATTCATTATCGATACGCTGATGGCAAGCGAAGGGGATATCACCCTGGTGCCCGTCGGTCCGCTGAGCAATATTGCGGTGGCGATGCGTATGCAGCCCGCCATTGTGCCCAAAATCCGTGAGATTGTGCTGATGGGCGGGGCCTACGGCACCGGTAATTTCACCCCATCCGCTGAGTTTAATATCTTTGCCGATCCGGAAGCGGCCCGCGTTGTCTTCACCTCCGGCGTGCCGCTGGTGATGATGGGGCTGGATCTGACTAACCAGACGGTCTGCACTGCCGACGTGATCGCCAGAATGGAAAAAGCGGGAGGACCGGCCGGCAAGCTCTTCAGCGACATCATGAACTTTACCCTCAAAACCCAGTATGAAAACTATGGCTTAGCGGGCGGCCCGGTACACGACGCCACCTGTATTGCCTACCTCATCAACCCTGCCGGCATTAAAACCCAGGAGATGTACGTCGAAATCGACGTCAACAGTGGCCCTTGCTATGGACGTACAGTGTGCGATGAGCTGGGCGTTCTCGGCAAACCGGCGAACACCAAAGTGGGCATCACCATCGACACTCACTGGTTCTGGGACTTAGTGGAAGAGTGTGTACGTAAGTACCACTAATCCCCTGGGCGTGCGGCGTGACAGCCATTGCGCAAAGCGCCATCGCTGTCACACCCAACGGGCAGCAAGCGGTAGCCCGCAACAAAATCAGACCTGGCCGTAAGAGAAAATCATTATGGACGTCATGAGAAGTGTTCTGGGTATGGTGGTATTACTGGCAATCGCGTTTCTGCTGTCAGTGAATAAAAAGCGTATTAGTCTGCGCACGGTAGGGGCAGCGTTGCTGCTGCAAATCGCCATCGGCGGCATCATGCTCTATTTTCCACCCGGGAAGTGGCTGGCAGAAAAGGCTGCCTACGGCATCCACAAAGTGATGACCTATAGCGATGCCGGTAGCGCCTTTATCTTTGGCTCGCTGGTCGGGCCTAAGATGGACAAAGTCTTCGATGGCGCCGGCTTTGTGTTTGCCTTTCGCGTGCTGCCCGCCATCATTTTTATCACCGCGCTGGTCAGCCTGCTCTATTACATTGGCGTGATGGGCTTCCTGATTCGTCTTCTTGGAGGGATTTTCCAGAAAGCGCTTAATATCAGCAAAATCGAATCCTTTGTCGCGGTCACCACCATTTTCCTCGGGCAGAACGAGATCCCGGCGATCGTGAAGCCTTTTATGGAGCGTCTTAACCGCAATGAGCTTTTTACCGCGATCTGTAGCGGGATGGCGTCGATCGCGGGGTCGACAATGATTGGCTACGCCGCTTTAGGGGTACCCATTGGTTACCTGCTGGCCGCCTCGCTGATGGCAATCCCGGGCGGCATTCTCTTTGCTCGCCTGCTGAGCCCGGCGACGGAAGCCTCGCAGGTATCGTTCGATAACCTCTCTTTTACTGAAACGCCGCCCAAAAGCATTATTGAAGCGGCCGCCAGCGGGGCGATGACTGGGCTGAAAATCGCCGCCGGCGTGGCGACGGTGGTCATGGCCTTTGTGGCCATTATCGCCATGATCAACGGGATTATTGGCGGTATTGGCGGTTGGTTTGGTTTCGGCGGGGCGACCCTGGAGGGGATTTTTGGCTACGCGCTGGCGCCGCTGGCATGGTTGATGGGGGTCGACTGGAGCGATGCGCATCTGGCCGGTAGCCTGATTGGTCAGAAGCTGGCGATAAACGAATTTGTCGCTTATCTCCACTTCTCGCCCTGGCTGCAAACTGCCGGCCAGCTGGATGTGAAAACCATCGCCATTATCTCGTTTGCGCTGTGCGGGTTTGCGAATTTCGGATCGATTGGGGTCGTGGTCGGGGCGTTCTCTGCCGTTTCCCCCCGACGCGCGCCGGAAATTGCGCAGCTGGGGTTGCGGGCACTGGCCGCCGCCACGCTCTCTAATCTGATGAGCGCCACCATTGCGGGTTTCTTTATTGGTCTGGCTGGGTAAGAGTCGCGCCGCGTAAGCGGCGCGATAGTCGATCGAAATGGGCCTGCGGCCAGAGGACGTTATCAGCAGGCTCCGGGGCTTAAGCTGACGCCGTTGCCTCCGCCGTTTGCTGTGCCTTCAGCCAGGCAATCTCTTCGGCCCAGATATCCGGATTAATGGTCTCCAGAACCATGGGAATGCCGTCGAAGCGGGCGTCCTGCATAATAAAGCGGAACGCATCATGGCCGATATTGCCTTCACCCAGGCTGTGATGGCGGTCAACGCGGCTACCAAAGGCGCTTTTCGCATCGTTCAGGTGCATACCGCGCAGATACTGGAAGCCGACGATACGCTCGAATTCTGCGAAGGTTTTTTCGGTCTCTTCGGTAGTACGGAGATCGTAGCCTGCGGCAAAGGCGTGACAGGTATCGATACACACCCCCACGCGGGTCTTGTCCTCAACCCCGGCGATAATCTCGGCCAGCTGTTCGAATTTAAACCCGAGGTTGCTGCCCTGACCGGCCGTGTTTTCGATGACGGCGGTCACCCCTTGCGTTTTGTCCAGCGCGATATTAATGGACTCAGCGATGCGTGCCAGACAGGTGGATTCGTCGATTTGCGACAAGTGGCTACCAGGGTGGAAGTTCAGCAAGCTCAGGCCAAGCTGTTCGCAGCGCTGCATCTCATCAATGAACGCGTCGCGAGATTTATCGAGAGCCTCCTGGACCGGATGACCTAAATTAATCAGGTAGCTGTCATGCGGCAGAATTTGGCCGGGGCCAAAGTGGTATTTCTCACACGCGGCTTTAAAATCATCAATCACTTGTGTGGAGAGCGGGGCGGCGCGCCACTGGCGCTGATTTTTGGTGAACAGGGCGAAAGCGGTCGCCTCAATTTCAGCAGCGCGAATGGCAGCATTAGCAAGACCGCCAGCTGCGCTGACGTGCGCTCCAACATATTTCATAAAGGGACTCCTGTTTAACCCGCCGGGGGAAAGCAAACGCTTATGATAGCGGGTTAACAGGAGAAGGATGTAGTGGTTTATGCCATCAGGCTATGAACCGCCAGGTTGATGGCACCCCCGCCGACGATCAGCCAGATAAAGAGGATCAACGCCATCAGCAGCGGCTTAACGCCGGCCTTTTTCAGAGCACTGACGTGGGTTGTGACCCCCAGTGCTGCCATCGCCATCGCCAGCAGGACGGTATCCAGGGTGATTAGCATATCGACCACCGCTTTTGGCAGCAGGTGGAAGGAGTTAAAGATAGCCACCAAGATAAAGAGGATAGCGAACCACGGAATGGTGATTTTACCTTTCTGCGCCTGGCCCGCCGGTGCCAGCTGTTTAACCCTTGCTGCGAGGAAGATGAGGAACGGTGCCAGCATCATCACGCGCAGCATTTTGGCGATCACCGCCGCGTTTTCCGCCTCCGGATTGATAGCATGACCCGCAGCCACTACCTGGGCGACCTCGTGCATGGTCGAACCGATATAGATGCCGTAGTTTTCCGGGCTGAACCAGTGCGCCAGCAGGGGGTACATGGCCGGATAGAGGAAAATGGCCAGGGTACCGAATATCACCACGGTTGCCACGGCCACCGTCACTTTACTGGCCTCGGCTTTCACTACCGGCTCGGTCGCCAGCACCGCCGCCGCGCCGCAGATGCTGCTGCCTGCACCAATCAACCAGCTGGTGTGTTTATCCAGCCCGAACACTTTTTGTCCGATAAAGCAGGCCAGCATAAAGGTGCTGCTCAGCGTCAGCACATCTATGGCGATGCCGCTGACGCCCACGTCGGCAATCTGGGCAAAGGTGAGGCGAAAACCGTAGAGAATGATCCCCAGGCGTAGCAGGTGCTGTTTAGCAAAGATCACGCCGCCGTCACAGGCACGCCAGAGACGCGGGTACACCGTATTACCGACCACCATGCCAAATAAAATGGCCAGCGTCAGGGCGCTAAACCCGGCCCCCGCTACCGCAGGGATACTGCCACCCCAGAGTGCCGCGCCGGTGATGAGTGCGCTCAGGGCCAGACCCGGGGCGTAATGCCATACAGAACGATGATGCTGTGCAATCAGTGTCGTCATAATCTTCTCCTTTCTCTGGCTGGAGATTACGCCGCGCTGGTTTAAAAATAAAATTGATTATATATTTATAATTAATCTTTATAAGTGGTAAGCA
>ERZ773187.918-NODE-918-length-25291-cov-22.370463_pt1 | contig 25291 bp, 21 predicted proteins | sample MGYA00511242_ERZ773187 | MGnify/ENA primary metagenome ERZ773187 (study PRJEB29015, sample SAMEA2737744) | human gut metagenome | biome: human gut; feature: human-associated habitat; material: faeces | place: China | collected 2012 ... | reverse complement strand
GAAACACAAAATCATGGAGCAACGCCGAGCTGAAGAAGCTCACCAAGATCGTGGCTTACGATGATTATACATCGGGAGCTGACGACGGTGGTGGAACAGAGAATACACCAGGTGGCGGTGATACTAGCCAGGGCGCTGGCGGGGAGACCAACAAGGATAACGGCGGAACATCGCAGGGCGGCGGTGGTACCAGCCAGGGCACCGGCGGGGGTACTGACGGCGGCGGCGACAACGTAAATTTTTAAATCATTAATCACTAAAAAAACTGCTTATGAAGAAAGAAACCTGGAAAACCGTATTTCAGATAGTACTATCTATCTTAACCGCTATTGCCGCCTCTCTGGGCGTGACGAGCTGCATGTCGTAGAACAACACAAATACTAAAAAAAGAAGAGGATGCGTCATAGACTAATGACGCACCCTCTTTTTTTATATCTATTACTGCTCCTTTTTTATATCTATTACTGTTCCCCTCTCGTTTTCTTATCCGCCACATACATTCCTATCAGGATGCAGGCGGCACCCGCCAGAAAATAGGGGGTAATCTGCTCGCCAAGCACCCACGAGGCGAAAATCATCGTCGTTATCGGATTGAAATAGACCCAGTTGGTAGCCTTTACCGTGCCCAGTTTTGAAATGCACCAGTTCCACGTGAGGAAGCAGATCATAGAGGCAAGGCAGCCCAGAAAGAGCAGATTGCCAAATACCTGAGGGCGGGTGAATACCTCGAGCGAAGGAAACCCCGGAATGAAGATATAATAAGGCAAGATGGTGAGAACACCATAGAAAAACACCTTGCGGGTGATGAATGCAGGACTGTAATCGCCCGTGGTTGACTTCATCAGCAGCGAATAAATCGCCCAGCACATACACGCCGTAAACGCCAATGCATCGCCCACCGGAGAAAGATGAAGCACAAACCTGCCGTTCAATACCACGATGATCATACCCACAAATGCCAGAAGAGAACCCAGCAGCTGGACGATATGAATGCGGTTGGAATCCTTATAGACCAGACGAACCAGCAGGGTGGCAAAGAGCGGACACGAACAGACTATGAGCGAGGTATTGGTGGTGGTGGTAAAGTTCATCGCCTCGTTCTCGCTGCAGAAATAGAGCGAACCGCCCGTAATGCCCAGCAGCGCCATCTTAGCCTCATCCTGCCAGGAATCGGCAAAGAGACGGCGATGATTGAACGCCAGCATCAGCACGTAGGCGATGCTGAAACGCAGGGTGAAAATCTGAGCAGGAGAAAGCCCGTTCAGCATCAGCACCTTGGTGGAAACGAAGGTGGTTCCCCAGATCGCCACCGTCAGGAAGGCTACCAGATGGTAGAATATATTGTTATTTTTCGTTTGCATATCTTAATTTTTCCTTTAATGGTGCAAAAGTAAGATTTTTCTGTGGATAAACCAAGACTTCTGCATTTTTTTTGTAACTTTGCAGCATGATTTTCCATCCATTCCATCATACTTCAGAAAATGTTCCTGCAAGGATGAACAATCCTTTGGATTACGAACCGCATCCGCTCTGCATCCAGGCGTGCAGGGAAGTGCAGGAGATGCTTGCCAGACGAGAAGACTGGCAGGAAGAGATTGCGCGCGGCAAAATGTTTGGCGTGCTCATCGTAGAAAATGTAAAAACAGATACCGATGTCCCGAAATGGGGATACCCTGCTACCGATAGCAAGGCTCCGAAATGGGGATACCTGGCAGCCTACAGCGGACAGATTGGCGGAAGAAGCGACTGGGAGGACTTCGTGCCTGCCGTATTCGACTATCTGCAGCCCGACGGCTACTTCAGGACCCACGAGGCAGAGATTTCCCGTATCAACCAGAGCATCAGCCACCTGGAGAAGGATGAAAGGATGAAGGAAGCCAGAACCCTGATCCGGCAACTGCAGGAGGAGCGGAAGCGTACCATCGACGCCTATCAGGAGAAGATGAAGAAGGCGAAGGCAAAGCGTGACAGCCGCAGAGAGGCAGGAAACCTATCAGAAGCGGAAGAGGCGGAGATGATCAGGGAAAGCCAGTTTATGAAGGCTGAACTGCGCCGACTGAAGAAATCGCTCTCGGAAAAGACAGCCCTGGAAACGGAATTTGAGGATTATCAGGAGAATATACTGAGGCTGAAACAGCTGCGCAAGCAACTCTCTGATGCCCTGCAGCAATGGCTTTTCTCGCAGTTCAGAATGCTGAACCAGGAGGGAGAAAGCAAGGATCTGCTGGAGATTTTCAGAGATGAAGCCCTGAAGGAGTATCCGCAGGCGGCAATAGCTACGAGCAGGATTGCAGCCCTGAAGATGGTGCCGCCAGCTGGGAGCGGCGAGTGCTGCGAACCGAAACTGCTGCAATATGCCTACCAGCATGGTTACAAGCCGCTGCAGATGGCTATGTTCTGGTGGGGAGAAAGCCCGAAGGAGGAAATCCGTCACCACCTACAGTTCTATCCAGCCTGCAACGGCAAGTGCAAGCCGATACTGCATTGGATGCTGCCGCCATCGGTATTCGAAAGCCCTGCATCGGCAGAAAACGGCATCGGCGGACAGAAGGGACCATTCCCTAAGCAGTTAGAGATGCTCTATGAGCAGGTGGAAACGCTCTACGAAGACTGCGAGCTGACCGTGATCCACAAACCTGCAGGACTGCTCTCTGTACCGGGAAAGGACGCTGCCCAACCATCGGTCTATGCGCTGATGCGAAGGAAATATCCCGAGGCTACCGGTCCGCTCATCGTTCACCGGCTGGACATGGCGACCAGCGGACTGATGATCATCGCCAAGACCGAATTTGCCTATCATCGCCTACAGAAGGAGTTTCAGAACCATCGGGTGCAGAAGAAATACATCGCCATCATTTCAGAAAAAGAGATTTCGGGAAAGGAGATTTCAGGAAAAGACATTCCGGAAAAGGAGATTCCAGAAAAGGGAATCATCTCCCTTCCGCTGCTGCCCGATTATCTGAACCGCCCCCGCCAGATAGTGAATCACGAGCAGGGCAAGGAGGCCATTACGGAGTATGAAATCCTGGAGCGCATCGACGGCTCCCATCTCCGCATCGCCCTCTATCCCAAGACGGGCAGAACCCACCAGCTGCGTGTGCATTGTGCCCATCAGGAGGGTTTGAATGCTCCCATCCTGGGCGATCCGCTCTACGGCAACGAGAAGGCTGCCCGACTGCATCTCCATGCCGAGGAGATTACCTTCGATCATCCCCTGACGGGTAAGAAAATAACGATAAAGAGAAAGGCTGATTTCTAAACGAAATCAGCCTTTTTTCTGTCTATTTTTATTCAAGTTTTTCAAGTTAAGCCCTTCAGACGAAGAACATGATGATGACCTGGGCGATGATGACTCGGATAAACATGCCGAGCGGATAAACCGTAGCATAGCTGATGCTAGGCGTATCGCCATCCAGGGTCTCGTTGGCATAAGTCAGCGCCATCGGATTCGCCATACTGCCGCAGAGAATGCCGCAGATGCTGCCGAAATCGTACTTCTTGGTCTTCAGGATGATGAAGCCCACGATGATAACCGGAACCACCGTGATGAGGAAACCGATGCCTACCCACATCAAACCCTCGGGACGAACCACCGTCTCGAAGAACTGTCCACCAGCCGACAGACCCAGACAGCCCAGATACAGGGCAAGACCCAGCTCGCGGAGCATCAGTCCCGCACTACGCGTCATATAAGAGATGAACTGCACCCTAGGGCCCAGCGCACCAATCAGAATACCCATTACGATAGGACCACCGGCAATACCCAGACGTACGGGAGCCGTCATTCCCGGAATATTCAGCGGAATGGTTCCCACGGCGAGTCCCAGAATGATACCCAGGAAGATGGCACCCAGGTTAGGCTCGTTGAGCGTCTTCACGGCATTGCCCAGAAACTGCTCCACATGGTCGATGCTCGTAGGGTCGCCCACCACCGTCAGTCGGTCGCCATACTGCAGACGGAGGTCGTCGGTAGCCAGCAGTCGGATATCACCACGCAGCACTCGGCTCACATTCACGCCATAGGTATTGCGCATCTGCAGGCTTCCCAGTCGCTTGCCGTTGAGTCCCGGACGGGTCATCACGATGATTCTGCTCTCCAGTTTGGCATCGATGGCATTCCAGTCCACCTTATCATTATTCCACTCCTTATCCACCTTCTTTCCGAAGAGAATCTGCATGGCAGAAGCCTCATCCTTATTGGTAACCACGAGCACATTATCGTTGGTATGGAGCACGGTATCAGCCTCCGGAACGATGACCTGCTCGCCTCGCCATACACGGGAAATGATGAACTTGCGATGGGTCATCATCGAGATTTCGGCGATGGTACTGCCGTTGAGAGCCGGGTTTACGATGATGTACTGTCCGATGGATGTATGGTCATCCTCATCGGCACGTCGGATCTCCAGGTCCTCAGGCTTCACGAAGACCTTGCGCAGGAACATCATCGCCAGGATGACGCCCACAACGCCCAGAGGATAGGTTACCGCACAGCCCAGAGCTGCTCCGCCGCTAGGCAATCCCAGCTGCTGCAGCGCCTGCTGGGCAGCACCCAGAGCCGGAGTATTGGTGGTGGCACCGCAGAGAATGCCCACCATATCGGGCAGGCTCACGGGCAGCACCAGGCACAGGGCAAGCGAGAATACGGTGCCCACGGCGATGACAGCCAGGCTCCAGAGATTGAGCGAGATGCCCTCGTGGCGCATCGAACCGAAGAAGTTGGGACCTACATAGAGACCCAGCACATACACGAACATGGTGAGTCCGAAGCTCTCGGCAAACTCCAGCATGTTCTCGTCGATGGAGAGTCCGAGATGGCCCGCCACGATGCCCACAAAGAATACGAAAGCTATGCCGAGGGAGATTCCCTTGACATGAATCTTGCCCAGGGCAAGACCTAGGGTACAAATCAATGAAAGAATGACGATGCCTTGCACCGCCGAATGCACGTTGATTAAATGATCAAACCACATAATATAAGTTTCAATCTTTTCTCGTGATAATGTTCAGTTTACTAAATTCTGCTGCAAAGGTACATTAAAATAAGAACATCACAAAAGAAAAACGCCCTTTTCTTCTAAATATTTGCAATAAAAGCTGAATTTAAAGCAAAAAACCAAATCTAACTCAAAGTTTTTTTGTACCTTTGCACCCGTTTAAAATAGAAATAGATGAAAGATATTTGTTGTATAGGGCATGTAACCAAAGATAAGATAGTTACCCCAAACAGAACTGTTTACATGGCTGGCGGAACATCGTTCTACTTCGCCTACGCCATCAACCAACTGCCTAAGGATGTGAGCTTTTCGCTCATCACGGCAATGGACCCAACAGAAACTGAGCCTGTAGAAAAGATGCGCCAGGCGGGCATAGAAGTAACCCTCAATCCATCGCGCAATACCGTCTTCTTCGAGAATATCTACGGAGAAAACCAGAACGAGCGCAAGCAGCGTGTGCTTGCCAAGGCTGATCCATTCACCATCAGACAGCTGGAGCACGTGGAGGCGAAGGTCTATCACCTGGGAAGTCTGCTGAGCGATGATTTCTCGCCCGAGGTAGTGGAATTCCTCTCGCGCAGCGGAAGGGTTTCCATCGACGTGCAGGGCTATCTGCGCGAGGTGAGAGACGAGAAGGTTTATCCCATCGACTGGAAGGACAAGCTAGATGTTCTGAAGAACACCTACTATCTGAAGGTGAACGAGACGGAGATGGAGACCATCACGGGGCTGAAGGAGCCACACGAGGCTGCGAAGCTGATACATTCGTGGGGAGTTACCGAGGTAATCATCACGCTGGGCAGCGAGGGTTCTCTGATTTATGTAGATGACACCTTCTACGAGATTCCCGCCTATCCTCCTCACGAGGTGGTGGATGCTACCGGATGCGGCGACACCTATTCTGCCGGTTATCTCTACAAGCGTCTGCAGGGTGCCACTCCTACCGAGGCTGGCAAGTTTGCGGCTGCCATGTGCACCATCAAGCTGGAGCACAATGGTCCGTTCAACCGCACTATCCAGGACGTAGAACGCATCATGAAATAAATTTTAGATAATTTATCCTATTATCTTCTTATTTTTGCCTGAATTGGTGTAACTTTGCATCCTATATGGAACAGATTTCACCAATTCAGGCATTATTGCAACAACGCACCCTGCTCCAGCTGGAGTATTACACCGAGAAGGAAGCCTTCCGCAAGCTCACCGAACAGATGGGAATGCAGCGCAAGGTGAAACGAGGTGATGCCTGGTTCCCGCTCCGTGTGGGAAAAAGCTTTTATAATTCGCTGAATCAAACAGCCATTGAGGTCTTCCGCACCTCTGATCAGGATATCGAGCACAACTTTGAGTTCGGTCGCCCCGTCATGTTCTTTATGGTCAAGAAAATGGGCAAGAATGAGAACCAGGGCAGAAAAGTTCAAAGCATCAAATATTTTTCTTTTACGGGAACCGTGAGCTATGTGGATGGCGACAGAATGGTGATTACCGTGCCTGATTCTTCCCCATTGCTCGATTTGCAGCAATCTGCGGAGCCTATCGGCGTGCAGCTATCCTTTGATGAAACCAGCTACAAGCTGATGTTTGAAGCCTTGGATAGAGTGATGAAGGCGAAAAACAACCGCCTGGCTTATCTCCGCGATTTATTCTATTCGCATCAGAAGGCAGGAAGATTTTCCTTCGAACCTATGAAGTTCCCATGGCTCAACCCTACCCAGGAAAGAGCTGTGAACGAGGTGCTCTGGGCTAAGGACGTGGCGATTGTTCACGGACCTCCGGGAACCGGAAAGACCACAACCCTGGTGGAAGCCATCAACGAAACCCTGATGCGAGAGAGTCAGGTGCTGGTGTGCGCACAAAGCAATATGGCGGTGGACTGGATTTCTGAAAAACTGGTGGATAGAGGTGTAAACGTGCTCCGTATCGGAAACCCTACCCGTGTGAACGACAAGATGCTGGGCTTCACCTACGAGCGCCGTTTCGAGAGTCATCCCGACTATCCGCAGCTCTGGGCTATCCGCAAGGCTATCAGAGAATTAAGGAAAAACAGGAAGAAAGGCAGCGAGAACTATCATCAGAAGATGGATAGGCTGAAGAGCCGTGCCGCCGAAATAGAAATCCGCATCAATTCTGAACTCTTTGGCGAGGCACGTGTCATCGCCTGCACCCTGGTGGGTTCTGCCCACCGGTTGCTGGAAGGCATGAAGTTCGGCACCCTGTTTATCGACGAGGCAGCCCAGGCTTTGGAAGCCGCCTGCTGGATTCCGATGAAGAGAGCCAGCCGGGTGATTCTGGCAGGCGACCATTGTCAGTTGCCGCCTACCGTAAAGAGTATTGCGGCATTGAGAGCCGGACTTGGCAAGACCCTGATGGAGCGCATTGCCGAAAACAAGCCGGAAGTAGTAACCCTGCTGAAGATTCAGTACCGCATGAACGACGAAATCATGCGATTCTCCAGCGACTGGTTCTACGGGGGCAAGGTGGAGAGTGCGCCACAGATCAAATACCGAAGCGTATTGGATTACGACCATCCGATAACGTGGATTGATACTTCAAACGAGGAGAATCAGATAACAATAGAAGGAGAAGATGCTCCTGAGGATTCTGCTTCCACATCATCTTCTGAATCTGCAGCCAATCAGAATTCTGATTTGAACTTCAAGGAGCAGTTTGTGGGCGAGAGTTTCGGGCGTATCAACAAGGCAGAAGCCGAGCTTACCCTGCTTACTCTGGCGGAATACTTCACCAAGATAGGCAAGCAGCGGGTATTGAGCGAGAGCATCGACGTGGGCATCATTTCGCCTTACCGTGCCCAGGTGCAGTATCTGAAGAAGCTCATCAAGAAGTATGAGTTCTTCAAGCCTTACCGCCGCCTCATCAGCGTAAACACGGTGGATGGTTTCCAGGGACAGGAAAGAGACGTGATTCTCATCTCGCTGGTACGTTCCAACGATGAAGGCCAGATAGGATTCCTGAAAGACCTTCGCCGCATGAACGTGGCGATGACGAGAGCCCGCATGAAGCTCATCATCCTGGGCAACAAGGATACGATGACGAAGCATCCTTTCTACAAGAAACTGTGGGAGTATGTGGAGGCAATCAATAATAACGGATAAAATAGCAATATAAACGAGTTAAGACAACAATATGCTACAACGAGACTACATACAGCGACTGATTCGCGAGTTTATGGCGGCACTCGAAAGAATGCTCGAAAAGAAAGAGGTGGAGGTGAGACGTGAGAAGATCAGGGAGCTCTACAATCAATACGTAGGTCCTTATGCCTTCTACAGCATCGCCACCATCGAGGATGTGATGAAGGCAATGGCAGGAATCGACGACGAGGAGAAACGTCTCTCCAAAATGGATATGCTTGCCGAGCTCTATTATCACGAGGCTGACATGGTGGGGCAGCCCGCAAGAGATGAACTCCTGAACAAGGCCTTCATGCTCTTCGATTATGTGGAAACCCACGGGGATACGTTTTCCATCGAGCGCCGCAATAAAATGGTACAAATCAAACAGAAGATTGGAGATGCGCTCAAATAAAATGAGTGCATTCTCCTCCTTTTTTATATTTCTAGGATAACAAAAACTAATCATAAAGTTCAATGTTCAAAGCTCAAAGTTCAAAGTCAACAAACGACATGACGGTGGGTTCGCCCTTGCGAGCCATCATCAAATTTGCGATTCCACTTATCTTGGGTTACATCCTTCAGCAGATGTATCTCATTATCGATGCCGCCATCGTGGGAAGATGGATTGGCGTGGGGGCACTTGCGGCTGTTGGCGCATCCAGCTCCATTATGTTTCTCATCATGGGCTTCTGCAACGGCTCCTGTGCCGGTTTCGCCATCCCTATCGCCCAGGCTTTCGGTGCCAAGGATTATGCCAAGATGCGGGCTTACGTAAGCAACAGCATCCGCATCGCCGTGGTGTTTGCCGTGGTCATCACCTTCCTTTCCTGCATCTTCTGCGGAAAGATTCTGCACCTGGTGAATACGCCGAAGGAGGTGTTCGATGACGCCTACATCTTCCTGATGCTGCAGTTTGCGGCGATTCCTTTTACCATCGGCTACAATCTGCTCTCCGGTCAGATCCGTTCCCTGGGCAACTCCAAGCAGCCATTCTATTTCCTCATCACCGCCTCCGTCATCAACATCATTCTCGATGGCATTCTGATTCTCGGCATGGGACTGGGCGTAGAGGGTGCAGGCATTGCTACCTGGCTATCGCAGGGCATTTCCGTGCTGCTCTGTATCTGGTTTATCAAAAAGAAAATGCAGATTCTGATTCCGAAGGGTGAGGAAAGAAAATTCGACAACAAGAAGGTAAGCATTCTGCTGAACAATGGTGTCCCGATGGGATTGCAGTTCTCCATTACTGCCATCGGCCTCATCATGCTGCAGAGTGCCAACAACGCTCTGGGAACGGTTTATGTGGCGGCATTCACAGCCTCTATGCGCATCAAATATCTCTTTACCTGCGTATTCGAGAACATCGGAGTGGCGATGGCTACCTATTGCGGTCAGAACCTGGGAGCCAGAAAGTTGGATAGAATCGGTCAGGGCGTAAGGGCTTCCATCAGGATGATGCTGGTTTATTTCGTCTTCACCTTCCTGCTCATCTATCCGTTTGCCGACGAGATGATGATGCTCTTCGTGGATAAGGGCGAGGCGGAGGTGGTGACTTATGCAGCCCAATTTATGCGCATAGCCAACTATTTCTATCCTTGTCTGGGCTTGCTCACCATCCTGCGCTACAGCATCCAGGGCTTGGGTTACAGCAATCTCTCGATGCTGAGTGGCGTAATGGAAATGATAGCGAGATGCGGCGTGAGTCTCTGGCTGGTACCTGCCATGGCGTGGACGGGTGTCTGCTTCGGCGACCCTGTGGCGTGGGTCATGGCAGATCTCTTCCTCATTCCCGCCTTCCTGTGGCTTTATAAGCATCTGAAGAAGGAGCAAGTCCGCTAGGCGTTCCTCCGGATTTGCAATCCGGAGTCAAAAAAGGTTCGACCTACTTCTTGCGGATTTGCAATCCGCACAACCAAGCTCTCATTTATTTAAAAATTTGCATTAAAAAATATTCTGCTAAGGGTTAGGAAAATGAAAATTCGATTGTAATATAGGCAAAAGAAAAGAAATAAAGTAATGCAAATAAACAAAGAAACGATAGAACAGCTCTTCCGGCAGCATTATCTGAGGATGTACCAATTGGCCAGGGTACTTCTGAAGGATGATGCAGCCAGCAAAGATGTGGTGAGCGAAGTCTTTGCCGATGTGCTCGACGGAAAGATTCAACTGGGTCTTGATAACGAGACTATAACCAGCAATTCGCCCCTGCCTTCCACTAACGCGGGGAGCTATCTTCTGGTGTGTGTGCGCCATAAATGCCTCAATCTGTTGAGCCGACAGAAGATGAAAGACCGGGTTCATCATCTTCTGAAAGCCGATACTTCGCCTTCGATTGCTCCCCTGGAAGCGACGATTGCCGAAATAGACAGGGAGACCGAAAAGTACGAGGCAATTCAGACTTATATGGATGCTGAACTCACGCCACAAACCCGCAAGGTACTCGATCTCCGTTTTCGGCAGAAACTGAAATATCGGGAGATTGCTACGGAATTGGGCATCAGCGAAGTGGCAGTTTATAAGCATCTGGCGCAAGGCATCAGAAAATTAAAGCAAAAGTTTAACCCTTAGCAGATTTATTATGGACAAGTTTGAAAAAATACTGGATATCATCGACCATCAGGAGAAGTATTCTGATGAGGAGATTCGTGAAATATTGCAGGATGAGGAATGCCGAAAACTCTATCAGACGATGGTGGAAGTGGATTCTGCACTTGAAAGCCCCTCTCCTATTATTAATGTAGATGAGGAATGGGAGAAATTCAGCCAGGAGCATCAACTTCAGGAAAAAGCAACTCATCCTATAACTTCCTGGCGTAAACTGGCAGCATCCATCGCCGGCTTTGTCTTGATTTCGGGTATTGCCTTTGCCGCAATCCATACTTACATCAAGCACAGCCAGGAAACAACCCAGGTAACCGCAGATACTCATCCGGAAGTCATAAAATCAGATTCCGCAAAGCAGGTAGCAGCAACGGATTCCCAGACTCATCCGAAACCAGAAAAGCCAGTCATTCACAAGACTTTCGAGAATGTGGATTTCGAGCAGATGATTTCAGAGATTGCTTCTTATTATGATTTACAAGTGAAGTTTGAGAATAACGAGGACAAGACCCTCCGTCTCTATTACGAATGGAACAGTCATTCGAGCATCGAGAACATCGTAAAAGAACTGAACCAATTCGAGAATGTAAACATCGAATTGCAACAAAACGAGCTGATTGTAAAATAACAAGCTTATCAAAAGTAAGCATAATATTATCGACTCTCAAAGTAATCATAAAGTTCAATGTTAAAAGCTCAAAGCTCAAAGTTAAAAAGTATCATTATGAGAAGATTTTCAGCCATCATATTCCTGCTGTGTACGTTCGCCCTGGCGATGAGCGCACAGCACATCCAGCGCAACTATCACGACCGCAGTATGTCGGACGTCCTCATCGACCTCGACAAGGCTTCCAAGCGCTACAAAATCAGTTTCATCTACAACGAACTGGAAGACTTCACAGTTACCCAGAACGTGAAGACAGCCAATATTCCCGATGCCATCCGCAAGGTAATCGGTTTCTATCCGATGCAGATGACCGTGGGCGACAGCCTCATCACGGTAGAATGCATGCGCAAGAGCGAGCGCAAGCTGATAGGCAGATTAATAGACAATCACTATCTTCCTGTAGAATTCGCCAATATCCAGCTGCTCAACCCGAAGGATTCCTCCTTTCTCTGTGGAGGCGTGAGCAACGCCAATGGCGATTTCGTCATCCCCTGCCAGCAGAAACAGGCCCTCATGAAGGTTTCGTTCGTAGGCTACAAGACGATTTGCAAGCTGGTATCTATTGCCCGTATCGGAAATGTGAGGATGCAGGCGAATTCATACTTGTTGAAAGGTGTGACCGTTGAAGCCGCAAAGGTTGTAGAAAAAGTAGATAGACAAATCATCTTCCCTACAAAAGAGCAGGTGAAAACGGCTTCCAATGGTTATGATCTGTTGGACAACTTGTCTTTGCCTACCATTATCGTAAATCGAGCAGAACGCAAAGTTCAGTCATTAAAGGGCGGAGATGTGCAAATACGCATCAACGATGTCAAAGCTAGCATGCAAGATGTATTGGCTTTGCAGCCGGATGAAGTTACAAAGGTGGAATTCATCAATGTTCCAGGACTCAAATATGGAGACAGCAATCTGGATGCAGTCATCAACTACCAGGTCCGCCGACGCTATGCCGGTTATGTGGGTGGGGTTTCTACGATGCAAGGCACCAAGGCTGGTTTCAATAATAGCGACGGTTATTTCAAATACAATGTGAAGAAATCGGAATTCAGCATCAACTACAGTTTCTCCTATCGCTCGGTAGAGGAACGAAGCTATGAGAGTCTCGGTACTTATCATCTGCCCACAGGAGAAACTCTACATCGCAATTATTTAGGTTATGATTCTCCGTTCCTATACACCACCAATAATGTACAGTTGGGTTATAATCTTAGTGAGCCAGACAAATATACATTGAATGTACGGTTGAATTTCTACAATCACAACAGTCCTGTGAGAGGCATGAACCAGCTTTATCAGGAAAGCGGCAAGGCAAATCAATATCTGCAAAACAACAGAAAAATGCTGGAGCAGATTCCATCTCTGGACATTTATTATTCGCTCAACATGCCCCATGACCAGAACCTGGCTCTGAACCTGGTGGGTACTTACATCGGCACAGATTACCAGTATCGTATGAGGGAATATACGTTCAACAAATCGCCGGATGAATCTGTAAAGAACGCTCCGCTGACCGATTACAGTTATGATGCAACTGGTAGAAAGCGCTCTCTTATTGGTGAAGGAACATACAGCAAGAACTGGAAACAGATGGCTTTATCGGTAGGTGGACAATATAATATCAGCCACACAGATAACATCTATGTGGGAAGCAGTAATGCTGATACGGAATTGAAGTACAGCAATCTCTATCTTTTCACCCAGCTACAGGGACAGCAGAAGTGGTTCAGTTATCAGGTGGGAGTTGGCGCAACCAGGTCTTCCATCCATCAGGGGGAGAACGGATACAGCAAATGGCTGTTTCGACCACAGGTAACTTTACAGGCAAAGGCTAGCGACCGTCTGAGTTTTAAATGGAGCAGCAAAATCACGTCAGACATTCCAAGCCTTTCCGACTTGAGCGAGTTGCGCCAATATTCCAACAGCTTTGAGGCGCGTGACGGCAATAGCGGTCTGAAGCCATTTACCGGCTACAACAATACCTTGTCGGCTTCCTGGAACATTCCGCTGATGTCTGTGTACCTGGAGGGAAACTGGACGTATTACGACAAGCCTATAGCCACTTCTATCTTGCCAGAAAAGCGGGAGGATGGCTCTTATCTCTTTGTGAGCAAACCGGAGAATCAGAAGAGTCATGATTACAAGCACCTGCTGTTGACTCCTGAAGTTCACCTCATCAAGGATCATCTGGATTTGAACCTTATGTGCGAGTATCAGAATGTCAAGACAAAGGGTTTGGATTATTCCCACGAGTTCAATTACTTCAGTTATGGAGCAGAAATTCGGTACATGACGGGCAATTGGAACATTGGCTATGGTGCCTATAAGGTGGAAAAGAGTTTTTGGGGAGAAAAGACAAACGGCGGAGAGCCAACCTCCAATCTTGCCGTAACCTACAGTTATAAGAACTGGCAGTTTGGCGTTCTCGGATTATTCGTATTCTATCCTCATGGCTGCGTGTATAAGGATGAACTTTTCAACAAGTATGTGCAGCAGAAGAACAAGGTACGCCTTGCTGACCAGGGCAACATGCTTGTCTTTACTGCCAGTTTCAACTTCAGCCATGGCCGCAGATACCATACAGGCAGCCGTAAGCTGAACAATAGCGATAGAGATAATGGTATCAGATAGAACGGCGACTTGTAGTTATAAAAAATAATCTTTCTAACTGGGAAAATATTTTTTTCCAGTTAGAAAGATGAAATTCTATTATTCAGTATTCGTTATGGAAAACCTTATAGGGGTCCAACTGCTGCATTTTCTCCTTGATTTTCTGCTCTATTCCCTCTGATGGTTCCGGAATTTCGACACCCATTTCCTTGGCAGCAGCCTCATCCTCGGCAGCACCGGCACTATCACCCAGACTTCTGCGAACCTCGCTGCGCTCGCGATACGCATCAATAGAGAAAGGATTTACATCCATCACCTTACCGTAGGTCTGCTCAGCCTCCTCCATCTTTCCCTGCGCCTTCTCTACACGAGCCTTCAGCAACAGCACATCCTCGTTGCCCGGAATATGCTCATAGAGGAAAGTTGCATCGAGTTCTGCCTCGGAAAGCTGAGCCTGATCCAATAGGATGCTGCCACGAAGCAATCGGGCGGCATAGAAATCCTCACGCTTGCCTATCGCCTCAGTCAGCATCGACACGGCACGGGGTGCATCACCCAGCCCTCTGCAGGCTCTGGCATAGAAGAAATACGTCTCTACATTCTCAGCATCCAGCTGCAGAGCCTTATCGCACACATCCATCATGGCGATATAATCCTCCATCATATACGCCACATCCGCCATACGCAGCAACACCGCCACGTTGCCGGGCTGTGCCTCCGAGATTTTCTGCAACTGGGCGTAAGCCTGCTGCAGGTTGCCCATCGAGATGTAGGCACGAGAGAGATAGTCGCGGCATTCCAAATCTTCGGCATTCAACTGCAGAGCGTGTTCCAAAGACTTGGCTGCAAGGTCAAATTGATGCATGCGGAGAGCACGAACACCATCATATTTCACCATGTCGAAGTCTTTTTCCTTCTCCTGTTTCACTTCCTCAGTAGTCTTTTGGCCACCAAATAGCTTTTTAAATATGTTCATAATCCAACTATTTTTTTAGGTTTTGAATTGTTTGTTGTTGAAATCGTATCAAACGACAGGGCAAAAATACGAATAAAATCCCGAAAAACGCCCTTTTTTGGAAGAAATATTTTCTTTTTTCTGATTACGAGAAGAAGGTGACAAACTTAGACGCACGAATACCATCCACATAAACATCTGCTTGATAGGGAGTTAGGATTGTTTTTGATTTCAGCTAAAGGCATCAAAAATCTCAGTCTCAGTTGTCTCAGTTATTTTTCAAGTACCCCCTCTTCTTCTTTTATTCTTATATATATTTATATATAATTAATTAATAATCAGCAAGTTATAAAAACAGCAAAAAGAAAAGAAAGAGAAAAATGGGAAAATGATACCCCCTTATTTTTTTACTGAGACACTGAGACTGAGACTGCTTCCAATTAATTGGAATGCCATTTTTTTATTAACTATCTGATAATAAGCCTTCTAGAAGAAGAGGAAGCGTTCCAGTTCCAGTTGTTCCAATTATTTTTTTAGCATATCCCACCTACCCCTATTTTATATATATATTTATATATATTATATATATTAATAATTAATAAGTTATATAATATAAAGAAGCAAAGAAAAAGGACAAGCAAAAGATATAAACCCACTCAAAATTAATTGGAACAACTGGAACAATTGGAACAACCGGAACGCAGCCCCGAGAAAATCCCCTCTTCTCTAGAAGGCATTTCTCACTCCACAACCCAATCCGTGATGTTATGCGTAGCAGCATAGTTCGAGATTTCTGCATTTGCATTTAAGCATTATCCATCTTCTTGATTGGACGGATGATAAAACCATCTTTTGGCGCCATATAGTCTGCATTACTATATTCAAGCTGAAAGAATATTTGGCATCCACCCTTATGCCGTTTTTGAGTTGAAGCAATTAACAAGCAAGGAAGCTGCGGTAAAGGCAACTCCTACCCCTACCACACCCGTCCATCCATAATGTTGCCAGAATAGACCTGAAACAAATGTACCGGTAGAACCTCCCAAGAAGTAAATGGTCATATAAACGGTATTGACCCGGTTGATGGCGGATGCGTCAAGAGCGACCACACTGGTCTGATTTGACAGATGGACGCTTTGCATTCCGGCATCAATCAAGAGGATGGCGATTATCATCCACAAGTAACTGTCATTTCCCCAAAATGCCAACAACCATGCAAACAGGATGACGCATCCTCCGACAATAGAGAAGAATCTTGCGCCATACTTTTGGATATATCCGCTGATGAAAACCACCGTGGATGCACCTGCCAATCCGCACAAACCGAGTGCTCCGATAATATCGTCGCTTGCAAAGAAAGGCTCTTGCTTCATTCGGAAAGCAAGGCAACTCCACAAGGCAAAGAACGAGCCATAAGCCAATGCCGCCCTCAACGACGCGATACGCAAGTACGGGTATTTGGAAAGTAGGCGCAACAAGGATTTCCACAGCCCTGCATAACTTTCTCGTGAACGGGCAGGCAACACGGGCAGCATTTTGTGAATCATCAGAAAACACCCAAGCATAAACACGCAAGCCACAAAATAGACAGAACGCCATCCCCATATATCGGCGAGAAAACCACTGAATACCCGTGACCCAAGAATGCCTATGAGCAAACAGGACTGTATAATCCCCACGTTGCGCACCTTGTGGTCCGGAGCTGAATTATACGACACCAACGGAATGAAGAACTGCGGCATGACCGAAGATGCCCCGGCAAGCAAGGATGCGCCCCACACCCAGTAGATGTTCGGGGCGAGTGCTATGGCAAGCAAGGCGCACGAAGAAACGATGTAATTGGTCAATATCAGTCTCTTTCGTGAAACCAGGTCGCCAAGCGGAATGACCAATACAAGCCCTGCCACATAGCCTATCTGGGTCAATGTCGCCACCATGCTGGCAGAAAAATCGCTTACCGCGAAATCCTTAGCCATGCTGCCCAACAGAGGCTGGTTATAATAGCAGTTGGCAACGGAAAGCCCGGTAGCGACTGCCATCAGCGCCAGCAGAGGCGCCGAAATGCCTTGGTTCTCCCTCAATTCATACTTCATCTTCTGCCTCCTTTCAATATGACACGATTTTCAATCCAATCAGGGAAGCAATAAGCGTGAACAGAAAGAAAAGACGGATGGGAGAGGCCGGCTCCTTGAAGACGAATATCCCTATCAAGACCGTGCCGACCGCCCCGATACCCGTCCAAATGGCGTATGCCGTTCCCAAAGGTAAAGTCTGAACCGCCTTGGCAAGCAGGGTCATGCTCAATACTGTGGAAGCCAAGAAGCCGCTACCCCACAGATAAAAAACAAGTCCTGACGCAGCTCTCGCTTTACCCAAGCAGAATGTAAGGCTCACCTCAAACAATCCTGCCAATAATAAGATTATCCAATTCATAACTATGATTTATTAAATTCAGGTGCAAAAGTAAGTAAATAATCTCTAATTGCTTTTTTCATTTGGTAAAAACTGATTTTACATTTGCAAAAAAACAGCCGTTCATTTCCGTTTTTATGTGCAATTTTATAATTTTGCACACCAAATACAACAATGAGTTATGGATATAAAGGAAATCATCAATCAAAGATATGCCATGCCGGATGCGTCTTTGGATAGATTGCGGCAATGCCTGAGTGAGGTTTCGTACCCCAAAGGATTCCGCGTGTTGGAAAACGGCAAGATAGAAAAGGATATCTTTTTTATCAAGAACGGCATTGTCCGCGCTTACACTTCGGTGGACGGGAAAGAAATCACCTTTTGGGTTGGCAAGGAAGGAGCGACCCTTGTTTCCATGAAAGGATACGTGAACGATGAGCCGGGATATGAGACGATGGAGCTGATGGAAGATTCTGTCTTATACGTATTGAAGAAGAAAAAGCTGAAAGAATTGTTTACGGAAGACTTGCATATTGCCAATTGGGGTCGGCGTTATGCGGAGATGGAATTGCTTGCCACCGAGGAACGGCTGATTTCCATGTTGTCCGCCATTGCTTCGGAACGGTACAAAGAGTTGTTAGAGAAAGAACCCGAGTTGTTGCAACGGTTGCCGTTGGGAAACATTGCTACCTATTTAGGCATAACACAGGCAAGTCTGAGCCGGATCAGGGCACAAATAAAGTGACGTAATTCGGCGGATATTCCATAGTTTTTTAATATTACTCAAAGCTCAAAGCCATGAGCAAAATTACAAATGTTCCCTCAGAAATGCGAAACTTGAATTAAAAATACAAGATTGGGATAAAGAAAGAACAAACTTTCCTTTTCAAAAGGAAATAATTGCCGATTTCTTTCCTTTTTAGAAGGAAACTTTCTACATTTGCAGCCGATTGCAGGAATCGATTTTGATGGAATAGGAAAAGGGGCAAGACCATGGCTCAAAGCACCATGATCTTGCCCTTTTCTATTCTGACTTTTGCCACACCCATCTCGTTCAGCGCCGTGATGATTTCCTGCAGGCTTGCCCTGCGGGAGAAGCGGAAGTGGATGAGCTTATCCATATTCGCCTGGGATTGGAAGACTACGGTCTTGTTGTACCAGGCTCCGATGTCGCTCATCGCTTCTGCCAGCGTAACCTGATCCATATCGAAATCGCCTTCCAGCCAGTCGGAGGCTGAAGGGGAAGCCTTAGACACCACAATCTTATCCGCCTGAAGCGTGGCAGTCTGACCTGGGCGCATTTCCACTTCCGTATCGGCATTGCTCACCTTCACCTTGCCCTGCATCAGGGTTACCTTTGGGGCATCCTTGCGATAGGCTTTCACATCGAATACGGTACCTAACACCTGCGTCTGCATCTCTCCTGCCTTTACCACGAAAGGCCGATGAGGATTCTTGGTTACTTCGAAATGAGCCTCGCCCTTCAGACGGACTTCCCGGACTTCTGCATCATCGAAAGATGCAGGATATTCGAGCGTAGAATTGGCGTTGAGCATCACCTTGGTACCATCGCTCAGCGTTACCAATGTGGTGGTTGCTGCCGGGGTAGAAACCACGCAATAGCCATCGCTCAGGGTCTGCTCCACCTGCTTGGGAGAAGTGACCTCCGAGAAAAGTTCCATGGAGAACTCCGTAGGCTGAGAAATCTCCTGGGATGAACGGAAAATAAAAAGGAAGAGGCTTGCCGCTACTGCAACTGAGGCAGTAATCCAAGCCAGGATTCGGGCTTTGGAAATCTTTCTGGATGAAGATTCTCCTCCGATTTCATTCTCTATCTTTTTCCCAGACAATTCATCTTCTGCCTTCTGTAGATGTTCCTTCTCTGAAGAAATATGCTTCTTCTCGAAAGCTTCCCAAGCCGCCAGCGTTTCTTCCATCGAAGGCTCATCGCCCAGGGCTTCCCCGAATATCCGGGAAAGCCGGGCATCAGAAGCATTTTCTGAAACTTTCTCAGAAGCATTCTCAGAAACATTTTCTGATACAGAATCCATTCTATAATCCAGTTCTTGATCTTGATTCTTATCCTTATTCATGATTTTTCCTCCTAATTCTCTATGTTTGTATGCTTCATTCGCTCGCGCAAGATGGCGAGTGCCTTGGAAATATGCTTCTTCACGGTGTTGGGACTGATGCCCAGCCTGTCGGCTGCCTGCTGATAGGTGAGATGCTCGAAATAACAGAGGCGGAGAATCGTGCAGGTGGGTTCCTTCAGCTCCCTTGCAATCTGCTCTGCCTGTTGCAGCAGGCGCTCGTGCTCCTCATACTGGGTACTCATATCATACCGGGTGGCCTCTATCAGCGCCTCTACGTTGGTCTGTTCCACCTGCTGGTGCTTGAGCCAGTTGAGACAGGCATTTCTCACCGATGCGTAGAGCCAGCTCCTCCTTGTTTCCATCTGCAAGGAGGAGAATTGGTTCCACGCCTTCTCGAAAACATCTCCCACAACGTCACGGGCCTCGTTGCCGTCTCCCAAAAGAGACACGGCATAACGCACCAATCGAGGATACATTTCCAGGAATAGCTGCTTAAAGTCGTTGTTTTTCGCTCTGTCCTGCGCCACTACCTTTATATTTATTTCTTGTTGCATTGAATGTGTATCTCACATTCATGAGAATTTTCTGATTATCTGCATATCGGGTTAACGTGCGATGCGACTGCGTGCCGTTTGCCTCGAAATAATAATATCCTGTATGCAAGAGGTCTTGCACTACAAACATCACCTTGAGGGCATCGTTCTTCAGGAAGTCCTTGGAAACCCGGAACTGCATGTTACCCATACATTTCTTTCTTCCGTGTCCCATCTCTGCATTCGTGCTGACATTGCCCGAAAGATTCATGAACCACCGGTGGGGAAGCCTCAGATTGTTGTTCATGCTGAATGTAAACTGAGGCTGGTTTTTGCCAAACTTGGGAATATTGAGATGATCTACATTATCATGACTGTAGTAGACACTCGCCGTGAGGTTAGGATACCAGATTCCAAACGAAGGCGCCACACGGATATTGGCTCCACAATAGTAGGAATGAGGCACCGAAGCCATCGTCTGCAAAAGCACACTCGGATGATTCACCTCATCGTAAGGCTTGTACCAGGTCATGTACATATCAAGTACATAGTTGTAGTAAGCCATGAACGACAACCACTTGTAATTGCCCGACAGGTTGAAACTGTGCTGCTTCTGAGGTTTGAGATGAGGGTCACCGGACTTGTACTCGTACTTGCTGTCGTAGTCGATGCTGCTCTGAAGCATGACGTAGATAGGACTGTACTTGTTCAGACGATAGGAGAAGGCAAGATTCAGATTATCCTTGCTGTAGCCGATGGATGCAAATGGAATCCAATCCCTGTAGCTGGGACTCTGTTCCGCCTGCAGCACATCCTTCTCGTAATAATCGGTTTTCTGGTATTCGTATCGCAAACCGGCTCCATAGTTCATGTGTCCGATGTTCAGATAATACTCCAGGAATCCGGCATAGATAGACTGGCGGATGTGGTTGAAGGCATCGGCAGAAAAGCCGCTCTGGGTGAAGTCGTTGTGGCGGTTAGTAAACATCTCTTCCGTTCCGAAGGAAAGCCTACCCTTCCACAAAGGTCCCGACACCACCAGCTTGGCAGCATAGAGATTACTCTTCACCTTGCTCTCTGATTCCGCATCCAGCTGTCCGTCGTTTATCGCCGTCTGGGTGCTCTGGCTCACCTTATTATAGAAGTCGCCATTGAAATTGATGTTCCATTTGCCGAAATCGCCATTATAATAGGCGTTCACGCTATGCGACCAATGGGGCTTGCTTTTCGAAAACAGATCTACGCCCATGCTTTCCGTCAGTTTACCATTCTCCCACACATCGGTAGCTCCCCAGCTGTGAGTGTAGTTGTTACCTATCATGTTGGTTGTCTCATAGCGCATACCCAGCGATTGCTGCTCAGAAATCTCATAGTTGAAACCTGCGTTCATAAGAATCTCTCCACCAAGGGTTTTCGTGGTTCTACGGCTGTTGAATTCCCAGTCGCTGGTGGTATGGAGCTGGGTTTCGGAATGGGCGGTGGTGTGCGAGCGATCCAATCCCGCTCCCACTTCGCCGAAGATATCGAGTCCGCCCGTGCGGTAGTTCAACTGCACATCCTCATAGCCATGAGGCGAATAACGGCCCTGCATATATTCAGAATAAAGGCTTCCGCTCAAGCCCTGTCCGCGCTTGCGAACGGCACGCAGACGGATTACGGCATTGGTCTTGGAACTATACTGCGCTCCGGGAACGGTAACGATTTCTGCCTTCAGAATATCCTTGGCGCTCAATCGCTTGAGTTCGTTCAGATTCTCCAGTTTCCTGCCGTTGAGATAAATCTCGGGCGCTCCACGACCGATAATTTCCCAACTGCCTGCTTCGCCCGAAACGAATGGCAACTGGCTGATCATATCTTCGGCAGAGCCCAGTTCGCCTAGGATGGTACCTGATACCAGGGTGGTGAAGGCGCCGTCCTTATACACCACATTGGGGCGGGAACTCTTGATGGTTACCGCCTTCAGCTGCTGGGTGTCGGGATGCAGACCGATATGCATGGTAGGCTTGCAGGCCAGGGTCTGCGACTTATAGCCCACAAACGAAACCTTCAGCATCACATCCTTATCGGCATAAGGAAGCACGAAGCTTCCATCCTCTGCCGTTACGCAACCGGCCACATAAGCCTTGCTGGCGGAGGAAATCAACACCACGTTGGCAAAAGGCAGAGGCTTCTGGTGCTCATCCACTACGCGGCCCTTGATCTGTTCCACCCGGGTTGTCTTGCCCGTGTATTGCACGGCAAAATAGGTATTGTGCTCTACAAAGGAGAAAGGTTTCCCTTGCAGCACCATCTCCAGGGCTTCCTTCTGTCGCTTAGCCTGGATATTGGCGGTTACGTGATATGGGTCGGTAGCCTGATAGGCAAAGAGGATATTCTTCTCGCCCGCCTTTTCAATCTTCTTCAACACGGAAGTAAGCGTTTCGTTATGCACCTGAAAGGTCACACCTCTGCTTTGAGCAAATAGGGAAATGCTCAAGACAAGACACAGTATAAGGGAAGTCGTTCTTTTCATCATTTTTCTTGTTTTTATGATTCTACTTTGTTCATAATACAACATCCCCCTGGAATCGGGTACGCCTATTTTAAAAATTTTGTTGCAAAAGTACAAAAATAATTGGAGAGAAAGGAAAAACTTTCCCTTTAAAAAGGAAATAATTGCCGTTTTCTTTCCCTTTTAAAAGGAAATTTTGTATCTTTGCGACCGAAAGTCCCTTGAAAAAGTGGCAGAACAAAGCAAAAAGTCCCTTGAAAAACGTGCATGAATTCAAGAAAAGTCCCTTGGAAAACGTGCACAGCATCAAGAGTAATACATCATAAATCATTAGAAAACAGATGTTTAAACGAAAAATTGAAAAATATCTCAAAGAATGGAAAAGTGATGAGCATAAAATGCCTCTCATCATCAAAGGATGTCGCCAATGCGGAAAGACATTCTCTGTACTCGATTTTGCCCATAAGAATTATGAGCATGTTGTGTATATTGACTTTTTCCAGCACCCAGAATACAAGTCGGTATTTGATGGTGGCCTGGACATCGATCTTCTCTGCATGACACTTTCTACCTTAATACCTGATGCCAATTTCGTATCGGGCAAAACCTGTATCATCTTTGACGAGATACAGGAATGCCCACGTGCTCGCACAGCCTTGAAATTCTTCAAGACGGATGGCAGATACGATGTCATCGGTACGGGTTCCCTGCTGGGAGTCAGCGGTTACCATACCAATGCTTCGTCAGAGGCTCCAATTCCTGTTGGTTACGAGACTATCATAGACATGTATCCAATGGATTTTGAGGAATGGCTCTGGGCAAATGGCATTAAGAAAATGACCATCGACTACCTGCATCGCTGCCTGGAAGAAAAGACTCCAGTACAAGAAGCCATCCACGAAAGAATGCGCCAACTGCTGCTACAATATTGCATTGTTGGTGGAATGCCAAGAGCCGTGAGCGTATTTATGGAAACTCATAATATGCAAAACGTGCTACGGATGCAGCAAGCCATCATCGAAGAATACAAAGTAGATATGCTGAAATATGCTCCACAAGCAGACAAGTCGAGAATCAGAGAATGCTTCGAGTCAATTCCGCGTCAACTGAGTAAGGAAAACAAGAAATTCGCATACGCCACAGTACGATCCAACGGAAGAGGACGTGACTATCAGGGCAGTTTGCAATGGATAGAAGATGCTGGCATTATCCGCCGTTGCTACAACCTGTCAGCGCCCGAACTCCCCCTTGATGGCAACTCCATTCCCGACCAGTTTAAAGTTTACATGGCAGATACAGGGCTTTTCATCAGTATGCTCGAACCAGGAACGGCAGCTGACATTCTGCAAGGCAATCTCTATGGATACAAGGGAGCCATCTTTGAAAATCTGGTAGCCGACATTTTTGGCAAGATGAATCGCAAGCTCTATTATTTCCGCAAGGACTCGGGTTTGGAAATCGACTTTGTTACAAGATACGAAGGCAAATGCACGCTGGTAGAAGTAAAGGCGAGCAACGGAAACATTAAAAGTGCCAAGACCATCCTTTCGAACCCCGAAAAGTATCACGTATCTCAAGCCATCAAACTGGGAGATGTAAATGTAGGAACAGCCCCACAAACACTCATTCTTCCCCTCTACATGGCTTTTCTGCTGAAAAACAAATAATCTTCGTTAAAATATCGAAATCCTAAGAATAATCCCGACAGAAATAATTAATTTTGCAAATAAAATCAGAATACTGTAGATAAATGCAGAGGATAACACATAAGAGAATCCGAATTTCCTGGCTGCTGCTATTGGTTTACCTGCCGATGCTGCTGGTCGTTACGTTTCACCATCATGGTGAAGCGCAGGGAACTCATGCTGATTTCTATTGTGCAGATTGCGCCCATCATGTTCATCACGACGGTCATCTGATAGCCCTGCAGAATACCATGCACGACTGTGTGCTCTGCCAATTGCAAAGCACACCTTATCTGGCTCCATCCATCGTGGTATGGATTGCCATCACCGTGCTCCATCTCTCCCCTCGCCGTGCCTTCTGCTCTCCTTGCCTGTGCAGGGAGAAGGGGGTAAAATCTACCCGTGCTCCACCTTATTATCAGTTTTTATAAATAATTGAAAATTAACATAATAAGGTAATTAATAACATAATGAGAACAATATTGAAATCAATATTGCTGATGAGCCTATGCTCGTCGGCAACAGCCCCTGCTATGGCTATAAACGGAGCAGATAATAACAAGGAAAAGTCAAGCATTCATGGTATGGAAAACAGCGATTCCATCAAGCACCAGCCTCTGACAGAATCGAGCGTGAAACTGAATGAAGTGGTGGTTACGGGATTGACTGGCAGCCAGAAACTCAAGCAGTCGCCTGCACCCATCTCTTTCGTTTCTGCCCGCCAACTCGAAATGCAGCCTTCTACCAACATCATCGACGCCATCGCTCATCAGCCAGGCGTTTCGCAGATTACCACAGGAAGCGGAATCTCCAAACCCGTGATTCGTGGATTGGGATTTAACCGTGTGGTCGTAGTGAATGATGGAGTAAGACAGGAAGGACAGCAATGGGGCGATGAGCACGGAATAGAAATCGACCCGGCTTCGGTTCATTCCGTAGAGATTCTGAAAGGTCCTGCAAGTCTTATGTATGGCTCGGATGCGATGGCTGGCGTCCTTATCTTCCATTCCGCTCCTACCCTTGCTAAGGGCGACATGAGAGCGAATTTCTCAACGGGTTACCAAACCAACAACGGACTTTTTGATTATTCGCTCAACTTTGCCGGCAACCAGGGCG
>ERZ773187.917-NODE-917-length-25297-cov-8.500555_pt1 | contig 25297 bp, 35 predicted proteins | sample MGYA00511242_ERZ773187 | MGnify/ENA primary metagenome ERZ773187 (study PRJEB29015, sample SAMEA2737744) | human gut metagenome | biome: human gut; feature: human-associated habitat; material: faeces | place: China | collected 2012 ... | reverse complement strand
GTGCGCGCGGAGTGCGGGTCGCTGCCGGTCGCGGCGGCGGTCGGGCTGGGGCTTTATGGGATCGTTTGGGCGGTCGGGCTCGCCGCGTGGCAGACGGCGGGCTTTCGCTGGGATGTGACGGCGGCGGTGTTCGGCGGGCCGCTGCTCGCGGGACTGCTTAGGCCGGGTAAAGCAAAAAAACGCAGCCGTGCACCGGGGAAGGGTAGACCGGCGCACCGCCCCATGCGTCGCGGTGCCTTGTGATAATCACGAAAATGCGGCGTATGACAGAAAATACTTGACGCACAGGCGGTGCGCAGGGTAAATCTTCGCCCGCGTGCCGCCTGTGCTATATGTGGGGCTGTTTTGAGCAGTCGGCGCCATATCTTGCCGTAAAACAGACGTTTTGCAGAGTGAAAGTACGCGAATTTACAGAGTTTACATAATATTATTTACATAATGCTTTGACATAATTTACAAAAAGCGAAGACTTACCGGAAAACCCTTGCAAATTCACGGCGTTTGCCCTATTATTTGTAGTGGAAAACCGTATGCTGCGGCGGCTGCAGACACTTTTCAGACAGACGCTTCTACTTCGCCGGCTTGTCTCATAGAATGGGGCGAGGTGAGTGTTATGCGAAGGCTGCGCGGCTGGATGCCGAAATCGGATACGGCGCTGCGTCCCTGCTTCTGGATTCTGTGCGCGGCCTTCGGGCTGGGGATCCTGCTGGGGCAGCTGGCGGGCCGCTCACTCGGGGCGGAGCAGCAGGATGCGCTCGCGTCCTATCTGCGGCGGTACGCGGCGCTCTGCGCTTCGGCGGAGAGACCGGTGCAGTCGGCGCTCTCCGCCGTGCTGACGTATCTGCGCGGGCCCGCGGCGGCGTTTCTGCTGGGGCTTGTTGGCCCGGGCGTGTTTTTGCTCCCTGCACTCTCCGCGCTGCAGGGCTTCTTTTTGTCCTATTCCGTGGCGTGCTTTGCCGCGGCGCTCGGGCGCGGCGGGGTGAAGCTCGCGCTCTGTGCCTTCGGCGTGCGCTGCGCGTTTATCCTACCGTGTACGTTTTTTCTCGCGGCGTGGGGGATGCGCGCGGCCTATGCCCGCCTGCGCGGCCCGAAAAAGCGCCGCGCGCCGCTCACCGGCGCGGACAGGACGCGTCTCGCGCTGTGCGCGCTGCTGCTCGCCGCCGGGGTATTCGCGGAGCTGACCGCCGTGCCGAAGCTGCTGCAGCTGGGACTCGCGGCCATCACATAAGAGGAGGAGTTGAGGGATCATGACCGATTACATCGCGGATTACCGCACATGGCTGCAGGAGGAGAAGCACGCCTCCGACAACACCCTCAGCTCCTATCTGCGCGATATCAACCAGTTTAAAACGTGGCTACTCGGTGCCGGTTCGCCGGATCTGCGCCGCGTGAAGAAGGATACCATCAACGAATATATGCTCTATCTCAGCGGCGCGGGCAAGTCGCCCGCGACCATCACGCGCTGCACGGCCTCGCTCAAGTCGTTTTACGCCTATATGCTCGGGCGCGGCGCGGTCAAAACGAACCCGGCCAAGAACGTCGCCGCGCTGAAGGTGGAGCGCAAGTGCCCCGAGATCCTCACGAGCAAAGAGGTGGAGCTGTTTCTCGAGCAGCCGAAGTGCGTTGACGAGAAGGGCTACCGCGACCACGCGATGCTCGAGCTGCTCTACGCCACGGGTATCCGCGTCTCCGAGCTGATCGGGCTCGACGTGGGGGATGTGAACCTCGCGGGCGGCTTCATCCGCTGCCGCAGCAAGACGCGCGAGCGCATCATCCCGCTCTACCGCACCGCGATCAAGGCACTGAGGGACTACATAACCGACATCCGCCCGCGCATCATCTCCGGGCCGGACGAGCAGGCGCTGTTTGTCAACATGAACGGCGGGCGCATGAGCCGCCAGGGCTTCTGGAAGATCATCAAGTACTATCAGGAGAAGGCGGAGATCAGCAAGGACATCACGCCGCACACCCTGCGCCACTCATTCGCCGTCCATCTGCTCGAAAATGGCGCGGACCTGCGCTCCATTCAGGAGATGCTCGGCCACGCGGACATCTCCTCGACGCAGATCTATGCCCACATCATCAAAAAGCACCTGAAGGACGTCTATCAGAAGGCGCATCCGCGCGCATGACCGACCGCGCCGCGGGGGAGAGAAATCCCCCGCGGCGCGGTTTTTGCCCGAAAGGGCTGGAAAACGGCGTACAGATGTGCTATAATATATCATTAGTTTTCAGTTGACACACAGGAGGTGTTCCCATGCGGCCGCTTGCGGACGAAATCAGACCCCAGACGCTCGACGAGGTGGCGGGACAGAAGCACCTGCTCGGCGAGGGCGCGCTCCTGCGCCGCCTGATCGAGAGCGGGACCTCGGCCAACCTCATTTTCTACGGCCCCTCCGGGACAGGCAAGACCACCATCGCGGGTATCATCGCCCGCCAGACGAAGAAGGCCCTCTACCACCTCAACGCGACCACGGCCTCGCTGCAGGATGTGAAGGCCATCATCGCCGACGTCGACACGATGCTCGCGCCGAACGGGATCCTGCTCTATCTCGACGAGATCCAGTACTTCAACAAAAAGCAGCAGCAGAGCCTGCTCGAGTTTATGGAAAACGGGAAGCTCACGCTCATCGCTTCCACGACGGAAAACCCGTATTTCTATATCTACAACGCCCTCCTCTCGCGCAGCACGGTCTTTGAGTTCAAGGCGCTGACCGCGGAGGAGACGGTCCCGGCGATCGAGCGGGCGCTCTCGATCGTGCAGGGGCGCAGCGCCCTTCCGCTCGACTGGGAGGAGACGGTGCCGCAGACCATCGCGTCGTCCTGCGGCGGCGATGTGCGCAAGGCCATCAACGCCGTCGACCTACTGTATCAGTCCGCGGCGCCCGAAAACGGACAGCTGCATCTGACAAGTGACGATGCCTTACAGCTCGCACAGCGCAGCGCAATGCGCTATGACCGCGACGGAGACGAGCACTATGACATGCTCTCGGCGCTCCAGAAGTCCATCCGCGGCTCCGATCCGGACGCAGCAGTCTATTATCTCGGGCGTCTGCTCGTGGCGGGGGATCTGCTCTCGCCGTGCCGCCGCCTGCTCGTCATCGCGGCGGAGGACATCGGCCTTGCCTATCCGCAGGCCATCGCTATCACAAAGGCGTGCGTGGATTCGGCGCTGCAGCTCGGCCTGCCCGAGGCGCGTCTGCCGCTCGCGGAGGCGGCGATTTTACTCGCGACCGCGCCCAAGTCGAACTCCGCGCACAACGCCATCATTGCCGCCATGAGCGACATTGAGCACGGCCGCGTCGGTCAGGTGCCGCGGCACCTGCAGAACGTCCACGCCGACAGCGCAGGCAGCGCCAAGGCCCCGGCCTACCGCTATCCGCACAACTATCCGCACCACTATGTCCGCCAGCAGTACCTGCCCGACGCGCTCAAGGACGCGCACTATTACGACTACGGCGAGAACAAGACCGAGCAGGCTGCGAAGCGTTACTGGGACGAGATCAAGGGCGGCTCCTGAGTATACCGCCAGCCGCGCACGCTGCCGCCGGTGATGCGGTAGGGGAGGGGCGTCGGGAACGCCGCCGGCCCCAGCAAACGGATGATCTGCAGGCGGATTTTCTGCCGCTCAGGCTGGATGCTCCGGATGCGGACGGAGACGGCACTGCCCTCCGGGAGCGCCTGCGGCGTGTCCGTCAGGCCGGAGAGGTTCGGCGTCAGCTCCACGAACTGGCCGTAGGGGTGCTTTCCGCGCAGGATGCCCGTTACGGTGTCGCCGGGGCGGAAGTCCGCGGCGTTTTCGAGCCATGTTCCCAGCAGCTCCTTGTGGCTGAGGGTGATGCGCCGCGCCGCGCGGTCAATCTCCTGCACGACCGCGAAGATCCGCTGTCCCATGGCGAACCGCTCGCGCGGGTGACGGATGTGGGCGGTCGAGATGGACGCGAGCGGCAGCAGCGCCACGACGCCGCAGCCGATGTCCGCGAACGCGCCGAACGGCGCGAGGTGCGTAATCTGTGCGGGGATGACCAGCCCCGGCTCCGCGTGCGCTTCGATGTAGTCCATCGCCTCCTCCTGCGCAAGGCGGCGGGAGAGGAGCAGCTCCGTGTCGCCGTTCGGCGCGGTGCGCTGTCCGGTCACGCGGCAGCAGACGCCGCGCCCCACGCACGAGAGCACGGCGATCTCCCGCTGCGCGCCGGAGAGAAAGGGCGCGACGCACTCGCCGCGCGGCATGATGCCCGAGAGAGCGCCGAGCCGGATATGGAGGTTCAGCGCCGCGTCGCAGTGCACGGCCTGCCCGGTGAGAATCTGTCCTTCGGCCATGGCGGCCTGTAGCTGTCCAATGGTATAATCTGGCGCAGCGCGGAGCGTCTCCGGCTGCGGCCAGCGATCGAATGTCATAGCAACCATCCTTATTTCATGAGATATAGTAATCTATGCACCGCCGCGGGGCGGATTGAATGGAGAGGTGAACCAAAATGGATCTGAAGCTGCACCAGCTGGTCGAGCTGAAAAAGGCTCACCCCTGCGGGAGCCGGAACTGGGAGGTGCTGCGCGTCGGTATGGACGTGAAGCTGCGCTGTCAGGGCTGCGGCCATGAGGTGATGGCACCCCGCCGTAAAATCGAGAAGAGTATCAAACGCATTCTTTCAGAGGAGGAAACGATATGAGAGCAAAATGGACGCGCTATGTCGCGATGGGGATCGCCCTGCTGCTGGCGGTGGTGATGCTGCTGACACTGATCGTGCCGTATCTGAGCCTGTGAGGGCCGCGCGATGAGACACTACATTCTGGCGAAGTTCCAGGCCGATGCCGGGGACTGGCACGGTTACCTCCCGCGGATCCGCGAGATCTTCGGCGCGGCGGGGGAGATTCCCGGCGTCCGCGGTGCGGCGGTCTATCCCGGCTGCGTCGACCGAGAGAACCGGTATCACGTTCTGATCGAGCTGGAGATGGAGCCGTCGGCGTTGACGACGTATGACGAGTCCGCCATGCACCACCGGTGGAAGGACGAATTCGGCCCGTTGCTGGAGAAAAAGGCGATTTTTGACTATGAAAGATAAAGAGAGCGGTTATCCGCTCTCTTTTATTTTGACCGAATGGGAGTATGCGGGGGACTGGCGTTGGAGTTGGGCTGTACGGAGGCAGACACGCCGATTTAAGCACCAATTTCCTGTGCGAGGAAACCGGCATATACACCGACGAAAAATAAAAAACCTCCTCTTGACAAGTTTACTTGGCGGTGCTATACTGCGCGTGTAAAGAAAACTTGGCATACAGGAGGGCTGACCATGGACAAGAAGGAGATTCTGCAGCGTGCGCAGCGGGAGAATCAGGACGACGGCATGGCCGCGGCGGAGAACCGCGGCAGGAAATACGGCTTTTCGGCCTTCTGTGCACTGTGCATCGCGGTGCTGATATTCAACGACATTTATGACCGGCCGAATGACCTGCCGATGGCGGTGATGATGGCGTATCTCGCGGCGGAGAGCTATCCGCGCTTCGCCTTTACGCGGAAGAAATCGGATCTGGTGTTGGCCATACTCACAACTATAGCGGCGGCCGCTGCACTGGCGGCGTACGTGGTGAGCGTGGTGCGCGGCGTATGAGGGAGAAAAACGAGAGCCTGCCGCTGCGCAATCGCCTGCGGGAGGTGCGGACGGCACAGGGGCTGTCGCAGTCGCAGCTGGCCGACATGGTTGGTGTCTCGCGCAACACGATCAGCTCCATCGAAACGGGGCAGTTCAGCCCCACGGCGAAGCTGGCGCTGCTGCTGTGCATCGCGCTGGATCGGAAGTTCGAGGATTTGTTCTATTTTGAATAAGACATGCGGGGACGGGGGAAAAGCCTTCGTCTCCGCTCTTTTTCTGACCGTTTTCTCCCCGCCGCCCCGCTATAATGAGGGACGAAGAGGGGAGGGGCCGCCGTGACGGTGATCTACATCGACCGGGTGTTTGCGCTGAATCTGGCGCTGGACTACATGCTGCTTCTGATCTGCGCGCGCCTTGCGGGAACGCCGCTGCGGCGTCTGCGGTTTCTGCTGTGTGCGGCGGGCGGGGCGCTCTACGCGGCAGCGGTGTTCCTGCCGGGCTGCGCGGCGCTGAACGGGCCGGTTTTCCGTCTGCTTGCGGGGCTTGCGATGAGCCTTGCGGCCTTCTGGTGCGAGGTGCGGCGCTGGCGGCTGACCGCGCTGTTTTTCCTCGTCAGCGGGGCGCTCGCGGGACTGCTGCTTGCCGTCGGGCTTGCGCTCGGCTCACCGGGGAAGCTCCTCGGGCGGGTGTATTATGCCCGCGTCAGCTGGCCGGTGCTGCTGGGGACGGCACTGGGAATGAGCTTGCTGCTGCGGCTGGTGTTCGGCCAGGCGGCGCGTCATGGAGGGAATGAAATCATGTCGATCACCATCTCACTGGGCGGTAAGTGCTGCACCGTGCGCGCGCTGCACGACACAGGCTGCACGCTGCGCGACCCCGTCACGGGCGGCCCCGTCCTCGTGCTCGAGCGCCGCGCGCTCGACCCGCTGTGGACCCCGCCGGTGCGGGACATTCTGGCGCAGCCGCTCCCACCGGAGGAGAAAATGGCCCGTCTGCACGGCGAGGGCAGCGGGCGGCGCTTTACGCTTCTGCCGTTCACGGCTGTCGGGACGGCATCGGGCCTGCTGCTCGCGGTCTACAGCGACTACATAGAGCTCGCCGGGCGGCGGCACCGCCGCGCGCTGCTCGCGCTTTCGGACGGCCCGCTCAGCGACGGCGGCGGGTATCAGGCCCTGTGGGGCGGAGAGGAGGGGAGAAGCCGTGAAAAATCTGCTGCAGCGGCTGCTGCGCTGGATCAAAGCGCACAGCAGGCCGGATAAGGTCATGTATATCGGCGGCAGCGACACCCTGCCGCAGCCGCTCCCGCGCGCGGAGGAGGCCGCGCTCATCGCACGGCTGGCCGATTCCGACCCCGCCGCGCGCCAGACGCTCATCGAACGGAACCTGCGGCTGGTCGTCTACATCGCGCGCCGCTTTGAAAACACCGGCATCAACATCGAGGATCTGATCTCCATCGGCACGATCGGGCTCATCAAGGCCATCAACACCTTCCGCGCCGACAAGAACATCAAGCTCGCGACGTATGCCTCGCGCTGCATCGAAAATGAGATCCTCATGTACCTGCGTAAAAACTCGTCCCAGCGCACGGAGGTCAGTCTCGACGAGCCGCTCAACACCGACTGGGATGGCAAGGAGCTGCTGCTGAGCGACGTACTCGGGACGGAGGGGGACGTCGTCATGCGCCCCATCGAGGCGGATGTCGACCGCAAGCTCCTGCGAGACGCGGTGGCGAAGCTCTCCGGGCGCGAACAGGAGATCATCACCATGCGCTTCGGTCTCGGCGGGCGCAGGGAGCTGACGCAGAAGGAGGTGGCCGACCGGCTCGGTATCTCCCAGTCGTATATCTCGCGGCTTGAGAAGCGGATTATCACGCGGCTTCGCCGCGAGATTGTCAAGATGAGCTGAGAGAACGTTATTAACGATTTTTGACGATAAAAATCAAAAAGAAAAACAACAAAAACAGCACCTGTGAAGCGAACTTACTTCACAGGTGCTGCTGACATATTTGCGAAATATCAATCCAGGAACAGGGACGCGGGACGGTTGACAACCATCATGTTGTAGTATTTCAGCAGGTGATAGTCGTCCTTGTCGAGCTTCACCGTTGTGAGCAGGCGCTCGTTTTCCTCCAGCGGCTCGTTGGAGATGAGCGTCTTGAGCGCGATGGGGGCGAAGAATGGCGTGCTGCCGATGCCGGAGACAAGGCCGATCGCGGGCGTCCGGTTCTGCATGGGGTTGAGCATGCAGATATAGAGCTTTTCCGCCTCGTTGATCTGGTTGTTGAGAACCATGTGCGTGATCGTGTCGTAGGGCTTCATCTCGCCGGTGAAGAGATGCTGGCAGTGATCCGGCTCCTGAAACGAGTGGACGCCCATGTAGAGCATCACGTCGATCGACGCGCCGGACGAGGAGGGGGAGAAGCACAGCAGCGAGCGCACCAGCTGGCGCACGCGGCCGTCGTAGTAGTACATATAGGCGCGGGGCTGGTTGAAGTAGAAGTTCTTCGGCAGGACGGCCTCCGTGTGGAACACGGGCGGCTGATAGTCGATGAAGCACTTCATGTCGATGTCGAGCGCCTTGGCGATTTCATAGAGCGTCTCGATGTCGATGGTGATGCTGCCGTTTTCGTATTTGGAGAGCGTGGCCTTGCTCTTGTTGATCATGGAAGAGAACTGCTCAATCGTATAGCCGCGGCTCTTGCGATACTTCTTGATGCGCTGGCCGACGTGGTAGGAGAACGAACCCATCCAATACACCCCCTGGAAACTTTTTCTGATACCAATCATACCAAACATTCAGCAGGAAGTCAATAACTATTTTCGCTTTGTGAAACAGTTTCGACTAAGAATTTCCCGGAAATAGGCGATTTGGCGTAAAGAGAGGATTTTTGCCGGCAGCTGGAACCGCCGAATTGGCAAGGCTTTAACAAATCCGGCAGATTGTGAAACAAATCATCAGCCGAATTGTACAGTTTTTTTGTTTTATGCAAAGGGACAAAGTCCCTTTGCATAAAACAAGGCCCCGGCAGAAGCCGGGGCCTTGTTTTATGCGTTATGAACAGGGGAGAATTACTTCGCGGACGCCATACCGGCGAGCAGAGCCGCCTTGTTGCCCTCGAGGAAGCGCGCCTTGCGCTCGCCGAGCTCGATGCGGATGGCCTCCATCATCTGGTCGACGGTAGTGACAGGAACCTTCTCGAGCACCGCGCCGAGGATGGCGACGTTCGCGCCCTTCGGGTTCTTGACGGACTCGGCCACGTTGTTCGCGTCGCAGTAGACGACGGTGATGTCATCGCGGACGGCCTTGCGGTCGATGATGCTGCTGTTGATGACGAGGACGCCGCCGGGCTTGACGTGCTCTTCAAACTTATCGAGCGAGGGGCGGTTCATCGCGACGACCACGTCGGCCTTATTCACCAGCGGGGAAGCGACGGGATTGTCGGAGACGATAACGGAGCAGTTGGCCGTACCGCCGCGCATCTCGGGGCCGTAGGAGGGAAGCCAAGAGACATGCTTGCCGTCGAGCATGCAGGCCATGGCCATGAACTTGCCGATCAGGAGCATGCCCTGTCCGCCGAAGCCGGCGAAGATAAAGGTTTTTTCCATATTACTTGGCCTCCTTGTCTTTGTAAACACCGAGAGGATAGTAAGGAATCATGTTCTTTTCGAGCCAGTCCATTGCCTCGACGGGGGACAGACCCCAGTTCGTCGGGCAGGTGGAGAGCACCTCGACCATGCAGAAGCCCTTGCCCTCCTTCTGATAGCGGAAGGCCTTGGCGATGGCCTTCTTGGCCTTGACGATGTTGGCGGTGTTGTTCACGGCGACGCGCTCGATATAGTACGAGCTGGGGACGGCCGCGAGCATCTCACTCATCTTGATGGGCAGACCGCTCCACTCCTCGCTGCGCCCGTTGGGGCAGGTGGTGGCCTTCTGGCCGATCAGAGTGGTCGGGGCCATCTGGCCGCCGGTCATGCCGTAGATGGCGTTGTTGACGAAGATGGTGACAATCTTCTCACCGCGGTGGGCGGCGTGGACGATCTCGGCGGTGCCGATGGAGGCAAGGTCACCGTCGCCCTGGTAGGTAAAGACCATCGTGTCCTTGCCGACGGCGCGCTTGACGCCGGTGGCGACAGCGGGGGCGCGGCCGTGCGCGGCCTCGTACATGTCGCAGTTGAAGTAGTCATACGCGAACACGGAGCAGCCCACGGGAGCCACGCCGATCACTTTGCCATCGAGCTGCATCTCGTCGATGACCTCCGCGACAAGGCGGTGGATGATGCCGTGGTTGCAGCCGGGGCAGTAATGGAACTGCTTGTCGGTCAGCAGTTTGGTCTTTTCAAACAGAACAGCCATCTTATTTCCCCTCCTTCATGCTGAGAATCTTCTCAACGATCTCGTCGGTCGTGGGCATCTGGCTGCCGCAGTGACCGGTGAAGTCGATGGGCTTGGTGCCGCAGACGGCGAGCTTGACGTCCTCAAGCATCTGGCCCTCGTTCAGCTCCACGTCGAGAACCGCCTTGACGGACGGCTGGTTCACAGCCTTGGCGACCGCGTCATAGGGGAAGGGCCACACGGTGATCGGACGGACCAGACCGACGTGGATGCCCTTTTCCTTCAGCTCGTTGATCGCGCTCTTGGCAATGCGCGCCACGGTGCCGAAGGCGGTGATGATGTACTCGGCGTTCTCGCAGTTATACTCCTCCCACATCTGCTCGTTGGCCGTGACCTGCTTGTACATGGCCTGCAGCTCGTCGTTGTGGACGGCGAGCGTCTCGGTGTCGATGTAGATGGAGTTGATGATGCCGCGCTTTTTCGGATCGTCGCCCGGCTTCCAGCCGGTGCAGGCCCACGGCTTCTTTTCGGGATCGACCTTATAGTCGACCATCTCGGGCAGCTCGACCGGCTCCATCATCTGCGCGATGATGCCGTCGGCGAGGAACAGCACGGGGATGCGGTATTTCTCCGCCTTGTCATAGGCGAACATCATGATGTCGATGAACTCCTGAATGGAGGCGGGGGCGTAGGTCAGCAGGTGATAGTCACCGTTGCCGCCGCCCTTGGTGCCCTGGAAATAGTCGCCCTGCGAGGCCTGAATGTTGCCCAGGCCGGGGCCGCCGCGCATCACGTTGACGATGACGGCGGGAACCATCGCGCCGGCACAGTAGGAGATGCCCTCCTGCTTCAGGGAGATGCCGGGGCTGGAAGAAGACGTGATGACACGCGCGCCGGTACCGGCGGCGCCGTACACCATGTTGATCGCCGCGATCTCGCTCTCGGCCTGCAGGAAGCAGCCGCCGACCTCGGGCATACGCGCGGACATGTACTCGGGAATTTCCGTCTGGGGAGTGATGGGATAGCCGAAGAAAAAGCGCGCGCCGGCACGAATCGCGGCTTCTGCAATCGCTTCGCTACCCTTCATAAGAGTCAAAGCCATGATCTGTCCTCCTTAGTCTTTTTCGATTCGGATTGCCACATCGGGGCAGGTTCTCGCGCAGGACGTGCAGCCGATACACTTACTCATATCGGTCACCTCCGCGGGATGGTAGCCCTTTGCATTGATTTTCGTTCCGGAGAGCGCGATGATGCCCTTCGGACACGCTCTGGCGCACAGGCCGCAGCCCTTGCAGAGGGTTTCGTCGATCATTACTCTAATCACTCAATTGCACCTCTTTTCTTAATACTCTGTTGTTCTCTCCATGCGATATGCTTCACCCCGGAAGAGGGGGTTATGCCGAATAAAAATAAATCAGTACATCTCCCGGTTGGGATTGACAGTGTTGATGCCGTGGGCAATGTAGGAGTCCCAGTCGCGGTGCATATACATGTCGATGGCGACGGGCCTTCCCACGTAGGCCGGGTCGGGAGATTTTGCAAGAAATGCCTCAAGAAATTCCTTTTTGCCCGTGGTATAGGCCACGGGGATGCCGGTACGGTCGGCAACCTCGCGCAGCAGCTCATAGCCGTCCCAGAGGTCGGCGGCACTGGTCATGGTGGAGAGGTTGGTGTTGTTGATCATACCGGTGATGCGCAGGCGTGCGTGCGTCTGCATCCCCTCCTGCAGGTGCAGCACCTTTTCGAGGGTGCTCGCGAGCGGGCGGCGGATGTTGACGACGTTCAGTACCTCCAGCGCACCCTCTGGGAGGGCGGCAAAGTCGCGGTGATAGCGGCCGAGCGCTGTTGCGCCGACATCGTCACCGCCGACGTCAAAGATGACACTGTCCCAGTCCAGAGCAAACGCGGAGGCCACCTCGGCCGGGAGCGAGAGCGTCTCGATGCCGGAGCAGGCGAAGTTCGGCGAAATGAGCCGGATTTCCTTCTGCTCGACGAGCTTGCCGCGCTCGGTGAGACGGAAGTAGGTATTGACCATATCGAGGTCGATCAGCTCCGTCCGGTCGCCGCGGGCCGCGGCCTGCATGGCGAAGTTCAGCGCCAGCTCGCTCTTGCCGCTGCCGTAGTTGCCGATAAGCACCTTGACGTCCTTCATGAATGTCTGCTCTCCTTTGACGGTGATAAAAGCGCCCGCGCGGCGGGGATTTGCACGGCGGCAGATCCAGTTGCCGCGCGCGGGCGCATGGGATACGATCTGATGATTTGATTCAGCGGAGATTTTCGCGGATGGTCTGGCACAGAGCCGTGATGCCCTTGACGATCTTGTCCTCGGGCATGCAGCTGTAGTTCAGGCGCAGCGTGTTCTCATGGCCGCCGTTGGGGAAGAAGGAGCCGCCGGGGACGAAAGCGACCTTGCGGGCCAGGCACTTCATCTGCAGATCCTTCGCGTCCATGTACTCCGGCAGGACGACCCACGCGAACAGGCCGCCGTCGGGATGGGTGAACGTGCACTCCTTCGGCAGCTCACGCTCAAGCGTGTCGAGCATGACGGTGCGGCGCTTGCGGTAGCACTCGCGGATCTTGGTGACGTGGCCGTCGAGATCGAACATGTCGATCCACTTCGCGACCTCCATCTGGCCGATGGTGGACGCCTGCAGCGACGCGGCCTGCTCCATGAAGTTGAACTTCGAGAGGATGGCGTCGTCCGCGCAGACCCAGCCCAGACGGTAGCCGGGGGCGAGAATCTTGGAGAACGTGCCGAGGTAAATGACCAGACCCTTCGTATCGAGGCTCTTCAGCGCGGGCATATACTCGCCCTCGAAGCGCAGCTCACCGTAGGGATTATCCTCGACAACGGGAATTTCATATTTATTGATGATCTCCATGAACCGGTGGCGGCGGTCGAGATCCCAGGTGCGGCCGGTGGGGTTCTGGAAATCGGGGATGACATAGATCATCTTAACGCGCTCAGTCGTCGCGAGGATCTTCTCCAGCTCATCCATAATCATGCCGCCGTCGTCGGTGGGCACTTCGATAAAGCGCGGCTCGCAGGCCTTGAACGCGTTGACCGCACCGAGGTAGGACGGGCTCTCCAGCAGGACAACGTCGCCCGGGTTCAGGAAGACGCGGGCGGAGAAGTCCAGACCCTGCTGCGAACCCGAGGTGACCAGAATGTGGTCGGGGTCGGTATGGATGTTGTTCTTGGCGAGCATGCGCTCGGCAATCTGCTCGCGCAGACGGGGAAAGCCCTCGGTGGTGGAATACTGCAGCGCCTCGCGGCCATGCTCCTCGAGCACCGCCTTGGAAGCTGCCATCATCTCCTCCACGGGGAAGAGCTCCGCGGCAGGCAGGCCGCCGGCGAAAGAAATAATGTCGGGCTGCGCAGTCAATTTCAGCAGCTCACGGATTTCAGACCCATGCAAAAGGTCCATTCGGCTTGCGAATTGTACCATGAATCTTGTCCTCCTTATATATTTTCTATGGATCCATTGCTATATACAAAGCCTATGATTATTTAAGCACAAAAGAACGGGAAAGTAAACCGCGCAGAGCCGCGTTTTTGACGCATTTTTCAAATTTTGGAAATACTGCCAAAATTTTTCTTAACGCCATGTTTATTTCAACTAAGGAAAATTTTGTATATTTTTGGCGTATTTAGCAGTTTAATTGAGATTTAATTATACTAAACCGACAAAAAAGAATGGTTCAAAGAATGACTCGGTGAAACAAAAAAGAAGTTGACAAATCAACGTAGTAGTGCTATGATGCAAACCACGTTGATTTATCAACAAGTTCGGCGCGGCAGGAGGAATATGCCATGGAGGATCGCTTTGAAACATTCACCGTGCTCATCGCGCGGATCAGCCGGAGCATCCGGCGGCTGAAGGCGGAGGAGATGGAGCGGCTCGGCCTGAAGGGCCCGCACGTCTCGTGCCTGTACTATCTCTCACTTTATGACGAGCTGACGGCGGCGGAGCTCTGCGAGCGCTGCGACGAGGACAAGGCGGCCATCTCCCGGTCGATCGACTATCTGGAGAAAAACGGCTACCTCACCTGCGGCAGCGGCGGCGCGCGGCGCTACCGCAGCCCCCTTCGCCTGACGGAGAAGGGACGGGATGCCTGCCGCACGATCGGCGGGCGCATCGACGCAATCGTCGCCGAGGCCAGCGCCGGCTTGGGTGTGGAGGAGCGCGCGGTCATGTACCGGGCGCTCGGGACGATCGGGAGCCGTCTCGAACAGATTTACGATAACAGAAAGCAAAGCCACGAAAATGCTGCGGTGGACGGAGGAAAATAAGATGAAGGTCAGAATTATTGTGGACTCTACGGCGGATATGGCACCGCGCTATCGGGGCCGCGCCGCCGTGGCGCCGCTGACGATACATTTCGGCGGCGAGGAGCTTATCGACGGCGTGAGCATCGACCGCCGCCGCTTTTACGAGCGGCTTGTGGAGAGCGATGAGCTCCCGACGACGAGTCAGGCCTCGCCCGCCGTGTTTCAGCAGCTCTATGAGGACGCGAAGCGGGCGGGGGAGAGCGCGGTGGTCATCACCATCTCCTCGAAGCTCTCCGGAACCTACCAGAGCGCCTGCCTTGCGGCGGCGGACTATGAAAACGTCTATGTCGTTGACAGTCTGAGCGCCGCCATCGGCACGGGCATCCTCGCCGAATACGCCATCGGCTGCGCCGAGGCGGGTATGGACGCGGTGTCGCTCGCCGCACACCTTGAACAAAAGCGCGCGGATATCTGCGTGATCGGCCTGCTCGATACGCTGGAGTATCTCAAGCGCGGCGGGCGTATCTCAAAGACGGTCGCCTTTGCAGGAGGACTGCTGAGCATCAAGCCGGTGGTGACGATTCAGGACGGTGAGATCGCCCTGATCGGCAAGGCGCGCGGCTCGCGGCAGGGGAATAACCTACTCGTGGAGAAGATCCATGCCTGCGGTGGGATTGACTTCCAACTGCCGATTCTGCTGGGCTATACGGGGCTGAGCGACGCGTTTCTGCGCAAGTATGTCGACGACAGCCGCGCCCTGTGGGAGCACGGGACGGATTCGCTCGATGAAGCACTGATTTCCGGCGTGATCGGTACGCACACCGGCCCCGGCGCCGTGGCGGTCGCGTTTTTCCGCAAGGTGTGAGGGTGTTTTCTGGCGGGGGGATTGGTGGTGGAATCGGCTTGTCCGTGCCTCCGGTTGGTTACTTTCTTTCGCCGGTGAAAGAAAGCGAACCGCCGGAGACCGCCCCCCATACATTATAATATAAAAGTCTCCCGCACCAATCGGTGCGGGAGACTTTGCTTTACGGCCTGCAGGCGCAGTAGCTGCGGGTGCTGGCGTAGTCGTTCGGCGCCTCGACGCTGTTCGGCGGGAAAAACTCACCCACGGGGAACGGGACGTTCCGGAAAAGCCCGCAGGGATCCTCTTGGTCGCCGCAGCTGCACTCCGTCGTCGGGATGCAGTAGTCATAGACCGGGATGAGCAGCTGCGTCTCGCGCTCGAGCCGCACGAGCGTGAACTGCCCGAGCGTCACGAAATAGCGGCGGGGATTGGTGTCGTCAAACACGAGATCCTGCGCGAAGCTCCGGGCGATGAACGCGGGAATCTCCGTCAGGCTGCACTCACGGCAGCGCGGCTTGCAGCAATCGTCCACGCGTGCATCAAGCACAATCGGGTCGACGGCCTCGACCACGGCGGTGGGCAGATTCGTGCGCATCCGGCCGGGAACGTCCAGCTCGTCGATGACCGTGTCGGAGGAGAAGATCTTGGCGCTGCCCTCGCTGCCGAAGAGGATGCAGCGCTTGTCGAATACGCACAGACCTTCAGCTTCGCTGCAGCGGGGCGTCCCGTTGCAGACCTGCAGCGTCACGCGGTAGAAAAAGCGCATGTCGATGGAATAGAACCCACGGTTGAAGGTGACCGGCTCGACGTCGGTGTAGATGTACAGCAGTTCCGCCGTGCCGCCCTTGACCATCTGGCACCCGGCCAGAAGCTCCTGCGCGGCCGTGGTGGGATAAAAGCGCAGATCCTCCACGCAGTCCTTGTCGCGGCAGGAATCGAAAATTTTCCGTGTGTGGATGCATACGGCTTCCCGGACGTTGTTCAGGTCGCAGACCGGGCCGGGCATGACAGTATCAGCCATTTGATAAACCTCCCATAGAAGTCTGAAAGCGCTGGCTTTCAATCCAGTGTATGCCGGGCGGCGCGAAGGGTGCGGCGCTAATTTTTTGGAAGTCGGGCTGTACAAAAACGGCTTTTTGCGGTATACTTTATATCAAATGAGGAAGGAGGTGCCTGAGATGGGCGTTGGATTCATCCGCGACAAGCTGGAGATCAAGTTTCTGATTCTCTATATCGCGGCGCGCGTCTCCGAACCGCTGCCGCTGGAGGGTATGCAGGAGCTGACGATGTGCGATGACGGCATCGACTATTTTGCATTCTCCGAGTGTCTGGCCGATCTGGTCAAGACCGAGCACCTGCGCCTGACGGACGACGGCTGCTACGCCATCACGCCGAAGGGGCTGCGCAACAGTGAGATCTGCGAGTCGAGCCTCCCGTATTCCGTGCGCATCCGCACGGACAAGAACGTGGCGGCCTATAACAAAAAGCTCCTGCGCCGCTCGCAGGTGCGTGCGCGCGTCACCCCGCGGGAAAACGGGACGTTCACGGTGGAGCTGTCCTTCCACGACGACGTGGACGAGCTGATGCAGCTGCAGGTGATGGTCGCGACGGAGGCGATGGCCAAAGATCTGGCCGCGCGGTTCGAGAAGAACCCGGAGCAGATTTATACCCAGCTGATGTCGGTGCTCTACGGAGGATAAAACGGAATAACAAGGGTGCGCCCCCCGCTGCCGCGGTTTTTGAGGCAGCGGGAGGGTTTTGTTTTTGTGTGAGATGTTTTGCCTTCGGCGACATACTTTTTGCCAGCAGCAGAGTCGATTCTAAACTCAGGCCGCGTCCTACCGAAAACCTACTTGCCGACAGGAAAGATGCGCAAGAAACCTTGGTTTCTTGCGCATCTTTTGGTACTTTCTGTGCGCACAGAAAGTACCCCACCGGAGGCCGGACACGCTGATATAACCACCCATCCATCCGCCTGAAAAACTGTCATACCCCCGGACGAGCCGTCATAGAGTGGACTATCACACAAAGAGGAGCGTGAGAACGTGCAGGAGGAATATGCCATCCGCCGCTATGAACAGGCGGCGGCGCTGCTTCCGATGCGCTGGCAGCGGCTGGCCCGCCAGCTGCCCGACTGGCAGAAGGCGCGGGCCGAGGAGCTGCGGCTGCGCGCGGGGCGCGCGATGACGGTGCTCGTGCCGGAGGGGGAGGTGCCCGTCTCCGGCGAGACGCCGCAGGCCGTGGTAACACAGACCGACCTCGAGCAGCTCTGCGACAGCGTGACGGGCTATTCGCGCTACGCCGCGGCGGATACCCTCAGCCGCGGCTATCTGACGGCGCGCGGCGGATTTCGCATCGGCGTCTGCGGGACGGCGGTGCTGCGCGGGGGCGTGAACACGAACCTGCGGGACATATCGTCGGTGACGGTGCGCATCAGCCGCGAGCAGCCGGGCATCGCGGACGGGCTTGTGCCGCAGCTCTGTCCGGCGGGGCGGTTTGAGAGCACGCTCATCCTCGCGCCGCCGGGGCTGGGCAAGACGACGCTGCTGCGCGACCTGATCCGCCGGCTCTCTGACGGGACGGAGGAGCTCCCGGCGCACCGCGTATCCGTCGTGGACGAGCGCGGCGAGATCGCGGTGCTGTATCAGGGCATCCCGCAGATGGACGTTGGCGGGCACACGGATGTGCTCGACGCGTGTCCGAAGGCCATCGGCATCCCGATCCTGCTGCGTTCGGCGAACCCGCAGATCATCGCCGTCGACGAGATCACCGTGCGCGAGGATCTGCAGGCGATGGCCGCCGCCGAGGGCTGCGGCGTGCGCTTCCTTGCGACGATCCACGCGGCCGACCGGGCGGAGCTGGGGCAAAAGCCGCTCTTCCGGCGGCTGCTGCGGGACGGATTGTTTTCGCGGCTCGTGACGATCTCACGCGAGGCGGACGGGCCGCGGCGCTATCGGGTGGAGACGTTATGAAGCTGCTGGGGGCGGCGATGATCGCGGTGTCCTGCGGGTGGCTCTGCGCTGGAAAAATCCGGCGGGAACGGCTGGCGCTGCACCTGCTGGGGGAGCTTGTGGACGCGCTCGGCAGCATGGAGGGTACCATCCGCTTCCAGCGCCTGCCACTGCCGCAGGTCATCGCCACGCAGACGGGTCGCGCGTGCTGTGGAACATATTTTTCGGCTGTGCTACAATACATGAAAGGCGGATACGCTTTACAGAAATCCTGGGCGGAGGCGTGGCAGAAGCTACCCGACCGCGAGACGGCGCGTATTCTTCAGCGCATCGAATGGAGCGGCGATGAGACGCAGCTGCTCAGAAATCTCGCCTACGCGCGGCAGACGCTCGCCGCGCTCTGGGACAGGCGCAGCGCGGCGCGGCGTGAGCGGGAAAAGCTGACGCTGGCGGCGGCGCTCTCGGCGGCGGGACTGCTGGTGATTTTACTGATTTGAGGATGAAAAAGCATGGATGTGGATCTGATTTTTAAAATTGCCGCCGTGGGGATTCTTGTGGCGGTGCTGAATCTGGTGCTGGTGCGCAGCGGACGGGAGGAGCAGGCCATGATGACGACGCTCGCGGGGCTGGTGGTCGTGCTGATGATGCTGGTGCAGCAGATCAGCGACCTGTTCGACCTCGTCAAGACGCTTTTTTCGCTCTGAGATGGAGACAGTGATGAAGGTGACGGCGCTGTGCCTTGTGGGCGCGGTGCTGGCGGCGCTGCTGAAAAAAAGCAGCCCGGAGCTGGCGCTGCTGCTGGCGCTGGCGGCGTGCGCGGCGGTGCTGCTGGCGCTGGTGCGGGGCGTGGAGACCGTGACGGCGTTCGTGCGCGAGGTGATGCAGTGGGGCGGGGTGGAGTCGGCGCTGTTTGCGCCGCTTTTCAAGACCGTGGCCATTGCGCTCATCAGCCGCACGGGGGCGGATCTCTGCCGCGACGCGGGCGAGGGGGCGATGGCGTCCCTTGTGGAGACGGCGGGCGCGTTCGGCGCGGTGGTCGTGTCGCTGCCGCTGTTCGGCGCGGTCTGGGAGCTGCTGAGCGGGATGATCTGAAAGAGACATGATGAGAAAATGGACAATTTGCGCGCTGGCGGTGCTGGCGCTGCTTGGCTCGGTTATGACGGCGTCGGCGCAGGAGCTGACGGAGGCGCTGCCGCCGGAGGCGCAGGAGCTGCTGGACGGGCTGGAGGAGGAAAACGCGGCGGACGGCGGGCTTGGCGCGGGCCTTGCGCGACTGTGGGAAAAGGGCTGCGAGAGCTTTTTGGACATTCTGCGCCAGAGCCTGCGGGGCGTGGTGCTGCTTCTGGGCGCGGTACTGGTGTGCGGCGTGGCGGAGGACTGTCTGCAGGCGGCGGGCAGCGAGGTGAACTACGTCTCCATGGCGGGCGCGCTCGTGGTGACGGCACTCACGGCGGGGAGCGTGCGCGGATTGATGACGCTCGGCATGGAGACGATCGAGCAGCTCGATGTCTTTTCCAAGGCGCTGCTGCCGACGCTGGCCGCCGCGGTGGCCGCGAGCGGCGGGATTGTCTCGGCGGGCGTGAAGCAGGTGGCGACGGCGTTTTTTGCCGAGCTGCTCATCACACTCATCCGAAACGTCTTCATGCCGCTGGTCTATGTCTGCGCCGCGGCCGCGGCGGCGGAGGCGATGCTGCCGGGGCACGGGCTGGGGCGGATCGGCAAGGGCGTTTCTAAGGCGGTGACGTGGGTGCTCACGGGGGCGCTCATCCTGTTTACGGGATATCTGGCCGTGTCCGGGGCGCTGAGCGGCTCGTCGGACGCGCTGACGGCGCAGCTGACAAAAAATGCCATCTCGACAGCGGTGCCGGTTGTGGGCGGAATCATCTCAGATGCGGCCGGGTCGGTGCTTGCGGGTGCGCTGGTGCTGAAGAACGCGGTCGGCGCGTTCGGAATGCTGGCGGTGCTCGCGATCTGCCTGCTGCCGTTTTTACGTCTGGCGGTGCAGTATCTGCTCTATAAGCTCACGGCCTTTCTGGCCGCGACGGTGGGGAGCGCGCCGCTCGTGGGGCTGATCGATGCGCTGGGAAGCGCCTTCGGCCTTGTGCTGGGCATGGCGGGGTGCTGCTCGCTTTTGCTGTTGATTTCCATCGCCTCGTCGGTGCAGGTGGTGGTTTCCTGAGGAGGGGAGAAAAACATGGTGGAGATACTGCGCGGCTGGCTGCTGGGGCTTGTCGCCGCGGCGCTGATTCTCACGGTACTGCGGGCGCTCGTGCCGAAGGGGAGCATCCGCCCGGTGGCGCGCGTCACGGCGGGGCTCGTGCTGCTGCTCGTGCTGCTGCGGCCGCTGGCGGGGCTTGGCGGCGGGTCGCTGCGCGTGCGCTATGACGAGCTCGAGCGTGAGATCACCGCGCGCATCGAGGACTATCAGACGCTGCACGAAAACGAGCTGGAAAGCATCATAGCGGACAGCACCGCCGCATATATATCGGAGCAGGCAGCGCATCTGGGACTGACCTGCCGGGCGGAGGTGCGCTGCGAGGTACGGGACGGGACACCGCAGCCCGCATCCGCGGCGATGGACATTCCGTATGACGCGCGGCTGGCCGCCGCCATCGCGGATGATCTGGGCATCCCGGCGGAAAAGCAGAGCTGGCAGGGAGGTGAAGCGCCATGAAGCTGCCGCTTGCGGCCATCTGGAAGAAGTATAAGCTCGTGCTGCTCGTCGCGGCGGTGGGCGTGGTGCTGATGCTCCTGCCGGGCGGGAAGCAGACGCAGAGCGCGCAGGCGGAGACGGACACGCGCGGCACCTATTCGCTCGAAGAGACGGAGCGGCGCATGGAGACGCTGCTCGGCAAGATCAGCGGCACGGGGCGGCTGAGCCTGATGCTGACGGTGCAGAGCGGGGCGGAGCTGGAGCTGGCGGAGGACACGGACGCGGATGAGCGCGGCCAGCGGCGCGAGACGGTGACGCTCGGCCGCGGCAGCGGCACGCAGGACGTCGTCGTCACGCGGGAGCGCTACCCGTCCTATCAGGGGGCGGTCGTCGTCTGCGAGGGCGCGGGCGACGCGGCGGTGCGCCTTGCGCTGACGGAGGCCGTCTCGGCACTGACGGGGCTTTCGGCGGAGAGAATATCCATCGTGCAGTGGAAATCATAACAGGAGGGACAAAGCGATGAAGCAGGTATGGAAAAAGCGGGCAGTTGTGGTGAGCGTCCTGCTGCTGGTGTGCGCGGCGGTGTATCTGAACTGGCGCTATACCGGCGGCGTGGCGGACACGTCGAAGGTGCTCGGCCAGTCGACGCTCGTGAGCGGTACGCAGGAAGGGGAGGACGCGCAGCAGACCGGCACCGATGGCGCGGAGACACCGGCGGAGAACGACTACTTCGCCACCGCGCGCCTGAGCCGCAAGCAGGCGCGTGACAGCGCCATCAGCATGCTCAAGGAGGCGGAGGTCGACGAGAACGCGGAGCAGACCGTGCTCAACGAGGCGTCCGAGACGCTGCAGGTGCTCGCGGCCTACACCGTGGCCGAGTCGCAGATCGAGAGCCTTGTCACGGCCAAGGGCTATGCCGACTGCGTCGCCTTCATGGGCGAGGACTCCATCAGCGTGGTCGTCTCCGCGCCGGAGGGGCTGCAGGCGGCGGACGTCGCGCGCATCAAGGACATCGTCATCCAGGAGACGGATTACACCGCGCCGCAGATCAAAATCATGGAGGCAAATTAGTGGTTGTATTTTTTCGGGCAGAATGGTATAATAAGCATGATTGCAGATAAAACAATCGAATGCGCTATACAAGGAGTATCAAAGTATGCCTGAAAATAAGGATTATCTGACCCACGAGGAGACGCTCGGCACCATCCAGATCTCCGAGGATGTGGTCGCGTCCATCGCCACCAGCACCGCGCTGGAGGTGGAGGGTGTGGGCGGTCTGCTCAGCACGAATATGTCCGACTATCTCGGCGGCAAGAAGATGACCGCGCGCGGCGTGCGCGTGGAGATGGAGGGGGACGCCATCGTGGTGAACCTGTTCATCATGCTGCGCTACGGCTTCGCCGTGGCTGAGGTCGCCGAAAAGGTACAGACGGCCGTTTTTTCCGCGTTGGAGGGGATGACGGGCTTTGCCGTCAAGGCCGTGAACGTCCATGTGGGCGGCATCACGTTTGATTGATTACGAAACGAGAACGAGAAAGAGAAAAGGACGCAGGGATATGACACGCAGCACCGCAAGAGAGATCGCCGCGCATCTGGCCTATGAGCTGAGCTTCACCGAACTGCCGATTCAGGAGTTTCTGGATCAGCAGCTGTCGGACGAGTGCTTCGCGGGCCGTGCCTCCGAGTACGAGATTTACGAGCAGACGCCCAACGAAAAACAGAAGCAGTATATCTGCCGTCTGGTGAGCGGCGTCGCGGAACACGCCGCCGAGCTGGACGCGGACATCGAGAAGTACGCGAAGGGCTGGCGCTTCGAGCGCATCAGCCTTGTCGCCTCGGCCATCATGCGCGTGGCGATGTTCGAGCTGCTGTACATGCCGGACATCCCGCACGGGGTCGCCATCAACGAAGCGGTGCAGATCGCGAAGAAGTACGAATCGCCCGAGGTCGTCCGCTTCATCAACGGCATCCTCGGCAGCTTCCTGCGCGAGGAGATCAAGGATAACCGCGAGGAAAACAAAGCGTAAACGGAATCACAGGCAGAGCCTATGGCTCTGCCTGTGATTTAACGTATCAAAAAGTCTCGCAGAGTTCGCGGTGCCGCAGCGCAGCGAAACTTACCACTTCATGCAAAACAATATCATTCTTTTGCATGAAGTGATTTAGTGATTTTGGGGAGGTGTCATACATGCCCGACCGGCAGGTCTGGAGCGTATCACAGGTTAACCTGTTCATCAAAAACCTGCTCGACGAGACGCCGCAGCTGAGCGGGCTGCTCGTGCGCGGCGAGCTTTCAAACTACAAGGTCTATCCCTCGGGGCACCACTATTTCACTCTCAAGGACAGCGAGGGTGCGATGCGCTGCGTGATGTTCCGCGGCGCTGCGTCGAAGCTCCGCTTCCGCCCGGAAAACGGCATGCAGGTCATCGTCTCCGGCCGCATCGGCGTCTATCCGCGCGACGGTGCGTATCAGTTTTACTGCACGAGTCTTTCCGCCGACGGCATCGGCGACCTCTATGTCGCCTTCGAGCAGCTCAAGGAGAAGCTCAGCCGCGAGGGGCTGTTCGATCCCGCGCACAAGCGCCCGCTGCCCGCCTATCCGCAGCGCATCGCCATCGTCACGAGCGGGGCAGGCGCGGCAGTACACGACATGATCCGCATCCTGCGGCGGCGCTATCCCATCGCGAAGGTGCTGCTGCTGCCGGTGCGGGTGCAGGGCGTTGAGGCACCGCCCGAGATCGTCGGCGCCATCCGCTACGCCAACCGCTGGAAGCTCGCGGACGTGCTTATCACCGGGCGCGGCGGCGGGTCGATCGAGGATCTGTGGGCGTTCAACGACGAGCGTGTTGCCCGCGCGATCTACAACTCGGAAATTCCCGTGATCTCGGCAGTCGGGCACGAGCCGGACGTCACGATTGCGGACTTTGTGGCCGACCGGCGCGCGTCGACGCCGTCGAACGCGGCGGAGATCGCCGTGCCGGACATGGCGGAGTTGCTGCGCGCGCTGCAGTCGGCCGGGATGCGCATGACGCAGGCGGAGCTGAACCTGCTCGGCAAGCAGAACGAGCGGCTGGACGCGCTGCGGAAAAAGCGCGCGCTGACCGAACCGCTCGCGTTTGTGCAGGACCGGCGGATGCAGCTCGATTTTGCGCAGCAGCGGCTCGCCGCCGCCGCACAGAGCCGTCTCGGGCGCGAGGAGCAGCGCTTTGCGCGAAACGCCGCGGCGCTCGACGCGATGAGTCCACTGAAGGTGCTCGGCCGCGGATACGCGATGGTGCAGGCGGCGGACGGCAGCGTTCTGCGTAGCGCGCGGCAGGTACAGACCGGCGACCGGATTGAGGTGCGTCTCGGCGAGGGGACGCTCGGCTGCCGCGTGGAGGAGAAAAAGGAGGTTTGACCGTGGAAGATAAGACCTTTGAGCAGAAGATGCTCCGCCTGGAGGAGATCGTGGCGAAGCTGGAGAAGGGCGATGTGCCGCTGAGCGACTCGCTGGCGCTGTTTGAGGAGGGGACGGGTCTGGCCGCGTCCTGCCGCACGCAGCTCGACCGGGCCGAGCAGCAGGTGGTGCGCCTGATGAAGGGCGCGGACGGCGCGCCCGTTGAAACGGAATTTACCGGGGAGGAATGAACGCATGAACTACGAAGAGAGATACGCGGCCTATCTGCAGGCCATCGAGGAATACTTGAGCGGCCTGTTCACCGTGGACAAGCCCTATGCGCGGCTGTATGAATCCATGCGCTACAGCGTCCTCTCCGGCGGCAAGCGCATCCGCCCGGTGCTGACGCTCGAGTTTGCGCGGCTGGGCGGGATCGACTGGCATCTGGCGCTGCCGTATGCCTGCGCGCTGGAGCTGGTACACAACTATTCGCTCATCCACGACGACCTGCCGTGCATGGACAACGACGACCTGCGCCGCGGCAAGCCCACGAACCACAAGGCCTTCGGCGAGACGCTCGCCGTCCTCGCGGGCGACGCGCTGCAGCCCGAGGCGTTCCGGCTGATCCTCGAAGCGCCCTGCATGTCCGACAGCAGCCGCGTTGAAGCGGCGCTCGTGCTGGCCCGCGCCTGCGGCGCGGACGGCATGGTCGGCGGACAGGTGCTCGACACGCTCTACGGCATTTCCACGGAGAAGGAGCTGGCCGGGATGTACCGGCTCAAGACTGGCGTGATGATCTCCGGCGCGGCGCAGCTCGGGTGCGTGGCCTCGAACATGAACGCCACCATGCGCCAGCAGGCGGCGGAATACGCCGACCAGCTGGGGCTTGCGTTCCAGATCCGTGACGATATGCTCGACGTGGTGGGCGATGAACAGGTGTTCGGCAAGCCCATCGGCTCCGACAAGGAGGAGGGCAAGATCACCTACGTCGACGTGAAAGGGCTCGATGGCTGCGCCAAGGCCGTTGAGGACTGCACGGCGAAGGCCAAGGCCGCCGTCGCGTCGTGGCCGGATCACGAGTTCCTGTTCGAGCTGGCCGACCGTCTCGTCGGGAGAAAGAAATAATCACCGAAACAAAAGCGCATGGCCTGTAACAGGCCGTGCGCTTTTGTCTGTCCCAAAAAGTTTCGCAGAGTTCGCGGCTCGTAAGCCGCGAAAAAAGTGAAATCCGTTTTTTGCGGCGGCGTGTACGTCGCAAAAAACACTTTGCGCGGAGCGGA
>ERZ773187.912-NODE-912-length-25365-cov-13.079850_pt1 | contig 25365 bp, 18 predicted proteins | sample MGYA00511242_ERZ773187 | MGnify/ENA primary metagenome ERZ773187 (study PRJEB29015, sample SAMEA2737744) | human gut metagenome | biome: human gut; feature: human-associated habitat; material: faeces | place: China | collected 2012 ... | reverse complement strand
GGTGACGATATCCACGGAACCCCAGCTTCAGGATATCCAGCAGGCTTTCCATCGGTTTATCTTCCGGGAAGCTATCCTGCCAAAGCGCCCACGTATCAGCACGGGCAAACGTACACTGTACAAAATCAATATGTTGTTGATTGGTCAACGGCATCAGCTGCAAACCGACTTCGCTGCCATTCACGCGCGCAACCCGGACCGGGAAGGCATATTCCTGCTGTCCGCGTTTGAGCAGCAGATTCACCTTTTGCCCTTCCAGCACCTGCGCCTTACCGTGAATTTTGATCCCCAGCCCGCCATCGGAATAGTCATGTACGGTACAGGAGAACAGGTGGCCATCTTCGCGCGCAATTGCCGCCGGCATGCTCATTTCGACGCGATGCGAGCGACGGACCTGTTTACTTTCCACCGACACCGCCACCGCGCCGCCAAGGATAATCAGGTTATAGAACACCCAGACGATGCTGACCCAAACGGTCAGGATCTCATTTTCCGGGCCGTAGAGGTGACGCCAGATCCCCGCCGCCACGCCCACCAGGTTCAGCAGCACCAGATAGATATAGGGACGGGAAATGACCCAGTCGACATATTCGTCTTCCACCAGTCCCCCTTTCGCCGTCACGTTGAACTTCCCTTTATGCGGGTTAATCAGCGCGACAAAGGTCGGTGGCGCGATATACCAGGCCAGCGTCGTTTCGTAGATTTCGCTCCAGAAAGAGTGGCGATATTTGCCCTGAATCTTCGAGTTCGTCAGGCTCGCATGAATCATATGCGGCAAGACGAAGAGCGCGATCATCAGCGCCGGCGCATAGATGATATAGGCGTGCAGCAGTAAAAATGCCAACGGCGCGACGAGGAAAATCAGCCGGGGAATGCCGGATAAAAAGTGCATCATCGCATTGACGTAACAGAGCCGCTGCGCAAACTTAAGCCCTTTACCAAACAAGGGGTTATCGAGGCGGAATATCTGCACCATGCCACGCGCCCAGCGAATACGCTGGCCAATATGCGCCGAAAGGCTTTCGGTCGCCAGGCCCGCGGCCTGCGGAATACGCATATAGGCGGACGTGTAGCCGCGACGGTGCAGACGCAGGGAGGTGTGGGCATCCTCGGTCACCGTTTCCACAGCGATACCGCCAATCTCATCCAGCGGGGCACGACGAATGACCGCGCAGGATCCGCAGAAGAAGGTGGCGTCCCACATATCGTTACCATCCTGCACCAGACCGTAAAACAGGGTCCCCTCGTTCGGCGTTTTCCTGAAACGTCCCAGGTTGCGTTCAAACGGGTCGGGCGAGAAGAAATGGTGCGGCGTCTGCATCATCGCCAGCTCTTTCTCTTTCAGGAACCACCCCATGGTCATCTGCAGGAAGGAGCGTGTCGGCACGTGGTCGCAGTCGAAGATCGACACAAATTCGCCTTTGGCGTACTTCAGCGCGTTGTTGATATTCCCGGCTTTGGCATGCTCGTGGGTGGTGCGGGCGATGTAATGCACGCCGACGTCTTTGGCGAACTGACGAAACTCTTCGCGCCCGCCGTCATCGAGGATCCAGATATTGAGCTTATCTTTCGGCCAGTCGATACCTTGCGAGGCATAAATGGTGTTTTTCACCACGTTAAGATCTTCGTTGTAGGTGGGAACGAAAATATCCACCGTCGGCCATTCGGCCATATCTTTAGGTAACGGAACCGGCTGGCGATTCAATGGCCATATCACCTGGAAATAGCCCAGCACCAGCACCAGCACCAGCACCAGCCAGGCATAGGTTTCAGCAAACAGCAGCACAATGCCGCACACCAGGCTGACAGGATCGTCCCAGTTCAGCGTCGAGGTATAGCGCCACCAGATGTAGCGGCAGGAGACGGTCAGCGAGAGGACAATTAGCATCAGGGCCGAAAAACGGCCGGGAATACGGCGTACCAGCAGCGCCACGCCCCACAGCAACATCAGGAAAATAAACTGTGAAAGCGGGTTAAAGGGCTGGGTAATACACAGCAGCGACAGCACCAGCGAGAAAGTGACGACCACGCCAAGAATCGCCTTGCGCAGTTTCGGACTGACGTGCGCCAGCTCTTTGTGTTTAGTTAGGTTTACTCTGACGCTTTCGCTAGTAAACTGATCCAGTATGAATCAGGGCTGACGAGGAACGACGTGAATATCGTTTATACTTTAGGTATTTCATCATTATGGGACGAGGTCTGTCATATGCCCGTCGGGGGCGTGTGGTGGCTTAACGTCGATCGCTATCCTGACGCGGTAAGCCTGCTCAATCAAACCCTGGCGGCCCAGGATAAAGAGTGCAAAGTCGCCGCCATCGTCATGGGTGAGAAACCAAATAAAATCATATCATTAAAAAAAGATTGCGGCCCGAAAAAAGTGGCATTATTCAGCATGCCTGACCTGACGGCAGGGCTGGAAGAAATGCATCGTGATTTACTCTGCTCGGTCGATCCGGCCAATTACTTTTTTATTTTGCTGTGTGCCGAAAATGCATGGAAAAACATAAAAAGTGAGAAAATAAGCGCATGGGTTGAAAAATCTCACCAATGGGCTAAATATCATAAGTGTTCGTTATTAATTCTTAATTCCGATAATGATATAGACAAGCAGCTTTCGCCATTATTACACGAGTACCGCGCCCTTTCCGGGCTGGCGAGCATTCGTTATCAGGGCGATAGTTTTCTGTTTGATATTGCCTGGTGGGGCAGCGAAAAAGGAATGAGCGCACAGCAGCAGCTGACGGTAATCCAGGATGACGACGGCTGGCGACTGGCAGAAGAAGAAGAGGCCACGGTGCAGCCGCGCAGCGATGAGAAGGTTATCCTGAGTAACCTGCGAGTCCTCGAAGGCGCGCCTGCCCTGTCTGAATACTGGACGCTGTTTGATACCAATGACGGCGTGTTTAATGCCGCCCGCACCGCGCAGGCGGCAACGTTGTTATTTTCCGTGACCCAGAACGAACAGATTGAGCAGCTGGGTCGCTATATTCACACGCTGCGCCGGCAACGCGGTAGCGCGTTGAAAATTGTGGTGCGCGAACAGCTCCCCAGCCTGCGTACCACCGATGAGCGACTGCTGCTCAGCAGCGGCGCGAATATGGTGATCCCCTTCAGCGCACCGCTTTCCCGCTGCCTGACGCTAGTGGAAAGCGTGCAAAAACAAAAGTTCACCCGCCATATTCCGGAAGAGTTCGCCACCCTGCTGACCTGGAGTCAGCCGCTCAAACTACGCGGCTACCAAAAGTGGGGGGATTTCTGCGCCGCGGTACATAACATTATGGCCAACACCATGCTGCCTGCGGACAGCAAGGGCGTGATGGTGGCGCTGCGCCCGGCGCCGGGGCTGCGCGTCGAGCAAGCGCTGACCCTGTGCCGGCCGAACCGTATGGGCGATATCATGACGATCGGTAACAACCGATTAGTACTGTTCCTGTCGTTTTGTCGCGTCAATGACCTGGACACCGCGCTAAACCATATTTTCCCGTTGCCCACTGGCGATATTTTTTCCAACCGCATGGTCTGATTTGAAGATAAACAAATCACGGCGGAAATTGGGCTGATGCGGGGTATTTCGCCGGCGCAGTGGAACACGCCGCTGCCTATTACGATGGAGAAAAACAACCCCATTAACGCGGCCCATGACGGACGCAGCTGGCGACGCATTCCGCAGCCGCATCGTTTGTCTACCGACAGGGAGAAAACGTCATGATGTCCATCAGTGATATTCTTCAGCTGATCGTACTCTGTGCCCTGCTGTTTTTTCCGCTGGGATACCTGACGCGCCATTATCAGCGTCGAATTCGCACCACCTTACGCTTAATGTTCTTTAAACCTCGTTATGTCAAACCGGCTGGCGTATTACGCCGGGAAGCAACAACTCAGCAAGGCAAACTGAATAAATGACGAATCCAAAAACAAATGCGACGCCGCTGCCGCTTTGGCAATACTGGCGTGGCCTGGCCGGTTGGAATTTTTACTTCCTGGTGAAGTTTGCGCTGCTTTGGGCGGGATATCTTAATTTTCATCCCATGCTCAACCTGGTCTTTCTCGCGTTTTTACTGGTCCCGCTGCCGAAATATAAACTGCACCGTCTGCGACACTGGATTGCTATTCCGATCGGCATCGGATTGTTCTGGCATGATACCTGGCTACCGGGGCCGGAAAGTATTTTCAGCCAGGGTTCGCAGCTTGCTGGCTTCAGCGCCACTTATATCTGGGACCTGGTCACCCGCTTTATTAACTGGAATATGGTCGGCGCCTTCTTCCTGCTGCTGGTTCTGTGGATGTTCATCAGCCAGTGGCTGCGCGTCACGGTAGTGGTCTCCGCCATTATGGTGTGGCTGGCGGTCAGCCCACTGCTTCCGGCCTTTACGTTATGGCCTGCGGGCCAGCCGACGGCAGCGGCGACCACCGTGAAGACCACGACCACGACGGCGGCCCCGGCGGGCACCTCTGCCGCCAGCGGCGATATTCCGGCACAGACCGAACCGCCCACCTCGGCGAATTTGACCAACTGGCTGAACGCGTTTTACGCCGCAGAGCAGAAGCGCAAAACGCCGTTCCCGGATCGGCTTCCGGCCGATGCCCAGCCGTTTGACCTGCTGGTTATCAACATTTGCTCGCTGTCGTGGTCCGATATCGAAGCCGCCGGGCTGATGGATCATCCGCTGTGGAAGCATTTTGATATTGTGTTCAAAAACTTTAACTCGGCGACCTCCTACAGCGGCCCGGCGGCGGTACGGCTGCTGCGCGCAAGCTGCGGCCAGCTGTCGCATTCGAACCTCTATCAACCGTCGGGCAACGACTGTTACCTGTTCGAAAATCTGGCCAAACTCGGCTTTACCCAACAGCTGATGCTCGGCCATAACGGTCAGTTCGGCGACTTCCTGAAAGAGCTGCGTAGCTTAGGCGGGATGCAAAGTCCGCTGATGGATCAAACGGGGCTGCCGGTCAGCCTGCAGGCTTTTGATGGCTCGCCGGTCTATGACGACTTAGCGACCCTCAACCGCTGGCTGGAAACCGAAAATAAACAGGGTAACGCCCGCAACGCCACCTTCTACAACATCCTGCCGCTGCACGACGGCAACCACTTCCCGGGCCAGAGCAAAACGGCGGATTATAAAGTTCGCGCGCAGAAACTCTTCGACGAGCTGGATAACTTCTTTACCGAGCTGGAAAAATCGGGCCATAAAGTGATGGTCGTGGTCGTACCGGAGCACGGCGGCGCGCTGAAGGGCGACAAAATGCAGGTTTCTGGCCTGCGCGATATCCCGAGCCCGTCCATTACCGACGTGCCGACGGCGGTGAAATTCTTCGGGATGAAGGCACCGCATCAGGGGGCCCCGCTGATTATCGACCAGCCGACCAGTTACCTGGCCGTGTCGGAGCTGGTGGTTCGCGCGCTGGACGGCAAGATGTTTACCGAAGATAACGTGGACTGGCAGCAGTACACCGCCAACCTGCCGCAAAGCGCCGCGGTATCGGAAAACGCCAACGCCATCGTTATGCAGTACCAGGGGAAACCTTACGTTCAGCTGAACGGCGGAAGCTGGGTACCGTACCCGCAGTAATCCCGCCAATGGCCGCAGGGGCGTTCCCTGCGGCCATGATACGCCAGCAGGTCAACTGCCCCTCGCGAATTCCCCGCTGAAAACTCCAATCACCACCCAGGGTCGCTATCTCTGATGGCGCACTCCGGACGACCGCCGCCGGCAAAAACGCCGTGACAGCGTCCGCCCGGGGATATACGATATATATATAAATCATTACGGAACATATATATGGGAATCGTAAAAATCTCCGACCTGCTGCATGACGACATCCGCGACGCCAGCAAGGCCATGTCACGCTCAGTGAATGCTCAGGCGGAATACTGGATTCGGCTGGGGATGATGAGCGAACTCTACCCGGAGCTTAACCACCAGCAAATCAAGATGATGATGCTTAAATCGGGATCCGATCGTTTACTGGAGGTGATCAATGCCATCAATTCCCATTAAAACGGCGGACGAATTAGCCCGACAGCGCCGGGCAGGCGCGCTGCTGGCCTCGGTGTTCGACATGCTGGATAAACATATTCAGCCCGGCATAACCACCATGGAAATCAACAACCTGGCGGAAGATTTTATCGTCAACCAGCTCCATTCCCGACCGGCCAGCAAAGGGCAATATGATTATCCTTTCGTCTTAAATACGTCGGTGAATGAAGTGGTGTGCCACGGCATGCCAAAAGAAACGGAGCATCTGAAATCAGGCGCGATCGTCAACGTCGACATTACGCTGGAAAAAGATGGCCTGATTGCGGACTCCAGCAAAATGTACTTAATCGGCGACGTTTCGCCGCTGGCCCGTAGACTGGTGAAGAAAACGTACGAAGCGATGTGGAAAGGTATCAAGGTGGTCAGGCCCGGCGCCACGCTGGGTGATATCGGCCATGCGATTCAGAGCTATGTCGAAAGCAACGGCTACAGCGTCGTGCGGGAGTATTGCGGTCACGGTGTCGGGCAGGAGATGCACGAAGAGCCCCAGGTGCTGCACTACGGCAAGCCGGGTGAAGGCGCCGTGCTGCGAGAGGGGATGGTTTTTACCATCGAACCGATGGTCAATCAGGGCGATAGCCGGACAAAAATCAAGAAGGATGGCTGGACCGTAGTGACCCGCGATAAGAAGCTCTCGGCGCAGTGGGAACACACCGTCGCCGTTACCGCCGACGGCGTAGAAGTCCTGACGCTACGCCAGGACGAAATTATCCCGTTCTGAGCCGTTCCGCTGTCGATATCGCCTTCAGCAAGCCATAGCGCCTGGCGAAGGCGCTAAAATTACCGATCGCGCCCTGCCAGCCAGACCAGCAGTTTCAGGCTGGCGGAGTAGTAATCATCCTGGGCGGTAATTTGCGGATCCTCCGGCGTCTCGCCCATGGTCAGATCGCGCACCGCCAGCAGGCCGCCGGTCATAAACCACGGCGAGACGTTATTGGTGCTGACGTTAATCCACGCCGGCGTTTGCAGCCGCGGATAGCTCTGGAACCAGTTTTTCCACGGCGTCAGCAGCGGGCTCTGTGGATTGGCCCAGGTGAGATACAGCGGGATACGAATCGCGTCATAGCTCATCCGCGGCGGCCACTCTTTCGCCGGCTCCATCTTACCGTCAGCTTTCAGCGCAACCCAGTCGGTAGGGAGCTGGGTTTTGCCCCATGCCATTTTGCCCAGCAGAGCCTGAGCGTCGCTTTGCAGCTTACGCCAGGCGATCAGATGCGTGCGCGCGGCAAACGCCTGCCATGCCGGGAAGATAAAGTAGGAGGGGTTAAGATTGAGATGGTCGTTGCGGTTGAAGCCTTTGGCGCCAGGCAACATGACCTGATAGCCGGCAAAGGTCACCACCGTATTTTTCAGCAGCGATGCGGTAATGGCATCAGACGCGTTACCGTAGGATTTGTCCCCCCACTGCTGCTGTGCGCGCAGCAGCGCCCATGCAATCAGGGTATCGCCGTCGGTGGCATCGTTCTTATCGGCAATAGGGTCCGGCGCCACAGGGTTATAGCGCCAGTAAAAGAGCCCGTTGTCTTTATTGCGTAGCGTTTTATCGGTCCATTGCCATAGCTTGTCGAAGGCCGGCCGATCGTTTTTCGCCACCGCCAGCAGCATCGCGAATCCCTGCCCCTCGGTATGCGAAACGTTACCGTTGCCCGTATCCACAATGCGCCCGTCAGCCATCATAAAACGCGATTTATAGCTTTCCCAGGCGGTGTCTGCCCACGCGCGGGGCAGCAGCACCATCGTCACCATGACTGCGATTACAACACGCAAAGACATATGTTCACCCGTTATGGATGGAAGTAGAGGAACTGAACATCAGACACCGAGAACAACCGCTCACGCTGTAACACCACATGTGCACCGCCCCCTTGTCCCTGTAGCCAGCGAGAATAAAGCCCCTCGAGTATGGCACAAAATGCATTGCACCAGCGCACGCGGCGCGCATCGTCACGACTCACCGGCAGCGCGCGATGACGTAAGCGCAGGCCGTCATCGCCCACATCCACGCTGACGACGCCCCACTGAAAGCGGCTGAGCAGCTGGTTGATGTTGGCCTCCAGCTGACCGACGGTTTCTGACTCGGGCAGCGGGTAGCGATCGGCCAGGGCTTCACCCATCTGACGTAAAAATGGCTGGCTCTCCAGCTCGCCGGCATTGTTCAGCATCCCGTCAATCATAATGAGCAGCAGATCAAACCATCCCGCGGGGGTTTGCTGCTGTTGAAACCAGGCCATGACTTCCGCGTTGTTTTTGTCCGTCATGATCAGTTATCTCCCAACATATAGCGGATATAGAGACCGGCGGTACTCTCGTTGTAATCACCGAAGGTGTCGTAGCCAATCTGGCCGCCCAGCGTCATCTGTTTGTTCACCTTGTAATCCGCCCCGGCGCGCAGCGTGTAGCCGATGCCGCTCTTCGAGGTCGCTGAATAGTACGCCTCTTTGGCAAAACCGTTGGCTACCGCGGTCTCCAGGGTCTGCTGCCATTCGGAATTGGTCGGGAAGTAGGCGCTCTTATCCTGACTATAGGATTGATACCCCACCGAGCCACCGAGCTTCATGGTCCAGTTGTCATACTTCTCGGTCAGGTTAACCGGCAGCGAAACGCTCACGTAGTTTTGCGGGCTGAAGTAGCCCCCCTGACCATAGGTGAAGTAGCTCAGGTTCTTCGAGTAATCCATGTAGCTCATACTCAAACCGGCCTGCAGCTGGCGATATTCATCATGATAAGGCCGCAGATAGACCCCGGCATTGGCGTTGACACTGGTGTTGCTGGCCACGTCGCTGCCAATGTAGCTGTAGCCCCCGCCGCCGACGTAGAAACCGGCGTCGCCATCATCGTAGCTGAGCTGCAGGGTGCCGCCGTTTTTCGTCACCTGCCCCCAGGTTTTCCCGGAGTAGCTATCTTTCAGCCCCACGTAAGAGAGCAGGCTGTCGGTCAACGAACGGCGCTCACCGGTGAAGATCAATGACAGGTAGTTGGTGAGTTTCGGCGACCATTTCACCCCCCCGACTACGGTGTTGAGATCCTGGCCCAACGGCGTGCTGCCGATATCCACGCGATAATCATCGCCGCTCAGCGCCAGGGCTAATTCGACGCCATTCGCCTTCTGCGAATCCGTCGAACCGCTGGTCTGATCGACATTCGGTTTCAGGCTGGAAGAGGCCAGATAGCTGGCGACCTGTCCGGAGTCATAGGCGCCAAGTTTCGCCAGATTCTCCATCCCGCTGCTGGTCGTGGCGTTAAAGTCTGCCGCATTCAGCGTCCCCAGCGAACTTAAGGCTTCGGCCCCCGGATTGCTGGCAAAGTACGCCGTGCGCTCCGTATCCGTCATCGCCGCAATCGCCGCCTGTTCGCTGGTGGCAGTGGAAATCATGTTGGACACCGCATTGGAGAGCGGATTCGCGCCGTAGCGCCGCCAGGCGTCGCCGCTGGCGGTGCCGGCATTCAGCGAAATCGGCGTCACGGTAAAGTCAAAACGCGAGTCGCCAAACGGCGATGAAGACCAGGTCAGCGGCGTTTTCATCTCGGTCAGCTTACTGGTCCCGGATTCACCGTCGCGCCCACGCACCTCCATTCCCCCCTGGAGCCAGGTGCCGGTTTTCTCCTGCAACGACTCCATCATGGTATCGACCTGACGCAGCATGCGGGTTTGCGCGGTCTCCACCGGAAGATCGGGACGTTGGATGCCGGGCAGCGTGGTTCCGCTGCCAGTTGACACCTGGGCAACCTGCCATGGCATATACTGGCCGTAAGCCGATGCCGTTCGCGTCGTGGACGGCGTGCGGGAGACGCCCACAAAGGGGTTATCCGCCGCCAGCACGCCGCCAACGGTGGGCGTTTGTGCGCTGTTGCTGCTCTGCAGCCCCAGCAGTTTGCCGCGCGCGCTGCGCAGATACGTCATCGCCTGCTGATGGTGTCCCTGCGCTTCCGCGACGCGCGCCAGCAGCAGCAGGCGATCCGGTGTATTGTCCTGACGCAATCCGCCGGCCAGCTGTTCCGCCCGGTCGTTATCGCCGGACGACAGCGCAACATCGATAGCGCCGGATCGCGCCGCCTGATCCGGCGTATCGCGGGTCATCAGGTAGTCATAGACCACCCCGGCTTCTTTGTTCATTTTGCCGCTCTGGTAGAGGCGCGCCATCGCGAACATCAGATCGGTATTCTGCGGATCGCTTTGCATCGCCCCCATCAGCTTGTCATACGCCGCGGCGTAGTTGCCCTGCTCCCGCAGTCGATCGGCTTCGTTGATCACATAGCCGTTGCGGATACTCGCCAGCTGCGTTGGCGTGCTGCCAGCCTGCAGCTGCGGGTTCGACAGCAGCGTCTGCGCTTCATTGGTCAGCCCCGCCTGGTTGAGGACCGCCACCTGATCGGCATAGTCGCCGGCGTTCCCCGTGATTCCGCCGCTGATATTGTTGCGCACCAGCGTTACCGCCGTGGAAACATCGCCGCTCTGCGCCAGCAATCGCGCCAGTTTCCCCACGTCAGCCGGTAATTTTGGCGGCGTGGCCGACATCGCTTTCAGGGTATTGGACGCCGCCACCGTATTGCCCTGGGCGAGATAATCTTGCGCGGTGGTCAGCTGCAGGTTGTAGTTTACCCGCTGACGCAGGTCGCGCATCTGGCTGGTCTGGCTGGCGGCGGGAATCCGCCCCAGCAGCGTCTGCGCCTGCTGCCAGCCGCCGTTCTCACTGGCAAACAGCGCGGCGGCATAGAGGGCGTTACTGCTGGCGCCGGGACGATAGGCGGCGGCCATCGTTGACGCGGCCTCGCTGTCATTGCCGGATTTTTGCAGTAGCCGGGCTAAGTCGAGGCGCATCCAGGCGTCATCCGGATAGCGGGAGACCCCCTGGCGCAATGTCGCGATAGCGCCGCTGACGTTGCCGCTGTTGGCCTGCTCCTGCGCCTGGCGACGAAGCGAATCTCCCGGCATACCGGTCACGATGCGCGGCTGCAGTTTTTGCTGCAAACTCTCCGGCAGCGTGCGTAACATCGCCTGCGCTTCCGCCGTTTTATTTTGCTCGCGCAGGATGTAGTAAAGGTTCTCGCGCGCCGGGCCATTTTGCGGCTGCTCGCTGAGCAGCGAGCGCAGCGTTTGTTCGGCCTGAGGGAGATCTTTGTTATGACGCAATACATCGGCACGGAACAGTTTGGCCGATGTGCCGCGCGTCCCGCTCTGCTGAGCCAGCGGAGCAGAGAGCGCCAGCGCCTGGCTAATATTGCCCTGCTTGTACGCCTGCTGAGCCTGGGCCAGCTGCCCATAGAATAGCGCGTCCGCCGCCTGCTGACGGCGCGCCGCTGAATCATTACCGCCGAGATCCGCCGCCCGGCTTAAATATTGCGATGCGGCCTGGAAGTCACCGTTGCGCTGGGCGATATATCCCATCCCGGCCAGCGCGTCCACATCCTGCGGGTTGGTTTGCAGCACTTGTTCAAACTGCTGCTTCGCCGCCGCGGTATTGCCGCTATTCAGGTTAACGAACCCCTGACCGCGCGCCTGGCCGCTTATCCGCTGACGATAGTAATTCTGTACTTCGGTATCCTGCGGGTGACGCTGCATCCAGGTATCGTAAAACGCCCGATCGCCCTCCTGCGGCCCCAGCCACAGCAGCGCCTGGCGTAGACCGCTGTCGGCATCTTTACTGCCGCTGGCCATCGATTCCAGGATTGAAATCCCTTCCCGCCGGGTATCTTCCCGCCAGGTCAGCGCCTTGCCTAAAGCCACGCGCGGGGCGTTTTCCTGCGGATACCGCGCTACGTACTGACGCAGTTCGCTGACCGCCTGGGGATAGAGCGCTTTGTCGCTGGCCATGGTCATGTAGTACTCACCGGCCAGCCCCGGTGGCGGGGTGTTGCCGTTGAACATGCTGCGCCAGGTCGTCAGCGCAGCCGGAATATTGCCGCTGCGCGCCTGCTGTCTGGCCAGACTCAGCTGCCCCTGCGGCACCTGCGCCATTTTTTTGGCGTTATCCAGCTCCTGCAGGTTTGGGCTCTCTGGCGACACTTTCGCCAACCGCGCCCGCCACTGGGCCGCCGCCTGAAGGTCGCCGCCCTGCTGTGCCCACAGCGCCATCAGATACATGGCCTGCGTGTTGTTGGCATCAACCAACAGAACTTTCTGCAGCGATTCCATCGCCAGCTCATCGTGCGATTTTTCGTGCCAGTAGTTCGCCTGGGCAAACAGCGCCTGCAATGCGGCATCATTCCCCGCAGCCATGGCATCACCGAGGGTGCCGAGGGTCAGCGCGCCGGACAGGCAAAACGTGGATAATCTGCGGGTCGCCCTGCTGTTCATTTTAATGGCTCGTTTCATTGGCTATCCCCCGAACTCAGACGCTTGCGTGCATGGCGTTTAAACATGGCGGTAAGCGCCAGGCCGATGATCGTTGTCGCAAGCAGTCCCAGCAGCGCAAGCAGACCGGAGTGCTGGTTGGCATACCAAACGGCCATCATGTACCACGGCATCTGCCCGCTCGGGAATGGCGTGCTCACCTGGAAGCTGCGAACCCCATTATCGCTGGTGATAACCGCCGTATCGCCGCGGATACCGGCGTTGATTCGCGGTGAATCAAGGTCGCTTTTCAGCTTCGTCAGCTGATCATCGTTGCTGGCCATCGCCACCACCACCGTGCGCTGTGGATTCCACGGTGAACGGTAGCTGATAAAGCCGCGCCAGGCGCTGCTGGAAGAGAGATAGCGATCGGCATCCAGGCTGGCGGATGTCCAGTCGCCGGCCAGCCACCGCTGTACTTTTGAACTCAGTCCCGACTCGCGTACGCCCAGCTGATTATCCGCCTGATAATAAGGAGAATCTTCTAACAAGCGCTGGTTAAACGTTTTCTGATCGAGGGCGCTGACCGCCAGCACATCGCGATTGTGCAGGTACTGAAGGCCGGCGCCACCGCTGGGGATGCCTAAAACAACGCGGTTGTTCGCCAGCGCCGTGCCGGTGGCATTACCCGATCGGGCGGCGAGGTTTAACAGCGTAGCGACCTGCGTGTCCGACGGTTTTTCCGCCAGCAGCAGCGTGGTTTGTGAATAGTCCGCCAGCCGCGAGAACGGGAACGAAGCGCCGACGAAATAGGAGAGATTCGGCAGCAGCGAGAAGTGTCGCGTATTGCTCAAATCAATCCACGAATCATCGGTAATCCGGCTCTTGATATTGTTATTAAGCACCACCGAACAGGGGGCGTTTTGTTTCGGCACCACGTTGAAATAGAGCGACAGCTGGTTATCCCCGTAAATCAGATACGGCGCCAGCGGAATGGTAAACCGCTCCTGACGCACGTCGCCGCCCAGATGACGCCATAATTTCTCCAGCGGCCCCTGCTTGTTCAGCGGCAGGTTGTGCAGGAAAGTGTTATTGAGCGTCACGCTTAATAACGACTGCTCCTCATTAATCCAGTTTTCCGACGGGAAACGGTAGCCAATCTGCAAGGGAATGGTTTCTCCGTCCCACAGATAGAGGTCCGGCGCCGCGCGGAAAGCCACGCGCAGCGGTTCATGCCAGACGCCGTTTACGGTCATACTCTGATCTTTACGCAGCAGCTCGCTGATTTTTACCGGCCGATCGGTTGGGATCCAGCGCGGGGCATCATACGGCTTGCCGATCGGGATCGCCTGCGGATCCACGCTCAGGCTCGCGGTCTGCGCGGCAATATTACCGCGGGTCAGCCGCCAGGCTGCCGCACGCAGCGCCGCATCATTCTGCCCGACGATCAGCAGCAGTTTGTAGGTGGGGTTACCCGGGTTATCGACAATCTGCAGCAGCGGTTTATCGGTTTGCGGCAGCGTCAGCCCGCCGACCTGGTCACCCGGATGGCCGATAATAATACCGTGACGCTCCGGTAAACGGTCGCGCAGCGCGCTAAAAGCAATTCCGCGATAATCCGCCTGAATACCCAGCCACGACGAGAGCAGCGCTGCGGCGCTGAAGATATCCGCTCCCGATTTCTCCGGGTAGGCCACCGCGATGTCCGCCGGGGTCATCTGCATGCTGTCGAAGAATGGACGCGGGAAGTGACTCAAATCGTTGCTGAGATTCAGCGGCTGGCTTTCCCAGTTAAAACGCGAAGCCGGTAAAATCGTGACGCCCGACGTGTCATGCATGTTGAGCTGGCACTGCATGTTGTCGCCATCATTCACCTTAAAGCTCAGGTTGTTGCTGGAGACCATTAGCGCCGCCGGAATATCCAGCTGATAGTGAGAAACGTCCGCCCCGTCGGTGCCCAGCGGCACCGTGCCTAAAGGCTGGCCGTTGAGCATCAATTGCAGCGTGGCGTTGCGGGTGGCCATATCCGGCGAGACCTGAACATCCAGCATCAGCTCGGCATGGGTCACTACCTGGTCTGAAGGCAGCGTAAACCCCGCCCCGCCCTGCTGTTGGCCGCCGCTGAGGATAATGCCATCCGGCATCCCCATTTGAGCCAGATTAAGACTGCCCCCGACCACCGGCGTTAACGGCGCCACATCCGGCATTGCCGTATGAGTCGGCGGTGGCATGACGGGGAGCGAGGCGGCCGGATCCGCCGCCGCGGGTTCTGCTGTCGCGGGTGTCGATGCGATCGACGACTCGGACGCGACAGCGGGTTCTGAGTTCACCGGAACCTCCGCTGCGGCCGACGACTCCGCTGCGGCGGTCGACGCCGACTCATCGGCGGGAAGGCCGCCCGTGGTCGCGCCCGGTAACGGGAAATTCAGCGGCGCAGAACGATCGGCCGGCACCTCTTCACCGTGCAGCGCCGGTATGGAAAACATGCCGGCCAGCAGCGCAAGCGTGGTTAATCGCTTCATAATTGGCCATCCTCCTGCGCGGTACTGGCGACAGGTTTCTGCTGGCGACGGCCGCGTCGTGTTTTCCAGCTCAGCCAGAACAGTTCAAACACGCAGCGTAAGATGGTGAAAAATGACCGGAACGGGTTGTCCTGCGGACGCGGCGGGTTAATCCATGCATCGGCGCGCGCCAGCACCACTCGCACCAGTTCACGGCGCAGCGAGAGGGGAATATTTTCATCAAACTTGAGGCGAATAAAGTTTTCATCCGCGGTCACCTGTTCGGCGGGAATACAAATCGCACCAGATTGCAGGATCAGCTCAATCTCTTCGATATCATCCTGCAGATGGCGATCGTCCGGGACCGCGATGCGGCATCCGCCCATCGACAGGTCTGCGGTGTGGCTACGCGACACGATGCCGCTGGCGTAGTGAATCAACACCGGAATATTGACGTCGATACGGATCGTTTTCCGCACCTGGCGGGTTTCCCGCGCGACGGCAATCGCCGCCAGCAGGAAGATCAGGCTGTACAGCCCCCAGCCAACGTTCAGCGCGATAACGTTAGGATCCGAGCCGAAATAGTCATGGCCAATGGCCCTGACAATACCGACAATCACGCCAACCGCGAGCAAACACGCCACCACCAGATGCGGCCTGACGACGGTAAAGTCGAAGTAGCCCACATCCAGCAGCCCCCCTTTGTCGGTCACGTTGAATTTACCGCGTTTGGGGAAAATCATCGTCACCAGCGTCGGCAGCACCAGATGGAATGCCAGCACGATGTCATAGATTTCCCCCCAGAAGCTGTAGCGATAGCGGCCGTTCATCCGCGAGCCGACATAAATCGCAAGGAACAGATGCGGGAGCGCATACGAGACAATCAGGCTCGCTGAGGAGTAGATAATATTCAGGTTAAACAACAGATAAGCTAACGGTGCGGTGACAAACACGACCCGTGGCAGGGCGAACTGATAGTAGAGCATGGCGCTGAGGTAACACAGGCGCTGCTGGAAGGTCAGCCCGCGGCCCAGGAGCGGGTTATCGAGGCGGAAGATTTGCGTCATCCCACGCGCCCAGCGGGTCCGCTGAATGACGTGCACGACTAAACGTTCGGTGGCTAAACCCGCTGCCAGCGGAATATCGAGAAACGACGATTTCCAGCCCAGGCGCTGAAATTTAAGCGCGGTGTGCGCATCTTCGGTCACGGTTTCCACCGCAAAACCCCCGATATCATCCAGCGCTTTACGGCGAATCACGGCGCAGGAGCCGCAGAAGAAGGTCGCATTCCAGTTATCGTTGCCCTGCTGAATCGGGCCATAGAACAGCATCCCTTCATTGGGGATGTTGCGGCCGACGGAGAGGTTGCGTTCAAACGGGTCCGGCGAATAGAAATAGTGCGGGGTCTGCACCAGCGCCAGCATCGGGTCTTTGAGGAAGCCGCCAACCGTCGCCTGCAGGAACACGCGGGTCGCCACGTGGTCACAGTCGAAGACGCAAATCAGCTCTCCCTGGGTCAGGGTCATCGCGTGGTTCAGGTTACCCGCTTTGGCGTGTTTATTATCATTACGGGTGATATAGCCGACGCCGACATCGGCGGCGAACACCGCAAATTCGCTACGTTTCCCGTCGTCCAGCAGATAGATTTTCATTTTATCCGCCGGGTAATCGATACACTGCGCAGCCAACACGGTATCGCGCACGACTTCCAGCGGTTCGTTATAGCTGGGAATATAAATATCGACCGTCGGCCACGTGCTCATATCATCGGGCAGCGGGACGATTTCTCGCTTCAGCGGCCAGACCGTTTGCAGGTAGTTCAGCAGCAGCATTACCCAGATATAGACTTCCGCCAGAAACAGCCCCATCCCCAGCACCGTCTCAATGGTGGAGTTAAAATGCAGGGTCTGCGTCAGGCGAAAATACATATAGCGGGTAGACATCAGCAGCGAAGTCACGACCATAATGACCGAAATACTGCGCTTTTTGCTAAATCCCATTAAGAACAGAATACCGATACTTAACAGACCAAAAAGATACTGCTTTTGGCTGTCCATCGGCGTAATAATGACCAGAACGGCAATCGGCGACAGCACCAGTGCCAGCAACCAGAAAAGAGACTTTTTCATTCAGCAGCCCTGCAATAAGTTAAAGCCCTTACATACGAGGCTGGCTGTGCACCGTGCCGTCGCCAATTTTAATACCCAACAGCGCAGAGATTTTTTTTGCCATAATTTCAATATCAAAGGCGGCTGCAGAGGAAGAGCTAAAGTCGAGAATCGACTTCTGGGAAGCATTCGCTTCAACGACGCTCTCATCACGATGAATAATACCCAACAGACGATCGCCCAGTTTATCCTCCATCAGAGCGGTGACGTCACGGCTGACCTGACGGCGGTTATCACTCTGATTCAGCACGAAAAAGTGCCCAAGTTTGTGGTTTAGCTTACCGCCGGTTAAACGCTGCTTTTCGACGTGCGACAGGGTCGACATCGAGGCGGTGTCCGCCAGCAGCGGCACCAGGTGCAGATCGGCCAGCGGCGTTAAGGCCGTCAGCGCCGGTGAAGGGCCGGGTGGCAGGTCGGCGATGATAATTAATCCGGGATAATTCAATAATGCCGCCAGCCCGCGGGTGAGGAAATGGGCGTCCGTGGCAAGGTGTTCATCAAAAGCCTGATGCTGCGCCTCGCTGACGTCGCCATACGGCAGGACAAAAATATTGCTGCCCGCGCTCAGTACGCACTGGCTCCAGTCATGAAGCTCCAGCGCTTTCGCAACATAGCCGCGCTCATCGCTAAGAGGGACGCCAAAATGCAGACGCAGCGCATTTTGCACGTCAAAATCGATCGCCAGGACTTTGCTGCCTGCGCGAGCTAATGAATAGGCCAGATTTGCCGCGAGGGTCGTTTTTCCTACGCCGCCTTTGGGAGAACACACGCAGATCAACGGCATGTCGCAATCCTTTCTAAAAGTGATTTCAGCGGCTGATCTTTATTTTTCGCCACCGGTTCAACGGCTTTTGCCGCAAATAAATGAGCATAGCCTTCCGCCGCCTGTGCAGACGGCACGGCCGGGCGAACCGCTACCGGTGGTGCAGGCGCAACGGCTGGTGCGGGCGCAACGGCTGGAGCAGGCGCAACGGCTGGAGCGGGCGCAGCGGCTGGAGCGGGCGCAGCGGCTTGAGCGGGAGCAGGCGTATGGGGTACGGCCATTGCCGGCACAGATTCTGCTGCCCACGTATGTTCTGCAACCGAAAGGGGGTCATGTGGCGCTGAAACGGAGACAGGGGGTGGCATGACCGGAGCCGGGGCTGCAGGTGACGTTGGTTGCGGCGTGTGCGCGGATTCTGCCTCGACCCAATGAAACATATCCGTCGGGACCGGCTGCGGTATCGGTAACGATACCGATCCTCCCATGGCCAGCGAGGATTCTTTTTCTTCCCCAGGAGAGAGCTGATTGAGAATAACCCAATCTCCCTGTTCTCTGGCGGCTGCGTGTGATGAAAGGTCCTTGAAATCCAGACTTTGCGTACGAGTCTTTTCCTTGAAGCGCTGCAAATCATCATAATGGTTCATGGATAACCTCATGATTCTAATAAATAATATTTTAGCTGTTTTTATTTTGATACTACGCCTTTAGAGCATAGTTTATTTTATTGTTTTTCATCAACTTAAGTTGGTCAGAATGACCAACAATACAATGACGTTGTAGAGGAGTATCGTTCAAGGTGGCGTAAATCACTGATAATTTTGCGGTTACCCTATCATTTCTTATAAGAAATGATAGCTCCATTTTTTAGGAGGTCCTGTGATCCCACCAAACCTGAGCTCAGCGCCCCCTTAAAATAACCAGGTTTTTCTCTAATTGATCTTTAGATAATGCGCAGAACAAAATAACTATGATGCGTGATGGAATATATTTTAGACTTTTTATATCGTTGTATAAATAGGTCAAATTAATTATTTAAGTCGAAAAACAGCAGCCAGGTACTTTCTCAAGCCTGACTCTTCTCCGGGCATAATAAGCGGCTGCTGCCGAAAGTTTTGACGCCTTCGACAGCAGCAGGGAACATCAGGCGAGCTGTTTTTGCTGATTTTCATCCTGGTCAACGGCAAAACAGGCGACCAGCTGACCCCGGTAATCTTTCAGCTGCGGCTGCAGCTGGGTACACGGGCCGAAACGACGGCGGCAGCGGGCGTTAAACGCACAGCCCGGCGGCGGATTCAACGGGCTCGGCAGTTCGCCGGTCAGCTTAATACGTTCGCGGCGATCGTCCGGATTCAGGCGTGGCGTGGCCGACAGCAGAGCCTGAGTATACGGATGCTGCGGATTGTTGAAGATCTGATCCTTGGACCCTTTCTCCACGCAGCGGCCGAGATACATCACCATCACTTCATCCGCAATGTGCTCCACGACCGACAGGTCATGGGAGATGAACACATACGACAGCCCCATATCCTGCTGCAGATCCATCATCAGGTTCAGCACCTGCGCGCGGACCGACACATCCAGCGCGGAGACAGGTTCATCGGCAATCACCACATCCGGGTCCAGCATCAGACCACGGGCAATCGCGATGCGCTGCCGCTGACCGCCGGAGAACATGTGCGGATAGCGATCGTAATGCTCCGTTTTCAGCCCGACCTTCGCCATCATCGCCAGCGCTTTTTCACGGCGCTGTTCTTTGCTCAGCGACGTATTGATCTGCAACGGTTCTTCCAGAATCTGACCCACTTTCTTACGCGGATTCAGCGAGCCGTAGGGGTTCTGGAACACAATCTGGATTTTCTGCCGACGCAGCTTTTGCGCCGTGGCGTCTGGCTTTAATAAGTCCTGACCCTGATAGTAAAGCTCGCCGCCGGTCGGGATCTCAATCATCGTCAGCAGACGGCCCAGCGTCGATTTTCCACAGCCGGACTCGCCAACCACCGCCAGCGTTTTCCCGCGTTCGAGGGTAAAGGAGACCCCGTCCAGCGCCTTAACCAGCCTTTCCGGCGCAAACAGCCCCTTCTTCACCGGGTAATATTTTTTCAGATCAATGGCCTGCAACAAGAACTGTTGCGTGGTGGCCTCATGGGTACTCATAGCGTAGGCCTCCCGGCATCATCCAGTGGGTAGTGGCATTTCGACTGACGGGCGCCGTCGACGCGGTTCAGCTCAGGCTCCTCGCTGCGGCACTTATCCGTGGCATAGGGGCAGCGCGGGTTTAACAGACAGCCGTTGGGGCGGTCATATTTCCCTGGCACGACGCCCGGCAGCGACGCCAGCCGCGCTTTATCCTGGGCAAACTCCGGCAGCGCGCGCAGCAGCGCCTGAGTATAAGGATGGCGCGGTGCGCGGAAGATATCCTTCGCATCGCCCGTCTCCACAACCTGACCGGCGTACATCACAATAATTTTGTGTGCCGCCTCAGCCACCAGCGCCAGATCGTGGGTGATCAGGACCAGCGCCATGTTCTCTTTTTGCTGCAGCTCCAGCAGCAGCTCAATGATCTGCGCCTGGATGGTCACATCCAGCGCGGTGGTCGGTTCATCCGCAATCAGCAGCTTGGGCCGGCAGGCAATCGCCATGGCGATCATCACGCGCTGGCTCATCCCGCCGGAAAGCTGGTGCGGATAGACATCAAGACGCGATGCCGGGTCAGGGATGCCAACCAGCGTCAGCAGATCGATCGCCCGCTGGATACGGGTTTTCTTATTTCCGCCCTGATGTACTTTAATGGCTTCCATAATCTGATAGCCGACGGTGTAACACGGATTCAGGCTGGTCATCGGGTCCTGGAAGATCATCGCCACTTCCGCCCCCACCAGCTGGCGGCGCTCTTTTTCTGAGATACGCTTCAGATCGCGGCCATTAAATTCCAGCTTATCCGCCATCACGCGGCCGGGATAATCAATCAGCCCCATGATCGCCAGTGAGCTGACCGATTTACCTGAGCCGGACTCGCCGACAATGCCAACCACTTCACCCTGGTTCACGCTGTAACTCACGCGGTCTACCGCGCGAAACGGTGTCCCTTCGTCGCCGAAGTGCACCGATAATTTATCCACATTCAATAACGCCATCTCGAACCTCTTACTGCTTCAGTTTGGGATCGAGCGCGTCACGCAGACCGTCACCCATCAGGTTAAATGCCAGCACCGTCAGCAGAATCGCGACACCCGGGAAGGTGACGACCCACCAGGCACTCTGCGCGAACTGCAACACGTCGGAGAGCATCGTGCCCCACTCCGGTGTCGGCGGCTGCGCACCCATGCCAAGGAAGCCAAGAGCGGCCATATCGAGAATGGCGTTAGAGAAGCCCAGCGACGCCTGAACAATCAGCGGAGCAAGGCAGTTAGGAAGAATGTTGATGAACATCTGACGGATTGCCCCCGCGCCTGCCACCCGTGAAGCGGTGACGTAGTCGCGGTTCACTTCCACCAGCACCGCCGCACGAGTCAATCGCACGTAGTGCGGCAGGGCGACAAAGGTGAGCGCCAGCGAAGCGTTCACGATCGAGGGGCCGAAGATAGCCACCAGCACCAGCGCCAGCAGCAGGCTCGGCAATGCCAGCATGATATCGACAACACGCATGATGATGGAGTCGATCACCCCGCCGAAGTAGCCGGCAATCAGGCCCAGCACCACGCCGAGAATCAGCGACAGCACCACGACCAGACAGCCAACCAGCAGCGACAAGCGCGCGCCGTACATCAGTCGCGACAGAATATCGCGGCCCACGTCATCGGTCCCCAGAAGATGCGCAAAGCTTCCCCCCTCCTGCCAGGCCGGCGGCGCCAGCAGCACGTCGCGGAACTGATCCGCCGGGTTATAAGGGGCGAGGAAGTTAGCGAACACGGCGATAATAATCATAATCGCAACGTAGACCAGGCCGACAACCGCCCCTTTGTTGCGTTTGAAATAGTGCCAGAACTCCTGCAAAGGGGTCATTGGCACCGGTGCGGAGACAACTTTATTTTCAGTAATTTGTGACATGATGGCCCCTTACTTCTTATGCCGAATACGCGGGTTCACCACGCCGTACAGCAGATCGACCAGCAGGTTGACGAGGATAATCATCGTCGCGACCAGCAGTACCCCACCCTGAACCACCGGGTAATCACGGCGTTGCAGCGCATCGATCAGCCAGCGCCCTAAACCAGGCCAGGAGAAGATGGTTTCGGTCAGAATGGCGCCCGCCAGCAGCGTCCCTACCTGTAGCCCAATCACCGTGACCACCGGCAGCATAGCGTTACGCAGCGCGTGGACCACGATGACGCGCATCCGGGTCAGCCCCTTGGCGCGCGCGGTGCGAATATAATCTTCGCCCAGCACTTCCAGCATCGAGGAGCGGGTCATACGCACGATAACGGCCAGCGGAATGGTGCCCAGCACCACGGCTGGCAGAATCATGTGCATTAAGGCATCAATAAAATCGCCCGGCTCGCCCCAGATAGCGGTATCGATGAGCATAAAACCGGTCAGCGGCAGGGTATCGTCAAGGAACACGGTATCGCTGATACGTCCGGAGACTGGCGTCAGGTTGAGCTGGACTGAAACCAGCATGATCAGCATCATTCCCCACCAGAAGATCGGCATGGAATAACCGGTCAGCGCGAGGCCGACGGAGGTGTGATCGAAGATAGAGCCGCGTTTGACCGCCGCCAGTACGCCCACCGGAATACCGACGATAACGGCGAAAATCATCGCGCACACGCCCAGTTCCATCGTGGCTTTAAAGCGCGGCACGAACTCCTGCCACACGGGAATACGGCTTTTCAGCGAGATGCCTAAATCCCCATGCAAGACACCCCAGATATAGTGGGCATACTGCTGCCACATCGGCTTATCAAGGCCCATTTCAGCCAGCAGCTGAGCGTGACGTTCAGGGGAAATACCACGTTCGCCCGCCATAATCATCACCGGGTCACCGGGAATCATATGCACAAAGGCAAAGGTGAGAAGGGTAATACCGATAAATGTCGGGATGACAAGTCCCAAACGTCGGAGGATGAACTGCAACATAACCCGGATTCTCTATAGTGACGCCCCGCCTGGTGACAGGACGTCTGTATTGCTCACAAATGAAATCCCCCCTCCCCGTTAAGGGAGAGGGGAAACATACTGTTTATTATTCGACAGAGACGTTTTCGAAGTGGTGCTTGCCTAACGGGTCAACCACGTAGCCTTTGACTTCTTTACGCACCGGCTCATAAACGGTGGAGTGAGCGACGATCAGCGCCGGAGCCTGGTCATGCATCACAACCTGAGCCTGCTTATAAAGCTCGATACGTTTGTTGTGGTCATCGGTGGCACGTGCCGGCTGAATCAGATCTTCAAACGGCTTGTAGCACCAGCGAGAGTAGTTCGAGCCGTCTTTTGCTGCTGCGCAGCTGAACAGGGTAGCGAAGAAGTTATCCGGATCCCCGTTGTCGCCGGTCCAGCCCATCATCACGGTCTGGTGCTCGCCTGCTTTCGCACGCTTCAGATACTCGCCCCATTCGTAGGTGACGATCTTGGCCTGGACGCCAATTTTGGCCCAGTCAGCCTGGATCATCTCAGCCATACGGCGCGCGTTCGGGTTGTACGGACGCTGTACCGGCATTGCCCACAGATCGATGGAGAAGCCTTTTTCCATGCCGGCTTCTTTCAGCAGCGCTTTCGCTTTTTCCGGATCGTAAGTGTAGTCTTTAACGTCGTCGTTATAGCCCCACATGGTCGGCGGAATCAGGTTTTTCGCGGACTGGCCAGCGCCCTGGTAAACGGCTTTGATAATCGCTTCTTTATTTACCGCATAGGTCAGCGCCTGGCGGACTTTCACGTTATCCAGCGGTTTCTTCTCGGTGTTGAAGGAGAGATAGCCGACGTTCAGGCCCGGCTGTTCCAGCAGGTTAATGTTCTTATCTTCTTTCATGCGCGCGATGTCGGCCGGGTTCGGGTACGGCATCACCTGGCACTCATTCTTCTGCAGTTTGGCATAGCGCACGGAAGCATCAGGGGTAATGGAGAAGACCAGGCGATCGATCTTCGGCTTGGTGCCCCAGTAGCCCGGGAAGGCTTTATAGAGAATACGGGAGTCTTTCTGGTATTGCAGCAGCTGGAACGGCCCGGTACCGATTGGGTTCAGGTCCACTTTTTCCGGCGAACCGGCTTTCAGCATATTGTCGGCATACTCTTTGGACAGAATAGAGGCGAAGTCCATAGCCAGGTCAGCGAGGAACGGCGCTTCCGGGCGGGTCAGCACAAACTGGACGGTTTTATCGTCGACTTTCTTCACTTCGCTAATCAGGTCAGGGAGGCCCATCCCTTCGAAGTATTCATAGCTGCCGCCGGACACTTTATGGTACGGGTTTTGCGCGTTTTTCTGGCGATCGAACGAGAATACAACGTCGTCGGCATTCAGGTCGCGAGTGGGTTTAAAGTCTTTATTATCCTGCCACTTCACGCCCTGACGCAGGTGGAATGTATAGGTTTTGCCGTCCTCGCTCACTTCCCATTTTTCCGCCAGCCCCGGAATAACTTCCGTAGTACCGGTTTTGAATTCAACCAGGCGGTTATAGATGGGCACCGAGCTGGCGTCATAGGTTGTACCAGAAGTGAATAGCTGTGGGTTAAAGCCTTCCGGCGAACCTTCAGAACAATAAACCAGGGTCTTAGCCTGAACGCTTGCTGCAACGGTCAGGGCGACCAGGCTCAGACCAAGCTTCAGCATCCCTGACTTTTTCAAGGAAATACTCATTATTCTGCTCCAAATGTGATGTTGTTTGCATATATCCGCCAGGCCTTTATTTATTTTTTACCCGGTCTGGTCGGTGGTGCCCGAAGGCCTGGATGAGAGATGGGGATTCCTTTCACAAAAACGCCTGAGTTGCAGTGCGGATTCTCCATGAAATGCCCCTCATGCCCTACAATCTGTCAACAGAATGCGTAAACGTCAATACAGCCAACCGGGTTTTACATCCGGGGTGAGAATCAGCAGGCAAAGATTAAAAAAACTTCAAGACGCTATTTTCAGCAGAGAAATTTATGCTAGCGGCGAGCAGGCAGCATAAATGTCTTAATACTTCTTAACAGCTAGTGATAAGCAATTCTGGTAAATGGTGAAAATTTATTACGATGTGGCCAATATGTGAGCGATTAATAGCGCGAACGTTAAAACGCACAGCGGAAAATGCTGCAGTTATCCATAAGCTTCGCGAAAAAAGAACCTTAGATATATAAAAAAATACAATGGAAGATGTCACAAAATAGTTAACAGACAACATGAAACAAGGATTCGTGCTTTTTTTGTGACTTTGGTTAACTATCACACTCCGACATCGTGGCGCCCGGCGCGCTGCTCAACGCCATTGATGGAAGGGATCTCATTTTTACGGTGGTTTGGGCAGAGGCCTGTTTTTCCTGCCGGCAGAGGGAGACCGGCAAATAGACCTGAGGGGCGTTAAGCCAGCTAAAAATTGCTGAGGTACACATGACCGGTCAGGGCCGCAGGCATTGTCGAGCCTCTGTCCCCGGAGATTCTCATCCTCACCGGCTTCAGATGCAAAAAAGCCTGCTCATTGAGCAGGCTTTT
>ERZ773187.910-NODE-910-length-25389-cov-11.914305_pt1 | contig 25389 bp, 23 predicted proteins | sample MGYA00511242_ERZ773187 | MGnify/ENA primary metagenome ERZ773187 (study PRJEB29015, sample SAMEA2737744) | human gut metagenome | biome: human gut; feature: human-associated habitat; material: faeces | place: China | collected 2012 ... | reverse complement strand
ACCACGGCCGTAAAGTCTGGGACTTTATGCGCTGGGACTACTGGGCCTTCGGCATATCAGGTTTTCTGCTGATTCTGTCCATCGTCATTATGGGCGTGAAAGGCTTCAACTGGGGGCTGGACTTCACCGGTGGTACGGTGATTGAAATCACCCTGGAAAAACCGGTCGATATGGATCAGATGCGCGAATCGCTGCAGAAAGCGGGCTTTGAAGAGCCGCTGCTGCAGAACTTCGGCAGCAGCCGCGACATCATGGTGCGTATGCCACCGGTACACGATGCCAACGGCAGCCAGGAGCTGGGCAGCAAGGTCGTTCAGGTTATCAATGAATCGACCAGCCAGAATGCAACGGTTAAGCGTATTGAGTTTGTTGGCCCGAGCGTGGGTGCAGACCTGGCCCAGACCGGTGCCATGGCGCTGCTGGTGGCGCTGATCTCCATCCTCGTTTATGTTGGCTTCCGCTTCGAGTGGCGCCTGGCGGCCGGGGTGGTTATTGCTCTGGCGCACGACGTGGTGATCACCATGGGCGTACTGTCGCTGTTCCACATTGAGATTGACCTGACGATTGTGGCCTCCCTGATGTCCGTTATCGGTTACTCACTGAACGACAGTATCGTGGTATCTGACCGTATCCGTGAAAACTTCCGTAAGATCCGTCGCGGTACGCCGTACGAAATCTTTAACGTGTCGTTGACCCAGACGCTGCACCGTACCTTGATCACCTCCGGGACCACCTTGATGGTGATCCTGATGCTGTATCTCTTCGGTGGCCCGGTACTGGAAGGCTTCTCGCTGACCATGCTGATTGGTGTCTCTATCGGTACGGCGTCGTCCATTTACGTGGCGTCCGCACTGGCACTGAAACTCGGCATGAAGCGTGAGCACCTGATCCAGCAGAAGGTCGAAAAAGAAGGGGCGGATCAGCCGTCCATTCTGCCGTAAAGGCAACAGCGCGTTAAAACAGAATCCCGGTCGCAAGGCCGGGATTTTTTTTGGTACAGCGCGCACGGATTTGGGTACTCTCCAGTGTGAATGCGAAATGACATGGAGCAATACCGATGGCCGTCATCACCCTCTCATCTGTTCCCCAACCGACCCTCTGGCACGATGTGCCATCTGTAACGCTAAGCGATGAAACGCTGCAGCAGCGCAAGGCAAAAGTCCTTAGCCGCATGGTACAGCAGGGGCTGGATACGCTGGTTATCTATGCCGACAAAGAGCACGGCGGCAATTTTGAATATCTCACCGGGTTTATCCCGCGCTTTGAAGAGGCGCTCCTGATACTGCAACAGACGGGGGAGGCGGCCCTGATGCTGGGTAATGAAAACCTGAAGCTGGCGGCGCATGCCCGACTGGCGAACCGCGTTATCCATGCGCCGTGGTTTTCACTGCCAAACCAGCCGATGGATAATCAGCACTCCTTCCCGGAGTTGCTTCGTGAGGCGGGGCTCTCAGGCGCGAACACCGTTGGGCTGGCGGGCTGGAAGCTATTTACTGGCGCGCGCGACGACAATTTGCAGATGTTCGATCTCCCCGCGTTTATTGTCGATGCCCTGCGTCTGGCGGCACCTCAGGCGCAGTTACGCAACGCAACGGGGATCTTTATCTCGCCCGAGAGCGGCGCCCGCATCACCAATAATGCAAACGAACTGGCGCACTACGAATACGGTGCCAATCTCGCCTCTACGGCAATGCTCACGGCGCTGAATGCCATCGCGCCCGGCAAAACCGAGAAGCAGATCGGCGCGCTGCTGGCGGCAGAGGGGCAGGCCAATAACGTGGTGATGATTGCCGCCACTGGCGAGCGCTTTGCTGATGCCAGGCTCTATCCAGGGGACAAAATTATTCAGCGCGGCGATAAATTCTCGCTGACGACCGGTTATAAAGGCGGCTTAAGCAGCCGTGCGGCTTATGTGGTGGCAGATGAAAATGAGCTAACACCGGCGGTAGCAGACTACCTCGAGGTGGTCGCCAAACCCTATTTTAATGCGGTGGTCAGTTGGCTGCAGCACCTGCGTATCGGCCTGCGTGGCGGTGAGATGTATGACCTGGTCGAACGGGGGTTGCCGAAAACAGACTACCACTGGCACCTTAATCCGGGACATCTGGTGGCGGATGAGGAGTGGCTCTGCTCGCCCATTGGACCGAATTCGGCGGCAACATTACAAAGCGGTATGCTCCTGCAAATCGATATCATTCCCTCCCGCGCGGGGTACGCCGGCGCCAGCATTGAAGATACCGTGGCGCTGGCGGATGAAGCGCTTCGCCACGAGATTCAGACCGCCTGGCCTGCGCTCTGGCAGCGTATTTGTACGCGCCGGGCCTATATTCAGACGCAGCTGGGCATCAGGCTGCCCGAGCAGGTTTTACCGCTTTCAAATACCGTCGGTTATCTGCGCCCGTGGCTGCTAAATCAATCGCTTGCCCTGATTTTTACTGAGTGAGCCACTCTGCTGACAGTATGCTGTCAGGAGGCCAGGCGTACACTCCTTCTGAACTTACTCAACAGGCAGGAGGATGTATGAATAACGTCATTAACTGGTTTGAAATTGCAGTGACGGATATGGAACGGGCCATCGCCTTTTATGAGCCGGTGATGCAGGTCTCGCTAAAACGTGAAGCAATGGACTGCGCGGAACTGGCCGTGTTCCCGCACGATGATCCGGCCGTCGGCGGTGCGCTGGCAAAATTTGACGGCATTGCGCCGTCGCAGCAGGGGGCGATTATCTATCTTCATACCTCAAACCTTGCGGCAACGCTCGATCGCGTGGCCTCAGCCGGAGGAGAATGTGTTTTCGGCCCGCTGGTCCTGCCGCGCGGCATTGGCACTATCGCGCTGTTTACGGACAGCGAAGGCAACCGGATAGGGCTCCATCAGCCCGCCTGATAACGAGTGAAGGTGAAAATCGATGACCCGACGCGCTGACCGCCTGTTTCAGATCGTACAGATTCTGCGGGGCAGACGGCTGACCACCGCCGCGCTGCTCGCTGAACGACTGGGCGTGTCGGCGCGCACGGTGTATCGCGATATCCGCGATCTGTCGCTGTCGGGCGTGCCGATAGAGGGCGAAGCCGGAAGTGGTTATCGACTGCTGTCGGGCTTTGATTTGCCGCCGTTGATGTTGACTAACCGTGAGTCCGAAGCGCTGATCGTTGCCATTCGCCTGCTCAAAACCTGGGGAGGTGAGTCGCTCTCAAAAGAACTGGAGTCGGCGCAGGAGAAAGTGCTCGCTATTTTGCCCGAAGAGAGCCGTCGCAAGGCCGAGCAGACGCGCATTTACGCGCCGGATATTGCCCTGCAACCCCATTCGAGAAGCGGCTTTGATGTGATTCATCAGGCGATATCTTCCCAGCAGGTGCTCGCGTTACATTATCGGGATGAGGCCGGGCAGCTCTCCTGGCGGGAGGTGCAGCCGTTAGGGCTGTTCTTCTGGGGAGAGCACTGGCTACTCGCAGCCTGGTGTGAGCGACGCAATGACTACCGCTGTTTTCGCCTCGACCGTTGCCTGACCATTACCCTGACCGGGCGACGCTTCAGCGAAAGTGCAGAACGTTCTCTGGCCGACTTTTTGCGTAAAGTGAAGCAATAAAAAAGCCAGCCCGGAGGCTGGCTTTCATACATTGAAGCGATGCTTAGAAGTTGTAACCGACAACCAGATAACCACCCCAGCCGGTAGTACGTGTGTTGAAGTTGCCATTGCCAAAGTTCAGCTCAGCATCGTCGTTCCACTGACCACCGTTGTGCCAGTAACGCGCAACAACAGAGTAATGCCAGTGATCGTAGTTCAGCGCCAGAATGTGGCTGGAGGCGATAGAGTCGTTGGTACGGGATTTATTGCCGTTCAGATCGGTGGCGCTGTCATCGCCTAAATCGGAACCCCAGTCAAAGTTGGTGAAGCCGATGTAGCTCAGGTTACCGCCCCACAGCTGGGTAATCGGCACGAAGTATTTCACTTTGAAACGGTAGCCATCCCACTCGTTTTCGTTCGCAGCACCGTAGTTCTGCCACTGGTATTTCGCGTACACGTTCAGGGAGAGGCTCATCGGCAGACCGGTATCAATGTCGGTACCCAGACCCATGTACCAGGTGCTCTGGCGGCCATCTTTATTACGACCCATGTCGTAGATGTAGTTGTTCGCGATGTACCACTCTTTGAATGGACCAAAGCTCAGGTCGGTGCCGGTCAGCTTATCGATAGAGAAGCGCGGCTCGATCTCCATGAACAGCGGAGAGCCGTGGTTCCAGATACCTTTCGCATCAGTGTTACCACCGAAGAATACTGGCGCATCCAGGTAACCATAGAAATCAAACCAGTCTTTCTTGGCAAACGCTTCATATTCAAGGTAGGTATCGTTACGGATCTGAGGTCCGAAGCGGGTGTGGTAGCTACCGACCACGTTCACGCTCTGGTGCCACCAGTCGGAGACATATTCAGGTTTATCGTTTTCCGCTGCGTTAACAGAGAAAGTGGTTGAGAGCGCCAGAACTGCGCCAGCTGCCAGTAATGTTTTTTTCATAATGATGCCACTGATTTGAAATCCCTTACGGGAGTGAAAAATGCGCGAATAGCGTTTCTAAATATTTCGTGTTTCTGCGAGCCTATTATAGGAATCCGTGCTCACAAAAATATGTGTTGTTTCACATATCTCTCATATACGTAATCGATTGCGTTCACGTTTGCGTACTTTAAACGGAGCGGATTGTACTGGCAAACATTTATGTTGCCAATCTTTGCGGAATTTAAATGAAAGCGGAACGTGGTTACGTTCCGCTGAAGAGATTACTGCGCGACGGGCTGGATATCGTGGATGCGGACAAAACCGAGCTGTTCTGGGGTAACGCCATTCAACTGCAGTGGGATATCCACATCGCTCGGGGCGAGTACGCTGGCCGGCGCATTAATCAGTTGGCTTTGCACATTCACCTCCTGGAAATTATCTGTGGTGCCCTGGATCTGGCCCCACTCCACGGTGCCGCTAAAAGCGGGTAAGGGATCGTTAGACTCGCCCTGAATGCGCAGCGTCGCACGGGCACCGTCAGCATTGGGCGCCACGTCTACCAACGACATTCGCAGCGTGCCGATCTGGCTTTTCAGCCGCGCCGGAGTGTTAGCGCCCGGTAGCAGATAAACACCGCTGGTCGATTTCACATTCAGCGCGTTCTGCTGGGTGATCTTTACGGTTTCCTGGTTGAGCTCGCTCATGGTCTGGTTTAGCGCGCTCACGCTCTGGTTCATCTGGCGAACTTCGCTTTGCTGTGCACAGGCGCTAAGGCTAAAGAGGCTCCCCACCAGGAGAATTTTCAGGTAACGTCTTGTCATTGCGTTTAATTCCTTGAAATAACGGATGGTGATAAGCGTAGCCAACGAAGCAAGGCAGGGTATAGATCCATTATCTCAAAAACGCTCTTCCTTTGTTGTCAGCCCAGTTCAGGGTAAAATGGAACTCAGTTAACCCGAAAGTCAGGACACCGTATGCATTGCCCATTCTGTCTCGCCGTGGATACCAAAGTAATCGACTCCCGTCTGGTGGGGGAAGGCTCCTCCGTACGCCGCCGCCGGCAATGCCTGGTATGCAACGAACGTTTTACTACCTTTGAAGTGGCGGAGCTGGTTATGCCGCGGGTAGTGAAAAGCAACGATATTCGCGAACCCTTCAATGAAGAGAAGCTGCGAAGTGGAATGCTGAAAGCGCTGGAGAAACGCCCCGTCAGCGCAGATGACGTCGAAACGGCACTTAACCACATCAAATCCCATCTGCGCGGTACCGGTGAGCGCGAAGTGCCGAGCAAGATGATCGGCAACCTGGTGATGGAGCAGCTGAAAAAGCTCGATAAAGTGGCCTATATCCGCTTCGCTTCTGTCTACCGCAGCTTCGAAGATATTAAAGAATTTGGCGAAGAGATCGCCCGCCTACAGGATTAAGCCCATGCAGGATGAAATGTACATGGCGCGAGCCTTAAAGCTGGCGCAGCGCGGACGTTTTACTACCCATCCCAATCCCAACGTTGGCTGTGTAATTGTGAAAGAGGGCGAAATCGTCGGAGAAGGTTTTCACTTTCGCGCCGGCGAGCCGCATGCCGAAGTACACGCCCTGCGGATGGCCGGCGAGAAGGCGCGTGGGGCGACGGCTTACGTGACGCTTGAGCCTTGCAGCCATCATGGGCGCACGCCACCCTGCTGTGAAGCGCTGATTAACGCAGGGGTGACGCGTGTGGTGGCAGCGATGCAGGATCCTAATCCGCAGGTAGCTGGCCGTGGATTGTTCCGCCTGCAGCAGGAAGGGATTGAGGTGAGTCATGGCCTGATGATGCAGGACGCCGAAGCCATTAATAAAGGTTTCCTGAAGCGCATGCGGACAGGCTTCCCCTTTATTCAGTTAAAGCTCGGCGCCTCTCTTGATGGCCGTACGGCGATGGCCAACGGCGAGAGCCAGTGGATCACTTCTGCGCAATCAAGGCGCGATGTGCAACGTCTGCGCGCGCAAAGCCATGCTATTCTCACCACCAGTGACACCGTGCTGGCGGATAACCCGTCAATGACCGTGCGCTGGGACGAACTTTCTGCCGATACGCAGTCCAGCTATTCCCAGGATGACCTGCGTCAGCCGCTTCGCATCGTGCTGGACCGCCAAAACCGCGTCACGCCAGAGCATCGTATTGTCCAGCAGCCAGGTGAAACGCTTTTTGTCCGCACCGGGGAAGATAGCCGCGCATGGCCGGAGGGCGTTCGAACGCTGATTGTACCCGAACATAATGGCCACCTCGATCTGGTGGTACTTATGATGCAGCTCGGCAGACAGCAGGTGAACAGCATCTGGGTTGAAGCAGGGCCGACGCTTGCCGGGGCGCTACTGCAGGCGGGGCTGGTGGATGAACTCATTGTTTACGTTGCCCCTAAACTGTTAGGCAACGACGCGCGTGGTCTGTTTGTCCTGCCGGGCCTTGAAAAACTGGCCGATGCACCGCAGCTTAAGTTCAGCGAGATACGCCCGATTGGACCCGATATTTGCCTGCATTTAATTCCCGCGTAAGGCTTACTGAAATAGGGAAGCAGTACGCAAATTATTATGATAAAATCCGCCCCCCTGCGGGGCCAAATGAACCCGTTAAGGAAGAGTATGAACATTATTGAAGCCGCTGTTGCTACCCCGGACGCTCGCGTCGCCATCACCATTGCGCGTTTTAACAACTTCATCAACGACAGCCTGCTGGAAGGTGCGGTAGACGCCCTGAAACGTATCGGTCAGGTGAAAGACGAAAATATTACCGTTGTCTGGGTTCCAGGCGCTTATGAACTGCCGCTGGCAGCAGGCGCGCTGGCGAAAACCGGCAAGTATGATGCGGTAATTGCGCTGGGTACGGTTATTCGTGGCGGTACCGCGCACTTTGAATATGTAGCAGGCGGTGCCAGCAATGGTCTGCTGCACGTTGCGCAGGATGCTGAAATTCCTGTCGCGTTTGGCGTGCTCACCACTGAAAGTATTGAACAAGCTATCGAACGCGCTGGCACCAAAGCCGGTAACAAAGGTGCAGAAGCTGCACTGACCGCGCTTGAAATGATTAATGTATTGAAAGCCATCAAGGCCTGATTTTTGTAAGGGGAATTCCGTGAAACCTGCTGCTCGTCGCCGCGCCCGTGAATGTGCCGTCCAGGCACTTTACTCCTGGCAGTTGTCCCAGAACGACATCGCTGATGTTGAATACCAGTTCCTGGCGGAACAAGACGTCAAAGGCGTTGATGTCCTGTACTTCCGTGAACTGCTGTCGGGAGTGGCGACTAATAGCGCGTATCTCGACGGACTGATGAAGCCATACCTGTCCCGTCTGCTCGAAGAGCTGGGCCAGGTTGAAAAAGCCGTACTGCGTATCGCCCTGTTCGAACTGTCTAAACGTGACGATGTGCCGTACAAAGTGGCCATCAACGAAGCGATCGAACTGGCGAAAACCTTCGGTGCTGAAGACAGCCATAAATTCGTCAATGGCGTGCTGGATAAAGCCGCTCCTGCGATCCGTCCCCACAAAAAGTGATCCGCAAACCGGAGTACTGTGCTGCCTTCGTGCGGTGTAGTCTCCGGTTTTTTCTTTTCTTAGCGAGGCATAACGTATGGCATGCGGCGAATTCTCCCTGATTGCCCGTTATTTTGACCGCGTCAGATCTTCTCGTCGTGATGTTGAAACCGGCATCGGTGACGACTGCGCACTGCTCAATATTCCGGAAAAACAGACGCTGGCCATCAGCACCGATACGCTGGTGTGTGGCAACCATTTTCTGGCGGACATCGATCCTGCCGATCTGGCGTACAAAGCGCTGGCGGTAAACGTCAGCGATCTGGCGGCGATGGGGGCCGACCCGGCGTGGTTAACGCTGGCGCTCACCCTGCCGAAGGTAGATGAAGCGTGGCTGGAAGCGTTTAGTGATGCGCTTTTCGAGCAGCTTAACTACTACGATATGCAGCTGATTGGCGGTGATACCACAGCGGGCCCGCTGTCGATGACGCTGGCGATCCACGGCTATGTCCCGGCTGGACGGGCTCTGAAGCGCTCAGGCGCGAAGCCGGGAGACTGGATCTATGTGACCGGAACCCCTGGCGACAGTGCGGCCGGGCTGGCGATTTTACAAGACCGTCTGGTGGTCGAAGAGGCTGCTGATGCCGACTACCTGATAAAACGTCATCTGCGTCCGACGCCACGCATTCTTCATGGGCAGGCGCTACGGGATCGTGCCAGTGCGGCAATCGATCTCTCTGATGGCTTGATTTCCGATCTTGGCCACATACTTAAGGCCAGCGGCGTTGGAGCGCGTGTCGATCTCGATACCTTCCCGCTTTCGGCGCCGCTGCGCCGCCATGCTGAGCCTGAACAGGCTCTACGCTGGGCGCTCTCGGGTGGTGAAGACTACGAGCTGTGTTTCACCGTGCCTGAACTGAATCGCGGTACGCTGGATGTGGCCCTTGGCCATCTGGGCGTTCCCTTTACCTGTATCGGCCAGATCCTGCCGGAAAGCGAAGGGATGCAGTTTGTGCGTGACGGAGAGCCTGTCACGCTGGACTGGAAAGGCTACGATCACTTCGCACAGTGAATAGTGTGTCCCCTCTCCTTGCGGGAGAGGGGATTCGGGGTTATTTAAACCCCACGACCGGATGCTGCTGATAGGGCGTCTCGAGTTCGGCGATCTGCTCCGGCGTAAGTGTTAGCTCAACCGCACGCAGCAACTCATCCAGTTGATCCTCGCGTGAAGCACCAATAATCGGTGCCGCGACCCCACGTTTACTCAGCAACCATGCCAGCGCCACCTGCGCGCGGGTTGCATGGGTCTCTTCTGCAATGGCGGCCAGACGTTCGGCGATCTGCGCATCGTTGGCGTCACTTTCTGAATAGAGGGTTTTGCCAAACTCATCCGAAACCGAGCGGGCCGTGGTCTCGCCCCAGGGACGGGTTAATCTGCCGCGCGCCAGCGGGCTCCAGGGGATCACCGCAACGCCTTCCTGATAGCAGAGCGGCAGCATCTCGCGCTCCTCTTCCCGATAGATGAGGTTATAGTGATTCTGCATTGTCACGAAGCGCGCCCAGCCATGTTGTGCCTGTAAATCCAGCGCCTGGGCAAACTGCGAGGCGTGCATGGAGGATGCGCCGATAAAACGTGCTTTCCCGGCTTTAACCACGTCGTTCAGCGCTTCGAGCGTCTCTTCGATAGGGGTGTTGTAATCCCAGCGATGGATTTGCAGCAGATCCACATAATCCATATTCAGCCGACGCAGGCTGTCGTCAATCGATCGCAGAATCTGTGCGCGGGAGAGCCCTTCCGGCAGGTCGCTTACCTGATGGTAAACCTTAGTGGCGACAACCACCTCGTCCCGACGTGCAAAGTCGCGCAGGGCGCGACCGACAATCTCTTCGCTGCTGCCGTCGGAATAGCTGTTTGCGGTATCAAAAAAGGTAATGCCGCCATCAAGGGCGTGCTTGATGAGCAGGCGACTGCTCTCTTCCGGCAGCGTCCAGGCGTGTTTACCCCGATCCGGCTCGCCAAATGTCATACAGCCCAGACAAAGACGGGAAACCTTAAGGTCTGTTTTTCCTAATGTTGTATATTGCACGGTTCCACTCCTGCTGTTTTAAACATGAGGTTTAAGCATAGCAGGAGCGGAAAGGGGAGAGGTGGGGTCAGGCCAGCCAGCTGCGAATTCTGGCTTCGATACCGGCGGCATCAAGACCAATTTCTGCGCGGGCTTCATCCTGGGTGCCCTGGGCAATGAAGTGATCCGGCAGACCAAGGTTCAACACCGGTACTGGCTTGCGGTTCGCCATCAGCACTTCGTTCACGCCGCTGCCCGCGCCGCCCATAATCGCGTTCTCTTCCAGCGTGACCAGCATCTCGTGACTGGCGGCCATTTCAAGGATAAGCGCCTCGTCGAGCGGCTTCACAAAGCGCATATCAACCAGAGTGGCGTTTAGCGCGTCGGCGGCCTGAGCCGCTTCCGGCATCAGCGTGCCGAAGTTCAGGATCGCGACCTTTTCACCGCGACGCCTGATGACGCCTTTGCCAATCGCCATTTTTTGCAGAGGTTCAAGCTCAACGCCCAGCGCGTTACCGCGCGGGTAGCGAACCGCACTTGGACCGTCCTGATAGTGATAGCCGGTAAACAGCATCTGACGACATTCGTTTTCATCAGACGGGGTCATGATCACCATGTCAGGAATACAGCGCAGGAACGACAGATCGAATGCGCCCTGATGGGTCTGGCCGTCGGCACCGACAATGCCTGCGCGGTCGATAGCAAACAGCACCGGCAGCTTCTGGATCGCCACGTCGTGGATCACCTGATCGTAGGCGCGCTGCAGGAAGGTAGAGTAGATCGCCACGATCGGCTTATAGCCGCCAATCGCCAGACCAGCCGCGAAGGTCACCGCGTGTTGCTCGGCGATCGCCACGTCAAAATATTGATCCGGATATTTTTTAGAGAACTCGACCATGCCGGAGCCTTCGCGCATGGCGGGCGTAACGGCCATCAGCTTGTTATCTTTCGCTGCGGTTTCACACAGCCAGTCACCAAAGATTTTGGAGTAGCTCGGCATGCCGCCGCTGCTTTTCGGCAGACAGCCGCTAGTCGGGTCAAACTTCGGTACCGCGTGGAAAGTGATCGGATCTTTTTCCGCCGGTTCGTATCCGCGACCTTTTTTGGTCATGATATGCAGGAACTGCGGGCCTTTGAGGTCTCGCATGTTCTTGAGCGTAGTGACCAGCCCCAGCACATCGTGGCCATCGACCGGACCGATATAGTTAAAGCCCAGCTCTTCAAACAGCGTGCCTGGCACGACCATGCCTTTGATATGTTCTTCCGTACGCTTGAGCAGCTCTTTGATCGGCGGTACACCGGAGAAGACTTTTTTACCGCCTTCACGCAGGGTGGAATAGAGCTTACCGGAGAGCAGTTGCGCCAGATGGTTGTTGAGCGCGCCGACATTCTCGGAGATGGACATTTCGTTGTCGTTCAGCACCACCAGCATATCCGGTTTGATATCGCCCGCATGGTTCATTGCCTCGAAGGCCATACCCGCGGTGATCGCCCCGTCACCAATTACGCAGACGGTACGGCGCTGCTTGTTCTCTTTCTCTGCCGCGACGGCAATGCCGATTCCAGCGGAAATCGAGGTGGAGGAGTGACCGACGCTTAAGACGTCGTATTCGCTCTCACCGCGCCAGGGGAACGGATGCAGCCCCCCTTTCTGGCGAATGGTGCCAATTTTATCGCGACGGCCAGTAAGAATTTTATGCGGATAAGCCTGATGGCCAACATCCCAAATCAGCTGATCGAAGGGGGTATTGTAGACGTAGTGCAGCGCTACGGTGAGCTCCACCGTGCCAAGCCCGGAGGCGAAGTGGCCGCTGGAACGACTTACGCTGTCGAGCAGATAGCGACGTAACTCATCGCACAGCTTCGGCAGGCTCTCTTTCGGCAACAGACGCAACTCCTGGGTGGAGTCAACCAACGCCAGTGTCGGGTATTTGGCAATATCAAAACTCATCAAAGGCTCATCGAGATATATAGTTTATTTATCACGCTGGATTATGTAGTCCGCTAGCGCTTCCAGTGCCGAGGTGTCCAGTGACTGCGCGGCCAGTTCATTTAGCGACTGGCGGGCATCATCAATCAGATCCCGGGCTTTACGTTGGGCTTGCTCAAGACCCAACAGGGCGGGGTAGGTACTTTTGCCAAGCTGCTGATCGGCACCCTGACGTTTACCCAATATTGCAGTATCGCCCACGACATCCAGAATGTCATCCTGAACCTGGAAAGCCAGACCGATACTTTCTGCGTAGCGATCCAGGATCGGCAGGGCGTTACGCCCTTGTTCGCCCGCGCTCAATGCTCCCAGACGAACGGCGGCGCGAATCAGTGCCCCGGTCTTGTGGCGATGAATGCGCTCCAGCTGTTCCAGCGTCACCTGGCGCCCTTCGGCTTCCAGATCCAGTGCCTGACCGCCGCACATACCCGCCACGCCGCTGGCCTGCGCCAGTTCGGAGATCATGGCCAGGCGGTCACGATCGGCCACCTCTGCCATCGGCGCATCACTCAGGATAGCAAACGCCAGGGTTTGTAGCGCATCGCCCGCCAGAATGGCATTCGCTTCGCCAAACTTAATGTGGCAGGTTGGCTGGCCGCGGCGCAGATCGTCATCATCCATCGCCGGTAAATCGTCGTGCATTAATGAGTAAGCATGAATACACTCAACGGCCGCCGCGGGGGCGTCCAGCGTTCCGGTGCTGATACCAAACATGTTGCCGGTGGCATAGACCAGGAACGGGCGCAGACGTTTGCCGCCCAACAGTGCGCCATAGTGCATGGCGCCGACCAGCGGAGTGTTCTGAAAAGGCTGTGGCTCAATGAAACGGCGAAGCGCGTCGTTAGCACGCTCGACGCACGTCTGAAGCTGATTCGCAAAATCCATTTACTCAGCGTCCGGTGTAAAAGGGGTGGGGGCAGCATCTTCGCTATTAGTAAGCAGGATCTGCACGCGCTGTTCAGCTTGCTGCAGCTTAACTTGACCCTGACGCGCCAGCTGCACGCCGCGCTCGAACTCATTCAGCGCCTCTTCCAGTGGCAGATTGCCACTTTCCAGACGGGTAACGATTTGCTCTAGTTCACCCAGCGCAGTTTCGAAACTGGCGGGTGCGTCATTTTTCTTTGGCATAGTGAATTGACTCTACTGTTTTTGCCTGTTCATGGTAACGGACTCAGGCTGATAAGCAAATAACGCGCAATATGCACAGGAGCCGCGCGATGGTGGTATACTTGCGCGCCTGGATGCAGTCTTCGGTATAGGGGCTGCTGTACTTTTCCATCACAAGCCTCTCAGGGCTTGCCAAAGAACCATTGCCGCCATGAAGTTTATCATTAAATTGTTCCCTGAAATCACCATCAAAAGCCAATCTGTGCGTTTGCGCTTTATTAAAATTCTGACCGGGAACATTCGTAACGTATTAAAGCACTATGACGAAACCCTCGCTGTGGTTCGCCACTGGGACCACGTTGAAGTGCGTGCCAAAGATGAAAATAAGCGTATTGATATTCGCGATGCGCTCACCCGTATTCCGGGCATCCACCATATTCTGGAAGTCGAGGACGTGCCGTTCACGTCTCTGCATGACATCTTCGAGAAGGCGCTGGCGCAGTACCGCGACCAGATCGAAGGCAAAACCTTCTGCGTTCGCGTAAAGCGCCGCGGTAAACATGAATTTAGCTCAATTGAAGCTGAACGCTATGTGGGCGGCGGGCTGAATCAGCACGTTGAATCGGCGCGCGTGAAGCTGACCGACCCGGATGTGACCGTTCACCTTGAGATCGAAAATGATCGCCTGTTACTGGTGAAAGGGCGCTACGAAGGGATTGGCGGTTTCCCCATCGGTACCCAGGAAGATGTGCTGTCGCTTATCTCCGGTGGGTTCGACTCCGGCGTATCCAGCTATATGCTCATGCGTCGCGGCTGTCGTGTGCACTACTGTTTCTTTAATCTGGGTGGCGCCGCGCATGAAATCGGCGTTCGTCAGGTTGCGCACTATCTGTGGAACCGCTTTGGTAGCTCCCACCGCGTGCGTTTTGTGGCGATAAACTTCGAACCTGTGGTCGGCGAGATCCTCGAGAAAGTGGAAGATGGCCAGATGGGGGTGATACTGAAGCGCATGATGGTGCGTGCGGCCTCCCAGGTTGCTGAGCGCTACGGCGTGCAGGCGCTGGTCACCGGCGAAGCGCTGGGACAGGTTTCCAGCCAGACGCTGACCAACCTGCGCCTGATCGACAACGTTTCTGATACTCTGATTCTCCGCCCGCTGATCTCTCACGATAAAGAGCATATCATCGACCTGGCGCGTGAAATCGGTACCGCTGACTTCGCCCGCACCATGCCGGAATATTGTGGCGTGATTTCAAAAAGCCCAACGGTGAAAGCGGTGAAGGGAAAAATCGAAGCGGAAGAAGAAAACTTCGACTTCAGTATCCTGGATAAAGTGGTCGCCGAAGCGTCCAATATCGATATTCGCGAGATTGCTCAGCAGACCGAGCAGGACGTTGTGGAAGTGGAAACCGTGAAAGGTTTTAGCGCTAACGATGCGATTCTGGATATCCGCTCTATTGATGAACAGGATGACAAACCACTGCAGGTTGAGGGTGTGGAGGTGGTTTCACTGCCATTCTACAAACTGAGCACGAAGTTTGGTGACCTCGACCAGAACAAAACGTATTTGCTGTGGTGTGAGCGTGGGGTGATGAGCCGCCTGCAGGCGCTCTATCTCCGCGAGCAGGGCTTTGCCAACGTGAAGGTGTATCGCCCGTAATACGATAACGGCAACCCCAGGGTTGCCGTTTTTTTATTCGTAGTAATTATAAATGCCCGCCGCCATAACCAGTTGAGATGCCACTTCATGGGCTTTCTCGCGTCCAGCCAGTAGCTGAATAATCTTCAGCGCAAAATCAATCGATGTACCCGGCCCCTGGCTGGTTAACAGATTGACGCGCGGATCCCAGACCACGCGTTTATCCACCCATTGCTCTTCGGGGATACGATCTTTAAGCGTCGGGAAACCCGTCATGTTGCCGACAGGAAACAGGTTATGAGGCACAAGCACCGTGCCCGCTGCGGCGCAAATGGCCGCGACGATACGCCCGGAAAGATGGAACTGACGCACGGTCTCTACCAGCAGGGGGCTGTCCCGAAAACACTCTGCCCCTTTCAGGCCACCCGGTAACACGATGATGTCGTAATCACCATCCGCCACCTCTACCAGCGGGGCATCGGCCAGGAGCTTCACGCCGCGTGAACAGACAATTGCCAGGTTACCATCGCTGGCTACGCTGGCGGTGGTAACGTTAATGCCGCCGCGCACCAGTAAATCAATGGTCGTGACTGCTTCGGTCTCTTCGCTACCAGGGGCGAGGCATACCAGTGCCGACGCGCTCATACTCACTCTCCTTACGTTTAACCATGTCATACAGACGGGCGTTTTCCGGCACGCTAATGCCGTGAGCTCGCGCCCGTTTAAGTAAATACCCGGTAATATAATCGATCTCAGTGTGACGCTGGGCACGCACGTCCTGCAGCATTGAAGAGATATTTTCTGCTGTACTTTCAATAACCTGATCGACGTAATAACGGAGATCGTCAGCGGAGGTGTGTAAGCCTTCTCGCTCCACCACCGACGCGACCTCCGCGCAGAGCGTGGCCACCAGCTGCTGATGATTTTTTAATTCGCCGTTTGGACAATTCCAGAGCGCCGTCAGGGGATTGATCACGCAGTTTACCGCCAGCTTACGCCAGAGCTGTGGACGAATATGATTATGCCAGGCCACATCGGGTAAAACGTCCTGCAGCGTATCGGCCAGGTAGCTGTAATCCCCATCCTGCGCCCGGGCCGGGCCAATATGGGTGACGCCGCCAGCGACGTGAACAATGATATTGCCATCGCGCCGCGCCGCGTGTGTGGTGGTGGCCATCAAAAGCGGCTGGTGGATACTTTTTAGCTCATCAATGGTGCCCATACCGTTATGCAGCAGCAACACAGGGGATGAGGCGGGTAGCGTGGCGGCCAGCGCTTTGACGGCATCGGAAACTTGCCAGGCCTTCAGGGTCACCAGCAGCATATCGCTCTGGGCGAGAAAATCGGGATCGTTGGCGGTAAGCGATTCATTAAAAATCGTCCCGTCCTCTTCAATCAGGTTCACACTGCAATAAGGCTGGGGCACGCGCAACCAACCCTGAACATCGTGACCATGCTTACGCAGCGCAGTAAGCCAAAGCTGGCCCAGGGCTCCGCATCCAAGCACAGTAATTTTCATTGTTCCTCCTCACCTGCAACTGCGCCAGGTGTTACGGCCTAAGTATAGCGCCGTCAGCTAAGCTTCTGTTGAGTTATGCCTCGTAGCGGGTATTATGCAACGCAACAAATATGAAGGGAGAAGAAAAGATGCCATCTTTCGATATTGTTTCTGAAGTGGACATTCAGGAAGTGCGTAACGGCGTGGATAACGCTAGCCGTGAAGTCGAGTCACGTTTCGATTTTCGGGGCGTTGAGGCCACTTTCGAGCTGAATGACGCAAATAAGACCATTAAGGTGCTCAGCGAGTCCGATTTCCAGGTAAACCAGTTGCTGGATATTTTGCGTGCCAAGCTGCTGAAACGCGGCATTGAAGGTACCTCACTGGATGTTCCGGAAGAGTTCGTCCACAGTGGTAAAACCTGGTTTGTTGAAGCCAAACTGAAGCAGGGCATTGAGAGCGCGGTGCAGAAGAAAATCGTTAAGCTCATCAAAGACAGCAAGCTGAAAGTGCAGGCGCAAATCCAGGGTGAAGAGATTCGCGTAACCGGTAAATCCCGTGACGATCTGCAGTCCGTGATGGCGCTGGTGCGAGGCGGCGATCTGGGCCAGCCGTTCCAGTTTAAAAACTTCCGTGATTAATAAAAAAGCCCGGTCAGACCGGGCTTTTTTTTAGGCTTTCACTGCCTGCTCCACTTCGAAACGGTTAGTCACCTTGCTGTCAATTTTGACGTAGGCACTGCGCTCTTCCGCGGCAATAAGAACTTCACTTACGCCTTCAGTGGATTCAAGACGCTGTTTCAGCGCTTCACTTATCTCAACGCCATCAGGAATTTCGATCCGCAGGCTGCTTACGTAACGGGGCTCTTTCATGGTGGTGGCAACAAACAGCCAGACCATGGCCAGCAGTGCGCCCGCGAGGAAGACCGTTTGTGAGTCAAACAGACCATCTACCCAGCCCCCAAGCGAGCCGCCAATGGCCACCCCAAGAAACTGGCTGGTGGAATAAATGCCCATCGCCGTCCCTTTATAACCGGCCGGAGACTCTTTGCTGATCAGCGACGGCAGCAGCGCTTCCATCAGGTTAAAAGCGAGGAAGAAGAGTTGTACGCCGGCTACCAGCTCCCAAAAGTGCGGGCCGGAGCCCCAAAGCACGATCTCGGCAATGAGCAATATTGCCACGCAACCGATAAAGACGCGCTTCATCTTACGCTTCACTTCGGCATAGATAATAAATGGTACCACCGAGACGAACGAAATCAGCATCGTCACGAGGTAAATCTTCCAGTGCTCTGCCGCCGGAAAACCTGCCGCTGCAAGCTGTCCTGGCAGGGCGACAAAGGTCGACATCAGCAGAATATGCAGGCACATAATGCCGAAGTTAAGCTTGAGCAGGCGCGGCTCCACGAGCACTTTGCTGAAGCAGCCTTTCACCATCCCCGACTCACGGTTAAGGACATGATTTTTACTGTCCGGCACTACCCACAGCGTTAAAGCAACACCGATAGTCGCCAGTATGGCAATCATCCAGAACAGGGCATGCAGACCCAGCTTGTGCGTAATAACCGGGCCGAGCACCATCGCTATGGCAAAGGTCACCCCGAAACTCACGCCAATAAAGGCCATTGCTTTTGTGCGGTTTTGTTCGCGCGTTAAGTCTGACAACAGTGCCATCACGGCGGCGGCTATCGCCCCGGAACCTTGCAGCGCGCGGCCAAGAATAATACCCCAGATAGAGTGGGAGAGGGCGGCGATAACGCTACCCAGCACGAAGACCAGCAATCCGCCCACAATTAACGGCTTGCGACCTACGCGGTCAGAGAGCAGACCGAAGGGGATCTGGAAAATGGCCTGGGCCAGGCCATAGATGCCAATCGCCAGTCCAATCAATGCTTCGCTGGCACCCTGCAGCGCCATACCATACGTAGTCAGAACGGGCAGGACCATAAACATGCCGAGCATACGCAGTGAGAAAACAGTCCCTAAACCCCAGGTGGCGCGCAACTCGCCCGGCGTCATTTTATAATCGTTCATTACCACCTCAACCTAAAAGCAGGCCATAGTTTAGGTGGGGTGATAAGTGCGGTAAATAGATGTTTGTTAAAATATATTAAGTAAACGTTAATGTTAGCGTTTTTCAGCCAGATAAATGTGGGCATTGAGGCACGAAATGCAAAATTGTAACGTTAGCAGAGTCAAGAAAGGCTTCCGTCTTGTTAACCTTTATCTCTCTTGATGTGTTTGAATCAAATCTCTTCCAACCGAATGCGGTTTTGTTCAGGCATTATCTTGTTCGCCCAAAAGTTCATAACAATAATAAGTTTGGCTACCTGCGTCGTAAATGAAGGGGTTTAATGATTTCTTTACCCGTTATAAGTTATTTAAAAATTTATGGCGGCTATCTGCTACCAACGCAAATTCATGAGCATAGTGATGCTGTCATGCAGTGAACGCACTGACAATCCGCATTGACTGGAATGCAATATATTTATCCAATTTATAAATCTGATGCTATCATTTTTATTCCGAATGTATTCTTTTGGCCTGCTTTTATAGAGTGGGTTTAATATAAGCAGGGTATTTAAACTACAAAGCTATTGAAAGTATTTAATGGTATCTTGCATTGTATTTATCGGTAACTGTTAAAAGGATATTCATTTTGGGTTTGCAAGAGTGGGGCGCCGAAACAGTTTTGACGCTAAAGCAACGATTTTAATGAGTAACTTTTTAAAATAACAAAATGTATTGAAGGTTCGTAAAGTAGACCAATCGAATATAAACATAATATGAACCACACTGTTTTTGTCTCTTCAGTATGTGAAATAGGTGTGAATATACGGCGATGAAAGTTTTAGATAAAACATGATTTACTTCATTAATGGTTCATTTTGGTTGCATGTTGCTGAAAAACATAGATTTATTTTGCATTTGCCCATTACTAAAAAGTTGCGAATAAATTCACTCTCATTTTTTTATATAATTCATTAAGAAAAGTGTTGATTCACGTTTTTGTCACAGAATTCAGGGCTTATTCACTATTGTATTAAGCTCGTTACGATTAAAATTCTGCTGTCAAAGAGGTTGGGTGACTTTATTTAGATGTTCGATTTGAACATCTAATAAAGAAGATCTGCAACGAAATTTTGCTCAGTAACTATACGTATCCTGAACAGGGAGGCGTGAGTTCTCAGGCATATTTACTTTGTGGTAAAGCTATTGGGTGGTGTTAATTGTTGCGCCATGAAATTAGTTTCATTAAAGGCGGATTTAAATTCATTATTTTGCCTGATCTTTTTGAGTTAATGAGGTCGGCATGGCATGACCTTGTAGCATAGTTTATTAACACATAATTGAATGTACCTGCGGCATGAAATGGCCAAAAGGGAGACGCTATTGAATTAAAGTTCAGTGTTCGGGTTTCCTTTGGTCTGGGTATTAACAACATAATCTTTACTTGATAGGTTTATATGAAAAATAGCGAAAACAAATGTAAGGCAATCAGATTAAATCCTATTGCTGCTTCACTGTTAATGCTGATGCCAGTAATGGCGCAGGCGGCCGATATTGCAATGGTTGATGGCAATGTAACCAGAGCAGCTAACGGTACGACTATTGTCAATATCAAAGCGCCAAACAGCAAAGGCATTTCTCATAACATTTATCAGACTCTGAATGTCAATAAAGAGGGTCTGATCTTAAATAACGCCGGTAACACCACAACGTCCCAGCCCTCTCCGGGTTCAATATCTATCTTTGAAAAGTTGGGCCTTTCTCCGGCGACCAGTAATCCTGGAACGACGGTAGCGGGAAAAGTCACGACGACTTTGGGTGGCCAGATCGACAGCAACCCGAACCTGGCGGGAGGGAGTACTGCACGCGTAATATTGAACGAAGTGACCTCACGTAAACCGAGTGCACTGAATGGCATGATAGAGGTCGCAGGCGATGCTGCTCATGTAATTATCGCTAACCCTAACGGTATTACGACCAAGGATAGCGGTTTCATCAACGCCTCAAAAGCAACCCTGACCACCGGGACGCCAGAGATTAAAGATGGCGAGCTGAAAGGCTACATCGTGAGTGACGGTCTTATCACGGTTGGAGGTTTGCAGAGCACATCTCCTACGGAAATCCTGGCGCGTCACGCCAAAATAACAGGCACTATCCAGACGGGTGAATTGACGGTTATTGCAGGCACCAACAAAATCAACACGCAAGGTGTCGTGACGGCGACGTCAGTGCCGCTCACAAAAATATCGGGCTTTAGTGTGGATGTTTCCCGTTTAGGGGGCATGTATGCAAACAAAATCAGCCTGATAAGCACAGAAAAGGGTACCGGTGTGCGTAACGAAGGCACCATTGGCGGCGGCGCGGGTGGCGTCAAGATTACAAATACCGGCAAGCTGGTTAATAGCCGCGGAACACTCACGTCCAACGGAAATATCGAAATAGCGAATAACGGTAAAATTGATAACACCGCTGGCAGTATCCTGGGTGACAGAATGATTTCGATCGACTCCCATGGACAAGCCTTCACAAACATTCGCGGTGGACGCGTTTATGGCGTCTCAAATGTCAATATCAGCAGCGGTGCACTCGATAACTCCAACGGTAAGTTAGCTTCGGGCGCGACCTTAGCTGTCAATACCAATGATAAGAACCTGACTAACACCGGCAAAGGCCCTGCTGCAGGTATTGAGGGTGCAGTTGTTGCGCTTGAGACAGGCTACATGAGCAATATCAATGGTCAAATTAGCGGTGGCTCTGTGAGGGCAAAAAACTCCTCCGTTAACAACTATACAGGGACGATATCGTCGACTAATGATATTACGCTGGAAAGCAAAAATGTTCTTGATAACCAGCGTGGTATGATTCGTTCCACCGCAGGCAATGTGGTTATGAAAGCAACCAACATGAACAGCGTAGGGTCTTACATCGCGGGTAAAAATGTCACCATTGAGTCCGCTGTAGATATAGAGAGTAAGTATTCTCTGATCGCTGCTACCGAAAGGCTGAATCTGAAAGCGGGTGGATCTATTGATTCAAGTTCTGCAGATAAGTTTAATGATAATGCTGGAAAGCAATTTAACCTCGAAAAACAAAAAGGCGGTTTAGTCGGCGGCCAGGGCGTCACAATCACTTCTCGTAAATTGAATGTTGATGACAGCCGCATCCTTGCCCAGAGAGGGGATGTAAATATTACGACCAGTAATGCGTTGCTTAGCAGCCGTGCCCAGATTGCCGCAAATGCTGGCAGCATGCTGATTAATTCAGAACGTGTATATGCTGATTATTCAACACTCTATAGCTCAGGCGACCTGCGCATTAATACGACGGGCCTGTCTTTAAATGGGGCAGGTAGCGTTGAGAGCAATAATAGAACAGGCGTGATAAGTTCTGATCGTAATGTTTTATTGAGCGTTAATGGTAATTTCAGTAATTCCGGATGGATTAGCGGTAAAGAGGGCGTTACTTTAACAAGTACAGGTTATATGACCAACCATGGCACTATTAACTCCGAAAAAGATATTGCTATTACGGCTAAGTCATTAACTAATAACAAAGACATTACGGCGGGAAGAACGCTCAATATCAATGCTACTTATGATGTGACGAACAATGCCAATAGTAGAATTTCGGGTTTGACCACACGGGTTAACGCTGAAAATGTTTCTAATCGGGGTAAGTTAGAAGCGGGTTCGCGCCTGAATGTTACAGCTAATAAAAATGTGTATAACTACGACAGTATGTTTACTGCAGGGAATGCGGTTATTCATGCTCAATCTATCTTTAACTCTGGTTCATCGGCTGTCATGGGGGGGACCCGTGGTCTGGACGTTACCCCTGCTACAATCGGTGGCGAAGGCGGTAGAGTAGTTGGTCTGTAGTTAATAAATAGATGGAAGCAGAGTTCTTTTCTGCTTCCATCCTCTTAAGGATGAGAATGGATACTCGCTCGTTTATTGGTCTTGCTGCAGTGTTTTTTCTGGTTAGTGTTGAATCCGTAGCTGAAGTGCAGTTGGGGCGGCTTGTCAAAGAACAGCAAAGTCAGGATAACGCGGTTCAACAAGAAAATAAGGTTGAAAAGAAAGACGTCTTTGCCAAAGCGCCACAACAATCTTTCGAAGTGAGTGATTTTCCGTATGAAGCTCAATGTTTTCAGATTGATGAGCTGATACTGGAAAATGATTTTCTTAAGAAGCGTGGTTTAAACCAAATCAAAGAAAAAATAGCAGGGAAATGCTTAGGTATAAAAGGTATCGAGAAAGCGGCTATCCTTGTTCAAGATTATTATATCAATGCAGGTTTTGTTACAACGCGCGTTGAGACACCTTCACAAGATCTTGCCACTAAAAAACTTATTTTAAAAATTGTTCCTGGCTTGATTGAAGAGGTCATTGTTATCAATGATGATGTCATTAAGTCACTTCTTCCTTTCGGTAAAGGCGACGTGCTCAATCTACGCGATATTGAGCAAGATTTAGAGAATATACAACGCACACCTGGCGTCGATGTTAAAATAAAAATTCTGCCAGGCGACCAAAATGGGATGAGCAAAGTTCTTATCGATCCCCAGCGGAGTTCACGCTGGAATATTCGAACGTCTTATAGCAATTTTGGCGATGAAAGCACAGGTCGACAGCTTTTGGGGATGACGGGCTATTTGTATAATATAGCCAGAATAAGTGATCTCTTTTATTTGGCTGGGACAAGTAGCCAGACTGGGGGATATAAAAACCTCAGTACTTACTATAGCTTCCCTGTGGGTTACACCGAGCTTAGCGCCTATTATAGTACCAGTAAATCTCGTCAAGGCATTGGTTTGGCAGGCTACGTTTTCGACTATATAGGCAAGACTGAATATCTCAACCTTAAAGGGTATCGGATGTTACGTCGTGATGCAGATTCTAAACTGGCTGCAACGGCTGAAATCATACGGCGTAAATACAACTATACGCTGGCAGATACGGAGCTTGAGCTTCAAAAGCGCAACATGACGAACTTGCGTTTAGGGGTAAACTATAAGCAAAACTTCACCGGTGCAACCCTGGATACCACATTAACATGGCAGCGATTCGTCCCCTGGTTAGGAGGAGAGAAAACCCCCGATATGCGCTATGGTGACGTCAGTTCCCGTAGTCAGATGGTGAATTTCAACGCCAGCTACGTTAAATCAATGCCTTTCTTACCTGTGGCCGCGTATTACGAGCTCAATGTGGGCGGACAGTACTCACCTGATAACCTGACCTTGCAGGATAGACTTACTATCGGCGATCGCTGGAGCGTTCGCGGTTTTGAGAACAGTGGCGGAATTGATGGTAACAGAGGCTTCTGGTTACAGAACACGCTGAATATGTTTACGGGCTTTAAAGATAGCGTTGCGTATATAGGTACGGATTATGGACAGATCGTCAGTAGCGACTCAACGCAGGACGCTGGAGGTAAAAAAATGATGGGGGGTGTTGTCGGTATTAAGGGGGATATCAAATCTCTTCAATATGATTTCTCAATGACCAGCCCATTCCTTTATCCTAAGAACCTGGATGTGGATAAATATACCGTTAATATGAATTTAAGTTACCAGCTATAATCCCGGTACCTGAGTATTAAAACGTCATTATTGCATGGCCGCTCTTATCCACGGCGGTCATGTAGTGATATAAAACGCTGCTTATAACAGGTGAGGGGCAGTATGCTACATTCCCCGGCGTCTCGTAGGTGCAGGTTATGATGCCGGGCTTGCCAGCAACGCCAGAGTAGTCTGCCTGAGATAACGACTGAGGTTTCCTTGCTGATGCGTTAGTTCAGAGAGTAAAGTGAATAAAACCGCTAATTTTTTCTGGCAGGCAGCTTTACCTGCCAGAAATTTCACTCTGCGTCAGGCAGAGGCAGCATCAATAAATTTATTCCAGTCATTTCCGGCATTGCTGACGAAGTTAGACCAACTGTCTCCAGCGGTACTGGTAAAGTTATTCCAGTTACTGGAGCCAGTCGAAACAACAGATGTCCAGCTGGACTGGCCAATCACATACTTACCGAACTCCAGTGCGCTATCGGCGACAAAATGCGTAAATGCAGTACCAGACGTCCAGACAAACGAGGCAAAACCGATGCCTGAATTAAAAACAAAGCTGGAAAACCCGGTTACGGCGCCAAAGAGGTCGAAACCCCCTGAGACATATTCCATTTCAATTATAGATAATTCTTTCATGTTTATTCCCTTAATAAATAATCCTGAATACATCAGTTATGTATCCATTTCGGGAGGCTAACACTGTCGATAGCGTTAAGCTATAGCGTCTTCAAAACTAAGAATTAGTAAATATACAGGGGTCACCTTGCATACTCTTAGTCTGGCATATGACCGTGATATCCTTGTCAGAACCTTACGCAAAAAAAAAGCCCCGGGCGCAGGCCCGAGGCTTTTTTAACAGCATCCTGAACTTACCAGACGTAAGTGAGCAGGCTGTGTGAATCCGGTACCATAAAATCGACGGACATCATCACGCTCAATGCGGTAATAGCAATGATAGAGAAGCCGAACAGCTTACGCGCCCAGACCTTATCATCTTCCACTTTATAACCGCGCAGTGCCATGCCCAGCCACCAAACGCTCACGGCGGCAGCGACAACCAGATATTTATATCCAGCGTAACCGCCCAAAGAGAGCATCAGCGTGGCGATAGCGAAGGCAATGATATAAAGCGTGATATGGTTCTTGGCGACCGAAATGCCTTTCACGACCGGCAGAACCGGGATGTTCGCAGCCTGATAATCCTTAAAGCGGAAAATCGCAATGGCATAGGAGTGCGGCATCTGCCACAGGCTAAAGATAGCCAGCAGGATGAGCGCACCGCTGTCGAACTCGTTAGTGACCGCGCAGTAGCCAATCACCGGCGGCGCAGCGCCAGAGAGTGAACCAATCAGCGTACCGTAGACGGAGTGACGTTTCATATACAGGCTGTAGATGCCCACATAAACCACGAAACCCATCACCCCCAGCCAGCAGGCCAGAGGATTAGCACCGAACCACAGCAGCATAAAGCCAGCAATACCCAGCAAGGTGGCGTACACCAGCGAGA
>ERZ773187.899-NODE-899-length-25602-cov-14.756762_pt1 | contig 25602 bp, 24 predicted proteins | sample MGYA00511242_ERZ773187 | MGnify/ENA primary metagenome ERZ773187 (study PRJEB29015, sample SAMEA2737744) | human gut metagenome | biome: human gut; feature: human-associated habitat; material: faeces | place: China | collected 2012 ... | reverse complement strand
GCCACCCACGATGATGGCTTCTGCCTCCTGAATATTCTTTTTCAGTATTTCTATCAGTGTCATAGTTTCAATACTTGTCCGTCTTCTGGTATCATCAGGCGTTTTTTATCCACCTTTTCGTATTCAGCCTGATTACGGAGAATAGCCCTTGTTGTCTGTCCATGATCTATGGCATCCATATGAACCGCAATAAAACGAATCTGAGGATCGCAGTCCTTTAGCATTTGCATAGCTTCCATTTCATTCATCGTGATATCTCCATCTGTCTTTGATTGTGGAAGGAAAATGTTTCCACCAGTATTGATTACTATATAATCTGGCTTATAGGTTGATACTGCTATCTGGGTCTTCTCATCCCAAATGCAATCGCCCATAATGTAAATGGTTGGCTGTTTCTTGGCTTTGAGAATGTAACCAGAACTTGGTCCCATTTGCTCACCAAGTTGTCCACGTCCATGATTACCTCTGATGCGGATAATGGTGATTCCTTCATACTCAATGCAGTCTGCAATGCCCACTGCACGAGAAAAACCGTCTTTCTCCTTAACCTGCTCTACATCTTCAGTCTGTACGAACCAAGGCATATCCTTGCGAATCAGCTTGGCTGCAGTTTCATCATAATGGTCAGGATGGTTGTGAGTCAAGAGTGTGAAATCCAGTCCATCAAGCACTTCTTCCACGGGCATCGTCAAGTTTACTCGGGGATTTGGATTTACGCCAAGAGCCGACACGGAAGAGCCTTTGGCACCAAGCAATGGATCAACAAGAATTTGCTTACCTGCATATTCCATCTTCAACGTAGCGTTGCGAATGAGGCGGATGTAGTTCTTTGCATTCAACTGAGTAAAAGCAGACATTGAAGTCTGCATTAAAATCATTTTCTTCATACTTATGTGATTTTTATTTTCATTAAATATTTACCTTCATTATTTCGACTGCAAAAGTATGAGAAAATGCTGATTTATCAGATACCAGAAAACCGCTAAAAACTACCAAAATGATAAATCATTCTCATTCATACACACCATTTTTATAGTCCTCTTGGAATTCTCTGCATGTCTTGCCCGTCTGCTGCTTGAAAAAACGCATCAGGTGGGGTGGTTCGGAGAAACTGAAAGCGTAGGCTATCTCACTTATAGACTTGCTGGTGAACAGAAGCTCGTTTTTGATTTCTGCCAGCAGTCGCTGTTTCAGCAAATAGGTAGCCGACACTCCATACTGCGCCATCACGCTATGGTTCAGGGTGATGCGGCTAATCTTGAGCAGTGAGGCGTAGTCCTGCACACGTTGCAACTTCCAGATGTGGGTTTCCATCAATTCCACAAACTGAAAGGCATAATAATTCTTAGGAGCAGCTAGAGGCAATTGATGTTCAAGGGTGTAATGGCGATTCATGATTGCCAGCAGATAGTAGAGTACGCTGACGATGATGTTGTAGCTGTCGGATTGAGGCTGCCGAAGCTCTGCCCGTATTTTCTTGAGCAGCCGCTGATATTCTTCGCATTTATTTTCTGAACACATCAAATAGGGCGGTGTTTCGGTCTGCTGGCAGTATTGCAGTCGATAGACAAAGAATTTGTCGGCAATGAAGGTTCGCATAAAATCTTCACGGAATATCAAAAACTCGTAGTCGAGAGCCGCCTCATCAATGTGCCATTCCTGCTGCTGGTGTGGCTTCACAATGAGCACAATGCCGTCTTTCAGGTTTATCTTCCTATAGTCTATCAGCACGTAGCCATTAGCTTTCTTGATGAAAAATATTTCGAAGAAGTCGGTCTTGAACACTTCATGCTCCGTAAGCACCCAAGGGCACTCTCCGCCATAAGCTGTGTTGATGTAGAAATCTACGCCGCAATCCGTCTTATTGAATGGCACTTCTACCAGACGCTGTCTTTGCTTTGCCATAATCTTAATCTTTAATCTGAAGTTTCGCAAGTGAATAAATATCTACTTGCCTGTTTATAAATATACATTATGTGGCGTATGGGCAACAGAAAATGATAGCCCATATCTTGTCCGTTACGGATAAGCAGAAGCATTGATATCTGCTCTCCAGCCTGCAAAATTACAAATTAATTATGACCACCGCAAGATTTATGGAAGAAATAACCCGATGGATAGATGAAAATCATTATAATAGGGTAGATGAAAAATGCGATGATTCAGGTAAGGGCACAAAAAAAGGCAGGTTTCAAATTGCTTTGGAATCTGCCCTCAATCATTTATGCGAAATTGTTATTTGACTTCAATATTCTTGGTAGCCTTTGTCTCCTCCTTAGGAGTAAGCTTTGGAATCTGAACCTCAAGAACACCATCAGCTACCTTTGCTGAAATCTTCTCACGGTCGGCATCCTCAGGGAGTGTGTAGGCCTGCTGGTAGTTGCTGTAAGAGAACTCACGGCGCAGATAGTGCTCGTGCTTATCTTCATTCTTGTGCTCCATCTTGTTCTCGATGGCGATGTTCAGATTACCATCATTGTCGATGTTTACACGAACCCACTCCTTCTTCAAGCCAGGAGCTGCAACCTCCATGATGTAATCTTTATCTGTCTCCTTGATATTAGTGGCAGGAGCTGTAGCATTCATACGTGGTGTTGCTTCTGTATCAAAGAATACATCATCAAAGATGTTACTCAACCAATCTGAATTATTATTTCTACGTGCTAACAACATAATTAAAACCTCCAATTTTTATTTTACTCGTCCTCTCGGTTCCTTGCGGCTCCGTCGGGATTTCTGTTTGTTATTTATTATTTATTATTATTGATAATGTTATTTTTATCTTTTCTTTTCGATTGCCTTTGCCTCAAGACTCCGTCGTTCTTTCGAACTTCTTCATCTTTTAGCTTCAGCTTTCACTCTCATGTTGAGCAACTTGCGTGCCAGCGGCTGATATATGACAAAGTTGACATAATAAGCTAAATAATTTAAACTTTGCTGCCAATTTGTGCGGTGGTTTCAAAAAAAGATGTAACTTTGTCACCGAGATTAAAAACAATCACAAGAACAAAGATTATAACATTTAAGAAAAATGAAGAATTCTTCGGCTTATTCCTTGAGTTTCTCTTTATCTAATAAAGGTAATAGGGAAGGAACGGAAGTTGCGCAGGTTTACATCCGTAGAATGGATGATGCTGAGGGACCGATCAAGACCTTGAAAGCCTTCAAGCGCATTGTTTTGAAAGCGGGCGAGAAGCAACATGTACCTTAGGATGAGTTGGTTATTGTAATTGCAATCTTAATCTTTCCTAATTATTCACGCTAACCCATATTATAATGAAGTATTTTTCATATATTTGCACATTATAATTAAGTATATAAGTATGTCTAAGAGTACAATGGCAAACAAACTTCCCAGGAAGTTGTTGCAAAAAATGGCTATCGTTGGCGAGCAAATCAAGTTGGCTAGGCTACGTCGAAACCTAAGCATGGCACAGGTGGCTGAAAGGGCTACATGCTCGGAGGTAACTTTATGCAAGGTGGAAAAGGGGATGCCGACAGTGTCAATAGGCATCTACCTGCGAGTGTTGTATGCACTACAGTTGGACGATGACATTCTGCTGCTTGCCAAGGATGACAAACTCGGCAGGTCCTTGCAAGACTTGGGGTTGAAAAATCGTCAAAGGGCAACTAAAAAAGAATAAGGAATGGAGAAACTGTTCGTTTTTGGAGATTTCAACTGGCTGCAGGAGCCAGAGTTTATAGGGGAACTATGTTACGAAAAGTTACGTGGTTCGGATAGTTATGCCTTCAAGTTTGACAACGATTGGCTCAACCTTCATGCAGGAATCAAACTCTCGGAAGACATCAACAACTATCCCGGCATGCAATACACCTTGCCTGGCAATGATATTTTTGGATGTTTTGCCGACGCTTTGCCTGATAGATGGGGAAGGCAGGCTCTGCATCGCCAAATTCCCATCTCGGAATGACGATTATGATGCAGGATTATGGGAGCATTCTGGGACTTAAAGATGGAGACAACGCACAAGGTGGTTACGGTTATCTGGATATTGTGGATTTCATTCTACAAGGATGCTGTGATGTAGAGACGAATTTACGGGAGCTCTATCGTAGGGTCGCCTTCAATATTTGCATAGGTAACTCAGACGATCATTTCCGCAACCATGGATTCTTGTTGACACCCAAAGGATGGACGCTCTCCCCGGCCTACGACATGAATCCAACCAACAATTTATACCAAAGCTTGCTCTTTTAATTGATGGTGTAAAGATACGAAAAATATTCCAGATAACAGTATAAAGCAGAGATTATTTTCGTGAAATATAAACATTTTAAACAGGCCTTACTTTTAAAGTGGGCTCATACTTCTAGATTCGGGAAATAAAACGAGAGCATCCAGCTTAAGAAAAGCCTCCCATTTTGGCAGTAAAGTATAAAATTTTAAACTTTACTGCCAAATTCCTTCTTTTATTCTTCTTCAATTCTTCTTTAATCCTTCTTTATCTTCTTTGATAATCCAGTCTCCGATGGTTCGCTGGTTACTGTCATAGTTGACACCTACTTTTACCAGTCGTTTGCCGTTGGCTGAATAAGGAATCAGGTATCCCTTTTCTTCTATCTGCCTGATGGCTTCTTCTGCCGAACCATCATACTTCAGTTCGAAGACATAGGTGGTGTCTGGCAGTTGGAGCACAGCATCGGCTCTGCCTATGGCACTATCTTCTTCTACCTTGATAAGGGCGCCCATCAGATTGAAAATCAGATAGAAAACCGTCTGAAAATCTCTTTCGTTCTTATTCGACAGGCGGTTGGAAATGCTGGAGAGATAAGCCTTCAGGCGAACCATGGCACCCTCAAGATCATTTTCGTAAAGCATTTCTACAAATTCATTCACCAGTCCGTTGTTGTCGATGGATAAGGGAGACAGATAGTTGGGAGCCAGACTCTTGAGCATTCCGATCTTGACTTCCTGGTTTGGGTAGCCCAACCTGTAACTCTTGGTGATGGGACTGTATTTCTTGATGGTAAGATAACCGCTCTGATAGAGCAATGGCAGGGCTGAGGTTACCTGCTCAGGCGACACATCGAAGTCGTCAACACTAGCTCCCTTTCTCTCAATCTCCATCACGTTGACATGGTGTTTCTGCAGGGTTTTGATCAGATAGGTTGGTGTTCCCGATCCAAACCAGTAGGAATCTATCTTCTGACTGTTCATTGCCCTGATCAGACTGAACGGATTGAATACATCTTCTGCATGTTCGCTGAAATGGTAGCCATCGTAATACTGTCGTAATTCTTCCAGGCATTGTTCGTATGTCAGGCCGAGCGCTCTTCCCAATCCTTCCACATCTGGTTTCATTGCGGTGGTAAGTTCTGTCTTACTGATGCCACAGATGGCAGAATATTGGTCGAGCATGCTGATGTTGTCGAGGTTGTTGAGTTCGCTGAAGATGCTGAGCTGTGAGAATTTGGTAATGCCTGTGATGAACGTAAATTCCAGATAGGGGTCGAGTTTCTTCAGCGGACTGTAGAAATTCTGCATGATGAGCCTTAGCTGCTTCAGATTATCTTTTTCGTGAACTACATCAAGCAAAGGGGCGTCGTATTCATCGATGGTGACAACCGCTTTTTTGCCAGTCTGCTGATAAGCCCGCTTAATAATACCTTCCAGTCTTTCATTAGGGTGAATCTCGCCTTCCCCCTTACCATAAAGTTCTTCGTAAGGTAAAAGTTCTAGATTAAGATAATTCTTCAAGGCATCAGCATCAAAATGCTTGGCGCCGCTCATATCGAAATGGAGCACAGGATGCTTCACCCATTCTTTCTCATAGTCGGCGATGGCTAATCCTTCGAAAAGTTCCTTTTTGCCCTCGAAATAAGCCTGGAGCGTAGAGGCAAAAAGCGACTTGCCGAATCGCCTAGGACGACTCAGAAAAATATATTTCATACCTTTTTCTCTAAAATCCACAATGTATTTAGTCTTATCTATATAGAGATAATTTTTCGTGCGGATTTCTTCAAAAGTCTGTATTCCTACAGGATATTTATTTACGATTTCTGCCATATTCTCACTTGATTTTACGTTTCACGCTGCTAAGTTACAAATATTTTTTGGAATATAGGCAGCGATTAAGTTTTTTTTTGCGTGGTATTTCGTATAAGCGGAATTGTTTTTGAATGTTTTTCCCAAAAAGGTTTGTGGTTTCAGGAATAATGGCTAATTTTGCGGGCGGGAAAGCGTCATTCCTCATAGGTGATGCTTTAGGGAATGATAAAATAAATAGGATATGAATAAGATATTTGATAGTATCAGACAGATGGATAAGGCTGGACAAGAATATTGGTCGGCTAGGGAATTGGCGTCTGTTATTGGTTATGCAGATTATCGTAATTTTAGCAAAATCATAGATAAGGCTAAGGTCTTATGTGTACAAAACAATAAGAATGTAGAAGACCATTTCGTTGAAGTCAACGAAATGGTTACTATTGGTAGTGAGGCAAAGAGAAAGCTGAAGTCCTACCATCTTTCCCGTTATGCTTGCCTTCTTATTTCTATGTCGCTCAGTTCCAAGAAAGAGAATGCATTGCCTGCATTAGAGTATTTTTCTGGTAAGCAGAATTTATCTTCTTCTTCATTACAAAATGCTGATACTTATACCAATACGGATATTGTGTTCTTCTCTGATTCGGAAGGAAAACTGAGAGTGGAATTAGTCTTTGATGGAGATACGGTTTGGACGACACAGAAGAGAATTGCAGAAATCTTTCAAGTAGATGTGCGAACAGTAAGCTATCACATCAATGAAATCTTGAACAGCGGAGAACTCAATAAATATTCAGTTATCCAAAAATCTTGGATAACTGCGGATGATGGGAAGAAATACGAAATGAATGTATATAATCTGGATATGATTATTGCGGTGGGCTATCGTGTGAACAGTTACAAGGCAACTCGTTTTCGGCAATGGGCAACCAATACCTTGAGCGAATTTATCCGAAACGGTTACGTGTTAGATGATGAGCGTTTTAAGCAAGGTGGAAAGCAGGTTCAGGTGAAGTTTGACCAGTTGCTGGAACGTATTCAGGAGATTCGAGCATCCGAGCGTATGGCTTATCAAAAAATAACAGATATTTATGCCACGGCTTGCGATTATCAGAAGAATGCTACTACAACGCAGGAGTTTTATGCCAAGGTACAGAATAAGTTGCATTGGGCAATAACGGGTAAGACGGCAGCAGAAATCGTTTATTCTTCTGCTGATGCAACCAAGAAACACATGGGATTAACTTCTTGGGCTCAAGCTCCCGATGGTAAGGTGTTGAAATCGGATGTGACAATAGCAAAGAATTATTTGCATATAGAACAGATGAAGGAATTGAATGGTATTGTTTCTGCTTATATCGACTTAGCTGCCAATCGTGCCAAACGCCATATTCCAACGACTATGGAACAATGGGTCAAGTTCTTGGATGGTTTTCTTGAATTATCATCTTATCCAATTTTGATAGATAAGGGAAAGGTTTCGGCTCTTGAAGCTCGGTTGAAAGCTTATGAGGAATATGATAAGTTCAGGGTGATTCAAGACCGTGAGTTCTTGTCGGATTTTGACAAGGAAGTGATGAGGTTAAAAGGAGAATTGGGGTTGTTTGATAATTGATGATTAAGCATGAAAAAAATAATAATTGCTTGCGACTCTTATAAGGGTTGCCTTTCGAGCAGAGAGGTGAATGAGGCGATTGTTTCGGGAGTGAAGGAATGGAATGCGGAAGATGCTTCTTCTGGAATAGAGAATGTGGATTCTGATGCTGCTTTTCCCGAAATCATTTGTCTCGAAATGAGTGATGGGGGAGAGGGAATGCTCGATGCCTTTCTCTCGGCGATGAAAGGAGAGCGAGTGAGCTTTCATGCCCATGATGCCCTGATGAGATGGATAGAGGCTGAGTATGGAATCGTGAATGATACGGCAATTATTGAGATTGCGCAGACTGCCGGACTGGCTTTGATTGAGCCAGAACAGCGCAACCCTCTGAGGGCTACTTCCTGTGGCGTGGGCGAGATGATAATGAATGCTTATCGCCGGGGCGTGCGCCACTTTATCGTAGGATTGGGAGGTAGTGCTACATCCGATTGCGGTATCGGAATGCTCAAGGCGATGGGCGACGACTGGAAGAAAATCCACCAGGAATGCAGTTTTGTGCTGGCTTCGGATGTTACCAATCCGCTCTGTGGTGATAACGGGGCGGCTCATGTCTTTGCCCCTCAGAAGGGAGCCGATGCTGAGATGGTGGAAATGCTGGATGCTCGGGCTGGGAAGTTTGCTGAGGTGAGTGCCAAGCATTTCGGTTATGATAGGAGTGAGGTGCCTGGTGCTGGTGCTGCCGGCGGTTTGGGCTATGCTTTCCTGCAATATTTTGATGCAGAGGTTTCTGCTGGAGCCGAACTTCTGTTGCGAGAAATCGGCTTTGATGAGATGATTCGGGATGCTGATCTCGTGATAACGGGTGAAGGACATAGCGACAGACAGACCTTGATGGGAAAGTTGCCACAGCGGATTTTGGAACATGTCTTGAAAAATAAAGCCACGACAGACCAGCAAATCTGGTTGGTATCTGGAGGAGTCAGCGAAAAGCAGGCGCTTCTTGACGCAGGCTTTGATCAGGTTCTTGCCGTATCTCCTCAGAATATGGATTTAGAGGAAGCGATGAATCCTGAAATTGCCAAAAGAAATATTGCGAATGCAATCAGAGTTTCCTTTGGAAATGCTTAGACCTCTTTTAGAGAATAATCCATGTTTTTGCCAATGATCAGGACTTTCTTTGCCATTCTTCGGTTCTATCTTTTGAGGATCATAAATTTTTCTTTGGATTGATTCCTGATTGAGAAAAAGCGAAATCGTATATTTTTAGGTACAATAAGCTTAAAAATATACGATTTTACATATTTATTTTCTGTTTTACATGTTATTTGAACGATTGATGGTTGTTTTTGAACGTTTTGAAGGAAAAAACGACCATCCGTATGGTTGGTGATTCAGTATTTTTCAGTGTAGTATCATCAGTTGTAAATTTCCATAAATACAAACATTTTTTCTCATTTTGCAATTTCAAAAACGAGGAATTTCATACTTTTGCACCCAGTTATGATTTAACAAAACAGTAACTTGATGTCCTATCACATTTTGTTGCCTATATGATGATTACTTATTTATTGAACTTTAAATTTTGAAAGATGATGAAAATGTTTTTACTCTCATTTAATGCTTTTAAGCATCGCTCCATCTTTGCCGTTTTCTTGGCTATATTCTTGCTTTTCGGAGCAGTCAAGGGAACCAAGGCACAAGATAGTAATGGTTCTGCTTCAGCCTTTGATGGTTTGGAAAATCTTGATGGTATTTCTGCAAGTGAGATGGCGAATTATGCAAGTAAAGGTGTGCATGGTACTTTTCCAACGGAAAAGAACAAAATCTTTTTCTTGTATAATGTAAAGACAGGTCTGCTGCTCAATGTAGGAGGCTATTGGGGAACCCATGTGTCTCTTCAGGAATATGGAATGCCTCTTTCTGTTTATCAAGATAAAGACAATTGGATTCATTTCCAGCAGGATATAGATAAGCAAGGTGCAGCATCAGGAAATCAGGAAGGCTGTTCGTTGGAATACTTCTGGGCAGAAGGTTATGCCTCTACAAGTATTGGCGTCTTTGTAGATCGCGATATCTATCCATCTAAAGATGATAAAACTTTGATTATTCAGCGTGGTTGGACGATTGAACCTATTTCTGGAGATGAACATAATACCTTCAGAATATACACTTATCGCCGTAGTGCATCGGGATATACAGGTAATAACTATGATAAATACTATCTCTCTGCAGCCACTTCTCAGGGTGATGTGGATAAAAATTGTGGTGCTTTCTTGACAACTGATAAAGACTATAGTGAAGACGGCTCTAAGTGGCGTATTTTCTCCTATGAGCAGCTTTATAATTTGCAAAAGAATTCTATCGGCTTTAAGAGTTCATTAGATTTGTCATTCAAATTAGAGTGCCCTGGATTCAACCGTGATAATGGTAAGCTTGATAATTGGAAGACTGCTGTTTATAAGCAGGGAGCTATCGGATCATTCCGATTTGGTTTGGAGAAACATTACAAAACAGACCCGAGTCAAGGATCAAACCAATATACAGGTAGTGTTACATCATATACTTTCAATGGAACCAACTATACGAGTATGAATGATTACCAGACTCATCTCGGTAAATATTATTGCGCAGATATCAAGAATACCCGTGGTGCAGTCTATCAGGTGGTACACGTAGATCATGGCGGTTCCTATGTTATCGAATGCAAGGCTTATTCTAATACAAATAAGGCTAAGCTATTTGCTGTTCTTCTGGAGGATAAAAGTGAAAAACCTACAGATTATACAAAAATAGTTGAAGGTTCCCTCCGTGAAACCGTTGTTATGCAGACTGCAAACATGTCTCAGACAGAACAGACCAATTTGCATATCAGCGAACAGAACATGGATTATGCTGGTAAGGAATTCTATGGCAGCCATAAGTACTTCAATAGTGTCCTCGTGCAGGTTCCAGAAGGTGGTGGTAACATCTGCTTCGGTGTTCGTGTAGGTTCTGTTGCAGACAATAAAGCAGGTACTAATGAATGGACTGTATTTGATGATTTCCGTCTTCTCTATGCAGGTTCTACCACCTCTCGCGACTTGATATTGGATGAAGACAAGGATAATCTGAACTATCTTCTTCACTGTACAGAGACTTATGACGATGTGGTTCTCCATCTCAACAAGAAATCTTTCAATAAGAATATCAATAAATGGAATACCATCGTGCTGCCAGTTGACTTGAATAAAGACCAGTTCACTCAGGCATTCGGAGCTAATGCCCGATTGGCAGAACTGACCACGCTCACTCGAAATCAGATCCAGTTTACAACGGTGAAGATTGCGGAAAAGGGAAATAATGAAGTAGTTCTTGCGGCTTACGTACCTTATATCATCTATCCTACAAAGGACTTGGCAAATGAGAGAACACCTGAATATACGGCAACCCTTCATAAGACAGGTACTGCTTCTGAAAGCGTGGAGCATAAGGTAACTATCGCAGCCAACCATATTGATATTCCGAATGTCAGCCTCAAGAGAAATGACCAAAACAAGAATGATCTCTTTGGACTCATTAAGGATACTTGGTCGCTGGATTTGAATCATGTGAAACTTGCTAACAAGACTGAGGCGAGCGAAATCGTGACAGATGGAACTTTAGCTGCATTCGGTACTTTTGCAAGAACATACGGAAGTGAAATAGCTGATACTGAGACAAGCTTTACCGTAAATAAGAACAATCTGATTATTGAGGGTAGAGATAATCTGAAAAATTGCTATTTCTTCCATGAAGGAAAAATGGTCTATGCTGGCAAAAATGTTCGTGGCTTGCGTGGTTTCAGCGTATGGTTCAAACAATATAATCCGACTCCAGGTACAGCCTCTTCCAAGTTTATCCTGGATGGCATTGACTATACCACAGATGTAGAGCGAATCATGGCTACAGAAGACAGCAGCATCGATTCCAAGTTTGCGAAACTCGGTGTGTTCAATCTCAATGGACAGCTTGTTCGCAGCGGCAGTACCGATGTTTCAGGCTTACCTTCCGGTATCTATATCGTGAATGGCAAGAAAGTGTTTGTTAAGTAAAGACTAACTTATTGAAGATAAGAAAGGATGATTATGATGAAAACTCAATATATTAAACCGGAAATACACATGGTTCTCTTGGAGAATATGCTGATGGCAAGCAACTCCATAAGTTGGACCGTCAATGAAGCAAATAATGATACTGACCCAGATGGTAATGATCACGGTCATATCTTTGGTCCTGACACTAATTGGGGGCAAGATCCTAATTGGGGTAATTCCTCAGATCCATTTGACAGCGACAACTGGTAATCAGAAGTATATGTAGCGTACTATTAAACAGTGAAATATATTAAAAATGTGTTATCTTGGCAGAAATTCTGCTGGGATAACACATTTTTTTGCTTAAATAATTTGGAGATAACTTATTTTTTTGTACTTTTGCAAACAGGGTAGTTGAAAAACTATGCCTATAAACATCATATAGATTCAACAAAAAGTGATAGAAACCTAATGACGATCTTCAAAATACTCAAGATCTAAGGATTTTTAGTAGATTATGTACGTATAATATATACTCTCTGTTCGTATGGCAAGTCAGATTGCGATGTGAATCAAAATGTGCTAAAAGTAAGTGATGATAATTTATTGATTTGATAAAAGCTGTTTATTATGGAGTTACTGGAAAAATATTTCGCAGAACTGATTCAGTGTGTCGATGCAAGTTATCTGGTGATAGGCATTATCCTGGTGTTCCTGAGTGTACCGGATACTGCAGACTATGCCCCTTATCGTAAGGCAAAATATTTCTTGGCATCAGCATTTTTTGTTATGTTCATCAACCTGTATCTTTGGTTGGAAATCTTTTCCTCGCAAGATTGGAAGGCGCTCAATTCCATCATTGCCTGTATGGACATCAGCCTGTTTTTCCTGACATGTATATGCTTTGCTTATTCGTTTGCCTCGTTGCTGGATTCGCAATATATCAATAAAAAGAGGATGCTGAAGGATTTCGGGTGTTGGATATTGACGGTTTCCTTTTCCTGGATTACCCTTTTGGAGCCTTTTGCACCTTATGCCTATTGTCTGTATATCGTTTCCACCCTGATTTTCTGTAGCATCGTGGTAAGATACATGTTCCATTTCCAGTTTATCTATAGGAAGAAAAGGGAACAGTTGGATAATTACTTCTCCGATGATAATATGCAGCGCTTCATGTTCTGGACGAAGAAAAGCCTCTTCTTCCTGTGCCTCTTGGGTGTCTTTGCCTATCTCACTCTCTTCTTCGGAATCTATTTCAATTATGCCTACCAGGTGTATATCGTCAGTGTCAATCTTTATATCGTCATCTCTTTTATCAATTACCGCCCGTATTATGGCACGCTCAATTTAGCGTCAGTGATGAATGATGAAATAGAAAACGATTCCAACCAGGAACCGGAAACGTCTAAGTTGGAGAATTATGAGAATCTCTTCGGAGCACGATTGCAACAGTGGGTGGATGATAAGAAGTATCTCTCATCCCAGTTGACCATCGACAGTCTGGCTTCCGAAATGGGCACCAATAAGGTTTATCTTTCCCGTTATATCAATGGGAAACATGACGTCAATTTCAGTACCTGGGTTACCACCTTGCGCATCAAGGAGGCACAGGCCTATATGTTGGCTCATCCCGGTGCCACATTGGAAGAAGTAGCTTATCATGTCGGTTTCTCTTCTGCTTCCTATTTCTCCCGAGTCTTCTCCCGCATCGTCAAGACGAGTCCTACAATATGGCGAAGTAATATCTGAACAATATGCAAAAAATGAACGGAAAAACTAATGTTTTTGAAAAAGATATTGTACTTTTGTAGCCAAATTAACAAATAACTAAAACATATAATGAAGAAACAAACGAAATGGCTACTCGCCGGTATGATGATGCTGGCGATGTCCGCAAATGTGAAAGCCCAGACTTTCGAGGTAGATCTGAGTAAGCAAAATCCTAAAAGTTACGCTGTGGAAGTGCCTGATGGCAACTACAAGGTGACGGTTGTCCTCGGCTCCAAGAAAAAGGCAGCCAAGACGGTGGTGCGTGCTGAAGCCAGAAGACTCATGGTGGATGAAATCTCTACCAAGAAGGGTAAATTCCAGACCGTCCAGTTTATTGTCAACAAGCGTTCACCTAAGATTTCTGATAAGATGAACGTACGTATCAAACCTCGTGAGAAGGGCACACCTGACTGGGATGACAAGCTGACTCTTGACTTCTATGGTGCTGCTCCTGCCGTAAAACAGGTAAAGATAGAGCGTGACACGACTGCCACAACCATCTTCCTCTGTGGTAACTCAACCGTAGTGGATCAGGCTCATGAACCATACGCCAGTTGGGGACAGATGATTCCACGCTGGTTTGGTCCTGAAGTCGCTATTTCCAATCATGCAGAGAGCGGATTGACAGCCGGTTCTTTCTTAGCTTCCAACCGTCTGGAGAAAGTGTTGGCAATGATGAAAAAGGGCGACTACGTAATTTGCGAGTTCGGACACAACGACCAGAAAGAGAAGACTCCGGGTAGTGGAGCCTGGTATAATTTCTCCTACAATCTGAAGCAGTATATTGATAAGGTACGCGCTAAGGGTGGAAATATCATCTTTGTGACCCCTACCCAGCGCCGTTTCTTTGACAAAGCTACCCGCAGCAAAATACAGGAAACGCATGGCGACTATCCTGATGCCATGAGAGCAGTGGCAAAAAGAGAGGGTGTGCCTGTCATCGAACTGCATGATATGACCCGTACATTCTTCGAGACTTTGGGTTATGAGAACAGTAAGAAATCGCTGGTTCACTATCCAGCCAACACTTATCCTAATCAGCCGAAGGCATTAGAGGATAATACCCACTTCAATCCATACGGAGCCTATGAGGTGGCCAAGATGGTGGTGATGGGAATGAAGCAGCTCCATCTGCCATTCCTGAAATATCTCCGTCCAGACTGGCAGGATTTCAATCCAGCCCAGCCTGATGACTTCAATAAGTTCCTCTGGTATCCATCCACAGACCTGGATGTTACCAAGCCAGATGGAAACTAAAGATGTTCCGTTAACTCAGCGTCATCCGATGAAGAAAATCAAATGAGAATAAATATAAGCCGGTTCTTTAAAGTGTATAAGAACCGGCTATTTTTTGTCTTTTTAGCTGTTATTCCAGCTTATTTTTCCCGAAATTTAAATATTTATGCAGATTTACGTTAATTTTTTAGCAAATTGTTAGGTATATCAATGTTTTTTATTAAATTTGCAACATCAATATGAAGTTCAACTAACACATAGTTATTATGAAGAAGGAAAAAAGCCTGTTGCTCCTGATGGCAGCAGCTTCAGTGGGAGCAGTCCATGCTACCCCTCCTGCAAGCATGGGCGAAGAGATGAGTATTGTAAAAGTTCAAGAAAAAGGTCACACTTTTGTGAAAGGCCGTGTTATTGATTCCGAAGGAAATCCTCTGGTAGGAGTTACCGTCAAGATTGAAGGCACCAGCTATGGCGTCATCACGGATGCTGACGGCAATTATATCCTGGAATTCCCTTCCATGTCTCATCCTAAAATCGTGTATTCGAGCATCGGTTTCAAGACGAAATCCATCGAATTCATGGGTGTGAAAGAACAGAACATGATGCTTGAACTGGATCATGTGGCTCTCGACGACCTCGTAGTAATTGGTTATGGCAGCAAGAGTCGCAAGGATGTGACCAGTGCCATCTCTACCGTAAACCAGGAGCAGATCAGCAAATTGGCTGCTACGACTCCTACAATCGACGGACTTCTTCAAGGTACCGTGAAGGGTGTGTTGGCCACAACTTCCAATGGTGAACCGGGTTCTACCCTCAAGTTGAATATCCGTGGTATCACTTCTCCTTATCCAAAATCGGGTAAGGGCAATAACAACCAGCCTCTTTTCGTGATTGACGGTGTGCCTACCTTCATGGAGGATACTGGTATCAATCCGCTCATTAATATTTCTCCTAACGACATCGAAAGCATCGATGTGCTGAAAGATGCTGCTGCCACAGCCATCTACGGTTCTCGTGGTGCCAACGGTGTGGTCATCGTCAAGACAAAAAATGGTAAGCGCAATGAAAAGACCAAGGTAAGCTTCGGCTACACCTTCTCTTTCAGTAATCCTATCAAGAACTATAAGCCATTGAACATTTCTGAATACAAGAATGTACAGGACGAAATCCTGCGCAATACGGTAAACGGCATGAACAACGGCAGTTCGATGGTGGATATGTATGGTGTAGCCGACTATCTGAGCCAATTTGGTAACATCGGATATAATGCCGAGACGGGTGTCTATACATATAATGGACTCAATGAGAGTCTCTTTGGTACGACGAATACCAACTGGGCTAAGGAGGTGATCAACAAGAATGCGCCTACCCACCAGTATAATGTAGCCATCAGAGGTGGCAGCAACAGGACCAACTATTCATTCTCCTTCAACGGTATGAACCAGGAAGGTCTGCTCATCAACGACCGTATGGAAAGATATGGAGCCAGACTCTCTTTGGATTCTGAAATCAATAAGTATATCACCGTGGGTGGTGTGCTCGACTATACTTACTCTTCTCGCAAGAGCGGCAGCAACGATCCTGCATTGGGTTATGACAACGACTCATGGAAGACTCGCCCAGACCTGACCGTACGCGATGCAGACGGTAACCTGAATCGAGTAGATAAGTTTGGCGAATATGCAGATAGCTATATGGATGCAAGTCCGGTGGGAAAACTCCAGAGAAAGACCCAGTATGAGAACGACCAGTTCTCCGGAAATGCCTATATTGACATCAAGCCTATTGAAGGTCTTACCCTCCATGCTGATGCCAACATATCCCGTTTCATCTTCAGCAATAGCTATTTCTCTCCGAAAGTTTCCTTGCCGGAACAGTATGAGACAGAACCAACTTCTACGCTCGCAGAGGCTAACTATCGCAACACGAATACGTCTATCAACTTCCGTGCTGACTATAAATTCAAGATTACTGACGACCATCGCTTCGACGTGATGGCTGGTTATAGTGCTGACAGATACTGGAGCAAGGAACACGACCAGGCTTACAGCGGATTCCCTAATGACGATGTGCTCAACAATGCCAGTTCTGCAACTACCGTCAACAAGCCTATGGAGACTTATTCCAAGAGTGGACTCAATTCCCTCTATGGCCGTTTGAGCTATGATTATCTTTCACGTTATCTGCTCGACTTCAGTCTCCGTTCCGATGAGTCATCCAAGTTTGGTCCTGGCAACAAGCGTGGTACTTTCCCTGCACTCTCTTTGGCATGGCGCGTCAATCAGGAGCCTTTCATGGCATCAGTACAGGATGTGGATGATCTGAAACTCCGTCTGAGCTGGGGTAAGACCGGTTCTACCAATGTATCCGACTTCTCTTACATCCAGTATTTCAACTCCAATATCTATGGTGGACAGAGTGCCGTTACCTTAGCCACTACTTATCCTAACAAGGATATCAAGTGGGAGATGACTACTGAGTACAATGCCGGTGTTGACTTCTCGTTCTTCAATGGCAGACTGAACGGTAGCTTTGATATCTATCATCGTAAGACAGATGGCGCCTTGGCTCCAGCTCCTATCGCCTTGGAGTTTGGTATCGGTACATTCTACAGCAATATCCTCGACTTGACCAATAATGGTTTTGAGTTCTCTATCGGTGGAGATGTGGTTCGCACCAAGGATTTCACCTACAATACGATGCTCAGTATCTCATCCAACAAGAATAAGATAACCAAGCTCAATGGTTCTACACTCGACATGATTCACCAGGATCTCTACATGGAAGGTCATGCGATGGGAACCGTGAAGGGTTACAAGGTGGCTGGTATTTTCCAGAGTCAGAAACAGATTGATGAACTGAATTCTCAGGCACAGGCAAACGGATATGATTTCTATCAGAATGGTGCTCACGTAGGCGACTATATGTTTGTGGATACAGATGGCAACGGGTATATTACCGAGGCAGACCGTACGGCTATCGCCAATCCGGAGCCAAAGGTGTTCGGAGGTTGGTCTCATACCTTATCTTATAAGAACCTCACCCTGTCAATGCTCTTCCAGTATCAGTTTGGAGGTCATGCATACTACAGTACTATGCAGGAATCTGCAGCCGGTAGTCTGGGTCAGAGTATTCTGAGAGAAATGTACGGCAATACCTGGACACCGGATCGCACGGATGCCAAGTATGCTCAGCTGGTATGGTTGCCTGCAAACATGGACAATACAAATACCAACGACCGCTATGTATATTCCAACTCATATTTCCGTCTGAGAAATATCACGCTCTCCTATAATTTCGAGCCATCTCTTCTGGAGCGCCTGCACATCAGCGGAGCATCTGTGTTCTTCACAGCCACCAACCTGTTTACCATTACCAACTGGCCAGGTTTGGATCCAGACATGTCGGCAACAAATGCCTTCTTAAAGACTACAGAGAATAAGGACGTTTATCCAATGAGCCGTTCTTTCTCCATCGGTCTGAAATTACAATTCTAACTCATACAAAGACTGTAGATTATGAAACATATAAGATTTCAATTTCTTACGCTCCTTTCAGCCACAGCACTGACTCTTACATCGTGTGACCTGATAGGTAGCCTCGACGGCATCGAACCAGAACATGTGGTTACTGATGACAATTATATCACTGATGTCTCAACTGCACAGACGGCGCTCAATGGTGTCTATGCCTCATGGCGCAGCACGGGTGTATCTTACCTGCGCTATGGAATGTCGTCTATGGCTCATACCCAGACTCAGGCGATGGTGATGGGGGCGGAAGAGTTTGCTGCCGAGAACATCGAAACCAATAACAGTAATGTGGAGACGGCTTATACCGCCTACTACAATGTGATTAATACGGCCAATACCTTCCTGGTACATATCAACAAGAATATACCAGGACTGAGCGAGGAGAAACGTACAGAGATGATTGCAGAGGCTCGTTGCCAGCGTGCCTTAGCTTACCTTACTCTCCTGAAGTGCTTCGGAGAATATTGGAAGCAGGATTCACCATACGGTGTCTGCATCTTCCAGGACGAACTGGTAAGAGATAACCAACCACGCAAGCGTTCTACTGTGGCTGAAACTTACAAGTTGATATCTGATGATCTCGACTATGCCATTGCTCACTGTGAACAGCAGCCTGCAGATCATTATCACATGAGTTCCGTTTTCGCCAAGGCTTTGAAAGCGAAAATGTATATGGCTCAGGATAATTATGCTGAAGCTGCAAGACTGGCAGAGGAAGTGATCGGTGAGGCAGAAGCAGCTGGTTATGCTTTGGAAAGTGATTATTCCAAGATCTTCGACGAACAATTTAATTCTCAGGAGATGCTTTTCGCTCCTTATACTGCTAATCCAAGTGAGTTGATGGACTCAAACTGGTATATGTTTTCTCCAGGTTCACTCCTCAAGAAGGTGGCAGATGATTTAGTTCCAGATGATGAAACAGGTGGAGATATTGTTATTCCAAACCCGGGAGATGGTGGGGACGTTGTTGTTCCTGATCCTGATGGTTCTTCTGATGGTAGTGCTTCTGGCGATGGTGGTGTTGTTATTCCAGGCGGCGACGGTGGCGTAGTAATCCCTGGTGGCGATGGAGGCGTAGTCATCCCTGGTGGTGATGGCAGTGATTTCCCATTCTTCCCAGGTGATGAAGATGTAGCTTCATACGATAAGCTATATACATGGGCCTATAAGGGAGAGGCCATGAACGGTATTGGAAAATATAACAAGTTGACTCCTGAAATGTTCTATGCTGACTCTTATTACTTCATGCGCCTTGCCGAAGTTTATTATATCGCTGCCGAAGCAGAGGCTCGTCAGGGTCAGTATGCTAAGGCTCGTACGCTCTTGACTACAGTCATCGAACGTGCTGGATATACGGAGGACGATGTGAACGCCATTGCCGACGGCGATCTGCTGGGCGAAATCCTCAAGCATAAGTTGGTGGACATCAGCAATGAGAATTTCGAGGAATGGTTTGACCTCTGCCGTTACAACCGTAAGGGCGGTTTCGAAGGCTGGACTGAAGACGAGAAAGCTGAGTTGCCAACATTCAGAAGATACCTGCTCCCAATTCCAAAGGCATCTATGGGTGCCAATAATCTGTTGGAGCAGAATCCGGAATATGTAAACAACTAATTTTAGAATAATATTTGAACTTTATCAAAAGAACATGATGAAATTGAGAAATTCAATGATGACCATTGCTGGCTTAATGCTGGCAATGGTGGCTAATGCCCAGAATTTTGTACTGAAAGGTACGGTGAAGGGTAACGTGGAAGGCTGCATCGTTATGCTGCAGAAATATGATATCGATAAGGTGAGCAACCTGGACAGTGCTACTATCAAGAACGGCGAGTTTGTGCTCAAGGGGGATGTGAATCAGCCTGAACAATACCAGATGGTCATCGATATGAATGAACCGGGCGTGGCAGAACCTGACTATCAGAAGATTTTTGCCAGTCGTATCTATATCGAAAACAAGCCAATGACTTATGATGTAGATCTTACTGGTTTCCCTACTGAGAAGGACATGAGCATGATTACACCTGTCATCAAGGGTTCTGCGACACAGGATATCTATCAGGCTTATCTCGACCTGATGACTCCTATCCAGGATAAACTGCATAGCCTGAGCGACAGTATCAACAACTGTAAGGTTCTGGCACAGAGAGTGGCCTTAGCAAAGGAGGCTATCCAGCTGATGGACGATATGCGCCAGCAAACCAGCAAGTTTATCCAGGATCATACCAGTTCATTGGTAGCTTTCGATTTGCTCAATGAGAGTTTTTCAGCCCTTCCAACTCCTTATACCTCAGCGGAAATCGATGAGATGATGGGTTGGTTGAAGAATGATTGGAGCAATTCACCTCAGTATCCAATGCTGCAGGCACAGTCTGAAATGGCGAAGCATACAGCCGTAGGCAACCGCTTCATCGATGGTACGCTTCTCACTCCTCAGGGCAAGCAGGTGAAGTTGTCTTCCCTTATCAAGAAGGGCGAATATACCATGTTGGAGTTCTGGGCATCCTGGTGTCATCCATGCCGTCAGGAGATTCCTCATCTCAAGGAGGTACATGAGAAGTACAAGGATTTCAATATCATCAGCATTTCCGTAGATGAAAGAGATGAAGACTGGAAGAAGGCAATGGCGAAGGAAGGTATGAACTGGACCCAGTTGCGCAACCCAGAAGGTTTCGGTGGTATGGTGATGGGAGAGTATGGCATCAATGGTATTCCTGCTTGTCTGATTCTGGACAAGAATGGTAATTTCTACAAGACCAATATGCGTGGTGCATTCCTTGATGCATTCCTCTATGATTATTACAAAAGATAAGATGTAAAATAAGTTTCTTATTTCAACTTATCATCATAATGAAAGCATTTACTTATATTAAACAAGGTGTATTTGGCTTCACCGAAAAGGAGAAACCTATCCTGATAGATGAACACGATGCCATCGTGAGAGTAACCATGAGCAGTATCTGTACCAGCGATCTGCATATCAAGCATGGTTCTGTTCCTCGTGCCGTTCCCGGAATTACTGTGGGACATGAAATGGTGGGTATCGTAGATGAAGTAGGGGAGAAAGTAACTCATGTGAAACCGGGCGATAGAGTAACTGTGAATGTGGAAACATACTGCGGGGAATGCTTCTACTGCCAACATGGGTATGTGAACAATTGTACTTCTCCTCATGGCGGTTGGGCTTTGGGCTGTCGTATCGATGGCGGGCAGACCGAATATGTAAGGGTTCCTTATGCCACCATGGGCTTAAACAGGATTCCTGACAATGTAAGTGATGAGCAGGCACTCTTTGTTGGTGATATCCTTGCCACAGGTTTCTGGGCAACAAGGATTTCTGAAATCAAGGAAGAAGATACAGTTTTGATTATCGGAGCAGGACCTACGGGAGTGTGCTGTTTGCTTTGCACGTTGTTGAAGAATCCGCAGAAAATCATCGTTTGCGAGAAGTCTGAAGCCAGAAGAGCTTTTATCAGGGAGCATTATCCGCAGGTTTTGGTGGTAGAACCAGAGGATTGCGAGGCTTTTGTCAAGGAACAGAGTTTGCACGGTGGTGCGGATGTGGTGATGGAGGTAGCAGGCGGTCCTGATACTTTCCAGTTGGCATGGCAATGTGCCCGTCCTAATGCGATAGTTACCATTGTGGCGATGTACGATAAACCTCAGCTCTTACCTCTCCCAGATATGTATGGCAAAAATCTCATCTTCAAGACTGGCGGTGTAGATGGTTGTGATTGCGAGGAAATCCTGCATCTGATATCACAGGGCAGGATAGACACCACTCCTCTCATCACCCACCATTTCCCTCTTTCAAAAATCGAAGAAGCCTACGATATCTTTGAAAACAGAAAGGATGGAGTCATTAAAATAGCGATATATCCGGATGAGAAATAATAAATGGGAAGAGACATATTAGATTTTAATAATTATCAACTTACAGTCATCATCGAGAACATCGTGCGCCATCACCTAAGCCTCTATGATGAGGACTTCGAGGCATATATAAAAGGCAAGTGGCTAACCCATACTAATGGATATAACCACCTGCCTCTATCGCTTATATTCTTTTGAAGAATCCTTCATATTCGTCATCCAAGATTTTCCAAACACCATTTTTGCGACCTCCTTCTCTTACAATTAGTTTTTGGTCAGAAAGCTGCTTGAGGTATCGCTGTACTTGTCGTAAGGAAACTCCCATATTCTCTGACATTTGCGCAGCACTGATTTGTGGCATCTGAGAAATTAACTTATAAATTTGTCGTTGAGCTTTTGCAAATTCTTTTGTGACATTTGCTTTTCCTTTTACGACATCATCTGTTTCTTTTACGACGTCTTTTACGACATTATTTGCTTCTTTTATGACATGAGGGTTGTCTTTTACGACATCCACCCCATAATTGAGATTCCATAGAGTAACATGAAATTCCGTCGCATTGGAACTGAACTCTGGCGCATGATAGTTCTCTAATGTCTCAAAACGCTTATATTCTTCAATTATCTTTTTCATACCACTGCCTCTACGTTCCATGAGTTTCAAGCGATGGAAAAAGTCTGCAAGTAAAGGGTTGCGACGTTTCGATGGTACAGTCAGTGGATTAAGTTGTTGTATCAATCGTCCATCAAACATGCCACCAGGGGAATACACTTCCATGCGATCGTCATACATGTCTATATGTATTTCACTGCCAAGCTCCATGTAATCACGATGAATGATGGCATTACATATCACTTCGGTTACGGCACGCTCTGGATAATCTGGCAGTTCTTCTCGATATTCAGCTTCTTTCCACCATCTTCTGTGAGAGTTGTTTCTCACAAAAGCAACAGCATCTTGCAATTGACTGATGACACTACCTTCCAATTCGGCATCATCCAAAGCCTCCCCCAAACCACTCGTCATGTCAAGTCCATTCCATCGTGTGCAGAAAATACGAGAATGGCGTATAGGGGAATCATCTGCCAACAAAGCCCCAGCATTGGTTAGTTTTCCGTCATTGTCTACTATTCCCCATGAAACGAAATCTCTATTATCAAACGATTGGTTCAATCGCTTAAAATGAACAGATTTGAGCTTGGAGAAAGACATATCCTCAAACTTGTATGGTGATGGAATAGCATCGAATGAACGGTCAGCACCTCTCATAACAAGGCTTTTCAATTGAAGCCTGTCGGCTACCACAGATTCATTGCCAACCCTTACAAATGCCAATCGTTGCTTGTCACCTATATAATAATATGGTGTCTCTTGTCCTTTATGGACATGAAGTAGCACAAGCTTCTTGCCATCCACTTCCTTAAATTCGAGGTTGACAGCAGGTATAGGGTCAAGTTTTGTTTTTATCTCCTCACTTATTCTCTCTGCATCACCTTCAGCATCAGCAAGTCCTACCACTTGGTCATCGTCACTGATACCAAACACCAATGTTCCGCCCTCACCATTGGCAAAGGCAGAAACACTTTTTAGCCAACTCTTAGGTCGCTTGGCTTCGAGTTGTTGCTTCTTATCGTAAGCAGTTGCTTCGCCTATTAAAGTCATCCTTATTTCTGCAACACTATAATTTAATGTTTTTTATAAGCACCTGAGCAACAATAAGTTGCTCAGGATTTTGCCATGTCAGAAATTTCACTTATTTTAGTGTTGCTTTTAAAAACAAATAAAACTCTGAATGACATGGCAAAAGTACAAATAAAATCCGAGAAACTCACCCCTTTTGGAGGAATATTTTCGATTATGGAGCAATTTGATGCTCTTCTGGCATAGTCCCACTACATCCTATAAGGTTGCGGATTTGAGGGATTAAAGAAACTTGCTCAAGAAGGCATGATTCAGAGCGAAGTAGAATTGACGAATTATTCGAAGAGAAAGCATAATTACTTTCCTATACCATCATTTTTTCTTCAGGTTCTTATTCCAGTGGTGATTAATTCCACCATAAGTTTAATCACATTATTGATACACCACATTGCTACCTTTTTCTATTTGAAAAATTTGATATTTAGAATCATAACTATATGAAATCATGAAATATAGACTCCCCTTATCATTCACATAATAACTAGATGTCTTATATACTCCATCTCTTTCTTTCTTTATTATTATTTTGTATTTTTTTTCATAACTTGTTACATTTAATATAGTATCTTTAACTGTTGAAAAAAACAAAATTGAATCAGAAGAAGCAAAGTATTCTCCATTTTTATAAAAGAAATGATCTACAACACCATTACTTTTAGTTGATTCTATTACTATTTCTTTTTTGGAATATGTTATTAAGAAAGATGATTCTTCATTAGAAGATAATCGTTTCCTATTTCCATGACATGATGATAGCAGCATCAATAAAGCTGCTACTATCATTATTAAAGTAAAACTATTAATTTCCAAAAACTTTTTCATATTTCTTTTGCTCACTGTTAAACACTTTTTTTATAGATGGGTATTTATTTATCAATTCTTTTTTTACTTGATTATAATTTGAAACCCCCACATGCTTTTTATTTTGCTTCGCTAAAGATTTGGAAGGAGATTCCCTGCGGAGCGCCATTGATATACACACCCTCCATCGTACCGTAACTCTTCATGATACGTTCACCGGCAGCGTTGTAAGTGTAACGGCTTGTCTTACCGTTGTCAGAGAGAACCATCAACCGATTATCCTCATCCCAGTGCATCTCGCGGGTAGTATTCGTAGAGTCGTTCGTTACCAGCGTAGGATTACCGTTGGCATCGTATGTGTAATGATCGTGACCAATCTGCGTTGGAGCCGTCGGATGGTTACTGTCCTCATACTTATAAGCAAAGTTATTACCCTTGGCTGTGTCGTTGTAACTACCAACAAGTTGCCCCTTCAACCTCTCGAATTCTAGTCATAGGAATATAATTGACTAATAGTATATTCCGAAGAGAATCATAATGTACATTCCATTGCTTCTCCCTCTCTTCTTTAATATCTTTTATATCTATCCAGTCCGTTTCATTTGAATTATGAAAAATTAGCTCAATGGGGGAATAATGAGATACGTCTGAATTACTATAAAAATAGCGGAAAGATACCTTTCTTAAAATATTTTCCAAAGAAACAATTTTCTTTAGATGGAGGCTTTCTATGTCTTGAGAGTATAAAGTTATCGTTACACTTGTCTGCCTATTTGGAGCTAAAATTACATCGTTCTTACCCATAGTAAGTTTTTGATCTAGAAGATTATTAAAATAATGAGTACCTATCCCCATCTTAATTCTAGAATGAAATGTATTATAACCATTAACCACATTAATCGGTACAAATAAAGTGTCAGATGTATTATTCTTAATCATGTATTTAAATTGTATTACCCGAGGATAATTTTCTTGAAAAATTACGCTAAAATCAGCCGAATAGCTAAAAATGAACTATTTATGAGTTTTTC
>ERZ773187.897-NODE-897-length-25602-cov-58.419736_pt1 | contig 25602 bp, 28 predicted proteins | sample MGYA00511242_ERZ773187 | MGnify/ENA primary metagenome ERZ773187 (study PRJEB29015, sample SAMEA2737744) | human gut metagenome | biome: human gut; feature: human-associated habitat; material: faeces | place: China | collected 2012 ... | reverse complement strand
TACACGCCCTATATTCCAAATGAGATTTCGGCTTGACAAATTATAGCCGGTCTGTTCCACTATCGAATGGGTAAATAAGGGGCGAAAACCTCCGGAACAGGGCATGGTCAGGAGGAAAAACACCCTCTCCAAAGGCTCATTTCTCCATCGTCGAAGCCATATCCACACGGATTTTTCGCACATCGCCCACAAACGCCGCAACACTCGCTTCAATGGGCTTTGGCGGGTACACACTCCACCCCAGCCCTTAAACGCGCACACAGCGGCACACAGGGCGAACGGTGCGGGGAAACGGGGAGCCGCCCTGCGCGGCACATTTGAAAGCACAAAAATCTGCGCAAAACGCTTTCAAATTCGGGACGAAGAAAAACCGCGGGAGCAGAATAACAGCCGCCAAACTGCGGCTGCCCGCCAAGGGCGGGTTGACGCAGTTCGGCGGCGCCGCGGGCCCGCAGGCACGCGCAGCCTGGACGCTGTTGTTTCCGCAGCCGTGAGTGCTTCAGCCTTGCTGTGCCTGCGTTTGCACCTACAGCTTCATCACCGGCCCCTGCTGCTGTTCCGGTTCCTCGCGGAATTGCTGCGCGTAGTCGTGGAGACTCATGCCAGTCTGCTGTTGACAGTATTCCTCCATCTTGCGCAGCAGGACATCCTGCTCTGCGGCGTTGAGCTGGTAGCTCCAGCTTTCCTCGGAACCGTCGCCCTTGCAGAGCGTCAGCTCCAGCGCGTCACAGGGTCTATCCTCCGCGATGTCGTAGTTGGCATAGATGTTGAGCCAGTCATCGTTTTTGTCCGTGAGGACGAATGTACCGAAGGCAGCATCTACATCGAACTCCGTCTGTACATAAAAATTGAGCTTGCCGTCCGATTCGATGATCTCATCACCGAAGGAAAAATTTCGCGCGGAGAGATGTCCCGCTGAGGTGATCTCTTTACCGCTCAGATGATCCAGCAGTTTGCGCCACTTATCATCGCTCGACGCGAATTGCGACCGTGTGGCATGGTACGCCGCCACGGATACATCCCGCATCGCCCAGGTCCGCCAGCCATCCATGATGTGAACGGCAGAGAACTCCCGTTTGTCAAAGTCGAGTTCAAACACGCCGCGCACCTTGCCGGTGTTCTCCATGCGCTCCGCAATCATCTGCTGATATTCCTCCGATGTGAGCAGCGTCCCACAGGAGAAAAGGCGAATGAATTTGCTGCCTGTGTCGGGAGGCTCTTTCAGGTAACGGTTCAGTCTTTCAGCGGCATTCAGCAGTTCCTCACCGGGCGAGGTCTTGAAGTACCACTCCTGCCCACGCTCGGTCACATGGTAGGCAGCGTAGGTGCGGGTTGCTTCTTCCTCTGCACGCTGCGCGACATCTTCTGCGTAGATCTCGGCACTGATGCGCTCATACTCACGCTCCGGAAGCTGATTGCACAGCTCGTCCAGCACATCCTCCAGATGCTCCTCCAAGGTTTCATCCTTGAGATGCTTTTCAATGGCATCCTTCCATCGCCGGTCGATCCATAGCACGATTTTTTCCTGCCGTGCCATCTCAACCACCAACCCTTTCAGGAACGTCAGGCGACGTCACCGCGGAGGGAGGCTCCTCCCGCGGCTGCGGCTTCGCCGGTCTTGCCGGACGGCGGGGGCGGGCAGCGGGCGCTGTGCGGCTGGCGAGGTATTCCCGCACCGGCTCCGGCACCTCGGATTCGTAGAGACATTTGAGCAGTTCCTCCAGCTGCGCCTGCACGCTGGTGTTTTTCTTTTTGAGCGAAAATTCGAGAGCGGCAAGCTGCTCACTCTCGAATGTGATCGTGACATTTTCCTTTTTCATGATCATACCTCCTCGTAGTAATCACGGAGCTGGAAGCCCAGTGCCTCCATATCGCTGTGATCCATGCCGAGCCCATGGCGCAGGATGTCATAAAGATTCCCGGCGTCGTAGCGGCTGCTGAGAAGATCCACGAGCTGCTCCACCAGTTCCTGCTTGCGCTCCGGCGTGATTTGCGTTGCTGTTATATTCATAATCATTTTCCCCTTTCAGCCTTTCGGCAGGTATGTCCTTGGATTCGTCCGCTCCCCATTGACGCACGCCTCGAAGTGGAGGTGCGGCCCGGTGGAGCGCCCGGTGCTGCCGGAGAGGGCGATGATGTCTCCCGCCTCCACCGTCTGTCCCACTTTTGCCAGCAGCTTGGAGCAGTGGCCGTACAGCGTGGCAAGGCCATTGCCGTGGTCGATCATGACATAGTAGCCATAACCACCAGCGTTGTACTTGGAGACCGTCACCGTCCCCGGCAACGCGGCGCGGATGGGCGTGCCGGTGGGAACGGCCAGATCCATGCCGCCATGCCCCTTGCGCTTCCCGGTGATGGGATCGACGCGGTTGCCGAATTCAGAGGTGACTCGGCGCTCCCAGCCGGAGCCAATGGGGGAGCAGAAACCGTCCGCACCAATAAACGGCACATCCGTGCCTGGTATCCAGCCCTCGGAGCCACCGGCTATGCCATAGCGGATGAGGTTGTAGATACTGTCGGCGTTGGACTTCTGTTCCGCGGATATTTCCAAGTAAAGCGTGTTTTCAATATTACCGTACACGGCGGCTATGTCCGCAACGGGAATCGCTACGGTGTAGCTTTCCTCGGTTTCCGTTCCGTCCTCATCGGTGACGGTGCGGGTGCGCTCCTCGTAGGTCACGAAGCAGTCCACGAACTGCTTATGCGCTCGGCGGCTGGGGGTGTCCTCTCCAAAGAAAATGGCGTAGAAAACAGCCTTGACGCGGATACCGTCAAGGCTGTCGCTATCCTCCGTCATGTCATTGACGGTATCAATGGCGCTGTCCAGCAGCGTGAAGCTGCGGCGCATATCTTCAATGTAGGCGACATATTCGGCAGGTGTTTTGTCTGGGATCGTTCCGCCGTGGAAACAGAGCAGGACGGCGGAGTTGTTATGCTCCGCGCTGCCGGAGAGCAGAGAGCAGATCAGCGCCAGCGTCAGGATCAACGGTGAACAGATCGCCGTCACGATCCAGCCCAGCTTTCGCCAGGTGTCCTCATCCGAGAGAGCGGCAGCGGCGAGCTTCGCCAGTGCCGCGACGGGTACCGCCATTACCGTCCACCTGCCGTTCCGAAGAGGGCCTGCTTATACTCCGGGGCCTGCACCTGCAAGAGATACCGCTCGTTGCCGCATTTGTAGAGGCAGGAGCCGCGCTGCGGGTCCCGGATCAGGGCATACTCGGATTCCTCCAACTGGAGGTTATCCATGAAGAATTTCTTATCCACGTTGCCGCCGTTAAAGATAAATTGATGGACGGGGATGGAAAAGAGGGGGCGCGTCAGCTCCCGTATTCCCGGCTGGGTGAAGTCCTCCAGATTCTGGCTGGCGAGAAACAGGGCGGATTCCTTTTTGCGCACCCGCTTGAGGGCATTGCGGATGTAGGTGATGACGGTGGGATCGGACAGCCACAGGTACAGCTCGTCAATGGCTGCCACGGAATTGCCCAGCGTCAGAAGCTGATCCGACATATAGGACAGCAGGCTGAACAGCAAGGTGTTCCGAAGATTTTTCGCCATGTTATCCAGCCCCTTGACGCAGAAAACAAGAAATTTGGAGCGGTCAATATTGGTATGCCCGTTGAAAAACCGGGCATCCGCACCGCGGCACATGGAATGGAGCCCCAGCAGCAGATCCCGCAGCATCTCCCTCGGATACAGGCTGTCGGCGGCATCATAGTGGTCATAGCTCTCCTGAATGGCATCGTAGAGGTCAGAGAGGATGGGATAGTCCTCCGGTCGCATCGACGCGAAGTCCGTGCGGTCGGTGATGTTCCACTTTTTATACAGACTCTCTACCATCAGCTCCAACGTGTCGATGTGGGGCGTGTCAAAGCCCTTGTAGACACGGAACACATCCCGCAGGAAGGAGATGTGCTGAGAGAGCAGCGTCCCCCGGAAAGCGTCCGGCGCGTCCGGGTCTTCCGGCCCGCTGCCATCGTCCCAGCAGCGCGGCTCCAGCAGGTTGATGCGGTACTGCCCGCTCAAGTAGTCCAGAAAGCAGCCGCCCAGGGCGCGGCACTCGTCCTCCATCTCATGCTCGGAGTCCAGAGAGATCACGCTTTTGCCCGCCTCCCGCACATTGCAGAGCAGAAGTTTCAGCAAAAAACTTTTGCCCTGTCCGGTGTTGCCGAGGATGAGGGCGCTGGCGTTGGTCTTGTCAGAAGCACGGCGGTCGAAGTCCACGATGATGTTGGAGCCGAAGCGGTCCCGGCCAATGAAGAAGCCCTTGGGATCGGTTTTGCCGGAATAGTTCATGGGATATAAATTGGCAACACTGCGTGCGGGTAATACCCGCTCCGCAAAATTTGCCAGCTGGCTGCCGCCCGCGGGGTTGGCGGAGAGAAAGCCCTCTCGCTGACGCAGGAGCAGCGGATCGGCGCCCATGCGGGAGCGGACCAACTGGGCGGATACCGTATCTCTCGCCGCACGCAGCTTTTCCGTATCCGTGGCGGCGATGTCCAGATACACGCCGCAGTGGATGAGCGGCTCCTTTTCCTGCCGCTGCTTTGCCAGCAGCTCCGCCATATCCCGCAGGTTGGCCTCCGCCGTGACGCTCTGCTTATAGTCGTTGGTGTTGCTCCGCTCCATGCGGCTTTTGTTGGTGGCAGCGTGGAGGATGGCGTCCTCCTCGGCAGGGGTGACCTGCCGTGCCGTCAGGCGCAGGTTGACGCCGCCCATATCGCCAAGGCCCCGCAGCAGCGCCAGCTCATCCGTCATGGGCGGGTAGCTTTTCAGCGCCATCGCCGTGTGATAGCGGCTGCCGAGGATGAAGTGGTCGGTGTTGAACTTCACCGCCGCGGGCGCGATCATATCCAGAAAATCTTTCGGGCGCTGCACCTGTTCCGGCATCTTCTTTTTCTTCTTCTGTTTCTTTTTAGCCATGTACATACTCCTCTCCATCGAAATCACGGAATACCTCCGTGGTGAGATCCTGCCGGTAGTAGATCGCCAGCAGGCGCTTGACATCCTGTTCCTCCGCCAGACGCACACGGAGCCCATGGTCGCAGATGCTTTTCTCCAACTGCCGCAGTGTGCTTTCGTCCGCACCGGCTTTTTCATCCAGTGGGAGCACCAGCACAAATTTGCGGGAGGAGGCGGAGGAGAACTGGATGGCGTCCAGATGGGCCATGTCCCGCTCCAGCAGCTCCCGCACGGCAGGCTCCGTTTCCTCCTCCAGTCGCCGCAGGTAATATTCCTTGTTCCGCTGGAAGGACTCACGGGAGTCCAGCGCCAAAATCTCCAGCGAGGGCTGTGTGCTGAGAAGCATGGTGAGGGAGCGGACGCGGCCCCGGATGACCTCCGGGGACAGGACGGAGAGGTTGTCCGGCTGGATCAGGAAGAAGACCCGCTCTCCGGAATCTGTCACGATGCCGTGGTGCGTCACACGGACGATGCCCATGAGCTGCCGTGTCGACTGCCGCTGGCGCAGCTCCTTTTTCTGTTTCCGATTCATAGATCCAGCCTCCATTCATAGTATTGCTGCCGCAGAAAGAGAAAACAGGCGGCACGGCGCAGGAAGTCCAGAATGCTGCTGCCATCCACCTGAATGGTGAGGAAGGCATACAGCACCGTGACCACCAGCAGTCCCATGCCAAGGCCCTGGGTCAGCGCCAGCACAGAGAGCAAAGCGCCGATGCCGATCACGGCGATGTCCCGCAGCAGCCAGAGCCACAGCATGGGCTTGGCTTTCAGGTTTTCGGGGTAAATAAACATTTTGTTCCTCCAAAGCGAAACCGCTGCCGAAATTTTCAGCAGCGGTCCGCGCGATATATTTCTTATTCTTCGGCGGCGCCGGTGTCCTCCGCCAGCGCCTGCCGGATGCAGTCCAGGAAGAAGGCGTTCTGCTTGATGCCGTTCCGCTTGAGGTATGCCTTGAGCTGCTCAAACAGCTCGGTGGGCACCTGAAACGCCACCGTCCTCACATTGTCCTTGTCCATCTTCACATTTTCCTCCATTTCATAGTATTTTGTGATGAGCGCGGTCATGTAGCGGCTCAGTGTCTCACCGGATTCCGCCTGCCGCTGCCGCACTTTGGTATGCAGCTCCAAAGGAATTTCAGCGCAGAGGTTGCGCGTTTTTTCTGCCATAGCAGTTCCTCCGATCTTTTTAATGGTAAAGCTAAGATACCCGAAAGCAAGCGCGAAAGCTATTACCAGGACCAACTAAAACTCCCATTCCAAATCAAGCGTAATGACCATAGCCACCCGCTGCATGAGGTATTCCACGCAGGGGATGGCCACGCTGTTGCCGAGGGCTTTGTAGCGTGCGGAGTCCGAAGCGCCGGGAACATCGGTCCAGCCATCCGGATAGCCTTGGAGCCGTTCGCACTCCAAAGGCGTTAAGCGGCGAATGAGATTCCGGCAGTCCGTATCCCAAGTAGAGGGTGGCTGGCAGATGAGGTCTGTAGCGTCCTTGTGCTGCCGCGCGCTCTCCGTGGAGGCGATCTCATCATCCCTGAACTGATCTACCCGCTGGCGGGCATAGACGCTGTGGCGATCCGAGGTGGTCAGGGTATAGGAAATGTCCCGCTGCCAGCCGAAGCCGTTGCCGCCGTTTTGCGGCTGCCGGTCAATGGCGTTGCCCGCAATGCAGATGACTTCTTCCTGCTGTACGAGGGGGATATTGTTCCCTCCAGTCCCATAGCGGGCGGACATGGTGGGCGCTACATCATGCGGCCCCGTGTATCTTCCGTCAATGCCATGGTTTTCATAAACTCTGGGTCCTGTCGGACGCAGAATCAGAGGCTGGTGTCCATGCTCCTGTGCCCGCAGGGTTCCGGTGACGTTCTCACTGCACTCCATGATCTGCCCACCTTGATCATTGATGCAGAGGATGCTGGGCATACAGTTCCCGCTGGGGCTGCCTTTCAGGGTAGGCGATACGCCTTCCTGATATCCGATGGTTCCGGCGCTTGCACCTGCTCCAGCAGAAAATCCAGCGACAAAGGTTTGTTGTTTCAACCCCGGCTGAGCCTGTAGCGCGCCTGCTACATCATGCAGGTCACGCACCTCATCCCGCTGATTGGCGGCGAATGCGATCTGCTTTTGCGGACCACTCTGACTGCTGCCGGGATTTGTGATAAAGGTCTGCATTTGGAGGTTCTGTGTTGCCATCAGAGCACCGGACACACCGTCCAGGTCAATGCCTTCATTACGCTGGTTGATATGGTAGGCTTTGGCTTCGCCGGACATAGGCGCAGGCGGGTCAAGCCCTGCCTGCATACGCAAAGCTGCTTCCAATAAGGGTGGCAGCGATTTGCCGCGGCACTCTGCGCGGCGCAGAATACCCAGGCACGCTGTCTGGGATAGCGAGTATCGGGATGGCGCTGTAGCCTGCAAAATCTGCCACAAGGAACACTCGACGGCGTCTTTGGGGCACTCCGAAGTGTTGAGCATCCCAAATGATCCAAGCCACGGAGGATCGTACTCCCAATATGCCCCCAGCATATTCCCAGCGCCCGGCCTCAGGTCTAACAGCATGAAGGTATGGTTCTTCAACTTGGAGGAACGCTTCGAGGACTTTTTGAAAATCCGCCCCAGGCTTTTTTTGACCCGTTTCAGCGTCCCGCCCACTTGAGAGAGCGCCGACGACATTTTCCCAAATCCCGAATCTCGGCCGAATATGGATTCCTGTCCTTCCAGATTTTCTGTCTGCATCTCGCATCTCCTGAATGATTCGTATTTGTTCCATAAAGAGGCCGGAACGCGCACCGGTCAAACCGGCACGCAATCCGGCCACGCTGAGTCCTGGCATGGGCTGCCCCCGCAGATGATGTCCACAGGCGGCAGATACGCGCCATTCAGCTTTGTGATGTCTCCCATCTGCTCCATGCGAGGGAAACGTATTTTTGATACCAGTATAGGAAACGGTTCGATCTCGCTGGCCCAGATCGGCTCGATGCCGCACCGCACCGAAGCCAGAGGAAAGCCGGAGATGCCATCGAACAGGCTCCCCATCGTAAGTTTTCTTGTTGACTGTGTCATTTCATACACACCCTTTTATTTGATTGCCGCGGCGATGGTTCTCGTCACATTCACCGCGGACTGTGCCGTATAAACAGCGCTCGTAATATTGGCCTTTGTTGTGGTGTCCAAGCCAAAGCTGCCAGCGATGCGGGGCACCTCTCCCGCCGAGAGCATGAGCCCCACGCCCATGAGCGCGTGATCCTTGAACACCATGAGTCCCGCGATGAGAATGGTGGACTGGAGGAAGGCGGTCAGGCACAAGCCGATGACCTGCCGCATCCAGCCCATGAATCCATCCAGATAGCCACGCGGAACGCTGAACATATAGAGGGAGCCGACCGCAATTTGAATCAATAAAATGCCGCCTCTCTTTAAGTTTGCGAAAAACACCTTCAGCACCGCGTAGCCCATAAGGATGATGCAGAACAGCAGCATAATGGGGCTGGTGATGATGCCGAGACCAAAGTAGGAGCTGTTCACCACATCCGACAGGGTCTGGATCTCATTGAGCTCCGTAATGATGTCCTGTCCCACCTCACCAATGCTCCGTCCATAGCCGGTGAGTCCCGCAGAAAAGGTCCCCTGCAGCGACACCGATAAGGCATAGAGCCGGACGGGGACAACGGTGAAGAGACTCACCGCCAGAAAGCCCTTGATGATATTCATCCCGCACTGCTGGAGATTTCCTCTGCCGGTGGAGTATTCGATGCCGCACTCAAAGGCACAGACCACCACGCTGACAGCGAACAGCGCCCAGGCAAGGCGGGAGAAAAAGAGAATGATGGCGCTGACCCATTCCAGTTCAAAAAGTTCCACGCCCATATTGCCCATGAGGGCAAAGAAATTGCCGAGAAAGCCCACGATCTGCCCGTAGATCCAGTCCACCAGCTGATCCAAAACTGTCGCGGCAACAAAGTCCCAAATAAATATCTTCGCTCACCTCCGAAAATGCAGAAAGCCGCCGCCCAGATGGGCGACGGCCTTTCATATAGAGTATTTTGTTTTGCATCTGACTGCAGCGCTTACTTGAGCAGCCGCGGATAATCTGTTGTGCCATTGACGATCGCATAAACGTAGACGGTGTCCCCAATCAATTTGTAGATGGCAACATAAGTCTTCGTCAGCACAAGTTTACGGTAACCGCTTGCCGCAAGGATCGGGTCCGGATGCGTTTGCCCCATCAGCGGGAAATCCCGCAGACGGTTTATGGTCGTTTTCATTGTGCTGTAGATTTTTCGCGCGTAGGGAGTTCCTGCCTCCGTAATGTGATACTTTACGATCTCCTCGAAGTCGTGTTGAGCAGGTGGAAGATAGACCAGTTTACTTTTCGTAGGCACGGAACAGCTCCTCCATTCTTTCGTCAAGCTCCTCCGGCGTGCAGACAGGCTCTCCGCTCAATCTGCTGAGTTCCGCAGCATAAATTTTGTCGCGGTGTCGGAACATTTTTTCCCGCTCCTCGTATGCTGCCATGCTCATATAAACACCGTCATCTTCACCCTTGTTCGTGATGAAGATCGGTTCACCGGATGCCTTTGCCAGCTCGGAGATCTGCGTGTACTCATTCCGCAGAGCAGAGGATGGTCTGATTTGCATAGAAAGCCCTCCTTATCAATTTCTTGATAGTATTATATCAAGATAACACTTTTTATGCAAGCTTTTTATGAGGCTCCTTGCTAAATACGGGGTGACACCATCTGCCTACTTCCTAATCCAGGACTGTCGCGGCAACAAAGTCCCCAATAAATATCTTCACTCACCTCCAGAAATGCAGAAAGCCGCCGCCCAGGCGGGGCGACGGCTTTCCTTATAGAATATTTTGCTTTAGACCATTATAATGTAGATCAATCGAACATGACCGCATCCGCTAAGTCCTGATTGGTATTGAATATTTCCGTGTCCACGATTGACACGGGAGCATTATGCTTCACAATTTCCGCTCCTGTGAAATTCCATCCACCACCAGAAGCAGCCTCGTTTGTATTCACCATGACCTCCATACCGTTATACATGAATCTTAACCAACCTGCTGCAGTCGTATCTTCTCCTAAATACTCATAATCGTCAACACCAATCAAGGAGAAGAAATCTTCAAAGGACATTTCATCTTCCATGTCCGGAAAGAGTATGCATGTGGTGGTGACAAAACCGGAACATTCCAGCTGGTCTTCATATTCGTTCATAGCCTTTTCAGCATCGCCACTCTGTGCGCCGAAAAAGCAGTAAAGATATTCCGACTCTGAGGCTCCAAAGCATATAGCAGCACTGTCTGGAAATCCATCCGGCCTTACAATCACGTTACCTTCCGGATGCTCGTTTTTCAATTCATCAAGCGTTTTCCCGAGGTCATTGAAAAACTCAGGCGTGCTTGTATTATCATAGTCTGAACGGCCCGTTGATGCACCATTCTCCGTAATATTGGAATCCTTTGATGTTTGGTCATCAGGAGTTACAGATGCACAAGCGGAAAACGTAAATAATACAAGCAAAAGCATCGTTGTAATGACGGCATTATGCTTCATAGTATTCTTGGTAGACACAGAACAATTCCTCCATTCTCATTAAGATTCTCTGGTACCTATCTCTCAAATGGTATTTATAGCAGAATTGTGCTTTTAACGCAAGGGTATCTTTGTGAAGCAACCATGTCTGCCTACTTCATCCACATACACTATCCATGCAACCATTGCCTCATCGGTTATATCCGGCAGGAGGGTCCTGATCCGGCTTTTAATTGTTCTCTCTTCTTGGCTCAGATGCCGATGATGTTCCAGATGTATTTCGGCGCGATCAGGCTGAAAATCAGGCAGGCAAAGAGGATGGCGGGGCCGGTCCACTCAAACTGTCCTCTCTGGCGATAATCAAAGTACGCGCCGCCAAGCTTCACAAAGAATGCGATGGCGAGGATCATATCCAGCGCAGGGAACACCACCTTCTCCACCACGCTCTTGATCTGTTTGGCCGCCTCCGTCCACGTCTGCTCCACCGCTCCCGCGACATCCCCGCCCGCAGCGAGCGCCGAGGTGCAGCAGAGAGAGGTCAGAAGCAGAAGCGTCAATGTCAGAATAATCATTTTTCTGTATTTCAAGAAATCTCAACCTCCTTAAAATGTGGATGCCGCCCCTTGCGGAGCGGCATCCGTTGTTAGTCCTTAATAGCCGGTGCGAGGCAGGGGCTTGCTGGGGGCATAGACACGGGTGACCCAGCGGGAGGTCGCCATGATCCACTGCCCATTGTAGACGCCGCCTGCATCCGACGTGTTGACAAACTGCGTGCCGCCGGTGAGCTTTGAAAGCACCTTGCAGTCTACGCGAGGGGCCTCCACCTGACGGAAGTTGGCGGGGACAATGCCGAATGATGCCATGAACTCCGTCACATACTCATTGGCGGCAAGCCCCAGCGCCGCGGGCGAAGCATCCAAGACATAGTTTTTGGATGTGCTCAGGTTATCCACCAGTGTGCGCCAGGTATCGCCGCTGAGATTGGTTCGGTAGACGATTTTATAGTTGCCGGGGGTATTCCACGTGCCGGTATAAATCTTTTCAAGGCGCACCGCCTTGACGGGCAGGGTATCGCGCCAGTAGAAGGATTCCAGCGCCGTGGTGGAATTGTTGGCAATACCGGTGAAGTTGTAGCGGACAAGCTGCCCCGGCATGACCTCCACGTAGCCGGTTTTCTTGATCGACACATTCGTGTACAGGCTCTTGTTGGTCATGCTTGCCTTGACGATCTGACCGGCGTGTTCGATCTCCACCTCAATGGGTGTCTTATCCAGCCCGTAAAACTCCGCCGCCTTGGATTCCACGATTTTATATCGCGCCAAAGGCAGGGGCTTGCTGACCGCCAAGCCGTTTTTATCCGTCTTGATGGTATCCACCAGACGATTGGTGCGGGCATTGTAAACTTCAAAGACGGTGTTGGGAATCGGCGTTCCGGCGGGCCAGCCATTCATGGAATTATAGTCCGCCGAGGTCTTGAGCACCTGGATCTGACCGGTGATGGGGGTATTCTTCCATTCGATTTCCGTGGTTTCGCCGGACTTTACATACACGGTCTTTTTCTGCGTGTCGGGGATATAGCCCTCGTTTTCCAATTCACGCAGATAAAAACGACCAGCGGTCAGGTTTTCAAAACGGACATAACCGCGGTCATCGCTTGTTTCCTGCGCAATGGGATTATTTCCGCTGTCGTAGAGAATGAAGGATACACCGTAGATGCCCTCGCCGGTGGTCGAATCGACCTTGTGGATCAGGATACCGGAGATGGCTTTGTTGGTCACCGTTTTGGTCGTGGTTTTGCCATCCTCCACGGCGAAATAGATGGGGGTATTGTCCAGCTGGAAGCCCTTGCCTGCCTCGGTTTCCACGACATAGTAGCTGCCGCTTTCCAGCGGCACATACACGCGGCCGTCCGTTCCGGTGGTGACGGTGTCCACCAGACCGCCATCGCTGACACGGCGGATCTCGAAGGTGGTGTTGGGGATGTGCTGGGTTTTGTCCGCCGCATTCACTTTCACCAGCTCCAGCCCACCGATGGGAGCATTATAAAAATAGAGGGACTGCGTGTCGTTGGGGTTGACCACCACGGTCTGCGTGCGGGTGTTCTCGTCGATGGTGTAACCGGAGATGGATTTTTCCTCTGTTACCACCAGTGTGCCGGTGACGCCCTTGAGAATGATCTGCCCGTTCTCGTCCGTGTAGTACAGACCGTTGGAGCTGATTTTTCCGTTTTCGTCGGGGACGAACTCGCCGGTAGCCGTAGTGATCTTGAAGGTAACGCCCTCCAGCGGCGTCTTGCGGTCCAGAGAGGACAGCTTGTTGATGACGAGTGCGCCCTGTCGCTCATTCCAGAAAGTCATGCGCTGGGGAGACTGGCTCTGGTCGATCTTGATGCTTTGCGGCGTCCCGTCCAGCACGAATCCATCCACAGATTTGACCTCTTTTGCGGTAACAGTCATGCCGTCGGTCAGACCCTCAATGACGATCTGGCCTGCAGCGTCGGTGGTATAGTAGCCGTTGTTGGGGCCAACTACCGCACCGGAGGAGTCTGTCACAAGGAACTGTACCCCGGCAAGCGGTTCATTTTTCGTGCCGGAAATGTATTTCTGGAGAATCAATGTTGTAGTGGGTTTGTTGTAAAAGGTCAGCGTCTGCGTGTCGTTGGGATTGACTACCACCGTCTGTGTGCGGGTCGCTTCATCAATGGTGAAGCCCGGAATCGTCTTGGTTTCCGTTGCTACCACGGTGCCGACGACGCCGGAGATGCGGATCTCACCGGATTTATTGGTGTAATAAATGCCGTTGCTGGACAGTTCGCCGTTGGCGTCGGGAACGAAGCTGCCGTCTGCATAGGTGATCTTAAACTCTACGCCCTCCAGCGGCGCCCCGTTGGGGCCGGAGCTGACCTTGCGGATGATGAGATTTCCGGCAGGCTGGTTCAGAAACTGCAAATGCGCCGTTTCGCCGCTCTTGATGAGCGCGTGCTGGGGGCTGTCATCCAGCAGGTAGCCCATTTTTGCTCTGACTTCACGGGCAATGACCGTCATGCCGGGTTCCAGACCATCCACCAGAATTTCGCCTGCGGCATTGGTGGTGAAGCGGCCGTTGTCGTTGCCGAGATAATGGCCGCTGCTGTCGGTCAAAAGGAACTCTACGCCGGAGAGCGGTTCGTGCTTGCTGTCGTCGCTCAGTTTGGTAATTAAGAGCGATCCCAGAGGAGCATTACCGAAGCGGAGCGTCACCACATCCTGATCCTCGCCGGAGATCCACACCGTCTGGGGTTCGCGGTCGATGATGTGATTTCCGTCGCTCTCAATCTCCTGGCAGATGTAAGTGCCTCGTTTGAGGTTTGTCACAGTGAACGCCCCGTTGGGGCCGGTCAGATAGGTCCCGATGACTGTGCCGCCAGTACCGGAAGTGCCGCCGCCTAAATATCTCAGTTCAAAGCGGCAGCCCTCCAAGCCTTTCCCGGTTTTGGCGTCATATTTGTACACGACGAGGGCACTGTGAGGAACATTGTCCACGGTCACGGTCTTAGAGGTATTGGCTTCCAGATAGAACTCGGTGACCCCGCTGCCCTGAATGCCGAAGCCCTTGGGAGCAGACTCCTCCACCAGCTTGTACCAGCCACGGTTTACGTCGGTGAGCGTGATTTTACCATCGGAGGCCGTTGTGAATACACCGAGGTCGTTGATCTCGCCGGTGGTGGTATTGTCCGAACCATAATAGATGTGGAATTTGGCATTGGAGAGAGGATCGCCGGTGATGCTGTTGCGCTTCAGGATCGTCAGGGAGGGCTTGACCGCGTTGAAAAAGGTCACCGTGCGGGTGCAGCCTGCTTCCAGATAGACTTCCTGGGGGATCTCAGAGAGAATAACATGGGAAGGTACATTTTTCTCCGTGATGCGATAGCTGCCAACGGGGATGGAATCGAGGAAGATGCGCCCTGCGCTGTCTGTGGTGGCGCTGGTGGAGTAGCTGCCGTCGATCTGCTCGATGCGGTAGGTCACGCCCTCAATGGGTTCTCCATTGGCGATGTTCTTCTTGATGATTTCGAGGCCTGGCTTTTCATAGTCAACGAAGGTGACCTCGGAGGTCTTGCCGGGGCGCAGCGCCACGGTCTGCTCGGTATTGGTTACGATGTACGGCTCGGGAACGGATTCCTCACGCACAACATAGACACCGGCAGGAATGGCCGAGAGCGTTGCGGAACCGTCCGTCCCGGTCGTGACGGAGGTGGAATAACTTCCGGTAACGGACTTAATGGAAAAGACCGTGCCAGCGATGCGCTTGCCGCTCATGGCGTCCCGCTTGGTGATCTTCATATCGGGCTTTTCGTAGTTGACCGCCGCAACGCTGTATTCGCGGTCGCCCTCGGACACATCTACATAAACGCTTTTGGGCGTGGGATCAACACAGAAGCTGTCCGGTGCAGCGGTTTCCACGAAGCTCCAAAGGCCGGTGGCGGCGTTCTCAACATAGATCTCACCCTGCGCATTGGTGATGTCGCTGCCGACGATCTGTCCGTTGAAATAGATGCTGAAACGTGCACCGGCGAGACCGGTTGTGGTACCGCCGGCAGTTTTCTTCAGCGTGATCTTGCCTGTGCCGCCCGTAGGCTGCTCGGGCTGGTCAGGCGCAGGCTCGCCCGTCACGAGCTTGCGCGGTCCATAGTAGTTAAAGAATGACTGATTTTTGCGGTTGCTGGAGATCGCGTACACCGCCCATCTTGCACTCTCATCCTCCACGATGGTTGCAGCAATGCCCTGCGCAGCGTACTCCTCGATCTGACGCTGGAACTCGGCATCCTCAGCTGCTTTCTTTGCAAGGAGGGAGTCGATAAGGCTCAGATACAGCTCGTAGGTGTCGGCGTTGGCGTAGCCGCCCGCATCGCCGTCTCCGCCGGGCTCGCCTTTGTAGCTTTGGTGATCCCACACATACGTCTGCACGGCCATAAAAAGCTGGCCGACGTTTGACTCTTTGCAATCGTTGAGGTAGGTCATCATCCACTTGACATTCTCAACGGTCGCGGCATCCATCTCGCTGAGACCACTGTTTGTGAGCGCCGACTGCAATACCGCATCTGCGTCCGCGCCGGTGCCAGATGTCCAAGTAAATGAATTCAGGTACGACGCGGTGGCGTAGTGATAGCCAAGTCCGCTATCCATACAGTACACGAGCTTGCCGTCTGCCAGCGGCGGGCGGTAGCTGTACGGGCTACCGTTGGCGAGCAGGCGCGTACTCCAATATGCCTGATTGGTGGTAATCTTGAGGCCGGAACCCGTGTTCGACGCAGCGAAAGCCGCAGTCGGCAGCAGGCTCAAGATCGTCACCAGTGCAAGCAATAATGACAAGAATTTTGTTCGGATCGTTTTCAAGGTTATTCCTCCTTTTTTGTAAAAGAAAAGCAGGCCGAGTAAACTCGGTCTGCTTTGTTTGTATATCGTTCAATTTTCAGTTTTCTGCAAGCTGCTCCTCGCAGAACTGCTTCAGGGTGGGAATGTCATTGACCGCGGTTTCCCAAATGATCTCGCGGTTCATACTGCCGTAGCTGTGCGCGACAAGATTTCGCATTCCCTTCATCGGTCCCCACTGCACGCGGCTGCTGGTCGCTTTGCGGTATTCTTCGGATAATCCGCCGCTCAGTTCACCGATCTGCAAAATGGAAAATGCAATGGAACGCTGATAATCTGCATCCTGATCAAAGACCGCAAAGCCTTCTCCATAGCGTTCGATGGTCTTGCGGATCTCTTCGCAGTAATCGCGGATATGCTGGATGCGCTGGCGGTCAGGCTGCGTCATATACATTCAGTTTCTCCTTCATCACGGTTTCACGGAACATTTCCTCGCTGGGCATTTGCGCACGTTGTTCCAGCGCGCTGACAGTAATCAGATCGATCGGCTTTTGCAGTGCCGCTTCAAGGTCGCAATACAGTGCTCCCAAAGAGAGAAGACTGCGCAGGTTCGTTCCGCTGGTATCGACCAGTAGGTCGATATCGCTGTCCTCGCGGGCCTCACCTCTTGCGTAAGAGCCAAAGAGGAATACTGCTTTCACACCGTACTGCTTTGCCACCGGCGCGATTCGCTGCTGAATTTCGTAGATTGAATAAATCATAAGCACTCCTCCTTTGATTTCATTATACCCAACAAATGCCGGAATGTCCACGTTTTTGTTCTGACAGCTCTGATATATCATTTCATTGCAGTCGTATCCACCCAGGTGACCTCACAGCCGTCCAGCAGGAAGACCTGCACGCAGTACCAGCAGTCAAAGCCGTCCTTGTCAATACCTCGCGCCAGCCCGACGCCGCTCTCACCGTAGCGGGAGCTTGTCATGTTGTCCGCGTGGGCCTTGGAGTTGGACCACAGCTCGACCACCGCCTCGGAGAGCGTTTTGTGCTGCTGCTCAAGATACAGCTCCGAGATGTTGTGAAGGTTTTCGCCGGTATACTTGCTGTCGGTGACGGTGTTGCTCTTGCGCCCATCCGGACGGGTGTGAGAGTAGACACCGCTGGCGGCCATCTCATCCGCGCGAACCTGTGCCGCCTGCATGAGCTTGTCGTTGACGCGCAGCGCGGCAACGCCTTTTTGATGCCGTAGCGCATTGGTGCGGTCAATGATGTCCTGCTTTGCAGCGGCGACATCTGTCTGCGCAGGCTGCTCCACGGGCTTTGCCTCCGCAGACGTTACCGGCGCTTCGCCGGTGTACGGCTTTTTCGATTCGACCTGTACACATTTGGCGTCGCTGTCCCAGTAGACATTGAAGTCGACCGCTCTGCCGACGTCGCGCAGCATAACGTAATTGTTGCCGTTGATGTTGTACGCCGTCAGGCGGACTTCCTGCCCGTCTACAAGGATGCGGTTGGTGGAAAGCGTCGCTTTCAGCGATTCCACCGCCTGCGCCGCAGGAACACTCAGCGAAAGTCCCAGCGCAAGGCCGCAGAGGACGAGCCCGATGTTCTTCAATCTGTTCATTGTTCTACCTCCAGTCTAATGTGTATGTGGAAATCTTTGCAGCACGAACATAGCACAAGTGAGGGACGGAAGTCGAACAGAACCGATCCGGCAAAACGGAGAAAAAATCAAGTCTCCACCGCAGTGACGCACCAGCGCTGATCCCGCTGGTTGCGGACGCAGGTGTAAAGCGTGAGCATATTCTCGCCGGAGTCCGCAAGACCGCTGCGGTCTGTCTCGCTGACCTTGCTGACATCCGTCACCTTATAGGTGCGCGTCCCCAGCTTGGTCGTCAGGGTGATCTTATCGCCGATGTTCAGCGTGTGGATCTGCCCGAAGTAGCTGTTGGCGCCGCGGTTGTGGGCCGCGAGGCAGACATTGCCCTCCCAGATGGAGGTATCTTCAAAATGCCCGATACCCTTGGCAAGCGTCTTGCTGTCCGTTCCCTGATAGATCCTCACGCTCAGACCCAGCGTGGGGATCTCGATCTTGCCGATGGAACCGTTTTTGTAGTAGAGCTCGCTCGTCACCTCCGTGAACAGCACAGAGGGCTGATAGCCGTTGCCGCCGCTTACCGTACTCCCTGGGGTAACCACATCGCCGCTGCCGCTGATCACGGCGCCAGCCGTGGGAAGGGTGCGCGGCGCAAGATTTGGCGTCAGGTATTCGCCGGTATGGAGCGCATTCATGCTCTCCGAGCCGAAGGCGGGCGGAATGAGGGCTGCGTTCTTGCTCACATCCTCGTTGCGCATGGCACCGCCATCTGCCGTATGGATCACTTCAATGGAGGTGTCCCTGCCGAAATCGTAATCGTCCGGCGCGTCGATACTGTATTCCAGCGCATACGCCGGAGCCGCCAGAGTCGCTGTCAGGCAAAGGCTCAGGCAAAGGGTAATGATCTTCTTCATTCTTCCGTTTCCTCCTCATCTGCGTTTTCTTTTCTGTGCTTCACCAGCAGCGCACCGCCGACACCGGCTCCTGCTGCAGCCACAATTCCGAGGGGAATCAGCACATAGGACCAGCGGAGCGAGGACATTGCGCCGGCAGTTTTTGCGGGCTCTGCGGACTGGATAGGCACGCCTTCGAAAATGGCAACATAGCGAACGCGATTTAATGCGATGCGGCTCACCGTGCCGGTATAATCCGCTGTCACCGTATAGCCTTTCACGTAGCTGCTGGTGGCGCTGCCGGTGTAGGTGGCAACGGCGGTATAGCGGTCCGCCACGGCGTAGCCGTCCATGTTGGCGGTATTGTCGGTCTGCCACTGAATGTCGGAGAGCGTCAGGGTCCTGCCGCCGTCCTCAATGCTCTTGGGGATGTACTGTGTATCCTGCTCGGCAAGATTGGGATAGCTGCGCTTGACGGAAAGCTGCTTTGTAGAACTGCTGTAGCCGGACGGCTTGACCTGCACGGTGTCGAGCTTCAGCGTGAGCGTGCCCATAAGCCCGTCGTCCGTGATGAACTCACGCTCCTGCGGCAGCAGTGCCAGCACGGATTCCATATCCTTTTTAGCGCTCTCGATAGAAACATGCTCCGTATGCTGGCGGCTCTCGTTTTCAGGAAGCTCCTGCTTCAGAAGATCCGTCAGGGTGTACTGAAAGCCGTCCTGCCGAAAGTCCGATCGGGGAATGCCCGCAGGATCGTCTTCCAGACTCAGATCATAGATTTTCTTCAGTTCTGTGCCATCGTCGTTTCGGACGATGGAAGTGGGATAGCAGACCTTGGCGTCCGGCACCGCGGGTTCAAAGTCTGCCGCCAGCGCAGTGGGCGTCAGTGCCAAAGTCAGGCACAACGCCGCAGCGCAGAGAGATACCATTCGTTTCATTTTGTGTTCCTCTTTTCTTTATTTTTATAGTGATTTTTCGTCTGCTCCAGCAGAAGGTCATATTCCCAAGGCTCCAGCTCTAAGGAGAGATAGGCGCCATCCTTCGTCATGCCGTCTACCCGGTAGCGCAACACCAGGGGAAGCTGCCGCTGCTTTTTCACGTCTTGGGGTGAGATCCAGCCAACACCGCCCACAAAGACGGAGCGGATGGCGGACTCATAGTTTTCTTTATAGCCCTGCCAGAGAAGCGCCTCTCGCAAATCTCCCCGCAGCTTCCCACTTTGGGGAACGGGAACCAGACGCTCCGGCTCCAACAAAAAGCGGGGATGCAGAGTTTCTAAGCAACCGTCCAGCGCAACTTTCAGGTCGGCATGCTTTTTCGTCAAACCGCTGCGCCGGTAATCTGCCGCCAGAACGTCCTCACCCTGGGCATCGCCGGGGAAAAGGCGTACACAGCGGATGAGTTCGTAGGCGTGGGCGTCATCCGCCATACCAAGGACGCGGGTCCCGTCCATGGAGAGTGACTGATAATGGGGAATTGCGTCATTCAACGAAGAAAACTGCTTCACACCCCATCCGGGCCTTCCGGGGCGGAGATCGTCCACGGTGTAATAGGTCATGCACATTCAGATGTCCTCCTCACTTCATATTCATGCCGCCAAGGGCCTCGGTCTGTTCCTGCGCGTTCAACTCCGCCAGCTTCGGCTTTGCCCATTCTGGAAGGAACTTGTCATCCAGTACGCCAATGAACTCGTTGCGGTTCCAGCGTGTCATCTCGCCATCCCCGAGGCAGGTGCAGCGCACCGAGCGGCCAATGGTGTGAGGCGAACAGCCAAAGCCGTCATGGGCATACCAGAGCTGGTTTTCCTGACTCCAGCAGGATTCCTTGAGGGTATCCGGTGACAGCACCAGCACCTTGCCGGTATAGTCCTGCTCGGCGCGGTCACCGACGCAGTGCTCCGCGCCGAAGAGATTTAACGCCTGCACCGCCTTGCGGTAGAAACTGACGAAGCTATCCAGCACAGCCGGATGGCTTCGGACAACAAAATCGCTGTTGTGGTTGAGATCTGTGGGAATATATATCTTCTCTGCCCAATGCTTGTTGGCGTAGCTGAAACGCCCATCCCACTTGAGCTCGTGCAGCGTATTGGCGAGCACCCATGCGGTGCGCTTGTAGCCGTATTCGTCCAGCACGGCCTTTAAACAATCTGTCTGAAGGTTCATGCCATCGAAGTTCTGGCGGATGGCGTCCTCGATAGCATTTCGGCAGGCAATGTTCGCCTTGTAACTCTCCCGCCAAAGGGAAAGCTCATTCCGCTTACGGGCTTCAGCAGCGGAATACGGGTAGGGATAAGTATTGTTCATCCCGAGATCTCCTCCTTTTCCAACAGACGGCATACGCCCTCCAGCTGCACACCGGAATCCTCCAGCATGGTGCGAACATCATCGTCCAGCTCGTCGATGAGCACATCTGCGGCGGTTTTCTCCGCTGCCTGCACGATGACTCTACCCTCCTCTACAAAGGACTCCAGCGCGGCGGTGGGTGAGATCCCTGCCTCCGCCAGCTGGCAGGGCGGAATTTCAAGGCCGGAGCAGTGAGGTTCGTGTTCACAGGCGCCGCACGCCGTTTCCGTCATTCCGGCTTCCATTGCCATCTGGCTTCTCTCCGCCAGACGGGAGATCAGCTGTGGTGCAACGGCGGAGATGAGAGAAATGGTTTTCAGCAGTTCCGCCACGGTGGGATCTCCCGGCAGCAGCAGAATACAGCCGCTGTCGGTATGGAGGATCAGGTCGCTGACGCCTGCAAGTCCGGAGAGCTGCAAAGCGGCGCGGGGGATGGCAAGAGTTTTATTGTTAGGATCATGGTTCAAATTGAATTTCATGCTGTTTTCCTCCTTGGTGGATATTTTGGGATATGGACCAGCTTCAGCTCCCATTCGCCCAACGGCTCGTCGAAGAGGTTCATCTGGCTGGTCATGTAGGGGCGGGGATCGTAGTTGGTGATGATGAGTTCGCCGAAGGACGAGCCCTTTTTCTGAGAGAGCGGATTGCTGCGCTGGAAAGATGAAATGTACCAATCCTGATAGAGCTTACGGATAAAGGGGCAGTCATTGTAGGACAGTACCACATAACTGTCACGGCCAGTTAGTACCTGCCAGAGCCGGACATGGAATCTGCGGAAACGTCCCAGCTTCCCAGCGACACGGTAGAGCCGCTCCGTTTTGACATAGGGCGGATCGGCATAGATAAGACTGCCTTTTTTATCTCGTTCCCGAATGAGCTGCAAGGCGTTTTTGTTCTCCAGCGGCACATCTTTTAACCGTGCGGACACCGGTGGAAACAGCTTTAGGAAGCGTTCGACATCCAACCCTTTGACACCGAAAGAGTTGATCGTCCCGCTGAAGCTGCCGCGGATGGCAAGGTAATACGCCGCTGCTCGCTTTACATCGTAAAGCGCCAGCCGCTCCTGAAAAATGGGGAGCAGTTCTCCGGCCTGCTCCTCCGTAAAGCAGGACCGATCTCCGAGGCATTCGATCTCCGCCTGCACATTTTGAAAGTAGACCTCCTTGTGGGCGACAAAGTCCCGGTAATACTCGAAGAGCTTGCGGCCGTGGATGGGCAGGAATTTCAGTTCCCGCAGCAAAACATTGGAGCATTCTTTGATGCAAGAGAACAGGTTCACCAGCTCGGCATCCAAGTCGTTATAAATGTCCAATCGGTTTGGGTCCGGCGGCAGCGGCAGCAGCACTGCGCCGCTGCCGCCGAACGGTTCCACATACTGCGTCAGCTTGGGCGGGAAAAGCTGCAGGATGTACGGTGCGATCTTCTCCTTGCTGCCGATCCAGGGAAAGGGCGGCTTAGCCATGTCCGGCCTCCTCGTCCTCACGGAACCGATCCATAGACCGTTCCAGACCATTGATGGCCGCTTCCAGTCCCGCCGCCATCCGTTTCAGCTGGCGGATGGTGTCGTAGACTTCACCGGCAGTTGTGGCGTAAAAGTAGCCGCTGCGGTCACTGGCGATGGGATGGGTCTTGCGCCGCAGCTGATTCACCAGCTTTCGCAGGTCGGTCCCGCTGACATGGAGCGTTCGCTCCAGTTCCGTCCCACCGACGCGGTTTTTCCTGCCGGAGCAGGCGCCTTTGAGGTAAGCCAACAGTTGTTCATCGCGCATGTTTTCTCCTTTCCGGGGTGATTTCCCGAAAAAGGGCATAAAAAAAGAAGGGGCCGATCCCCTTTCGGAAAATCGGCCCCTAAAATGATTTTTAATGGCTTCTGCGAGCCAAGGTGGTATTACTTCATTTTTATCTTCATTTCCTGAGATTCCTGCACCGGCGTCAGCATGGGCTGATAGTCCGCACGGTGCAGCAGACCGTAGGGTGAGAGCACTGCGTTGTCCTCCCTGATGAGGTCGCAGCCGTAGGCGTAGAGGTTTACATGGGAAATCAGCAATTCCACCGAGTGGTCATCCGTCATGAAGTGAAGCTGGTCAATAGCAGTTTCCTGCGGCGAGCTGATCTCCGGTGTGAGGACGTAGTCATCCAGATGCTCCGTCAAGCCCATGGCGGTTTCGATGTCCTGCACCTCAAACTGTTCCAGCAGAGCCTTCAGCTTCGGAAGCTGCTTTTCAGGAAAAGACATATCATGCACTGCTTTGGTGAACTCGTTGAACGCCTCCAGTTCAGAGGGGAGGTCTGCGAAAAAGGCGGCGTTGGGAAGAATGCCGTCATAGTTGAGGACAACGGTATTTTCCCAATTCAGGGTGCCGAGCTGCTCCTGCACCGCCGCCAGCGCTTCTTCTGACGCAGGCAGATCCAGCACCGCCGTGCGGTTACCTCCGAAGTCAGGTCGCAGGCCGAGGGTCAGCCGGAAGAGGTATCCCGGCTTTTCCGGCAGCGTCTTTTGGACGGGCGGCGCGGTTGTCAGTTCGCCATCCTGCAGCACATACAGGCTGCCCACAAAAACGCCGTTTTCGCTGCATCGCATCATTCTTCCGATGCCGGCGAAGTCCAGCATCTCAAATACCTCGTTGGATACGCCGTCCAGTTCGGGGATAAATTCATTTTCCGCGTAGAAGCGGCCAAGCTGGGCATCATTCGCGGCATCCACTACATGATAGCAGTCTGTTTTTGCGCTGACCGCCAGATCCCGCAGATCCTGCAGCGTGATGATACCGCCGTCGGTGTTTACTTTTTTCTGCACCTCCATGGAGAACAGTCCCTCAAAGGCAATCCCCTGTACATCATCCAACGTCGCAAGCCTTGCGGCAAGGTCGTTGAGCTCGTTGAGACTGATATCCAGCTCCTCTAAATGCGGGGCAAGATATTCGAAAGCATAGTAATCGTCGATCTCCATGTACAGTGCTTCGCCATCCTTCAGCCGCACCTTTTCCATCGCGTCCCACAGTTCCCACGGGGAGGCGGGCAGTTCCAGCGTTGCGTAGGCTTCGCTGTTTGGAACGTCCTCTTTTGCCAGATAAACGGCAAACACTTTCTTAGCCAAACTTCATTCCTCCCATCTTCTGCTCATAGTAACCGGGGTCAGCGCCAGGAGTGTTCCAGCCGTGCATGCTGCCGCACTCCATCGCCAGCCGCTGCTCGCGCGTCACCCCAAGCCGCTCGTTGTTATAGTCCGCCAGCTCACGGTTTTGTGCAGGATCATCTGTACTCCAATCACTCGGATAATAGCCGCTCTCGCCGCGCTTGATGCAGATGAGTTCGCCGGTACCGGGGAGCGTGGAGAAGCACATCTCCGGCAGACCCTCCGCCAGCTTGGGGGAGAAAAGCTCCTGCTCCGTTTGGATGCTCCACTCGTCCGAGTTCCAAAGGTGGACATACAATTCACCGCCGTCATCCACGGAAATTTCCCGCTGCTCAAAGCCCTCGCCCCAGCCGTCCGATGCCTGTCCAGTGAGGTACTCCTTTAAGGTTTCCAGTTCTGTGTCCGATAATTCCCCGGCAGCGCGGCATTCCGCCACGCCCCAGAGCTGGCGATCACGCTCCTCCACGGTGAAGACGGCGGTGCGCACCTTGGTATTGACGCTGTCGACTTCATCATACCAATGCATGAGCCCTCGCTCCGCCTCCTCCGGCATCCGGTTTTTCACCAGCGCCGCCGTGATCTGATCCTGATAGCCGCGCAGCTCACTGCCCTCCAGCAATGTGCTGCTGTCGTCGAAGTCGCCGTACTCGTTCCGCTCATAGAGATCGGCGGTCAGGGGCATATACAGCTTGAGGCTGGTCAGCTTGGGCGGCAGCACGGTGAAGCTGTCCTCGCCGGGGGCGAGCGGCAGTGTGCGGCCATTATCCCACTTCATGAAAATTTGACCCTCATCGTCCACAAAGTCTACTTCGCCCTCCGTGCCGGGAAGAATGGGATGATAAGGGTCCTTCATCGAATTAAGCCGGATGCGGGTGCCGGGGGGATACTGCTCCTTGATAAAATTCACCATTTTTCTGTCCATCATTTTATACCTCCCATTGTCATGCCCTGTTTGGGCGTTTTTTGATATCCCTCCAACTGGCGGGGATTCTCCTCGCCATAAAGGTCAAAGACGATATCGTCCACCTGCTTGCGGACAGCGGGATCATCGGTCAGCACTTCATAGCGCAGACCTGTGGTCGGGCGGTACGGAAGTTCCTCCCGCACACACTTGAGAAAGGCTTCGGCATCGGTAAACTCCTGTGCGTCGCCATTGGCATAGGTGACGCGGCCCACCAGGGGCTTGTCCCGCGCCATGTTCTGTCGCTGGACGGCCAAATCGTATACCGCAAGGTAGCCGTTATAATCTCCGGGGGACGGGTTGCAGCGCAGGCAGTAGCGGTAGCGCTCCGTTTCCACGATGTAGCCGTAGTTCTGTACATAGCCGCCGTCGATTTTGCCGCCGTGGTCATAGCAAAAACGCTCCATAGCGAAGCGGCTTTTCAGCACATCTTCACGGAGCTTACCAACGATCTGCTGCAACTCCGCTTTGAACGCGGGGCTGTTCAGTTCCTCCGGGCCACGGGGCCACCATGTATGCCAGAACTCGTTGCCGCTGCGCCCGAAGTCCATGCGGACATGGCCGACAGCGCCAAGGCGCTTATCTTCTTCGGGGTGCTGGGCATAAAATAAGCCCGCCTCCTCCGGGCGGGCAGGCCGGATATGAAATTGTGCTGCATCTTTCAAGGTTAAGACTCCTTTCGGTGTGGAATTTGGCTTTACACATTACTTGGGATACGCTATGATGAGGTAAACAACTCGGAATTTGTGGAGGTAAGTATGATAGTACCTGTAGATGAAACAAATCTTCTTCAAGCCGCAACCATCCATTCAATATCCTGGAAG
>ERZ773187.885-NODE-885-length-25925-cov-14.261229_pt1 | contig 25925 bp, 19 predicted proteins | sample MGYA00511242_ERZ773187 | MGnify/ENA primary metagenome ERZ773187 (study PRJEB29015, sample SAMEA2737744) | human gut metagenome | biome: human gut; feature: human-associated habitat; material: faeces | place: China | collected 2012 ... | reverse complement strand
CGTAGCGGAATGGCCATGACCCAGATGGGCAACGGTGCTACGGCGACCCGGACACAAAGTGGAGCATCGGTCTACGATACCAGTGGGGCGATTTCCCGGCTGCCGACCGATATTCAGCTGGACCGTTCGGCGGTCAGTGGATTCCAGCGTCAGCAGCGTGAGGCAGAGAGCCAGCTGCAGAGCCTGAGCAACTCGCTGAGTCACTCGGCCAGTACCGGGACCTCACAACTGTCGCAGTGGGCCAGCCAGCGCGGGAACAGCGACACCGTCAGTCGTGGTGCAGATAACAGCGTCAGCGCAAATGAGGCTACGGCTATCAGTAAAATGCAGAGCGCCATTACGCGTCACGCCCGCGATAATAATATCAGTGAAGCTGATTCTTTGCGTATGGCGATGGAGCAGAGCCAGAATTTGTCAGCCAATGCCGGTGTCGGGGTTTATGCGAAATTTGACTCGAACAGACAGTTCGCCGGGAAAATCCTGGGGTTTGCCAGCGGGATGTCTGTTGGGGGCGATCTTCACGGCAAGATAGATTACAACGCTCAGAATGGCTCTTCGCATGGCACCAGTACTGACATGAGTAACCGGACCAGCACGACGAAAGACTTCAGCGCTCAGGATCTGAAAGATATCCGCCATGGCGTTGATGTGGTCGCCAGCCACCGTACGACCGATAGCAGCAGCCATACGGACAATGCCTCCGGTTCGTTACTTAACCAGATGGCGGCGACCTTCAGCGACATGCGTACTCAGGCCAGCCAGTACAGTGACACACAAAATCGCAGCCATGAATATGCGCAGATGGCGAGCTTTGTGGAGAACAACAGTGCGGCGATCCGCAGCAATGCCACTCAGGAGTTTGTCGAATATGCGAAGCAGAATCATCCGGATGCAGAACGCGTGCTGACCGATGTATCCAGCCCGGAAGCCCGCGCGGAGCGTGAGGCACTGGCCGGACGCTTTGTGGAAGAACGCATGATGCCGCAGCTGGAAGCGCAGTTCCGGGCCAATCAGGGACGATCTGCAGAAGGTATGGGCGGTACGGTTGCTGCGGGTGAGTTACAGGGCGTCAGCCACAGTGACTTTGATGACCAGCAACAGCATATGGCACAGACCGCTGTCGATCGTGGAGTTAAAGCCGAGGGCGCTGTCGCTAGTGAGGTGTCACAGTCACGAGCCGATGTACAGCGTTCTGTTGATTCTGCTCAAGAAAACGTCAATAAGCAGTATGGCGAGGTGCATAAAAAGTATACTGAACTGGAGCGGGAGCATCAGGTTCAGGGGCACCGGTTTGATGAAGCAAATAAAGCCGAGCATGTACGACAGGATGCGATTCCTGTCTGGGATCGTGCTAAAAGCAATGAAGCGAAAAGTAAGCTGGGCGATATGATGAAAGATTTCAAGGAGAATGAATGATTCTTAAGAGCGATATTGAAAAAGATGCAAGAAATATTATTGAGTCATTGCAAGGTGACTACGTTATACCAACCTCTAGCCAGATTATCACTCCCATCATTAAGCCTATGTCAATTATTTATTTTATGCATTTGTTGGCTTATGCCGCGAATGATTTTTTCTATAATGAAGTTAGGATTGATTTTTTAGGTCAAACGACATGCTTTTTCATTTCATGTGGAATATTAACTCTCATGGCCCTAATAATGACTTACGGGAATTTATCCATACTAATGTGCATTCCAAAGGATGTTAGGGACAGCTCGTTATTGCTTAACCTCCTTAGAGACAAGATGAAGTTTTATGGCTGTGTCATGATCGCAATAAATATTGTTGTGGCAGTCGTCATGATTAATATAGGACCTGGGTTTATTGTGTTTTATGGGTTTTCATGGTTCGCCAGTATTCTTATAGGTGGCGTAATCCTCAGTATGTCTATGAGCCGCTATATGACGCCAGCAGTTGTGGCCACGCTTGATAAGATTCGGGAAGTGGTTTCATCAGAAGCTAAGGGGAAATAATTAAATGGATGAATTAATGGATAGAGACTTTAATCCCTTGCTGATTGATGAGGTTGCTGCATGACTTTTCTGGTTGATGGTTCATTCAGATGGGTTTAGTTCAACACGGGAAAAGGTTCTCAAATCTCACGGTGATATTTTATTAAAAAGCACTGAGAAATCATCTATATTCTCAATGCATAAAATTGATGAGCTCTCTGATGACGCTATTAATCAATTCAGTGAGGAAGTTGCGCGGTATGCGTATCAAAAATCACTGGATGAACGAAACATGATTGGTATCGTATATCTGGAGGATATGGAAAAATGTCGAACCCCTTCAGCAGAGAGTATTGATGCCAGTGCGTTCAATACAGTTTCTACCAATGGAATGCAGGGCGCTGTCGCTAGTGAGGTGTCACAGTTACGAGCCGATGTGCAGCGTTCAGTTGATTAACAGCAGGGCGAGTTGCATAAAAAGTATACTGAACTGGAGCAGGAACATCAGGTTCAGGGGCGCCGGTTTGATGAGGCGAATAAGGCCGAATCTCATCGCCAAGCCTATCCTGTTGGTGATGATGGTTCTGAAAAAGAACGCATCGATAGAATTTTGAGTAAAAATTTCGATAAAAAACTATAATTTTAAGTATTATTTTAGTAAGTGATAAAACGAGATTATATGGCTTTATTCAAAAAAATAAAAAAGTGCGGGTTGAGCACCATGTTGGGTGCTATTCATCGCCATCTGTTCCTGGAATGAGGATTGTAAAATCTCTAGGCGTGCTAAAGATTGATGTTACAGATGATATAATGAGTGGCCTTAATGATGAGGATAAAACTAATATAGCAAAAATGCTTCATGATGAAGCGATAAGTCTTGGCGCAAATGCAATTGTGAACTTCCGGTGTGTCGCAGCACGTTATTCTACTGGAAGGTGGTCTGGGTTTACTATTGCATATGGTGATGCTGTTGTTCTAGAATCCTTGAAGGATTAATGTTTCTGAGGGAATAAATCCATTAAGTGGTAATCTCCAAAAACCATACCAGTTCTACTTGCTTTTTTTATTATTCATGCAGTAAATGTCAAAGTTATAGATGATAGTGATGGTTTATCTATCGAAAATTATGAAGCAATAAAAGATGAGGCGTCTAGAGGGATGGAGTCGTCGCAGTTTGTCTTGGATGCTTCTATGCAATCAATGTTGGAAGCTATAATTTACCCTAATATTTTTGTAAGAATTGATACTGGCCGTGCTTTTATATGTCCTCCGAAGACGATGAGAGGTGATGTGCAGCGATCTGTTGATTCTGCTCAAGAAAACGTCAATAAGCAGTATGGCGAGGTGCATAAAAAGTATACTTAACTGGAGCAGGAGCAGGAGCAGGAGCATCAGGTTCAGGGGCGGAAGTTCGATAAATCCTATAAGGATGAACAGCAACAGCAACAGCAACAGCAACAGCAACAGCAAAACGCGCTGCCAGGCGGTAAAACCCGTGATGAATTAATGAAACGGGCTCAGGATATACAAAAACAGCACGAGGGGAATAATAAGTGATTAGGCAATGGATGTTTTTCTACTGGGTCAACCATTTTGTTATCGCAGCTAACGCAATCTATTTATCATATTGTTTTATGTCGTTCGATTCATGGTTTGTCATGCCATGCTTGATTGTATCTGTTATGTGTATGGTGCCGATGTTTTTCTCATTTATATACTGGCCAGCGCTAAAGGTGGTCAGTGATAATAATCTGTATTTGTGCAAGGTTTTTCAAAAAAAGGTTATTGCGTCCATTCCATTTGTTCTACTTATTTTCGTATGGGCATGGTGGGGCGGTGGGATGGCAATCCTGGTCGGGAGTGTTGTTGCAAGCTGGTTCGGTAATATACTTTTCTGGGTAGTTGGTCAGGATGCTATGTCTGTAGTATTGCCAAAAATAACTGTCAGAAAACAGACCCTGCGCCCCGGTCATTTTCCCTGCATGGCTGGGGCAGGGGATGCACCTACTTTTTATGGAACCAGGGATACTATGTCAGATAGTGGCTGTTGTAATAAAAATGATGAAAATAAGGGAATGAGTGTTCCATTCGTGTTTTCAACAACAAATACTACGAGCGATGCTCATTGTCACAGTAACTTTAACCCTGCATCAGGCCTGCCAATGGTTAACTCTGGCTTTGATATACAGGGAAATACATATGGGACAACTTCATCAGATAATAACTATTGATATCTTCAGTAAGGTAGTGATTCTATCAAAATAAATATAGAGGGATTTATGAATAATTTTATCGGATTTTCTATTGTAGCAGGATGTACATTATTGTCAGGATGCATGTTTACGCCAACTCACGAGTCTGTTTCAAATTATGCTATATATGATATGAAGGACACGCAGAACCGTACCCCGGATGATGTTGCTGATATTTATATTGATACTCTAAAAACAATCATGAGTGATGTCAGGGTAACCAGAAATTTACCTTTGTCTCCCCTTCCCGAGCAACCAGGGCGTTTCAGATTAGTTAATCCATTAGGGAATAGTGGATTGGGTGCACTTGCGACCGCTAACGGTGCATCTCTCAACATCCCATTATGTGAAGGCGCTTTTGTGGTTGTTGCGTCGGATAACAAAGGGATGTCCCGATGGGGAGAAAATACCCGCTTCTACAATTGCCTGTGGCAGTACAAAAATGGCTGGCATCTCGACTGGTATGTTAGCTTTGATAAACAATCTGGCGGTGTAAGTGCCGATGCCATGGCTTCTGCATTAGTTCAATCGGTAACGGGAGATAGCCGGAAAAATATGAAAACATATCGTGGGAATATTATCAGAAAATTAAATAATAAAGGATTGATGACTCAACTGATTGAGTCTTACCCCAAGGAATAATAGTAATTTCTAGGGTTTTATTATAACTGGTCACTAACGCACTTCGTTTGTTCTCAGTCGGTACGTATCAGAAATCAATTCCGATACGTACCGACTGTTCTGACTTAACCACCATCCTGTTGTACAAGTTATTTGTTATCTGATTCCATTTTTTAATCGTCCATAAAATATCCAGTATTGCACTGTCGCATGCCCACAGCGTCTGTTTTTTTTACTCAAAATAAGGTTCTGCCATGAATTGTTCTGATAACGTCAGTTCTGATGCCGTACTGCCTAAAGAAAATATTTCCTTTTCGCGCCAGACAGGTATGGGATACGCTCGTGTAAATAAGTTTCTGCTCATGATGAAATGGAATGGTAATGACCTTATTGTTGTTTATGAGCCGAATGCTGCATCTTGGAATATATTTACTGACTCGCTGGTTGTCTCGCCGTCATGTGAATATACCGGGAGGGATAAATGAGTTCCACCAAACATATTACTCAGGGCGGGCAGGTATTCAGCTATATGCTGAATATGTTTATGCAGGTCAACCGCCGTATTGCTTTCTGGTTATTGAATCTTTTTTTTGTGCTGACACCATTATTATTCTGGATGCGAGTGCCGTGGCAGGACATGCGTAATGGCGGGCTGTACTGGTGGTTATACCTGTCCTCCGGTGGTGAAAAAGCGTTGTTCAATGTACCGCCTGTATACGATGTGCTCTATGACGGACAAACCCTGCATTTTACCTCCGCAGCCATTCTGAAAGATCCGTATATGACCTATGCCGGTCAGCTGGCGCTGCAGGAGCTGTTTATTGCGCTGTTTCTGGCCAGCTGCGTAGTACTGGTGGTGGCGTATGGTGTCTATTACCTTCTGCGCCGGCTTGGTGAGAGGCAGGCCCGGGACGACCTGGTGGGCGGTCGTTCACTCACGGAGGACGTGAAGTCGGTGGCCAGAATGCTGCAGAAAGAGGGTAAAGCGTCCCCCCTGCACATTGACCAGCTGCCACTGGTTAATGGCGCTGAAGTCCAGAATATGTTGATGCACGGGACCCCCGGTGCCGGTAAGTCCAATGCTCTGAACAAGCTACTGAAGCAGCTACGGCAGCGCGGCGATATGGTCATTGTCTACGACAAGGGCTGTTCACTGGTTAAGCGTCACTTTAATGAGAACGTCGATAAGCTGCTCAATCCGCTCGATAAGCGATGTGAGTTCTGGGATCTGTGGCTGGAGTGTCAGAGCACGCCGGATTATGACTCCATGGGCAATACCCTGATCCCCCAGGGAACCAAAGAAGACCCGTTCTGGACAGGCGCCGCCAGGACCATTTTTACCGCGGTGTCTTCCCGCCTAAAAACTGACCCCGACCGATCGTATAACCGGCTACTGCGTACGCTGCTGGCCATCAACCTGAAGGCGCTACGTGAGTATGTCGCCGGTTCAGAGGCCGCGAACCTGATGGAAGAGAAGGTGGAGAAGACCGCCATTTCTATCCGAGGGGTGCTGACCAACTACGTGAAGGCTCTGAGGTACCTGCAGGGGATCGAGCGGACTGGCAAACCCCGCTTTGCTATCCGCGAATGGATGAAGCAGGTGAATGAGCCCGACCAGCGCAACGGCTGGCTGTGGATCACCAGCAACGCCCGGCAGCATGAGTCCCTGAAACCGCTGATCTCAATGTGGCTGGCGCAGGCGGCTAACTGTTTGCTGGAGATGGGAGAGAACCCGACCCGCCGGGTATGGTTTATCTTTGACGAACTCTATTCCCTCCACAAACTGCCTGAACTTCCGGGCGTTCTGGCTGAAGCCCGTAAATATGGCGGCTGCTTTGTTCTCGGTTTCCAGAATAAACCGCAGATGGATGTGATTTATGGTTCGGATTTTGCCACGGCCATGATGGATCTGCTGAACACGCGCTTCTTTTATCGTTCTCCGGATGAAGAAGTGGCCAGCTACGTGATGCGTCAGCTGGGCCAGCGCCGGGCGAAGGTGTTTAACGAACAGTACAGCTATGGTGCAGATACTGTGCGTGACGGGGTGTCGTTCAGCAAGCAGGAAGACGATCAGTATCTGGTCAACTACTCCGACATTCAGTCCCTGCCGGATTTGAGCTGCTATGCCACGCTGCCCGGAAAATACCCGGTAGTACGCATGAACATGACCTACGAAAAAATGGACTTTATCGCGGCAGAATTCCTGCCACGAGAGCTGAATGACAGTCTGGATCAGGAGGTCGAGGAGGAAATTACCCGCCGTGAGCTGGACGAAGATAGCATCGATCGATTGCTGGCGGTACAGAGCGGCGTCGCTGCGGAGCCGGAAATCGGTACATCAACTGCCGTCGTACCTCCGGTCCCGGTTACTTCCGCACCGGTCCTGTCTCCGGCACCGATAGCGGCATCGTCTTCTGCTGTGGATAAGCAAAGTAGTAATGCCTCGAATAATCCGGCTCAGAGCGGTGGCCGGGTGAAGGAGTATGACGGGCTGCAGGTGGATACGCAGACCGGCGAAATCCTGACTGAGCCAGATCACTACGAGGACTATGCGGCGTACGAGCAGGAGGCCCTGCAGGCGATGCGGGAAGAAGAAAAAAATATCCTCGTCCATCGTGACCATGACGAACCGGATAATGAGTATGAACCGGGGGACCGCTGGTAATGCTGAGTATTGCGACGGCGGTGGATTCCGCAGGTTATTACATGGCGCAGGATAACTACTATTTCCTCGGCAGCATGGAAGCGAACTGGGTGGGAAAAGGCGCGGAAATGCTGGGGCTGGAAGGTAAGGTGAATGAGCATGATTTCAGTGCGGCCCTGGCGGGGCGACTGCCCGGTGATATCGATCTGACCCGGATGGTGGGAGGGAAAAATGTGCATCGTACCGGCTATGACCTGACCTTTGGGGCCCCTAAAACCGCTTCTGTCCTGATGGTGGTGCATGGTGACCAGGAGCTGCTGAAGGCCTGGAACGAATCGGTGGCAGAGACGCTGGCGGAGATTGAGAAAACGGTCACTACCCGACAGATGGTGGACGGTGTGAATCAGACGATTGTCACCGGCAAAGCGGTCATTGCAACCTTCAATCACGATACCAGCCGTGACCTCGACCCGCATGTCCACACTCATAACGTGTTTCTGAATGCGACGCCGACAGAGGCGGGCTGGCGGACGCTGGCGACGGACACGAAAGGGAAATCCGGATTTATTGAACACATTTTTGCGCAGCAGATTGGCTGGGGGAAACTCAACCTCGCGAACTTCCGTCAGAAGACTGAGGCGCTGGGGCATATCACGGTGGATACCGGACCCAACGGGTTGTGGGAACTGGAAGGCGTTCCAAAGACGGAGTATTCGCAGCGACGGCAGACCATCGTGGATACGGTGGGGGCTGATGCGCCACGCCATATCCGGGATATTGCTGCGCTGGATACGCGTCAGGCGAAACAGGTCAACCCGGATAAGGAGGAGCTGCTGACCCGCTGGCATGAGACGGGGGAGCGTGCCGGATTTGATTACCGGGTGTACCGTCAGGACGTGGAAGCCCGTCTGAAGACGATGGACAGTGACAGAGCAGTACGCCCGGAGACGACCCCGGACGATGTCCGTCAGGCGGTAAGCCTGGCGATTTCTCAGCTCAGTGAAAAACGCACCCGCTTTACTTATTCCGATGTGCTGAACCGGACACTGAACAGTCTCGATGCGCGGGAGCAGATTGCAGTGATGGCGCGTTCGGCCATTGAATCGGCGATTGAGAGCCAGCAGCTGATACCGCTGGACCGGGAGAAAGGCGTATTTACCTCCTCCATTCATCTGCTGGATGAACTGAGCCTGCAGCATCTGGCCGGGGAGATGAAATCCACCGTGGTGATATCCGGTGGTGCCCTGGCCCGGTCTTCTTCGTCTGTGCCGGTGATGCAGCAGATTGAGGCCGACCGCCCGGCACTGGCGATTGTCAGCCAGCCCGGAGGCGCGGGCGGTATGCGCGAATCGGTGCTGGCCAGTATGCTGCTGGCGCAGTCACAGGGACGGGACGTGGTGGTGCTGGCCACCGACCGCAGCAGTGAACGCTGGCTGGCTGAACAGCCTGGTCTGGCGGATAAAGTGGTGACCCTGAAAGGGCTGTCAGAGGCCCCGTTGCCGGAGAACAGTATGCTGATTGTGACCGGGGCGGAAAAGCTCTCCGTCCGTGATGCGCTGACGGTCACCGACCAGGCGCTTCGCGCGCAGTCGCAGCTGCTGATGATGGACAGCGGCGGTCGCAGCGGGACCGGCAATGCCCTGCAGACGCTGGAGGCGGCCGGGGTGACCCGCTACCGGGCGGAAACGGAACGTACCGTGGCCGTCAGCGTGGTCAGTGAGCCGGACAAGCGGCAGCGTTATACGGCGCTGGCGCAGGATTATGTGGAACGAGTCAGTCAGCATGAGAATGTGGTGGCCCAGGTCAGCGGCGAGCGCGAGCAGCAGATGCTGACGGCTGAGTTGCGGCAGGCGCTGCTGGAAAAGGGACTGCTCGGGGTAAAAACGGCGTCCATCGACATGCTGGTTCCGCAGTGGCTGGACAGCAAAAACCGCCGCCAGCTGGATACGTACCGGGAGGGCATGGTGCTCGAACAACGCGCTCCGGACATCCGGGCACCTCAGCGCTATACCATTGACCGCGTCAGCGCGGAGACCCGCACACTGATGCTGGTCGGGGAGGATGGCCAGCGTCAGGGGATGAAGCTCAGTCAGGTGGACAGCAGCTGGAGCCTGTACCGGTCACAGACCGTTGATATTGCCGAAGGGGAGAAACTGACCTGGCTGGCGCGGCAGGGCAAACAGCGTGCCGGTGACAGTGTCACCGTTACGGGCGTGCGAAAGAACAGCCTGGTGGTGGAGCATGACGGGCAGACGCGGGTTATTCGTACCGATGAACCGCTGAAGGCCGGGTACGGTTACGTCACCTCGCCGGGAAAACGCGTCAGCGAGCAGGGCACGGTACTGGCAGCGGTCTCCGGCCGGGATACCGGTGCGACAATGCTCAATACCCTGGCCCGCAGCGGCGAACACATACAGCTTTATACCCCGCTGGCGAACGATGAGGCCGGGCGACGCCTGTCCCGCTCACCGCTGTACCGGACCGCGCTGGCGCAGGTGAATCCGCAGAACGGTGAGCTGGCTGACGCGATGTCGGCGGCGCAGGATGCGCTGATGAGTCCGGCTGAGAAAGCGGTACGGCAGGCGGTGACGCTGACTCAGGGCAGTGAGGTGGTGTTCAGTCGCCCTGATGTACTGGCGAATGCGCTGCCGATGCATGCCTCCCTGCGAAAGGACGATGTGGACCGTGAACTGAGCCGCCAGGTGCAGAGCGGTGAACTTATCCCGGTACCGGGGCCAAAAGGCATCGCACAGCAGTTGTACGTTACAGCCGCGAGTTATGAGGCGGAGAAGCGCGTCATTCGTCTGGTGGTGGAGGGGCTGGATACGCAGTCATCGCTTCTGAGCCACGCCGACCCGGCATTGTTTGCCGGGCTGACGGTCGGGCAGCAGCAGGCCGCCAGACTGATGCTGGAGAGTACCGACCGTTTCATCGGGATACAGGGCTATGCCGGTGTGGGGAAAACCACTCAGTTGAAAACCGTCCTGGCGGCGCTGGAGACCCTGCCAGCAGACCAGCGCCCGGACGTCGTTGGTCTGGCACCTACCCACCGGGCGGTGGGTGAGATGGCTGATGTTGGCGTCAAAGCGCAGACGCTGGCGAGCTTCCTGATGGATGTGGAACGCCGACTTCAGGGCGGAGAGACGCCCGATTTCAGTAAGACTCTGTTCCTGGTGGATGAGAGCTCGATGGTGGGCAACCGGGATATGGCCGATGCGATGGGACATATTGCCGCCGGCGGTGGTCGTGCGGTACTGAGCGGTGACCGGGACCAGCTGCTGTCGGTGGAAAACGGTGCGCCGTTCACGCTGCTGCAGGAACGCAGTCCGTTAGATACGGCTATTATGCAGGATATTGTCCGTCAGACTCCGGCGCTGAAGCCGGCTATCGAATCCGTCATTGCCCGGCAGGTCCCGGCGGCACTGGATACCATCCGCAGCATGACGCCGGATACTGTGCCGAGATCGCCAGGACGCTGGTCACCGACACAATCCGTGGTGGAAATCCGCCAGACCGCGGGGCAGAAGGCGCAGGTCGGCGACCGGGTAATACAGGCCATTGTCGATGACTTTACCGGTCGTACCGCAGACGCACGCGACAATACGCTGATAGTCACCCAGACCAACGCCGACAAGAACGCCATCAATACCGCCATCCACGCTCAGCTGCAACAACGCGGCGAGCTCGGCCGGGAGGTCACCATTACCGTGCTTGAACGGGTGAAAACACAAACGGAGCGACTGAAGTCAGTGGCGGGGATGATGGCGCAGCACGGCAATATCGCGCTGATTAATGACCGCTACTACACCATTCGTGCCGGGCAGGACAGCAAACAGAATGGTTATGTTGAGCTGGTTGATGAAACCGGTCAGGTACAGGTACTGTCGGCTTTTGAGAGCAGCCTGCGGGATATCGCCGTGTTTAGGCCCCGTGAGATAGACGTCTCGGTCGGGGAGAAAGTCAGTTTCTCCCGTTCGGATCGCGAGCGTGGACGTGAAGCGAACAGCAACTGGACCGTCACCGGTATCACAAAGGAGGGAGAATTGCAGCTGACGCAGGGAGAAGAGACCCGTCTCCTGAATCCGAATGCCGACCTGGCCGATCGTCATCTGGACTACGGCTATGCCGGGACAACACACAAGGCTCAGGGGGCAGGAGCCCTGTATGTGATTATGCTGGCCGGCGTTGAGGGCGCGCGGGCTGCTCTGGCCTCTATGCGCGATGCGTACGTCGGCCTGTCGCGAGTAAAAGCGCATGTGCAGGTCTATACCGACAATCTGGGTAAGTGGCTGAAGAAGGTCTCTCAGCCTGCGGAGCGGCAGACGGCCCACGATGTGCTGCTGGCCGACGATGACCGTCAGGCGGCAACCGCACAGCAATTATGGAAAAAAGCTACGCCGTTGTCTGACAGTACTCTGGGGCGTGCGCTGGCCACACAATTACCGGAGGCGGGCGAAGCCCGTTTTATCCACGGCAGCCGGAAATATCCGGCGCCGCATGTGGCGCTGCCGGTGCACGATGTCAATGGTGTGCAGCGGGCAGTATTGCTGCGGGAGGTGCAGCTTGATGGCGATGGCCGGTTACGGGGCTTAAGTGATAACGCCCGGTTGATCGGCAGTGATGCTGCCACACTGGTGATATTCCGGCAAAGTGAAACCGGTCTGACCCGTCAGGCCGCAGACCTGGCGGAGGCCCGACAACTTGGGCTACAGCATCCCGGCGACGGTATTGTGGTGGTCAACGATGGGTTACCGTCCGACGCCATCATGAAGCGACTAAGCGGCGGACTGGTCCTGCCGGAAAGCGTCGGTATTTCTCATCATCCGGCCAGCAACCTGGCTGACATACCGGACCCGGTCGGTCTCAAAACGCCGGAAGAGCAGCGGATGGATAAAGCGCTGGCTGAAGAGGTCCGGCGCCGGCAGAAACCGGAGAATGACCCGCATTCGCCAGATGACGTCGAACGGCCGGATGTCCTGCAACAGGCGGAGCGCGCGGAATCCCGTGCACTGCAGCGTGAGGCTGAACAGTCCCGGCAGCAGGAGCAGGCGGGGCTGAGCCAGGTCATAGAGCAGGGCCGTCAACAGGCACGCCAGCGAGAAAGTGTAACTGACCAGCTTCACCAGGTTGAGCGTGAGATAGTGAAAGAGAAGGAAGTCGGTGAGTAACCGGTATCTGACGCGCAATATCAATGCCGACAGCGTCTGTCCTGTGGAATACTTCGTATATCAGACACTCCCCAGCGATCAACACACTATTCGAGTCAGCCAATGAATGATGACAAAGTCCGTCCGGTCCTGAGCCTGAAGCGTAAGGCCCCGTCAGCAGACACCTCCGTACCAGCCTACGAGGCGAGGGCGGACATCACTGTCTCCCGGCGGAAAAAGGTGGTGGTGAACACCGGGCCAAAGCGCAATAAAAAACCGTTGCCGGATGACAGACACCCCCCCCCCGGGATGCCTCAGCCGGGCAACGAGCAACCGACAAAAACAAAGAAAAAAAATCAGCCTGCGCCTTCACCCAAAAAGGTGGTGAAGGTAACACCCCCACCTCCGAAGAAAAAAACGCGTCCAAGTCGTTCTCCACGGTTGATGTGCCCGGTGGACGCTGTGCAGAAGCTGAGTAAACACTGGCCGGGCCTGTTCGCTGGCGGTCAGCTGCGCCCGCTGGCCATCGGGGTAAGGGAGCAGCTCTTTGCTGATGTCATGCAACGGGCATTACCATTGCCACGTAAGGAGATACGCCGCTGTCTGAAAACACTGACACAGACGGAAACGTATCTGAGCAGCCTGACCGCCGGGGTCGCATGCTACAACGCGGATGGCTCAGTTGAATCGCTTATTCCGCCTGAGCGTGAAGCGGCCGCCGGGCTGAAGCTGGCGCGGGTGCAGACAGACAAACGAAAGAAACAGGCAGCAAAGGCTGCCTCAGTTACTGAAAATAAGGAACTTTCACATGTTAACCCTGAAACGTGCCGCGCTGGCGGTGATGATGGCCACCGGCATGTTGTCCGGCATGGCAAATGCAGCAGATAAGACCATCCCGGTCTTTACCCCGGAGCAGGAGGCCCGTATTGGCGAGGTGGCGAAAGACTATCTGATTGCTCACCCGGAGATACTGGTCGAAGTGAGCCAGAAACTGCAGGCGCAACAGCAAGAAAAGCAGCAACAGGCAATGACGGCTGCCGTGATTCAGAATCAGGCCTCGCTGTTGAACGATAAAGGCACGCCATCATATGGCCCCGCCGATGCGAAAGTGACGGTCGTTGAGTTCTTCGATTACCAGTGCATCTACTGTGCCCGCCTGGCGCCGGAACTGGAGAAGGTGATAAAGGCTAACCCGAACGTGCGCTTCGTGTTTAAGGAGTTGCCGATATTTGGCCAGCGCTGGCCGGCATCGCTGAGCGCGGCGAAAACCGGGCTGCAGATATACCAGCAGAAGGGCAGTGAGGCTTATCTGCAGTACCATAATGCGGTGTATGCCACCGGACATAATGAGGGCAAGCTGACGGATGCCGATATTACCGCCGCAGCAAAAGCCGCGAAGCTCGATGTAAAAACCGCTCCGGATGTTCAGGGTACACTTGAGGGAATTGGTGCTCTGGCACAACAGCTCGGCTTCAGCGGAACACCGGCCCTGGTGGTGATGCCGTCCAGCGGCGCCAGCGCGGACAATGTGACCGTTATCCCTGGCTTCACTGACGGCGAAACCCTCAACGCCGCTATCCAGAACGCGGCGGGTGGTATTCACTGATATCCATCCTGGCGGTGGTCCCCCTGACCGCCGCACGATGATGCTCGTCGCGACGAGCTGCGCTGACCCTGGTCAGCACCAGTCTGTATCCGACCGAACTGAACATTGTTCCCGGCATCGTCGGGTATGCGGACCAACACCCCGATGACCTGCCGCCCTTACGCTGTTCGGTTGGCCAACACCGGATGCGGGTAAAAGTGAGTTTTCCCCGCATCCGGTGTTTCTTGGTTAATTCAGAGAAGATGAAATCATGACCAAAGCGAGTGATGTTGTCTTGTCATTACCTCGCTTAATTTTGCGCTCAAAGGCCATTATGATATAATTCCATAATATTGTGTGTTAAGTGAATTTTTAAGAGATAACTCACGCTATGTTAGATTTATCATTCACGAAGCCTGACGAAATGGTTTTTCTCTTGTGCGATCGACTGCGCAAAGAACGAATCAATCAACAGATGACCCAGTCAGAACTGGCCAAAAGGGCGGGTATTGGCGTGAATACGTTGTCAAACCTGGAGTCGGGGAAAAATACGGGTTTTGAGAATATTATCCGTGTCGCCATGGTCCTCGGTCGGGCTGCCGAACTGGAAGGACTGTTCAAACCCAGACTTGAAAGCCTCGAAGACCTACGTCGCTATGAGTCCACCTTAACCCGAAAACGTATCAGAAATAAGGGCGGCCATAATGGATAGCGTGGAGGTTTTTTACGAGGGCTGGGGTGAACGCTGGCTCTGGGGAACCTTAGTCAGTACGACTGCGTTGACGGGGCGACCAGTTATTGTGTTTGAATATAGTCCTGCCGCCCGTGAGAAAGGACTGGAACTGGCACGTTATACGCTACCGCTTTCTGGCCCTAATCTCCGGGGAGATTTTCCACAACACCAACTGGGACTCCCTGGACCTGTCTATGACTCACTACCTGACGGGTGGGGGATGCTACTTATGGACAGGTTGTTCCGTAAGCGCGGACTGAGCAGCGCAAGAATTGGCCCTCTTGAACGTCTCACGTATATCGGCAGCAATGCCATGGGGGCGATGTCCTATATGCCGGTGTCACCGGATGTCTTATCTGTCCAGGACAATATCCCGATCAGTCAGTTAGCAGCAGAGGTCCAGGAAGTTCTGAGGGGGGAAGGGGGAGAGTTTCTCAACCGGCTTCTGCTTATGGGGGGATCACCACAGGGGGCCAGGCCAAAAGCTCTTCTTTACCGGCACTCCGGGACCGGCGAGTTTACAACGGTACCTGCTCAAGGGCTTGAACCATGGTTGATAAAATTTCCGGCAAGGCAGGAACATCCTGAAGTCTGCGCCGTAGAAATGATCTACTCACAGTGTCTGAGAGAATGCGGGATTGACACTCCCGCGACGGAATATTTTGAATTACCTGGTGAGCAGGCTGCGTTTGCAACCAGGAGATTTGACAGAGAACGGGGAATGAAAGTCCCTATGCAAAGTCTTGCTGCTTTTACTGGTGCAAACTATCAGATTCCGGGTTCAATGGACTATGCCAGTTTTCTTAGGGCGACACAGCTTTGTACAAATGATGTCCGTGAAAAAGGACGCGCATTCGAACGAGTGGTATTTAACGTCATCTTTAATAACAGAGACGATCATCCAAAAAACTTTGCCTATCTGATGTCAGCAAACGGGAACTGGTCGCTGGCGCCAGCCTTTGATATTACATTCTGTGACGGTCCGGGCGGATACCATCAGATGGATGTCATGGGCGAAGCGCTTACTATAGAACGTAATCATCTGATGAATCTCGGGATACGGGAAGCTGAACTGGAGGCAAGCCGTGTGAATGAGATTATCGACCGGATAGCCAGTGTGGCTATGACATTTTCGGAGAAATGTCATGAGCACCTTCCAGGAAGGATTACCAAAGACACCATGAGTTATATCCAGACTCGCATTGATGAAAATATTAGCTGTATCAAATCCTGAACCGTGGCTTCATCCACTGTCTCATAACAAGTCATTAAGTGCCTGAAGAGGTTGACACGTTTTGAGATATATCGATCCCGGATGAAAGCAGGGTTGTCGGGACATGATCTTCAAGGGAACGTTGACGCGATCGTTATACAGAATAAGGGTTTCGGTCTCTTGACTGGCTGGCACGACAACAGAAGCAGGCGAGCCGAAGAAGGGGACAATCCTGACATCCGGGCGCACTCCGGATTTCAGTTCGCGTAAGTACACTCATTTCCCCGTTCCGGGGTGTGGCTAACACCGCAAAATCTCACATTCACTATTTTCGGGCGCACCCGCTCGAAAATCTGATCGTTATTTTCTGATGTAAGGCAGACCGGGTTCTCCCGTCTGCTCTTTTTCATACCTTTTTAAAAGGACAAATTAAATGAAACTTTCCCATTCTGCGCTCGCGCTGTGCGCTGTTCTGACGTCTGGATCCGGGGTTGCTCTGGCAGATCCGTCCATCCAGGCTGGGTTTTCCCCCGAAGGAGGAGCTCTGCAACTGGTGCTCTGGACCATTGATTCTGCACAGCAAACTATTCGCCTGATGGGGTATTCGTTTACCTCTCCGGAAGTAGCGAAGTCACTCATCAGCGCAAAACAACGTGGCGTGGATGTTCAGGTGGTCCTGGATGAACGGGGTAATCGAGGCAAAAGCAGTATTGCTGCAATGAATCTGTTGGTGAATGCAGGGATCCCGGTACGAACGGTAGATCAGTTTAAAATCATGCATGACAAGGTGCTGATAACTGACGGAAAAAATACGGAATTGGGATCGTTCAATTATACCACCAGTGCAGCGAAAGCTAACAGTGAAAACGCGTTGGTGATCCGCGATGACGAAAAAGTTGCTGGCAGCTATCTGCAACACTGGAAATCCCGGTGGGAGATGGGAACAGACTGGCACTCATCTTACTGACATAAGTCGTTTCAATGTATCGCTCTTTATGCACGCCAATGCTGAGCGCGATCAAGTTTTTTAAGACACAGATTATCTAATTCTGTAGTATTCTCTGCGGAATGATCCTTGTTTGATCATTTTATGAATTTTGGCTGGCCACGCCGTAAGGTGGCAGGGAACCGGTTCTGGTGTTGTGTTTATCTGGAGCCAGAAAAGTAAAAACCCCGAAAATCTTCTTCACTTTGGCGGGCGAAAAGATAATCGGGGCTTCACCGAGTATAGTCAGGCACTGTTGTACCTGACTAGGAGTATAGGTACATGCTCAGAAAAGTTCAATACCTTCTGTGCTCACTCCTTCCGTGCAACATAAGCGCAGGAAGCGGTGACTGACCAGGATGCTAATGATTCACTCCGTTACGTTCAGGTAAAAAATGCCGAACCGCGTTTTATGGTGCGTGAAGGTAAAAAGACACTGCCGTTTTGTCGTAAGCTGATGGCCAAAGCCGAAGGCTTTACCTCCACGTTTGATTTTTCAATCCATGTTGCGTTTGCCCGCTCACTGGGTAAGCGTCGGCGTATGCCTCCTGTACTTCGCCGGCGTGCAATTGATGCGCTTCTCCAGGCTATGTGCTTCCATTATGATCCGCTTGCCAATCGCGTGCAGCGCTCGATTACCAATATGGCCATCGAGTGTGGGTTGGCTACGGAATCAGCCAGTGGCAACTTGTCTATCTCACGGGCAACCCGGGCGCTGCGGTTTATGTCTGAGCTGGGTCTGATTACCTATACAACGGAATATGACCCGCAGATTGGCTGCAATATTCCGACTGATATGACGTTCACGCCGGCCCTTTTTCAGGCTCTGGATGTGTCAGATGTGGCAGTCGTGGCCGCGCGCCGTAGTCGCGTGGAGTGGGAAAATAAACAGCGCAAAAAACAGAGCCTGCCGCAGCTGGGGATGGATGAACTGATCGCCAAATCCTGGCGGTTTGTACGCGAGCGTTTCCGCAGCTATCAGGCTGAGCGTAAATCTCATGGCCAGAAGCGAGCAACCGCGCGGCGGGATGCTTCGCGCCAGCGTAAGGACATCGAGACGCGTGTTCGTCAGCAGCTGACCCGTGAATATGCCACGGGCCGCTTCAGAGGCGATCATGACGCGCTCAAACGTGAGGTTGAGCGACGCGTGACTGAGCGTATGCTGCTGTCACGGGGCAATAACTATACCCGCCTGGCGCCGTACCCCGACCCAGTATAACCTTCTCATTTTTGTTATCCGGCTGGCGCCGGAGACTTTCGCACGTCCGTCTGCTGAGCCTGGCTGATTTCTGACCGATAGTGTTATGGACACACCGATTGGCAACGCATTCCCCCCACCTGGTTGATGATATTTCGGTGCTCCGGTGCCGGTTTTTTTGCCCGGTTTTACTTATACACACTTAACTGCAAGGGAGCTTTTCATAAAGCTACAGCCGACAGGACATCAGGGTGCCTGCCGAAGAGGTTTCAGGCCGCATGGTTCCCTTTAAACACCTGCTCTGTACTTCTTTTAAAGATCTGAATCTTTCTCGTCTCAAAGGAAAACCTCTTCGCCGGCTGTCCTGTGGACAACCCCAAAAAGGCCTTCGCTCACAGCGGCCGCAAGCGTCCACGTCGCTCAGATCCAGAAGTACCACCCGCCGGCAAGCGGCGGGCATTAGCCCGGTATCTTTATTAGTTACATCATTCAATGAATCTTCGGAATTAAAAGCCGGCACCGTTCTGCCACCCCGAGCCCCTCTCAGGCAACAATACAGTCCCGTGTACAGCTGTCACCACAGAGCCCCTCCCCACCACTGAAAAGCGCCGCCGCCCCCGGCCGAAGGCCGGGGAACACCATCGCTTTTAATGATGGGTGTTGTAACTACTCTTCTTCATCGCTGTGGGTGAAGCTGCGGTCAGTTGTCTGGTACACGCTCGTAAGCGGCCCTCCGGCCCGCTAACGCGGAGATACGCCCCGACTGCGGCTAACGCCTTGTCGGGACCACTCCGACCGCGTACAGAGGCATCTGAGACGTTTTTAGCGGGTATAGCTTTGCAGCTACCGTGTTAAGTTCCCTGGTGTCGCTGAAATAACAGAAGAACATCCCCCTAAGCGTCAGCAGCAAGCTGCCGCCGCCAAGGCCCCGGAAATCACGCCCTTTACGTCGTAAACGCCGTAAAGCCCGCTCACCGGGGTTAAAAGGGATTACCTTAATTTCTTCATTGCTGATAGCGCGTTAAAGCTAACCAGGGCAGGGGGCAGACAGGCAGAATTTATGAACCCGTAACCGGCTACGCCGGGCTTTCGGCGCCATTTGACTCTACAGACACATGTAACTTCGTCTGGCGCCTCCATACCGCTAACGCGGCATCCGATGCTGTAGTCTTTTATGTCTGCTTTGTGCTGTGAGCGGGCCTTTATTCATGAATGGAATAAAGCCTAATATCAAGAATTGTGATAATCACAATCTGGTCGTGCAACATGGGGATGCTTAGTATTGAAATTATTACTGAGTGATTATAGCCGTTTGATCTAGAAAGCTAAATTTTCGTAATGTGGCAAATCTGGTAGTAGTGCATTCCAAACGATCGTAGTATTATCTATAGCATCCTAACTCAAATGGACACTTCTACTTTTCGAGACTTAGAAATTAAAAAAATAGTCTAATTATCTAAATTATCATCAGGAGGCCGAAATTGTTTTTAGAAATAATAGGTGGTTTAGCAAGTGTCGCATCCATCTCGGGCATCACAGCTAAAGAGTTGATTCCATTTATATCTGATCCGGATAAGAAACTGTTTGAAAAATATTTCAGTTACCTTGAAGGTAAAAAGGTTTTAATTGCACCATTCGATTCAGAGGTTTCCCACGCAGTAATCAAAAGTTTAGAATCAATCAAAGAGAAAACAGAGCAGCTAAGATTAGACATTAAATCCAAGCAAGCGCAACATTTATTATTAGATTTAATCCACACTCTAAGCCAAAATTTAATGTTATTATATAAGCATCAAAATTCGATAGATGAAGTACTTTTTTATAAATCTTTGCAAAAAGTACGAGTTAAATTTGCAAGAGTATTATCTTTACTATGTTTTACGTATGAGGTCGATTTATCAAATCAACAAACTGATTTAGCAAGATTGGTGTTGGAACATGCTTACCGAGTAAGATAAAATCACACGAATAAATTTTCATAAATGGGCACTAACTACTTTTGAATGAACATTTAGCTTTACTGTACATATTAATATGGCCGCGAAATGCGGCCCATGATTTACTGCAAACCATAGTATTTCAGTGCAGCCTCCGTCAGAACTTTGGTTGCAACTGCCATCCCGACTTTCCAAGTCCCATCGGCAGCTTTTCTTATATTTGATGCAATCCAATTTTTTGCACCTTCCCCAAAAGGTTCTTCAGAACTTGATGGTGTTTCAGACGCTACAATCAGTGAAAAATCACGAGCATCTTCTTCAGAAATACCTGAATCTTTCAGGTAGTTTGCTACCGATTCTTTATTGTGTGATTGTATATTTACGTTAATAGTTGATTCGCTGCCACCAGAGATGGCATTACCAACGTTACCATAGATTATTTGTTGTGTTATTTGTTGGGCTTTTGATGCATTATCTTTATCCATGCCTTGAGTACCAAAAGTGATGTGTGCTGCTGAGGGAATTGATTTTTCAAATTCAATTGTTAATTCAAGAACTCTATTACGAACGGCTTGTGAAATTTCTGATAGTGATACTACTGAAATATCTCCAGAGATATCATTACAAGCATAACCTTTATATATCTTCCCTTGTAGAAGAAGGATTAAATTTGACGCATTAATCCCCAAAGAACCACCTTTTGTACTAACTTTAACAAGTTCGTCAACAGCAGCAATGCTTTCTCTGACGGAGTAGTTATTCCAGCTATCATTTGCAAACGTTTTTATTAATATTGGTGGGATAGGCGCATTTTTTATACCAGAGCCAAAAGGGCCAGAAAACGTGCCTTTATAAGTTACTCCTACTATTCTGTAATCGGGAAGCACAGCATCCTGAGGATAGCCTTCCGACTCATGTTTGACCCATTCTTCTAAATCGTTACTTCCTAATCTTGCTGCCAAGAGTCGGAGTTTGAGCAGTATTGGACCCAAGCTTGATCCATCTTGAACCACAGACTCTTGAATCTGATGTAGCAGGGACATTGTTCATCTCCGTATTAAAACCTATTTTGCCAGTTTATATGTATAAGTAATCGACATACAGTACTATGCCTAGTAAAACATCAGCCTTAGACGGTTGACGGGACAACACCATTCCCACACTATCCCGAGGATGTTATGTCCGCTCCTCGCAGACCTTCGGTGCTGGTAGACTGGCCCCATGAATCTCCAGACAGTTGGTATCACTTAAATTACCTGAACTTCTTCATTGCTGATAGCTGGTTAAAGCTAACCAGGGCAGGGGGCAGACAGGCAGAATTTATAGCCCGGTAACCGGCTACGCCGGGCTTTCGGCGCCATTTGACTCCACAGACACATGTAACCTCATCTGGCGCCTCCATGCGGCTGACGCGGCATCCGAAAGTATCCCGATGCTGTAGTCTTTAATGTCTGCTTTGCGCCATAAGCGGAAGTTGGTTACATCGTGCTATGTTAGTTTGTCGGGAGCTGCTCAATGTGACAGTCTCAGCGTCCCATCCTACTAATGCCTTACTCCTCGTCATAATTAAAGATGCAGGCCGCGAGTAATTCGGTCGCGGAATAGCTACTGTATCTTCCTCTCTGACGTTCTGACTCCGAGATTAAATGAAGATTTTTTCGAGCACGAGAGCTCAATACATAGAGGAGCTTGCTTGCGGCAACATGTCCATTCACTTCATTGAAGTGCGGTACCATGCCCTCCAATAATCCAAAGGCGATGACGACGTCGAACTCGGCACCCTTGACACCATGAATGGTGGAGACAGTGATGCCGCTTCTTTCGCGAAAGACTTTTTTGAAGACGGATATTTGATTGATGTATGTCGCCCCTTCCTTTTGCAGACGCTCTATTCGCGCAGCTGAGCTGCTGAAAAAAGCCTCTCGATGAGTCAAGAGCGCAGGATGAATTTCCGGAGAAATATTGAGCCTCTTGAGCAGCTCGGTGAAGGCCTGGTCCAGGTAGCGGAGTCCGTCCAACTCATTGACCGTGAGCGCGTTACTCTCCCGCAGCAAGATTCTCGGTGTCAGTGTCTTAGTATCAACGCCGAAACTATCAAGATCTTTTATTACTTCGTTTGCCCAACGCAGTCGCCTGATAAGTAATGCTGGGGAAGAATCCGTCAGTAAAACCTTGGAAACCTTGAACCAGAAATTATCGAAGTTATTACTGAAAGGTATGAGGCCTGGGCCATCAAATTGCTGATCAGGCAACATTGCAACTAGTTTTCGAGTCGTGGAGGCAAGCAAAACCCACTGTGGAGCGAGGACGCAGATGTTTTCGGGTGAGTAGCCGTTGTCTAGACTCTTCCGAATCAGCCTTACAATCTCATCATGAACATTGCTGCGTGTAACCTTTTGATTATAGGTAATCCGGCTGGGAAATTTAGCATCTTTGCCAGCACCGGTGATTTTGCTAGCGTGTACGCTGTAGTTCGAAAAATAGCTGATGATTCGCTCACTGGAGCGATAGTTTAGGCTGAGCGCAAACTCCTTTATCGGGATTCCGGCTTGCGCACGGAATTCATCTAATGGCATAGCGTAGCCACCCAGTGAGCCATAGATTGCTTGATTCGGATCACCAACGATGAGTATTTTGGTCTCCCCCCTTCCAGCGCGAAGTATCGACGTCAAAATAGAGTACTGAATCTGTTTGGTATCCTGATACTCATCCACGAGGATGTGGGAAAACACGCGAGAGAGCAGTACTGCGATAGGAGGTCTGTCCCGCATCAAGCAGTACGCATACCAAAGGATAAGTTCGAAGTCGATCTGTCGGCTTGATGAAAGCTCTTTAAAATATTCCTTCAAAACGTTTTGAATAATAGGATGTTTTCTCGTATCGACACAGCCAAGTTGATAACCCGTTTCAGTAACGTAGTAGTCACAATCCCAGTGAGTGATACCTTTATACTGAGCGCACAGCCTCTCCAGCAGACGCTCACGATCGTACGGGTCGATAACGCGGTAACCACGCGCTAGTTCAGGCGAATAAATGCCATATGGCTTAAGGATCCACTCCAGGCAAAAGGCATGGATGGTACCAATCCATAGCCCAGAAGTATCAACGCCCAAATCCTCAATACGTTCTTGGATCTCATCGGCTGCACGGTGGGTGTAGGTAATGGCAACAACCATCCGCTTATCAGTTCGACGAGAGAGTTCATAGGCAATTTTGTAGGTCAGGGTGCGCGTTTTTCCGCTACCCGGGCAAGCGATCAGAAAAATGCTCGATGGCTCTGTCACTGCTGCCGCCTGTTCAGGATTGAGGTCACTTGGATCCCAAACGAACCTCATTGCAACTTCCCTAAGAATACAATAATGGGGTCTCCCGGTAATAAACGTCCAATTGTTATCCTGAACTCAGCCAGGCCAATATCTCCTTGCGCAAAACGATTTATCTCCTGAAGAAATAATTGTTTCGCTGGCAGATTTGCCACATCTGCTCCATATCGGTATTCAGCGCGATACTGGAGAATTCTGACAATAAGGGAACGCGGAAATTTGCCATGTGCAAAATGGATGGCCTGTATGATGTATTCAGGTATCTGGACTTGGGGAGTGAGGTATTCAGCGAGCAAAAGCGCGAACCACCCCTTACCCTCTTGCCGAGCCATTGTCAGCGTACGACTACCCATTTGTTGCAGGTCTCCGGACTTGAGTTGCTGCTTCGCCTCTTCCCTGGTTCCCTGATCCTTGTAAACCTTCGGAATGGTCTGGACGATAGCCTCTTGGTTGCCGGCTGCGACAAAGTCGACCTCGAAGGTGTGTTTGGCGTAAAAGGTTTCAATCCATGGATTTTCTGCCGTGAACTCTGTCAAATCGGCCTGCCGTTCTAAACCGGCTTTCTGAGATCCCGCAGCTTTTGCCTTTATCTTTGCCACAATGGCATTATCAGTTGCCTGTACGGTGATATTAAAGAAGGCCTTATCCAAATCAGTGATGATGGCGCATCGTTTCTTAATACGTAGGTCATGGAAGAGAACCGCAACATTCTTGAATCCTGTGCTACGAATGTTGATGACACTGATGCCCAACTCGTCAACGCTTACGCCCAGTACAAGCTTAATCAGTATTGGTATCAGGATCTCCTCCACATCACCCTCAACGAGTATCACGCTTTTGGCGAAGAGGAGATTACTACGCACCGCGTCCAAATAACGCTGGATGCTATTGATTTGGGTGGGATCTAGACCTCTGGCAGGCTGATAGGCCTCGCAAAACGCTCCGTGACGGCCCAGTATGTTTACATTGCTTACATTACTGACTTCGGAGATGTGAGTTGAGTGCGTGGTGTAAATGATCTGCGCATCGCTATATGCGATGCGATCGAACAGCGTTTTTTGAATATGAGTATGGATGTGCGCTTCCGGCTCTTCAATCAAAAGGAAATTGGCCATGGCTAGCTTTTCCCGCTGGTACTTGAACTCCAGTAGTTTGAGAGTCAGGTATATTAGGTTGGCACCGCCAAGGCTCAGCTCATGAATTGCACCTTCGTACCCTTCTTCTGATTCACCAACGAATAGTCGCAGGGACTGAAAAAGTTTATCTGCTTCTTCAGGGAGATCTGACTTGATTGAGAGTGAAGCAGGGGAGTAAGTTTCACCTGCGGCGTCCTTAATGGTCTCACGAATATGATTGCGAACTGACTGAACATCCTCAAGTCCTTCGATTGAGGCATTAAGTCCGCGGACCATCTCGGAGATTGGTTCCATCGTTAGTGGATTGATATCTCCACTCTTGCTCTTCAGCAAAGTGAGTAAAGGGTTAGTGCGATTGTTGTGAAACTCAGAAACAACATCGCGCAAGGCCTGGATGAAAGTCAGCGAGACCTCTTTCGTAACTGAAAGGAAGCCCGGCACCTTTGCCCCAATTTCTGGAAACTCCGTCTCTGATGAGAAATCACATATATCAAAATCTCCAACGATACTTCGGTATACCGCTGGATTTCCGAAATCAGCACTGCTCCGTCCAGTGAAAAGCGTTTCGTAATCATCGATGGTGATTGCGTCACGAATCTCCGAGAGTTCTTTAAAATCAAACAATTCTAAGGCTGCCAGCTTCAACCTGATGTCTTTTTTGGGTCGGAAAATGAGATTATATGTGGCCTTATGTATTGGCCCATCGTCCAAGGGAGCCGTACCGTGGAGAAAGAGTGCCTGAACGGATTCATCAGTGGTGATCTCGTCAAACTCCATGCTGATGATGATCCAGTGTCCCTGCCATTGGTCGAGTGATCGGCTGAAATCGCCCTCTTCCAGACGATAAGCAGAACGCACCATATTGTCGTCAAGCAGGAGGCGAATAGCTCGCAGGATGTTAGATTTCCCTGAGCCGTTTTCCCCGATAATGGTGTTCACTCCCTTGTGAAACCGCAGAGACGTGTTCGTGAAGTTTTTGTAATTCACCAGGGTCAGTTTGGAAATATACATGCTTCTCCGGCCTGCCGCTCCTTGAGCAGCCTTAGTTATTTATTTGACCACGATTTTAGCGTAGCTGCTCTGATCGCTCATAGCGGACTGCGCTCACTTATTGCTGTGAGCATTACCTTGAGTTTAATGCCAGTCAGGTTGACAGTACTTGTTTCAGGCTTTCGTCATTAAAAACGGTTCCGGTC
>ERZ773187.883-NODE-883-length-25961-cov-3.064734_pt1 | contig 25961 bp, 24 predicted proteins | sample MGYA00511242_ERZ773187 | MGnify/ENA primary metagenome ERZ773187 (study PRJEB29015, sample SAMEA2737744) | human gut metagenome | biome: human gut; feature: human-associated habitat; material: faeces | place: China | collected 2012 ... | reverse complement strand
ACATAAAGCTCCGTATTATTTTGATAAGAGATTGTTTTTTCCGAAATTTGCACTTATCAACAAAAGTATTATGCAGAAATTTATTTTTTACCTTTTTAGGATATTACAATGGAATTTCATATAGCAATGAAAAAGCTGAAAATATAGACTTAGACTAATGAAAGGTGCTAATTTCAAATTTTACTGAAGTTAGCATCTTTTTTATTATTTTTTGGCAAGGTAAAAAATGATTAATGTTGGTGGTCTTTGTTTAAAGTAAATAAAAATAGAACAAAAATAAGCAAAGTAACATAAAAAAATGGAAAGTAAATAGTAGAAAAATGGATGATAATTCATTGAAAATAGTATTTTATAAGAATATCTTAAAAGTAAAAAAGCCCCGTAACCACCTAGATTACAGGGCTTTTGCTATAAGCTAATAACGGGAGTTGAACCCGTGACCTCAACACTACCAATTTATCGTTCTAAGTTATGGGTAATATTGTACAACACAGGTAAAGCTATATTTTAATAGGGTTTGAGGCTGTTTACCATACAAATTAGTATGAAAATTTGTGGAAGAAAAGTAATTAAATAGTCCCCTAACAGTCCCTTTAGTCCCCAAATAGTCCCCTAAAATCAACTAGATTTTATAACTTCTTCAATGGCTCTTGAACAGCCTTTCTCAAGTTCTTCCAATGGGTGAGCATATATATTTAATGTTGTATTAGTGCTTGCGTGGCCTAAATGTTTTTGAATAGTCTTTATGTCAATTTTATTGGAGGCTATTAACAAAGTAGCATTGGTGTGTCTAAGTCCGTGGAGAGGTATAAGGGGCAACCTTAATTCAGGGTTATTTTTAACCTTATCACTTGAATTGTGTCTAATAAGCAAGTCCCTAAATGTATGGGTAGCTGTATCGGGATACATTTGTTTGCCATTCCATTGTATAAATATATGGTTTTTACCCTCCCACAGGTTACCGAGTTTAAGCCTCAAGGCTGTTTGCTCCCTTTTATAGTCCCTTAAAAGGTTCATTATACTTAATGGGATACTTATATTTCTTATAGATGTTTTGTTTTTTGTACCCTTGTTTACTATGCCATTTGCCCCAACGGTAGTAGATTTATTAACATTAATCATATTGTTATTAAAGTCAATATCAGTCCAAGTCAAGGCGATTAGTTCACCTCTACGCATACCCGTGTATATGGCTAATGTGTAGAATAACTTTAGTTGTTTAGGTAAGGTTCTATATTCTGTATACTCTTTAACACTATATTGCTTACCTGTATCGTCAATTCTTGTATGTGATTTATATGTTGCAGGATAACTTTCATCTAGTGATTGCAAGAAAATGTTGACCTGTTCAGGTGTAAAGTATTTTATATCCGATATATCTTTATTGGATTTAGGTAGTTGTACTTTCTCACAAGGGTTGGTATCTATAATTTGCCATTGTACAGCCGTTTTAAGTATAACACTTATTATTGCGTGCCTCCTCTTTACTGTAGCAGGCTGTAGTCCCTCAGAAATCCATTTATTATAAATACTTTGTAAGTGTAGTGGCTTAATCTGAGCTAATCTATAATGCCCTAAAAGTGGGTAAATATGTTTGTCTAGTGAGCTACAATAACTATCATAGGTTGTAACGGCTAATTGATTTTTGGCGTACTCTTTAAGCCATTTATAGCCAAATTCTTTGAATGTTATTTTCTCACCACTTAAAAATTTACCTTGCTTGACCCTTTGTTCAAACTCAAAAACAAAGGCTTTTAAGGCTGTTTCCTGCTGTTTAGGTGTCATTGTTACATCGGGTATATATGTTGCTTTTTCTCTTATTTTTTTACCTGTTACATCATAACCATTAGATACTATTATTGTGTAGCTTATCCCTTTTTTAGTTGTTCTTTTCTCTATACTAGCCATATAAATCACCTCAAAAAAATAAGGCAGGTAATCATTGACTACCTGCCTAACTGAATACAGAAATTAAGTGGGGTGACAATTCCCACATCTCCTAACCTCTTGCGAGGGGTGACGGTTGCCTGTTCCGTCCTTTAACTTCCATATATAGTTTATTACAATAAAAAAATATTATACAAAACTAACTATATACTTTCTATATTTTTATTATACACAGCCTAACAGCCTTTGTCAAACCTTTTTAAAGTTCCTTTTGTTATAAAGTTCTTTACTCTATTGTTATTTAGTATATACATTGACCTAGCGAATACATTACCATTTAAAGAAATTCTAACAGCAACTTTTACAAATTCTAGGGAATTATCCTTTTTATTTATACCAACATAGTCGGGGGAACACAGTATATTTGCAATATGACTACCATACTTTTGATAATCGGTAGGGTGTGATGTTTGCATATGTTTGATGTTAGTATCACCAAGTAGAATAGGGGTATCAGGCTTAATATAGGTTATACCTAATATATTTATTATATCTTGCGTTATTGTGCCTACTTGTACCGCCATTTAATCACCTTAATTTTAGAATGGCAAATCGTCATCGATAAACTTAATTTCAAAATTAAAATCCTTTTCTAGTTTTTCAATAACAGCCTCAAAAATATTATCGTCAATAGTATTTGAAGTATATAAACTCAATATATTTAGATATTGGTGTAATAAATTATTTATATTATCATTTACGGCTCTCTCACTCTCATCTTTACAAAATACCAATGCCCATTCTTCATCTTCGTCAAGATAACGAACCAAGTCAGCAATTCTCAGCATTTTGCTTGATTTCGTTAATGTAATAAGTGGTTTTAAAATGTCAGAATAATTGATTATTTCTGAATTTGTTGAATTACTGTCTTTTAATCCTAATAACCAGTCAACGCTAACCTTATATTTAGTTGCAATTTCGACAATTACAGAAATAGACGGGTTTGTACTCCCTTTTTCATATGCTGAAAGAGTAGCGGGGGTAATGCTTAAATCTTTTACAAACTCCTTTTGTGTCAATTTGAGCTCTTGTCTCAATTCTCTTAATTTTATGCTAAATGCTTGCAAGTCCACATAATCACCTCTAATCTTAATTTAACAAAAAATAGTCAAAAAGTCAATAAAACATTAATTAATCAATAAAATAAAAAATAATCAAATGATACTTGACAAAATAAAATAAGTACAATATAATCAAACAAAATAAAGATGAACACGAGGTGATAAAATGAAAGTAAATGGTTTAAAACTTGATATTGCAATAGCTGAGGCAGGATATAGACGAGCTGAGTTCGCAAAATTATGTGAAATTACCCCTCAGGGTTTAAGAACTATTGTAAAAAATAACCGTACAACAACCTATACAGCCGTAAAGATTGCAAAGGCTTTAGGTATTCCAGTAACTGAGTTAATAGAAGAATAGGAGTGATAATAATGGGAACTAGAGTAACAACAAAAGAGGCGTCAAAATTAACCGGTATATCTGAATATTCATTAACTTGTATGCGTAAACAGGGTATTATAAGTTATTTAAAAATAGGCTATGGTAGAGGTAGAATATTATTTGATATTGATGTACTAAATGAAGAACTTGCCAAAATGGAACAGAATAACAAGGAACACCAAGCAAAATTATTTGAAAAGTATCAGGCTGAAAAGTACCCCGAGTTTAGTTTTAAGGGAAGTTTACAGGGGTAGGTGGTTAGGTGAATTATGATATTTTTACAGTATGTAAAAATGCACTCCCTGACCTGCTAAAGAATGACCAAGAGGGCAACAGTAAATACATATTTGTTGTTGATGTGTTTAGTGTTGCTGAAATGCTATTGACTTGTGGATATAGTGTTATATTCATTGAAAGTGACCAACAATTAAGGGAAATAACCACAATATTTAACAGTAATTATTGGTCAAGTAATAGTATTGTTATAGGCTGTTGCACAAAAAATGTAAATGATATTATTGGTAATTCCCTAGGTAGTAGGGCTTATATTCCAACTGGTTGGAGGATATATAATAATAAAAAAGAGTATTATTCCCTTAATACTGACAACTTAAAGCCTATAGTTGAAAGGTTTGTAAACAGCCTTAATATTAACACCCCAACCCTAGTATATGATAGTGTGACGGGGTTAATAAACCCAAAAGAAACAGGTTACAGGGAAGTTGCTGAGTATGTTATACAGAAGTATGACATTGTTATTATAGATGATGAGCCTAGAAAAAGGAAAAGCGGGCGAGTATATGAACCATTTACCCCCGACAGCAATAATGCTACACTTATAGGAGAGTTAAACAACTCTACTAGACACTATAGGAATGAAGTATTTGAGTATATTATAACCCTAGCACCAAAGGCAACATTTACAAAGGAATGTATACCTTTTATTAACGGGGTATATAACCTAAAAGAACAGAAACTAGAGGAGTATAACAATAATATGTATTTTAGTTACTGTTTGCCTCATAATTACAGCCAAGACGCACTATCAAATGAAGTTAGTGGAAAAATAGCTGATGACTTCTTTTTTAGCATAGCTTGTGATGATTATGCGGTTTATACACTCTTATTGGATATAATAGCATATTGTTTCATAGAGGGCAACCCGTGGCAAAAGACCTTTTTTATCTATGGTACAGGTGGTAATGGTAAAGGTGTATTTTTTGAGCTATTGTCTAAGATTTTTGGAAAAGACAAGGTTGAATTTAAGACCTGGGAAGAACTAGGGAAACCACAAGGACGATTATCAATTATGGATAAAATGGTTGTTTTATGTAACGATATAAACGATACTTATGTAAAAGAACCACAAGCCTTGAAAACATTGACAAGTTGTGAGCCACAGACAGTTAAGAGGTTGTATCAAGACGAGTTCACGGCTGTATTTAGAGGTAAAATAATTAGTTCAGGTAATGCAATACCTAGGGTTAATGATACAAGTAACGGTTGGCAAAGACGATTGATTTTAATACCTTTTGAGGCTGATTTTAGGTCAAATCCTGATGTAAATATGGCAAAGAAACTAACAACGGAAACGGTTATTGAATATGTAATTGCTTTAGCCATTGAACGATTACCTAAGGTTTTATCAAAAGGTTTTACAACTCCTGCTAGAGTAAATGAACTTATTGAGGAATATAGACTAGAAAACAACCCCGTTGCACAATTTATTGAAAGTGAGGGGGATAAATTTAGAGGGGTAGAAAATGGTAAGGTATTAGAGGTTATTTGGACTATGTACACAAATTTTTGCCGTGACAATGGTTATAAATCTAAGGGGAAAAATCCGTTTGCTAAAGAGGCAAAAGTGGCAGGGTTGAAGAAAACGAGGGAAAAATCAAATACATCGTTTATATACTATGTCTAATTCAAAGGGCGTTCAATGGAGTTCAAAGGAAAATTCAAAGGGAAAAACAGCTTAAACATTGACTATTCAAAGTATTCAAAGGAGATTTTATAAAATTGAATAAAAAAATAATATATAAGGCTATACATAATATTATAAAAGGTTATGAAAATTTGCGTGGAGTGCGTGGAGTAACCATATTTTTAGCTATGTTTAGAGGGGTTTTGCGTGGAGTTTGCGTGGAGTAGTCCTTGGAGCATTTAATGATAAATTTGATAGATTGTTAAGAAATGTTAAGGTTAAATACATATATGGAAGTTTAGAACCTATATACTTTTTCAAGTCAGGTTTTGTCAAGTTTTCCGTTTAGAACCTATATAGTTTCAAGTTCAAGTTTTTTCAGGTTGCTAAGAATTGCTAAGGTCTTTGTTATATATTAGATATGGAGGAATGAAAAAATGTTTTATGTAAAAAGTGATGACGGTAAAAAAGTAGATATATATGGTGATGAGTTATACACTACTTGCCCTATATGTGGAAAAGAATTTACTGTTGATATTATAGAATTGGTTAAAAATGACAGTGATTTTGATTTTTGTGGCACAAGTATATATTGTAGTGAGTGTTCAAAAGAGAAAAACGGTAATAATGTAGTGTATTTATAGGCGTTTTATAGCCATATTTGATTGTTTTTATGAATTAAGTATAAATTATAGAAGTGAAGTATAAGTAATAAAAAAATGGGCCAGAGGCTGTTAAATAGGTTACAAAGGTGACACCCTAAAAGACAAGGAATAACAGCCTTAAACCCACATCAATTATCTTTTATTTATCATTGTTTATGGTTTCATCAATAGCCCTATTAATAAAGCTGTTTACACTCTCCCCCATAGTTTGGGCGTGTTGTTTTACAATATCTTTTTTGCCTTTAGGCATAGTTAAATTAATTCTATCATAAGTTTTGTTTATAAATTTATTATTATAGGCTATTTTGTCAAATTTTTTGTTCTCCAATGTTTATCCGCCTCCTTGACAAATTTATATTAAAGTGATAATATAATGATACAAGAGGGAATATAACAAGGTGGGTTTATTGCCCCTCACAAATAAGCTGTTTATAAAAATAATCGCCTAAGTTTGCAGACAGGGGCGGTTATTTTTTTATTATGTAAATTATTAAAAATAATATAGTCAAATATAATATTTCATTATCCATAATACCTACCCCCTTTCATATATTCCAAAGTTAATTACTCAAATCATAAGCAATCACCCTTTCAATATATAAAATAGGTGGGGGCAAATAAACCGCCTTGCTATATTCCATTGTATAAGTCTAAAAGAGTTACCCCCTCTAAGACTTACTATATTATATCGTATAAACACACATTATGCAATGTGCATATTAGACAAATATACACTATACCCATTATGTAATGTTTGGTTATTCTTGACTATTTACACATTGCGCAATGTGTAGTATACTGTAAGTACAGCAAAGGAAAAACAACCTAAGCTGATTTACTTATAGGAGGTGACAACAATGGATATTAAAACAGTAAGACGAGAAGTGACAACAATGGCCAACAGGATAAACCGGAAATTTCATAATTTATCTATGAGTTTTAGAAAAGCTTGGGCTATTGTTAAATGTAAAATGCTTGTTTGTAAAGTTACAGGAACTTCATTTAAAAATAGACAGGAGGCGTTAAGAAGAATTGAAAAATACGCTAAAACCGGAGCAAATATACAAGTAGCCTTTGATAGAGAGGTAAACAACTTAAATGACACCAACGCAATAAAAGTAAATGTATCGGTAAATGGTTCAAAGGAGTATCATTTAGGGTATTTGCCTAAGGGGGTGGCTGATTATATAGCTCCAATATTTGATAAAATAAACAGCCTAAAAGGTCAGTTTATAGAAGTTGTTGGAGGCTGTTGGGGAAAGCCTATAAGAGGGTGTAAGGTAGGTATTATTTTATAAGCCTAATATAAACCAACAAAATAACCGTTGTTATAATTAAAATTAATTTAGGAGAAAATGAGATTATGAAATTAATAGATAAAAAAATAAATATGTGGAGCTGTACACTAGGGGAACTTACATATAGACAAATATGTATCTTAAAAGCCGGACTAGGAGAAGATAGTGTATTAAGCGAATTTGAGAGCTTTTTTGATGACAAAACAGGGCAAATTATTATGAACGAGGGACGCAAGAACTTTGTTTCAATTGCACAGATTTATTCTAAATATTTAGGAGCAACTGACACAGAAAAGGAAGTGTATAAAAATAAACATCAAAATGACGCCAACTATTTAGATTTATTTGATTATTTAGATTTTGTTAATACAAAAATCGAAGATTATAAAATGTTAAAGATACTAGGGTATCAGCCAATTAATTGGAGTGTGCCAAGGTTATGGAAAAAGATGAATACTAAGGATATGGGAGCCGATTTAATGGCTATGTATAACTATGGTTTAATACAAGGAAAGAGAATAGAGAGAGCCAAAAAGAAAAAAGCCCCCTATAGTGCTACCAACACCACAGAGGGCAACCCTCAGCAAATAAACTAAAGGATAAATTTACAGAACATAGTTAATTCAAAGAGTATTATAGATTAGTTGCTTGTGTTTGTCAAGCATAAACCCTGCTACCAATAAAAAACTAACCTACCAAGGTAGATGCCTTGATATAATCAGCCTGAACAACTACCAAGAAAACTACCGGCAAGAACTTACCAAAGTAAAATATACTACAAAATACTACAAAAATATAATAATAGGGGGACTAGTCAGGATAAACAGCCTTTAAATGCTAACAAATGCTAACATTTATATAATATATATACTATCAAAAGCATTAGTATTATAGCTTAAAGGGAATAACTCAAAAAAAATAAATAGGGAAAGTATTCTGTCATTTCTGGCACCCTAAAAAGGTAAAGGTATATAGTTTATTTTTGGGTGAATAGTCCCCAAATAGTCCCCTAAAATTGAAAATATAATAATTTGTGCAACATTACAAAACATAAAAAAGCCCCGTAACCACCTAGATTACAGGGCTTTTGTTATAAGCTAATAACGGGAGTTGAACCCGTGACCTCAACACTACCAATGTTGCGCTCTACCTCCTGAGCTATATTAGCGTACTCCTTAAATTATATATTATATAAATATTTTCGTCAAGTATTTTAACAAAATTGTAACTTACATTACAGTACAAAAAGATGATAAAATATAAGTAGTGTATAGTAGCGTTAGCAAGGAGGTTAAATATGTTTGATATAAATGACAATATAATGTATGGAAATGTTGGGGTATGTCGTATTGATGGCATTTTAAGTGGAGATAAAATAGGTATGAACCCCGACAAGAAGTATTACAAGTTATATTCATATGGAGAGAAAGAAGTAATATACACACCTATTGACACCAATGTTTTTATGAGAAAGATAATGACAAAGGAACAGATAAAAGAGCTTATACATAAAATTCCCAATCTTGAAACTATTAAAATTCACAGTAAAAATATGAAAGTACAATCGGACTATTACAAGACATTTTTGAAAAATTGTGACAGCAAAAATATGTTAATGCTTATTAAAACCATATATAAAAAGAACTTAGATAGGAAAAAAGATGGTAAAAAGGAGAGGACAATAGAAAATATATTTTTTAAGGAGGCACAGGAGAAACTTCATTTAGAAATAGCTATTGCCTTTGGTATAGATATTGAGGAAGTGCCTAAAATAATAGAAAATGAACTTAAAAATATGTAAGTCGAAACAAAAATTAAATTCGTTAAATTATAAAAAAATCTGAGGACAATAACATATCCTCAGATTTTTATTTATAGTGAATCGGAAAGATAAATCCGATGGCTTGCTTGTCAAGCCACAAATTAACAAAGTTAATTTGTTCTGAATATTAATGCTTTTTGCTTTTTTTGAATAATTTAATAATAACTAATATTATTGTCAATAAACCTGTTAATACACCAACAAGAATAAGTATAGGCCATGGCAAATTTTTGCTCTTTGGTACTTCAGCGTGTCTGTTATCAACAACAAGGTCAACTTCAAGACCGTAAACGCCATTGTCATATGTAACTTCATAATCAGAAATTTCAAATGTTACATCATCGCCACACTTGTCCTTAATTTCAGAAATAAGTGAAGATGGAATGTTTCCTAAAGTTTCAATTTGATTAATTGGTTTAATGAACTGAACATCTACAATCTCAGGGTTTTCTGTGTTTTCGCTAGTAAGAAGTACATCTTTTGTATTGTCTAATGATTTCAATAATTCCTGTATCTGTGGGGTATTGGTATTTTCAATAACAGTTTTAAAAATTTCCATTTAAAATCCCTCCTATTCATCATAAGTATATCATAGTATACCCCTCTTTGCAAGTTGTATAAAAGGTCGAAATGTGATAAAATATTTTAAATAGTTTTTGATTTTAGAACTTATGCACATATGTTATAAAAAGAGGGTGTACTTGTGGAAAACATAAACATAAATGAAATAGATGGTGTAAAAATCGGAAATGCTCAAGATTATAATGGGGGAACAGGTATTACAGTTATTCTTTGTCCAAAGGGTGCAAGGGCTGGTGTGGATATAAGAGGTGGTGGACCGGCATCACGAGAAACTCCTCTTTTAAATCCTGTTGCAGACGCAGAAGTTATACATTCCGTTGTGTTAAGTGGGGGTTCAGCCTTTGGGCTTGATGCTGCTGGTGGTGTAATGGAATATCTGGAAAAGAAAAATATAGGCTTTGATGTTGGTGTTACAAAAGTTCCTTTGGTTTGTCAAAGTTGTATTTTTGATTTGCCTGTAGGAGATGTGTTCACAAGACCTGATAAGGCTATGGCAATAAAGGCTTGTGAAAATGCAGAATTAAATGAGCCAAAGTCTGGTTGTGTAGGTGGAGGAACTGGTGCAACAGTAGGCAAAATATTAGGTGCTGAAAGGTGTATGAAGTCTGGACTAGGTATTGCCTGTGTTAAAATAGGAGAATTAAAACTAGGTGCAGTTGTTGTGCTTAATGCCTTTGGCGATGTTTTTGATACCAATGGCAATAGAATAGCAGGACTTTTAAATGAGGATAAAACTGGATTTTCAAGTACAGAGGAAGAAATGTATAAATCTATACAACCTAAAAAACAATTTAACACAAATACCACAATAGGTGCTATAATAACAAATGGCAAATTTGACAAGACAAAACTTAATAAAATAGCCTCTATGACACATAATGGTTATGCTCGCTCTATAAATCCAGTACATACAATGGCAGACGGCGACAGTATTTACGCCCTTAGTGTAGGAGAGGTTGAGGCTGATTTAAACACAGTTGGCACACTTTCTGCAAGAGTAATGTCTATGGCAATAGAAAATGCCATAAAATCTGCTGACTCAATGTATGGCTTAACAGCATATAAAGATTTAAAAATTTAAGGAGTAACAAATGAATAAAAATTTTTTTACAAAGCCACTTAATATACTTTTGTTGGCTATTGTTTCAACTGCCCTTTGGGGAAGTGCAATTCCAGTAATAAAAATAGGCTATGAGGCTTATCAGATAGAGGGAAATGATGTAGCGTCAAAATTGCTTTTCGCTGGTATTCGTTTCTTTTTTGCCGGACTTATAGTTGTAATTTACGATTGCATAGTAAAGAAGAAAATTGTAGTACCTAGAAAAGACGAATGGGGTGGAATATTAGGACTTTCTGCTGTACAGACAGTTTTCGAATATATATTCTTTTATTTATCACTTACATATCTTTCAGGTGTAAAGGGCTCAATACTTAATTCTATAGGCAATTTCTTTGCTGTAATATTGGCTCACTTTGCTTTTACAAATGATAAATTGACAGTTAAAAAGGTAGTAGGTTGTATACTGGGTTTTGGTGGTGTTGTGCTTTGTTGTTTTGAACAGGGTATGGACTTTTCCTTTAAATTTCAGGGTGATGGATTTATACTTATTGCAGCCTTTTGCTTTGCTTTAGGTTCTGTAATTACAAAAAAGGTTACAGCAAAGTCTGAATCAGTTATGGTAACTGGTTATCAACTTGGTATTGGTGGTATAATTATTATGATAATAGGTCTTGCCTTTGGGGGACATATCAAAGCTCCAGATGTAAGTGCTGTATTTATAATGGTTTATTTGTCACTTTTGTCATCAGTAGCTTTTACTGTATGGGCAGCACTTTTAAAGTACAATCCAGTAGGTAAAATTTCAATTTACTGCTTTTTAAATCCGGTTTTTGGTGTTATACTCTCAGGTGTTCTTTTAGGAGAGGATATTTTCAATATCAGAAGTCTTATTTCACTTTTGCTTGTAAGTTTAGGTATTTACATTGTAAATGCCACAATAGGAAAAGAGAAAAAAGCATAAAGAATTACAAGAAATTAGGCATTTTTACAGGCTTAATTTCTTGAATTTTGTGCCCATAGTCTAACGGATAAAACGCACAGCTCCGACCTGTGAATTAGGGGTTCGATTCCCCTTGGGCATACTCAAAAAACTTGACAAAATTTCCACTTGGTATTAAAATTAAAGTATTATTATTTAAGGAGAAATCGAAATGGCTAAAGAAAAACTTGTTACAGCGATTACCTCTATGAATGAGGATTTCGCTCAGTGGTATACTGATGTTGTAAAGAAAGCCGAACTTATTGATTATTCAAGTGTTCGTGGCTGTATGATTTTAAGACCTAATGGCTACGCTATATGGGAAAATATTCAGAAAGAACTTGATGCTAGATTTAAGGCAACTGGCGTTGAGAATGTATATATGCCTTTATTCATTCCAGAAAGCCTTTTACAGAAAGAAAAGGACCATGTTGAAGGTTTTGCTCCAGAAGTAGCTTGGGTTACTCATGGTGGCTTGGAAAAACTTCCAGAAAGACTTTGTGTAAGACCTACATCAGAAACTCTTTTCTGTGATTTATATGCAAATATTATTCAGTCTTACAGAGATTTACCAAAGCTCTACAACCAGTGGTGTTCAGTAGTTCGTTGGGAAAAGACAACTAGACCTTTCCTTCGTTCTATGGAATTCTTATGGCAGGAAGGTCATACTGCTCACGCAACAGCTGAAGAAGCAGAAGAAAGAACAATTCAGATGCTTAATGTTTATGCTGATTTCTGTGAAAATGTTCTTGCTATTCCTATGATTAAGGGTAAGAAAACAGATAAAGAAAAGTTTGCAGGTGCTCACTCTACTTATACTATTGAAGCCCTTATGCACGACGGTAAGGCTTTACAGTCAGGTACTAGCCATAACTTTGGCGATGGCTTTGCTCACGCTTTTGGTGTTCAGTATACAGATAAGGAAAATAAGCTTCAGTATGTTCACCAGACTTCTTGGGGTATGTCTACTAGAATTATCGGTGCTGTAATTATGGTACATGGTGATGATAGTGGTCTTGTTCTTCCACCTAGAATTGCTCCAAATCAGGTAGTTATTGTACCTATTATGCAGAAGAAGGAAGGCGTTCTTGAAAAGGCTAACGAAGTTAAGGAACAGCTTTCTAAGGTTTCAAGAGTTATTCTTGATGATAGCGAAAAATCTCCAGGTTGGAAGTTCAGCGAATACGAAATGAGAGGTATTCCAGTAAGAGTAGAATTAGGACCTAGAGATATTGAAAATAATCAGGCTGTTCTTGCTAGAAGAGATACAGGCGAAAAGATTACTGTAAGCCTTGATAATATTGCTGAAGAAGTTACTAAGCTTTTAGATACTATTCAGCACGATATGCTTGAAAGAGCAAGAAAGCACAGAGATTCTCATACTTATACTGCACACAATATGGACGAATTTGCAAAGACAGTTAAGGAAACTCCTGGTTTTGTAAAGGCTATGTGGTGTGGCGATGAAGAATGTGAAAACAAGATTAAGGAAATGACAGGTGCTACATCAAGATGTATGCCTTTTGAACAGGAACATATTGATGATAAGTGCGTTTGCTGTGGTAAGCCAGCTAAGACTATGGTTTACTGGGGTAAGGCATACTAATATATTTGTGATTTTAGAGTATCGCTTGACGGTTGTTGGGCGATACTTTTTTGTGTATTAATAAGGTGAAATACTAATTTTTTGTATATGATAAAAAATGGAATGTGCAAAGTAAACACATTCCATTTTTGTCATTTTAAAAGTCAAAATCGTCAGAACCAAAATCATCAGAGCCAAAGTCGTCAGAACTGAAATCGTCAGAATCAAAGTCATCGTAATCGTCTACATCAATGCCGGCATCTTCCAAAGCCTCTCGTTTTTCATCATCGTCCATTAACTCAAATTCATCTTTGGTAATACCAGTAAAAGACAGGTCTTGGTATAAATCATCATCATTTAAGAAAATATTAGATGAGTTACCACCACTTAGAAAATCCAATGCCATGGCTTTTTCTGTTGAATTAAGCTCGCCATCTCTGTCAAAGTCAAACATACTGTCTATTGGATTATCCACTTTATCGTCCCAAAATCCCATAAAAAACATCCTTTCATAATAGCTAAATATAACTTCTCTGTTCTATGATTAAACTATACCACAGTTATTGTCCCATAATTGTCCCTTATAACCGAAATTTAAAAAAATTAATAAATAAAATTGTATTCAGAATAAATTATGACCTTAATTTGTGACTTGACACATCAAACTCAATATAAAAAGCAGTAGATGAATTATCACCTACTGCTTTCAAAAATGTTATTTTAAATTTTCAATACACTTTTTATTTAATTCAATAAGGCTCTTAATATATGCTTCTGATGGGCCACCAGGAACAGTTCTTGTATTAACACAGGTATCAAGGTCAATAGCCTTATAAATATCTTCTGTAAATACGTCACTTACAGCCTTGTATTCATCAAGTGTAAGGTCATCAAGGTTCTTATTGTTGTTAATAGAGTAGAGTACAAGCTGACCAATAATAGCGTGAGCATCTCTGAAAGGTACACCCTGTTTTACAAGCCAATCGGCTGCGTCAGTAGCATTCATAAAGCCTTTTCTAGCTGCATTACGCATATTGTCCTTGTTTATAGTCATAGTATCTACCATTCTTGTAAATACTGGAAGACACATTTTAAGTGTATCTACTGCATCAAATACACCCTCCTTATCTTCCTGCATATCCTTATTGTAAGCAAGAGGGATACCCTTCATTACAGTAAGCATAGCCATAAGATGACCGTAAACTCTACCTGTCTTACCTCTTATAAGTTCTGCCATATCGGGATTTTTCTTCTGTGGCATAATTGAAGAACCAGTAGAATAAGCATCGTCCATTTCAACGAACTTGTACTGCTGAGAATTCCAAATGATGATTTCTTCGCAGAAACGAGATAAGTGCATCATAATCATTGAGAAAGCACTTAAAAGTTCAATAACAAAATCTCTGTCACTTACACCGTCCATAGAATCAAGAGTAATAGCATCGAAACCAAGCTGTTCCTTAACAAATTCTCTGTCTAATGGATAAGTTGTAGCAGCAAGAGCACCAGAGCCTAAAGGCATAACATTTGTTCTCTTGTATGTATCAGAAAGTCTGTCATAATCTCTCTTGAACATTTCAACATAAGCTAAAACATGATGAGCAAGTGTAACAGGCTGTGCATTCTGTAAATGAGTGTAGCCAGGCATAACAGTATTGATATTTCTTTCAGCAATATTGTTAAGTACAGTAATAAGTTCCTTAACAAGTGCCTTAATATCAACAATCTGCTCTTTAAGATACATTCTAATGTCAAGAGCAACCTGGTCATTTCTACTTCTACCAGTGTGAAGTCTTTTACCTACATCACCAATACGGTTAATAAGTATAGTTTCAACATTCATATGAATATCTTCGGCTTTTTCATCAAAAGTAACCTTGCCAGCCTCAATATCTGCTAAAATTTCTTTTAATGTCTTTATAATAAGGTCAGAATCTTCCTTTGGAATAATATTCTGCTTGCCGAGCATTGCTGCGTGGGCACAGCTACCTAAAATATCTTCTTTATACATTCTGCTGTCAAAAGATATTGAACTGTGAAAATGGTCTGTAAAGCTATCAGTGGATTTTGTAAATCTGCCACCCCAGAGTTTCTTTTCGCTCATAGTGAAGTCCTTTCTTTTTCAATAGTAATGTTTTTATATTTAGATGCCAAATATAAGCTGTCAACAATGTCGAGGACAAATATTAACTGCAATATAATATGGACAACAGTTTCAAATAAAGTAATTTTCTTTTTATTATAAAGAAAAAGTACAAACAATATACTGTAAACAGATGTTGACATTAATGAAATATATAAAAAGCGTACCCCAAATCGTGTACAAATAAATGCTGCCGAACCAAGCATCATCAAAGGGAGAAATGCAATAGCAAGTACTAAAAGTGTTAATATCTGAAATGGGATAAATAAAAGTTTATATTTTTTTGGTTTTAAGTACAAATCGGCTATACTAACTTTGCCTTTATTAATATTCAGTATAATAGATACAATGCTCATAGCAAATGAAAGATATGTAATAAATATACATAAAAAACCTAACACCATAAGAATCAGCATAATTAAACCATCATTTTTAATATAATAATAAGTATAAGCAATATACAATATGATATTAATATAAGCTAATATAGCACTTGCTTTAAGTAAATCAACATCAATTAGTTTTCCCATAATTTTTTTACCATAAAAATACCCCTTAACTATAAAATAGTGGGCGAGAACTTCGCCCACTATTATTATATAGGAATATTAATTAATTGGCAATAATTACTTATTCTTCTTATTAGCCATCATCATAGCTCTAACCTTTAATGGAAGACCCATAAGGTTGATGAAGCCTTCAGCATCCTTGTGGCTGTAAAGTTCGCCAGTTGTGAAAGATGCGATTTCAGCATTGTAAAGGCTGTATTCAGATTCAACACCAGCACTAATGATGTTACCCTTGTAAAGCTTTAACTTAGCAGTACCAGTAACATATTCCTGAGTAGAATCAACATAAGCTGCAATAGCTTCTCTTAATGGAGTGAACCATTCGCCTCTGTAAATAAGGTCAGCATACTTAGAACGAACTACTTCGCTGAAAGCTGTAGTTGCTCTGTCAAGGCAAAGGTATTCAAGGTCTCTGTGAGCTCTGTAAAGGATAGAACCACCTGGAGTTTCGTATACACCTCTTGACTTCATACCAACAACTCTGTTTTCTACAAGGTCAGTGATACCAACACCGTTTTCGCCACCAATTTTGTTAAGGTATTCAAGTAATTCAACTGGAGAAGTCTTCTTGCCATCAATAGCAACAGGAATACCCTTTTCAAATGTAATAGAAACATATGTAGGCTTGTCAGGAGCCTGTTCTGGAGATACGCCTAACTTTAAGAGTGAATCAAACTTAGGTTCGTTAGCAGGGTCTTCAAGGTCAAGACCTTCGTGGCTAATGTGCCAGATGTTAGAATCTCTTGAGTAAGAATCTTCTTTCTTCATAGGAACTTCAAGACCTCTGTCGATAAGGTACTGAATTTCGTCTTCTCTTGACTGAAGAGTCCACTTGTCATCTCTCCAAGCAGCAATAATCTGAAGGTGAGGAGCAAGAGCCTTAATAGTAAGTTCGAAACGAATTTGGTCGTTACCCTTACCAGTAGCACCATGACAGATAGCGTCAGCGCCTTCCTTTTCAGCGATTTCAACTAACTTCTTAGCAATAAGAGGTCTAGCGATAGATGTACCTAAAAGATACTTGTCTTCGTAAACACAGTCAGCCTTTACCATTGGGAAAATGTAGTCTGTGATAAGTTCGTCACAAACATTTTCACAATATAACTTAGAAGCACCCTGCTTTAAAGCCTTTTCTTCAAGACCAGCAGTTTCGTGTTCTGTAAGACCTACATTTACACAAGCCGCAATAATTTCTGGGTTGCCGTAGTTTTCCTTTAACCAAGGAATAATAACTGATGTATCAAGACCGCCTGAATAAGCAAGTACAATTTTCATTTTCAAATCCTCCTAAAAAATAATTTATATTTTTATTGATGTCATTATACAATATATACATAAAATATGCAAGGGGGAAAATTAAAAAAATATAGAAAAATCTAAAAAAATTAAAAATAATATAAAAAACACTTGCATAATATTCAGGTCAGATGTATAATTATGAAATAATTTTTGTACTGTACTTTTAGCAAAATAAGGTATATACTATATTCTGATTGGATATAATGTATATTTTTAAAAAATATATTGAATAAAATATGCAGATGCTTTGGAGGTTATTTATGATTAAGGTTGGTATAATCGGTGCAACAGGATACGCAGGCAGTGAACTTGTAAGACTTATTACTCAGCATCCAAAGGCTGAATTAGTAACAATGACAAGCCAGTCCTACGCAGGTCAGGAATACAAGGAAGTTTATTCTAATTACTCACATTTAGACTATGTGTGTGAAGAAGAACATATTGAAGAAATGGCTGAAAAATGCGATGTTATTTTTCTTGCACTTCCTCATGGCGTTGCAAGTAAGAAAATTAATGCAGATATATTAAGTAAGACTAAGATTATTGATTTAGGTGCTGACTTTAGAATACAAGATGTTGATGTATACGAAAAATGGTATACTACTCACTATTCTAAGGATATTTTACCAGAGGCTGTTTATGGTCTTTGCGAAATCAATAGAGATAAAATAAAGGGTAAGAGAATTGTAGCTAATCCAGGTTGCTACACAAGTTGTTCTATTCTTTCACTTTACCCACTTGTAAAAGAGGGTATGATTGACCTTTCTTCTATTATAATAGATGCAAAGTCTGGTGCTACTGGTGCTGGTAGAGGTCTTTCTCTTGGCAATCACTACTGTGAATTAAATGAGTCTGTAAAGGCTTACAAGGTAGCAAGCCACAGACATACTCCAGAAATTGAAGAACAGCTTTCTATTGCTGCCGGTCAGGATATAGTTCTTAACTTTACTCCTCACCTTATTCCTATGGACAGAGGTATTCTTGCTACTTGTTATGCAACACTTAACAAGAAATACACTTATGACGATATTAGAAAAGCATATGAAAAGTATTACGGTAATGAACACTTTATCAGACTTACTAAGGAGGGTGTATTCCCAGAAACTAAGTGGGTTAAGGGTTCTAACTTTGTAGATATTGGCTTTACAGTAGACGAAAGAACAAACAGAGTTATTGTTATTGGTGCATTGGATAACTTATTCAAGGGTGCAGCAGGACAGGCTGTTCAGAATATGAATATTATTATGGGTATTGAGGAAACAACAGGCATTGACTATGTGCCTATTTTCCCAGCATAAAATAGGAGGTTATTGTATATGAAGGAAATTAATGCTAATGTTACAGCACCTATGGGATTTAAAGCCGGTGGTCAGGCTGTAGGTATTAAAAAAGTAAAAAAAGATATGGCTATTATTGTTAGTGAAAAGCCTTGTGTAGCAGCAGGTTGTTTCACAACAAATGTTGTAAAGGCAGCTCCTGTTTTATGGGATATGGAAGTTGTTAAAAATCCGGTTTCCGGTGTAGTAGTAAATAGTGGTAATGCCAATGCTTGTACTGGTCAGCAGGGTATTGATGATGCTAAGGCTACAGCCGGCAAACTTGGTAGCCTTATTGGCGTAAATGCTGAAAATGTTTTAGTTTGTTCAACAGGTGTTATTGGTGTAAACCTTCCTATGGACAAAATGCTTTCCGGTGTAGACAAGGTATTCCCTACAATAGGCGATACAAAAGAATGTGGCGATATGGCAGCAGAGGCTATTATGACTACTGATACATATCCAAAGAAGGTGGCAGTTACTATTGAAGTAGGTGGCAAGGAAGTTACTATTGGTGGTATGGCTAAGGGTTCTGGTATGATTAACCCTAATATGGCAACAATGCTTTGCTTTATTACTACTGACTGTGCTATTGCTAAGCCTATGCTTGATAAGGCTTTAAAGGACGCTGTTGCAGACTCATTTAATATGATTTGTGTTGACGGTGATATGTCTACAAACGATACAGTTCTTGCCCTTGCAAATGGTATGGCTGAAAATACTGTTATTGATAGCGAAAACGAAGATTATGCTAAGTTTGCTGAAGCACTTATGTTCATTACAAAGAGACTTGCTATTTCTTGTGCTGATGATGGCGAAGGTGCTACAAAGCTTATGGAAGCAAATGTAAAGGGTGCTAAGAATGTTGAAGATGCAAGAAAAATTGCTTTAAGTGTCGTATCTTCTACACTTTTAAAGGCTGCACTTTTTGGTGAAGATGCTAACTGGGGTAGAGCTTTATGTGCTATGGGTTATAGTGGTGCTGATTTTGACCCTATGGCTGTTACTATTGATTTCAGAAGTGATGCAGGTACAATCAACCTTATGAATGAAGGTGTACCTATTGTATTTGACGAAGAAAAAGCATCTAAGATTTTAGCAGAACATAAGATTTATATTGATATGAAGCTTAAAGAGGGTAACGGCGAAGCAACAGCTTGGGGTTGTGACCTTACTTATGATTATGTAAAGATAAATGGTGACTACCGTTCATAAAAAAGTGACAAAACGGTACAAGTTCACAATTTTGGAGGAAATTTTATGAAAAGCATTATAAACAAGGCAGAGATATTAACAGAAGCATTGCCATATATAAAGAAATTTTCCGGCATTACAGTTGTTATAAAGTACGGTGGTGCTGCCCTTGTAAATGAAGAAATAAAGTCTACAATCATTAAGGATATTGCCCTTATGAAGTTTGTAGGTTTTAAGCCTGTAGTTGTTCATGGTGGTGGCAAGGATATTAACAAGGCTCTTGAAAGAGTTGGTATTGAACCACAGTTTAAAGACGGTTTAAGAGTTACTGACGAAGAAACAATGGAAGTTGTTCAGGAAGTATTAGTTGGTAAGGTTAATAAGAGTCTTGTAACAGAGCTTTGCTTACAGGGTATCAATGCTGTAGGTGTTTGTGGTAAGGATTCCGGCTTTATGAAGGTTAAAAAGGCTACACCAAATGGCTTGGACTTAGGTCTTGTAGGTGAAGTAACAGAAGTAGATACTACACTTATTAATACACTTCTTGACAATGATTTTGTACCTGTTATTTCTACAGTTGGTGTAGATGAAGAAGGTAATAGTTACAATGTAAATGCTGACTATGCAGCCGTTGCCGTTGCAGGTGCTTTAAATGCTGAAAAGTTAGTATTTATTACAGATGTAGCAGGTGTAATGAGAGATGTAAATGACCCTAATAGTGTTATTTCTACTACTAACACAGCAGAAATAAATGAACTTATTGCTGACGGCACAATAGCCGGTGGTATGATTCCAAAGGTACAATGCTGTTTAGCAGGTGTAAATGCCGGTGTTAAGAATGTACATATATTGGACGGTAGAATTGCACATTGTCTTATTCTTGAAATATTCACTAACAAGGGTATTGGTACATTAATAGAGAAATAAAAGTGATAGATATAAATTGGAGGAAATACATTATGAAAACAGCTGATTTAGGCGAAAAGTATGTAATGAAAACTTACAGTAGATTTCCACTTACTTTTGAAAAAGGCGAGGGAATGTATGTATATGATGAAAATGGTAAAAAGTATCTTGATTTTGTAGCTGGTATTGCCGTAAATTCTTTAGGTCATAACCACCCTAAGTTAGTAAAGGCTATTTCTGAACAGGCATCAAAGCTTATTCACATTTCTAACCTTTATTACACAAAGCCACAGTGTGACCTTGCTCAGAAATTAGTTGAAAACGGTAGTCTTGACAAGGTATTCTTCTGTAACTCTGGTGCTGAATCTATTGAATCAGCATTAAAGTTAGCTAGAAAGTACGGTGCTCCAACTGGCAGACAGGAAATTATTACAATGAACAGGTCTTTCCATGGTAGAACTTTTGGTGCTGTAACAGCAACTGGTCAGGATCACTACCACGAAGGTCTTGGTGATATGCTTCCAAACATTAAGTATGCTGATTTTAATGATATTGACTCAGTAAAATCAGCTATTACAGACAAGACAATAGCTATTTTACTTGAACCTGTTCAGGGCGAAGGTGGTATTATTCCTGCTAATGTTGACTTCTTAAAGGAATTAAGAGCAATCTGTGATGAAAAGGATATGCTTCTTATGTTCGATGAAGTTCAATGTGGTGTAGGTAGACTTGGTACACTTTTTGCTTACCAGAGCTTTGGTGTTGTTCCTTGTGGTCTTATGATGGCTAAGGAAAATGTAGCAAAGGCTTTTGCTCCTGGCGACCACGCATCTACATTTGGTGGTAACCCACTTGCAACAGCTGCTGGTAATGTAGTTGTTGATGAGCTTTTAGGTGGTTTATTGGATAATGTAAAGGAACAGGGTGCATATTTAAGAGAACAGCTTGAAAAGGTTGCTGAAAAGCACAAGGATTTAGTAAAAGATGTAAGAGGTATGGGTCTTATGCAGGGTATTGAACTTAATAAGCCTGCTGGTCCTGTAGTGGCAAAGGCTATTGATTTAGGCTTACTTTTAGTAGGTGCAGGTCAGTTTATTATTCGTTTTGTACCATCTCTTATTGTTTCTAAGACTGATATTGATACTGCTATGGAAATTTTAGACAAGGCACTTGAAAGTGCAGAATAAAATTTACATTTATTTAATAAAATTTAAGTAGATAATTATAGCAGAAAACCTCATATTTATGGGGTTTTCTGTTCTTCTGAACAAAAAGTTGTCCTGTGCTACAGCACTTGACTTCATAAGATTAATGTATTATAATTGAATTACTATAATTTTTTTAGGAGGAAAGATAATGGAAAGAGTTTACAATTTTTCTGCAGGCCCATCAATGTTACCATTGCCTGTATTAGAAAAAGTACAAAAAGAAATGTTAAACTATGGCGGTTCTGGTATGTCCGTAATGGAGATGAGTCACCGTTCCAAGTGGTTTGACGACATTATTAAGGCTGCTGAAGCAACTTTAAGAGAACTTATGCACATTCCTGATAATTACAAAGTATTGTTTTTACAGGGTGGTGGTTCTACTCAGTTTGCTATGGTTCCACTTAACCTTTTCCAGAAGGGCGAATGTGACCTTGTTAATACAGGTCAATGGTCTAAAAAGGCTATGCAGGAAGCACAGAGATATGGTAAGGTAAACCTTGTAGCCTCCTCCGAAGATAAGACATATAATTATATCCCAACTTTAGATAAAGCTACATTTAACCCAAATGCAGATTATTTCTACATTTGCTACAACAATACTATTTACGGTACTAGATGGACTGAACTTCCTGAAACAGGTAATGTTCCTCTTGTAGCTGACCTTTCTAGTATGATTATGTCTGAAGAAATCGACATCACTAAGTTTGGTCTTTGCTTTGCAGGTGCTCAGAAGAATGTTGGCCCAGCTGGTGTTACTATTGCTATTATTAGAGAAGATTTACTTGGTCACGCTATGGATATTTGTCCAACAATGCTTAACTATAAGACACATGCTGACAAGGACTCTCTTTATAACACTCCACCTTGCTTTGCAATCTATGTTGCAGGTCTTGTATTTGACTGGGTTAAGGAAATGGGTGGCGTTGCTGCAATCCAGAAGATTAACGAAGAAAAGGCTGGTATCCTTTACGACTTCCTTGATAACTCAATGATGTTCAGAGGTACAGTTGTTCCTAAGGATAGGTCACTTATGAATGTTCCTTTCGTTACTGATAGTGATGAATTAAATGCTAAGTTCGTTAAGGAAGCTACTGCTGCTGGCCTTGTAAACCTCAAGGGTCACAGAACAGTTGGTGGTATGAGAGCTAGTATTTACAATGCTATGCCTATTGAAGGTGTTAAGACTCTCGTTGAATTTATGAAGAAGTTTGAACACGACAATAAATAACAAAAATGCTTGCATTTTTGTTAGGAGGGGTACTGCGTACCCACCAATGTAGCGACCAGCCGTGTATTTTGCGTCCTTGCTATGCAAGAACACAAAACAGTCGCCTCCTCAGTCGGGCAAAGCTCGACTTGCGGATTAAAGTTAAGAAAACCAATGTTTTTCTTAACAACTTTCCTTTGAGTTATTTAGAAAATTTGGATTGATATTGATTTGATATTGCATAGGTTTAGTGACACAAAACAAAGGAAAAATTTATTTTTTAGCTTTTTATGGATGGCAGGAGGTTTTTTATTTCCTCCTGCCTATTTTTAATAGTGAATCGGAAAGATAAATCCGATGGTTTGCAAAGCAAACCACAAATTAACAAAGTTAATTTGTTCTGAACATATTTTGGAGGGTATAATATAATGTTTAAGATTTTAACACTTAATAAAATTTCTAAGGTTGGCTTAGGTCAGCTTTCTGATAACTATACAGTTTCTGATAACGAAGCAAATCCAGACGGTATTCTTTTAAGAAGTTTCAAAATGCACGATATGGAACTTCCAGAATCATTAAAGGCAGTTGCTCGTTGTGGAGCTGGTGTAAACAATATTCCTTTAGACAAGTGTGCTGAAAAGGGTATTGTTGTTTTCAACACTCCTGGTGCTAATGCAAACGCTGTAAAGGAACTTGTATTAACTGGTCTTTTACTTTCAAGCAGAAAGATTATGGCAAGTTATGCTTGGGCACAGTCTTTACAGGGTACAGAAGATATTGCTAAGCAGGTAGAAAAAGGCAAGTCTAACTTTGCAGGTCCAGAAATCAAGGGTAAGACTCTTGGTATCGTTGGTCTTGGTGCTATTGGTGTACTTGTTGCTAATGCAGCAGTTGCTCTTGGTATGAATGTTATTGGTTATGACCCATACTTCTCAATCAAGAATGCTCTTGCTCTTGACAATGCTGTTAAGTTCACTTCTAACCTTGATGATATTTATGCTGTTGCTGACTATATTACAGTTCATGTTCCAGCTACTCCAGAAACTAAGAATATGATTAATGCTGAATCACTTGCTAAGTGCAAAGACGGCGTAAGACTTCTTAACTTTGCAAGAAACGAACTTGTAAATGTTGCTGATGTTAAGACTGCTCTTGAAAGTGGTAAGGTAAGTTGCTATATTTGTGATTTCCCTAATGAAGAAACTGTAGGTGTTGACGGTATTATTACATTACCTCACCTTGGTGCATCTACTCCAGAAGCAGAAGATAACTGTGCAACTATGGCAGCTAATGAAATTATGGCTTACCTTGAAGATGGTAACATCGTAAATTCTGTAAACTACCCTAACTGTTCAGCTCCTAGAATTGCTGGTAAGGCAAGAGTTTGTGTTCTTCATAAGAATACTCCTAATATCCTTGCTCAGATTACTGCTTTCTTTGGCGAAAAGGGTATCAATATTGAACATATGACAAACAATGCAAAGGGCGATTATGCTTACACAATCCTTGATGTAGACAATGCTGATGATAGTGTTGTTACATCTGCAAAGGCTGTTGAAGGCATTATTGCTGTTAGAGTTTTAGCATAATAAGATAAATATATAATTCTAAAGCCGTTAGATTAATTTCTGACGGCTTTTTTGTTTCTGAAAGTTATAACATATAACAAAAAAATTTGTTAATACTTGTACTCTAGTATATTTTTGTATATAATTAAGGTATATAACAACATTTCCACACAAATTATTTATGATATTGTGGATAAATTAAAAATTTGGGCAACTCCCACAGAAAGAAAGAGGTGTTTTTTATGGCAACAATTAGACCTTTCAAAGGTTTTAGACCAACTCCTGAACTTTGTTCTAAGGTAGCAGCTTTACCTTATGATTTCAAAAGAGGCTAGAGAAATGGTAAAGAATGACCCTTACTCTTTTCTCCATGTTGATAGAGCAGAAATAGACTTACCTGAAAATGTGGATATTTACTCTAAAGAGGTTTATGAAAAGGCTGCATCTAACCTTAATAAAATGATAGAGGATAAAGTTCTTATACAGGATAATAAGCCAGTTTTTTATATTTATAGCCTTACTATGAATGGCAGAGAACAGATTGGTCTTGTAGTTTGTACATCTATTGATGAATATTTGAACAATACTATTAAAAAACACGAATTTACAAGAGCTGATAAAGAACAGGATAGAATTAACCATGTTGACTATTGTAATGCCAATACAGGTCCTATTTTCCTTACATATAAAAATCAGAAAACTATTGACCAGATTATATCAAAGGAAATAGAAAAAGCTCCTATTTATGACTTTATTTCTGAAGATAAAGTGGAACACAAGGTTTGGCTTATAGATGAGGATAATGTAATTAATGACCTTGTAGAACAGTTTAAAAATGTTCCTTCACTTTATATTGCTGACGGTCATCACAGAAATGCCTCTGCTGTTAAGGTTGGCTTAAAGCGTAGAGGAGAGGGTGAGTATGATAAAAACGCAGAATTTAACTATTATCTTTCTGTACTTTTCCCTGCTGACCAGTTACATATTATGGACTACAACAGACTTGTAAAGGATTTAAATGGTCTTACAAAAGATGAATTTTTGGACAAGATACAGGAAAACTTTAATGTAACAGAAGTTGAGGGACAGTATAAACCAGATGCTATACATACTTTTGGTATGTACTTAGATAAAAAATGGTATAAATTACAGGCTAAAGACAGCATTATTGCCACAGATTCCGTTGGTTGTCTTGATGTAAGTATTTTGCAAAACTCACTTTTAACACCTGTTCTCGGTATTGGTG
>ERZ773187.878-NODE-878-length-26045-cov-10.045325_pt1 | contig 26045 bp, 27 predicted proteins | sample MGYA00511242_ERZ773187 | MGnify/ENA primary metagenome ERZ773187 (study PRJEB29015, sample SAMEA2737744) | human gut metagenome | biome: human gut; feature: human-associated habitat; material: faeces | place: China | collected 2012 ... | reverse complement strand
CCTGCGCCAGCAGCTGCGCCTGTGCGTGCGCGTGTGCCTGCGCCGGCGGCGGCCGCGCGGGCTGCAGCGCCAAGAACCTCTACGGTGCCATCCACCTCGACGATTCCCTGACCAAAAAAGTGGAGGAGTAACCTGCATGATCGAAGATTAAGAGCCGGAGAAAATCTCCGGCTCTTAATCTGTCCCAAATGTCTCGCAGAGTTCGCGCCGCCACGGCGCAAGACGAAATCTCAGGTCTGCGTCAGGTGAAGCACGGCGTCCGGGTTGCCGCTGACGGCCATGGACAGCAGCAGCGGCGCATGCACAAGCGCGAAGTACCGGCTGCGCCGCCACGCGGCACCGTAGCTTCTCTCGATCTGCCCAAGCGTCCGCTTGAGCTGGAGCATCACCGCAACCTCATGCTTACAGTGATATCCGCAGGGACAGCTGCAGTTCAGGCGGCTGATCTGCCCGTCCTCATACCGGAACTCCACGGCATAGCCTCGCATTCCCTCCACGACGGCGCGCCCCTCCACCCCATCGAGGGAGAGATAGCGCACATGGTAAGTCAGGAAATAGAACTGCCCGCGCTCTCGGACGTCGTTTGAGATATGCAGCGCGCCGAAGTCACCGAGCGGCATGCGCTTGTCGCTGTAGTGGACGTAGTATTCGCCCTCTTCCTCCGGCGGCAGCAGCCATGTGCGTACCTGCTCAAACGGGAGCGCGCCGCGGTCAAACGTAACCATGTGCGCCCCCAGCGGGCGGAACTCGCCCTCGACGCGCACGTCGGCCTGCGCGATGACCTTTTTATAATCCGCGGCCTTGATCTTGAAGCTCGTGCGCACGTCGGTGACCTGTCCGCGCTCCCCGGCGAGCTTTCCGTCCACAAAGACGGTGTCGCCCTCACGGAGGTCAAAACGGTCGTTGTAGTAGGACAGCTCGCGGCTGCGCGAGGGGAAGTAGACCTGCACGACGGACGGCACGGGCTCCGCCGCTCGCCGCTCCACCGCGCGGCTCTCTGTGCGGGAGGAAACACACTCCTTGGCAAATCCAATCGGGTTCATGTAGGCATCCGTCCTTTCTCTCTTTCTGCTCACAATATACCGCTGCACCTGTCCTATAAACAGGACAGGTGCAGTCTCACAGAGTTCGCGCCGCCGCAGCGGCGCGAAAAAATTCCAATCCGTTTTTTGCGGCGGCGTGTACGTTGCAAAAAACACTTTGCGCGGAGCGGAGTGTCGCAGGCTGGCCAATGGCCAGACAAGGCGCGGAGCGCAGCGAACCCCCTCAGTCAAAGGAGGTGGACGCCTATAGGCGTCCACCTCCTTTGACTGATTTTAATTTACGCGCTGGATGCCGCCCAGCCAGTAGCCGCCCATGTGGTCGGCGGCGAGCCCCGCGAGGTGGTCGCGCAGCTGCCACGTCCGCGTATACTCATAGAGCGGGATGACGTAGCCCTTTTCAAGCAGCAGCGCCTCCGCGTCCTCGAGGTACGCGTCACGCGCGGTATCGTCACCCGATGCGTGTACCACGCGCAGGAGCGTGTCATAGGCGCTGGAGTAGAAGTTGCCCCAGTTGCCCTCCGCGCCGCCGGTCCACGTCTCGAGGAAGGCGGTCGGGTCGTTGTATTCGCCCCTCAGCGTCACGGCGGCCACGGTGAATTCGCCCCGCTGCAGGCTCTGCTGCAGCTCGTCTGCGGATACGCCGCGCAGCGTCACCGTCAGGCTGAGCCCATCCTGCCATGTCTGCTGCAGTTGGTGCATGACGGTCTCGTTCTCGTCCGTCTGCTCATAAAGCAGCTCAATTGCGCCGCCGTCCGCGACGCCCTCGAGAAGCTTCGCCGCCTGCCGCAGGTTCTGCTCGCGGTGCTCGGGCAAGTTGTCGATCACCGGGCCGGTCACGGTGCGGAACTCCTCGCCCGCCGTGTTGCGCACACCCGTCGGCACAAGCCCCTGCGCGCTCAGGTGCGTCCGCGCGCCGAGCGCGTCCGTGAGGGCGTTGCGGTCGATGGAGAGCGACAGCGCCTGGCGCAGCGGCTCCTCCCCCGTCGCCTCGGCCAGCTGGTTCACGAGCAGCGCCGCGACGCGGAAGCCCGGCTCCGCCGACCATCTGTCCGACCGGCGCTCCACCGCCTGCTCCGTCAGGCCGAGGAGAAAGTCCGCCTTGCCGTCCTCAAAGAGCTGCTGGCGCGCATCCGCGTCCGTTTCAAAGAGGAACGTCAGGCTCTGCGCCCCCAGACGGCGGCTGTCGTAATACGCGCGGCGCTGCACGGCGACCAGCTGCCCGTCCTCCCACGAGGACACCTCATACGCGCCGTTCGTCACGGGCAGTACGCTCTGCACCGCGTCGGCGCGGGCAGGCATCGTCTCCGGCGCGACGCAGACGCTCTCGGCGAAGTACGGGCAGTGGCCCGAGAGCGTCACCACGAACGTCCGCTCATCCGGGGCGGACACGGCCAGATTCTCCGCGCCCTCGCCCGCGCGCACGCGGTCATAGCCCGCGACCATGCGCAGCAGCGGCGCGTTCGGCGAGCCGGTCGCGGGATCGGCCAGCCGCTGCCACGCGTAGACAAAGTCCGCCGCCGTCAGCGGCGTCCCGTCCGACCACGTCAGTGAGCTGCGCAGGCGGAAGGTGTACGTCTCCGTGCCGTCGCCGTTGTCCGTCTTTTCATAGCTCGAAGCCTGGCCGGCCACCGCGCGGCTGCCGCCGCTCGAGAGCTTCATCAGGTTCTCATAGAGGTGCAGCACTACCGTCTTCTCCGTGTCGGTCGTGACCATCGCGGGGTCAAGTGTAGCCGGAACCTCAGGCATGGCGGCCGTCAGGGTCAGCGTCTTCTCGCTCCCGCAGCCCGCCATCGTCAGCACCAGCAGCAGCGCCAAAAGCAGCGCCGCCGCGCGCCGGATCTGTCTCATAAAATCGCCTCTCAGTCTCATGGGAATCAAAAATTACTCTATATTATACCGAATTCCTGCGGGGTTGTAAAGGGTGCACGGTGCCCCTCACTGCACGCGCCGCCACACGCCGCGGCGGAGCGACCCCGCGGCGACCGGGCAGTCAAGCTCGGCGGCGAGGGCGCGGACAGCGTCCGCCCAGCGCTCCCAGTCATCCGCCTGATTCACAAAGACCCGGTCATGAAGCCCCTCGGCTCGGAGCATGCGCGCGGCGAGGGCAGGTGTCACCACGCTCCCCTCCTCCGCCCCCGCAAGGCGCGCATAGAGCGCCGGGCGGTGCGCCGCCTGTGCGACCGTCCGCCCCAGCCCCTCCGCGCCGAGCACGAGGATCGTCTGATTGCTCTGCGGCGGGATCACCGGCTCGTGCGGCGCGTGCGCCTTGAGCGGCAACCCCTTCGAGCCGTCCGCTTCCACGAGCGTATAGTCCGCGAGGGTCATCCAGTCCGCAAAGGACGGCTCCGCGAGCTTGCCGCCCTCGGCGGGCGTCCCTGCGCAGGCGATGCCGTTTGCGCGCAGGGCGCGCAGCGTCCCCTCCCGGTCATGACGGACGGGCAGATGCGCCGGCGGCAGGATCCGCGTCGTCGTCGCGACGAGCACCATCCCCCGCTCCCGCAGCTCGCTCGCCAGCCGGTACAGCAGGCTCGTCTTGCCGCCCCCGCCGATCACCGCCGTCACGCCGCGGCGCACCTCCAGCACGTCACAGAGTCTCTCCATGCATCCCTTCTCCTCCCTTGTGTTGTGTTTTCCCCATCATACCATATCCTGTGCCCGCTGGCGAGCCTCGGCCGCACCGGATTTCCCGCGCGTTTCGACAGGATGCACCATATTTAGTAGGCAGGCCGCCTGATTTTATACGCCATCTTGTGTCCATTGGCAGGTTTCCACAAATTTTACCTGCAAATTTCATATACCTTTCCCGCAATATTTAGACGCATCCCTCTTGCTTATCCACAAGATATGGTATATGATAATCATACTGCAAATGACAGATATTACGAGAACTGTTTTCAGGGGAAAACGGAAGGGAAAGAGGAGGAAATAGACCGATGAAAATCATGAAGCGAAATGGTTCCGAGGTCGTGTTCGATATTACGAAGATCATCATCGCCGTCACGAAGGCCAACGAGTCCGTCGAGGAGCCCGACCGCATGACGCCCGTGCAGATCCAGCGGATCGCTGAGTCCGTGGAACTGCAGTGCCAGAAGATGAACCGAGCACCGACCGTCGAGGAAATTCAGGACATGGTCGAGCACCACATCATGGCCCACGGTGCCTTTGAGGTGGCCAAGCACTACATCACCTATCGCTATACCCGCGCACTCGTGCGCCAGTCCAACACCACCGACGACAAGATTCTCTCGCTCATCGAGTGCAACAACGAGGAGGCCAAGCAGGAGAACTCCAACAAGAACCCCGTTGTCAACTCGACGCAGCGCGACTATATGGCCGGCGAGGTCAGCCGCGACATCACGAACCGCATCCTGCTGCCGAAGGACATTGTGGAGGCCCACAACGAGGGCATCATCCACTTCCACGACACGGACTACTACGCCCAGCACATGCACAACTGCGACCTTGTGAACCTGGAGGACATGCTGCAAAACGGCACCGTCATCACGGGAACCCTCATCGAGCGCCCACATTCGTTCGCGACCGCGTGCAATATCGCGACGCAGATCGTCGCGCAGGTCGCCTCGAACCAGTACGGCGGCCAGTCCATCAGCCTGACCCACCTCGCCCCGTTCGTGCAGGTAAGCCGCGAGAAGATCCGCGCGAGCGTGCGCGCGGAGTTCGACGCCGTGGGCGTCTCCGTGACGGATGATCAGGTCAACTCCGTGGCCGAAAAGCGCCTGCGCGAGGAGATCCGCCGCGGCGTGCAGACGATCCAGTATCAGGTCGTCACGCTCCTGACCACGAACGGACAGGCTCCGTTCGTGACGGTGTTCATGTACCTCGGCGAGGCAAAGAACCAGCAGGAGAAGGACGACCTCGCCCTCATCATCGAGGAGACGCTGCTGCAGCGCTATCAGGGCGTGAAGAATGAGCAGGGCGTCTGGGTCACGCCCGCCTTCCCGAAGCTCATCTATGTCCTGGAGGAGGATAACATCCACGAGGACAGCAAATACTGGTACTTAACGAAGCTCGCTGCCAAGTGCACCGCCAAGCGCATGGTGCCCGACTACATCAGCGAGAAGAAGATGCTCGAGCTGAAGGTCGATAGAAACGGCGATGGGCACTGCTACCCCTGCATGGGCTGCCGCAGCTTCCTGACGCCCTATGTCGACAAGGACGGCAAGCCCAAGTATTACGGCCGCTTCAATCAGGGCGTCGTGACGGTAAACCTGCCGGATATTGCCCTGTCTTCGGGCGGCAATGTCGAAAAGTTCTGGCAGATCTTCGACGAGCGCATGGAGCTGTGCCACCGCGCGCTCATGTGCCGCCACGAGCGGCTGAAAGGCACGCTGTCCGACGCCGCGCCCATCCTATGGCAGTACGGCGCGTGCGCGCGCCTGAAGAAGGGCCAGCCGATCGACGAGCTGCTCTACGGCGGCTATTCCACGATCTCCCTCGGCTACGCGGGGCTCTATGAGTGCGTGAAGTACATGACCGGCAAGTCCCACACCGACCCGAGCGCGACGCCGTTCGCTCTCGAGATCATGCACCGGCTCAACGACGCCTGCAAAAAGTGGAAGGAGCAGCACAACATCGACTTCTCCCTCTATGGCACGCCGCTCGAGTCCACGACGTATAAGTTCGCCAAGTGCCTGCAAAAGCGCTTCGGCGTCATCGAGGGCATCACCGACAAGGGCTATATCACCAACAGCTATCACGTCCACGTCACCGAGCCGATTGACGCGTTCAAGAAGCTGGAGTTCGAGGCGCAGTTTCAGCACCTTTCCCCCGGCGGCGCGATCAGCTACGTCGAGGTGCCGGACATGCAGAACAACCTCGATGCCGTGCTCGAGGTGATGAAGTTCATCTATGACCACATCATCTACGCTGAGCTCAACACCAAGAGCGACTACTGCCAGGTCTGCGGCTGGGACGGCGAGATTGAGATCGTCGAGGAGGACGGCAAGCTCATCTGGCGCTGCCCCCAGTGCGGCAACACCGATCAGGACAAGATGAACGTCGCGCGCCGCACCTGCGGCTATATCGGCACCCAGTTCTGGAATCAGGGGCGGACGCAGGAGATCAAGGATCGCGTGCTGCACCTGTAAGGGCGCGGCAGACAGGCCTTTTGCGCAAGCGGGCGGGGTTTTCGGAAAGCCCCGCCCGCTTGATATAGGTTTGTGATTTTTTGGGGGGCGGCCTCCGGCGGGTTACTTTTCTCAGCAGTGAGAAAAGTAACCAAAAGCACCGCTTAACCCTACGGTTTAAGAATCCCTTTGCGCGCCCCGCACGTTTCAGGTTGTTGGGGGTGCGTCCCACACGTTTGAGAGTTCCATGCAAGGGGCCTTAAATGTAGGATCGACTTCCCTTCTGCGCCGCTCCCGCTGACGGTGCGAAATGTAGGGGCGCGCGGTTCTTATGGGCGGGCCAATGTGGGCATCGGCCCCTGCAACAATAAACGAAAATCTTCTTCAACCTTCGTAGGGGGCGGCGTCCCCGACGCCCCGCTATAGGAGAACAAATTCCTACATTTCAAAGCATCAGCGGCAGCGGCGCAGAAGAGGGAGACGATTCAACATTCAGGATACGGTTTACCGAAAACCCCGCTTGTCGGCCGGGAAAGGAATCCAAAACCTTGGTTTTGGCGCGCTTTTAGGTACTTTTCCCGGGGGGAAAAGTTTTTTCCCCCCCGGAGGCAGGACAAGCCAATCGCCTACACACCCTCAAAACGAAAAGAGGTCATACCATGTACTACGGAGAACTGAAAAAATGCGACATCGCCAACGGCATCGGCGTGCGGGTGACGCTCTTCGTCTCCGGCTGCCGCAACCACTGTCCCGGCTGCTTCCAGCCGCAGACGTGGGACTTCCACTACGGCAAGCCCTTCACGCAGGCGACGGCGGACGAGATTTTCGCCGAGCTCGACAAATCCTATGTCGGCGGGCTGACCGTCCTCGGCGGTGAGCCGTTTGAACCGGAGAACCAGCGGGATCTGCTGCCGCTGCTGCGACAGGTGCGTGCGCGGTATCCGCAAAAGACCGTCTGGTGCTTCACGGGCTACCGTCTCGACGACGAGCTGCAGCGGGATGGCAGCCACCCGCGCTGCGAGGTGACGGACGCGATGCTCGACTGCATCGACGTGCTCGTCGACGGGCGCTTCCGCGAGGAGCTGAAGGACATCTCCCTCCAGTTCCGCGGCAGCCGTAACCAGCGCGTCATCGACATGAACGAGACGCGCCGCACCGGTGTCATCACCCGTTGGGCAAAGCTCAGAAAATAACTTACTCAAAAAGGGCATAGCCCTTTTTGAGTAAAGGGGTTTCGCTCCGCTCCGTGCCTTGCGCAGGGTGTTTTTTGCGACGTACACGCCGCTGCAAAAAAAGGATTTCACTTTTTTTAGCTGATAAAACATATACCCGGCGGACATCGTCCGCCGGGTATTGTTTATCAGCTTTTATTCGGCTGTGAGCATCCCGCGCAGCTTTTCATAGACCAGCTCGGCCAGTCTCGCGTGGCCCTTCTCGTCGAGGTGGACGCCGTCGACCTTGCCGGGTTTGATATACTGCGCCGCGTCAAGGAATTCGACGCCCAACTGCTCGGCGACGATTTTCATATGCGCGCCGAGGGCGCGGCTGTTCGCGATGCTCCGCTCGTCCGTGACGTCGTTTTCCTTGAACGTCAGGCGGTCCTCCGTAATCTCCACGGGGGAGATGAGCAGGATCTGCATCTCCCCGCCCGGACGGCCGACGCCGAGCTTGCGCGCCGTCTCGAGCATGTACTGCACGGCGCGCGCCGTGGAGACCGCATTCCCGGCGGGGATATGAGACTGGAAGTCATTCGTCCCCAGCATGAACACGAGCACGTCAATCGGCGCGGCCGTACGCAGCACCGCGGGCATGAACTTCATGCCGTTCAGCTCCGGGTCAAACGGGTCGTCGAACACCGTCGTCCGGCCCGTCAGTCCCTCCTCCACGACCGTACAGCGCTCGTAGCCGAGCATCTCCTGCAGCCGCGCGGGCCAGCGGATCGTCTCGTCATAGCGCTCCCCCGTCACCGGAATATAGCCCCAGGTGTTCGAGTCGCCGAAGCAGACAATGCGTTTTTTCATGGGATAGTCCCCCTTTTTCACGTTTTTCAGGGCCTCAGCGGCTGGCTGATGTCGACCGCGCCGAAGCTCGTACGCATCTCGCCGTCCACCAGCACCTGCACCGACGTCACCTCGTCGAGCGAGCAGAGCGAGCGCACGATGCCGCGGAACATCCGAAGCTGCGCCGATTCGCCCTCCGGCAGCAGCTCCAGATCCGCCGCCGGGAGGTTCAGGTGGCACACGCCGTCCTCCGCCAGACGCACCGTCAGCACGCGGAAGCCGTCCGGCAGCAGCGGCAGCAGCCCGTCCTCCTCCGGCCCGGCCTGCAGCGCCTCCATCAGCACGCCCATGGCGCTCTCGCCCTCATAGAGCGTCAGCGTCTTTTGCCGCGCGAGCAGCTGCTGGCTCGACGCCTCCGGGAAGTAGAGCACCACGTCGAGCGAACGCACCACGTCCTCCTCGCTCGAGAGGAGCACGTCCGACGGGCGGAAAATCTGCGTATCGCGGTGGGGCAGCTCCTCTCCGTCCACCGTGATGCGCACGGCATAGATGCCCGGAATCTGCGTCAGCGAGAGCGTCACGCAGTAGTCCGCGATGGTCAGCGCCATGCCGGAGAGCTCACCGTACGGCGCGGAGAAGTCGACGCTCGCCGTCCCGCCGACCACCTCGCAGCCGAGAAGCTCCGTCCCCTCCGGGATAGGGCTCCCGACCCCCTGCGCCGCGCCGGAGAGCAGCCGCTCAAGTACCTGCTCGGCGCGTTCGTTTGTCATCATGTCCGCCCAGCCGGGGATGCGCGCCTTGATGCTCGTGATCGCGTCGCCCCCGCGGGCCGTCTCGGTGCGCGCAGCGTAGAACAGGTGCACCTGCTCGCTTGTGATGTCTCCGCCGGCGCAGGCGGTCAGCAGCAGTGGCAACGCGAGCAGCAGCGCCGCGATGGCCTTACGTCTCATCGCCGTCGCCCCCTTTCGCCAGCGGCAATTTCACGGTAAAGACCGTGCCGCCGCCCTCGCGCTGCGCCGCGGTGATCGTGCCGCCGCGGCGGCGCACCGTGTCGCTCACGATGGACAGGCCCAGTCCCGTGCCGCCGATCTCGCGCGAGCGCGCCTTGTCCACGCGGTAAAACCGCTCGAAGATGTGCGCCAGATCCTCCTGCGGCACGCCGATGCCGTTGTCCTCCACGCGGATGACGACGCTCTCGCCCTCAACGCAGACGGTCGTGCGGACATAGCCCTCCTCGCGGGAATATTTGATGCCGTTTTCGATCAGGTTATAGAGCACCTGATGGATGTCGTCCCCCGTCGCGAGCACCACCGCCCGCTCGTCGGCCTCGCACGTCAGCCGGATCTGCCGCTCGCGCGCGACGAGCTTGAGCATGCGCAGCACGCGCCCGAGAACGGGCGCCACCGCAACGGGATAGGCCTTGTCGACATGGCCGCTGTCGAGCCGCGTCAGGCGCAGCAGATCCTCCGTGATGCGCGAGAGCCGGTCGGCCTCGCGCTCGATGTCCGTCACGAACTCGCGCGTCATCTCGGGGGGCATGTCCTCCGTCTGGAGGATGGAGTCCGTCATCAGGCGGATGCCCGCCAGCGGCGTTTTCAGCTCGTGGCTCGCATCCGACACAAAGCGCCTCCGGGCGCTCTCCGTCGTCTGGAGCCGGTCGGTCAGGCTGTTGAACTCCGTCGCAATCTGGGCGATCTCGTCGCTTCCGCGCACGGCGGCGCGGTGGCTGTAGGCGCCCTCGCGCACCTTGCGGATGGCCTGCAGCAGGTCGCTGATGCGCCGCGTCAGCATGCGCGAGAGCAGATAGCTCAGCGCCATGACCAGCGCCGCGACCGCCGCCGAGATTTTCATCAGCGTCGACTGGAAGTTGCGCAGCATCCCGGCCTGCACGGTGTCGTACTCATAGGCGCAGACCGCGCCGATCGTCTCGTTGCGGTACACGACGGGCGAGGCGCCGCGGCTGAGAAACGCCGCGCCGTCATAGCGCGAGGAGAACGCGTCGTACCCCTCCAGCGCCTGCTCGATCTCCGTATAGAAGGCGTAGCTGCCGACGGCGCTCTCCGTCTCGCGCGTGTCATAGAGCACGCGCCCGGCGGTGTCGGTCACGAGAATGCGCGAAACGCCCGTCTCCTCCAGACCGTCAAGCGCCTGACGCACACTCTCCTCCGTAAGCCGGTCGAGCCCCGAGAGGGCCGACTCCACCATCTTCACGCTCGCCGAAACGCTCGTCTCCTTCGTGCGGAAGACGAGATTCTCCGAGGCCAGCAGCGGGTAGGTGTTCAGGATCACCAGTACCACCACGATGATCAGAATATAGCTCAGGCCGAACTTAATCTGCAGGCTGGCTTTCCCCTTTAAAATAGTAACCAACTCCCCACTTCGTCATGATATAGGCCGGCTGGGCGGGCACCGGCTCGAGCTTTTCGCGCAGGCGGCGGATGTGGACGTCCACCGTCCGGTAATCGCCCGCGTAGGAATATCCCCACACGAGATCCATCAGGCTCTCGCGGCTGTAGACGCGGCGGGGGTTCTTCATCAGCAGCTCGATGAGGTCATACTCCTTGGCCGTGAGGTCGATGACCTTGCCGTCGCGGATGGCGGCGCGCTGCTCGGTGTCGAGCGTCATGCCGCCGACGGTCAGCAGGTGCCCCCGCTCGCTCTGCGGCCGCGCCTGTCCGCCCGCGCGGCGCAGCAGCGCGCGGATGCGCGCCTTCAGCTCGAGAATGTTGAAGGGCTTTGTCACATAGTCGTCCGCCCCACAGGCAAAGCCCATGAGCTTGTCCGCGTCCTCGCTGCGCGCCGTGAGCATGATGATCGGGACATCGGAAAACTCCCGGATTTTCATGCACGCATCGCTCCCGGAGAGCACCGGCATCATCAGATCGAGGATAATCAGGTCGAACCGCTCGCGCCTGGCGAGGTCGACCGCCGACGCGCCGTCATAGGCCGCCGTGACCTGATACCCCTCGTTCTCCAGATTAAATTTAATGCCCTTGACGAGCACCTTTTCGTCGTCTACCACCAGAATCTTCATTGCTTGCCTCCCTTACGCTTCCGTTCATCCCGGCGCGTCCTGCGCCAGATCCTCCAGGGCGAACGTGCCCTGCTCCTGTGCGCCGCGGCGGAGAAAATCCTCCGTCTCCGCCGGGCTCTGCCGCTCGAGCCGATTCTCCCACGGCTCCACCTCTCGGCACTCCACGCGCACCCGCTGCGGCCGCAGCAGGGTACCCCCCGCCGTCCAGCCTGTCAGCGCCAGCGCATAGCCCGCCGCCAGTAAAAGTAAAATTCGTTGCTTTTTTGTAATCATTTCCAACGTCCGTGCGGTTGACTCCCCCGCAATTTTTGTTATAATCGTATAGAAAGAATCAAACGGCGGCGTATCCGCCCGCGCGGATACGCACCTGCCCTGTATTATACCATAGATGGAGAAAAAGAACTATGAAAATTCGCCGCATTGTATCTGTTTTTTTGCTTGCCGTGCTGATGAGCATCCTGTGTCTGCCGCCGCTGGCCTACGCGGACGAGCCGCTGGATATTCAGGCCAAGGCCGCCCTGCTCGTCGACGGGTCGAGCGGGCGCGTGCTCTATGCCAAGAACGAGCACGAGGAGCTCTATCCCGCGAGCATCACGAAGGTCACAACGGCGCTGCTCGTGTTCGAGGCGATTGAGCGCGGCGACCTGCGCCTTGACCAAACGGTCACGGTCTCCGCCTCCGCCCTCGCCGGGCAGGATCCCGACGGCTCTACCGCCGGCATCAAGGAGGGCGAGCAACTTACGGTGGAGGAGCTTCTCTATTGCATGCTCGTCGTCTCCGCGAACGAGGCCTGCAGCATCCTCGCCGAGGCCGTCTCCGGCTCTGTGGACGCCTTCGTCGAGCAGATGAACCAGCGCGTGCAGGAGCTCGGCTGCGTCAACACGCACTATGTCAATGACTCCGGTCTGCACGATCCGCAGCACTACTCCTCCGCGTGGGACATCTATCTCATCACGCGTGAGGCTATGAAATACGATGAGTTCATGACGATCGTGAACTCGAAGTCCTATACCGTCCCCGCAACGAACCTCTCTGAGGCGCGTGAGCTGCACTCGACGAACGCGCTCATCTCCACCTGGCGCATGCTGGGGTATTACTACAGCGGCGCGCAGGGCATCAAGACCGGCTCCACCTCGGACGCGGGCAACTGCCTTGTCTCCTCCGCCGTGCGCGGCAGCCGCCGCCTTGTCGGCGTGGTACTTGGGGCCGACACCGTGACCGATGCCGGCGGCAGCCGCAAGGTCATGAGCTTTGTCGAGATGGCCCGTATGTTTGACTACGGCTTCGACAACTTCACGAGCCAGACCGTCCTCAAGTCGGACGAGGCCGTCATGGAGGTGCCCGTCGCGCTGAGCAAAGAGACGAACTATGTCGTCGTCCATCCCGCCGAAAAGCTCGACGCACTCCTGCCGAAGGACGCCTCTGCCGACGACATCACCCGCAGCATCACCCTGACGAGCGAGACGGCGAACGCCCCCATCAAGAAGGGCGACGTGCTCGGCGAGATTACCATTCTCTACAAGGGCGAGCCGTGCGCTTCGACGCAGCTGCTCGCGCAGTATGACGTCTCCGCCTCGCGTTTCCTGCTCGCAAAGTACAAGGTCGTCTCCTTCCTCAGCCGCACGGTCGTGAAGATCTGCATCGCGCTGCTCGTGGTGCTGATCGCCGGGTTCATCTTCTGGCTGCGGGTCGTTCACCCGAAGCGCCGCTACGGTGGCCGCCGCAGCCGCAGCTACTTCCACCGCTCCTACCGCGGGCGCGGCCGCCGCTGATTGTGCTGCCGATGGAAACACTCACCGTTCTCTATGACGACGCGCACCTCGTCGTCTGCGTCAAGCCCGCGGGCATTCTCTCGGAGGACGACGGCTCGCCGCGCTGCATGCCGCAGCTGCTGCGCGAGCACTACCGCGCGCTCGGGCAGAGCGAGGAGGTCTTCGCCGTCCACCGGCTCGACCGCGAGGTCGGCGGCGTGATGGTCTACTCTCGCCGCCCGGCCGTCACGGGAAAGCTCACCGGCCTTGTCTCCCAGCGGCAAATGGAAAAGGAGTACCTCGCCGTCCTGACCGGGCACCCGCAGTTGCCCGCGGACACGCTGACGGATCTCCTCTTCCGTGACGCAAAGTGCAACAAGAGCTATGTCGTCAGCCGCATGCGCAAGGGCGTGCGCGAGGCGAGCCTGTCCTATGAGGAGCTCGGGCGCGCGGACGCACTCTCGCTCGTGTGCATCCGGTTGCACACCGGGCGCACGCACCAGATCCGCGTGCAGTTCTCCTCGCGCGGTCTGCCGCTGCTCGGCGACCGGCGCTACGGCTCGCGGGATGAGCAGTGCCGCACGGCGCTCTGGTCGTGGAAGCTCTCCTTCCGCCACCCCGTCACCGGCAAGCCCCTCACCTGCACCCACCTCCCCCCGGACGAATACCCGTGGAACCTGTTTCAAGAAAATCTTCCCAAATAAACGGAAAAGCGGCCTTCAGCCGCTTTTCCGTTTTCTATGCGGAGCCGGAGCCTTGTCTCTCCCTTTGGGAGAGCTGTCACCGCAGGTGACTGAGTGGGGCTCGGAGCCTTTTCTGCATGATCAATCATGGAGCACATGCAGCGTTTCCCCTCTCCGTCCTCGCTGCGCTCGGCCACCTCTCCCAGAGGGAGCGGCAAGGGATGTCCGCACGGTAAGAAGTGTATCTCCCAGTGTCTCACAGAGTTCGTGCCGCCGCAGCGCGAATGAAGTCAAATCCGTTTTTTGAGGCGGCGTGTACGCCGCAAAAACACTTTGCGCGAGCCTCGGCCCAAAGGAACCGGCCTCGGCAGACCCGACGGTTGATGTCGGGCCAGCGCAGTGCCGCAGGCCGGCATAGCCAGCCAAGGCATGAAGCGCAGCGTATCCCTCCAGAGTAAAAAGGAACCGACGGCATTGCCGTCGGTTCCTTTTTACTCTGCCTTTAGCGCCTTCTCAAGCGCGTAGGACAGCTGGTCGGGACAGGATGTCGGCTTCATGCCGCAGCGAATGCCGCGCATGCGCTCGATGGCGTCCTGCGCGGTCATGCCGACGACGAGACGGCTGATGCCCTGGAGATTGCCGCTGCAGCCGCCGTCGACGCGCACGGCCTTGATAACGCCGCCCTCGTCGAGCTCGACGGTCATCTTGCGGGAACAGACGCCCTTGGGCGTATAGGTATAGGTCATGGAAAATGCTCCTTTTCAGTCAGAAAATAGTCTCTTCCAACTATTATACGGCATTTCCCATCGCACCGCAAGAGTGAATTTCTCCCTGTGCGCGCCGCCAGATCATCCCCAGCCCGCGCAGCAACAGGTGCTCATCATAGACGAGCCTGCGGCGGCAGTGCGGCACGACAAAGCACCCGAGACCGCCCGTCACGACCGCCGTACAGGGCCGTCCCAGCTCGCTCTCCATGCGCTCGACAAGGCCGTCGGTCATGGCCACCGCGCCGTAGACCGCGCCGGCCTGCAGGCTCTCGACCGTCTCCGTACAGATCACATGCGCCGGCGCTTCGATCCGGATATCCGGCAGCTGCGCCGTCCCGGTGAAGAGCGCCTGCATGCCGAGCTTGATGCCCGGCAGAATCACGCCCCCGCGGTAGCGCCGCTGCTCGTCGACCACCGTGACGGTCGTCGCCGTGCCGAAGTCGAACACGATCACCGGCAGCGGATACTCCTTCGCCGCCGCGGCGTCCGCGGCCAGAATATCGGCACCGAGCGTCTCCGGCTGTTCGATGGCGAGCGTCAGACCGACCGGTGAGTCAGAATTGACAACCAGTGCCGTGACGCCCGCCGCTTCCCGCGCCGCCGCGGAGAGCACGCCCGTCAGCTCCGGCACGACCGAGCTGACGGCCGCGCCGCAAACCGCGCGGCCGCACAGCAGCGCGCGGATCTGCGCGGCATACTGCTCCGCCGTCCAGCCGTCCTTCGACGGGGCGCGCCGCTCCTCGAGGACGCGATCTTCCGCGTCGAGCAGCGCCAGCACCACATTCGTATTCCCGATATCAATCGCCAGCAGCATGTTTTCTTCCCCCTTACGCTTTCTTCCCGAGGCGGATCAGCCGCGAGATCACCGGTGCCAGCACGATGTTGACGCCCAGCTCCAGCAGGAAGTTGATGCCCACAAAGCCGACGATCATAAAGACCCCTGCGCTCTCATAGCCGGCACCCGCCGCCATTTCGCGCACAAAATCCATGAAAAACAGCTTGCAGCCGAGCAGGAACACGCCCGTGTTCACGACCGGGGCCGCCACCGCCGCCGCGACCGTCGCGAGCGTCGGGTGCTTCTCGTGCAGCGCCGTGTAGCAGCCGCCCGCCGCCAGACCGCACGCGATGCCCTTGATGAGCACCGTCGCGATGGTGCCGGCGGGGTTGATGGTCATAAACAGGTTTGCGTCACCGCTGAGCAGCACGGCCGCACCGAACACGAGGCCGAGCCAGCCGCCCATCTGCCAGCCGTAGACCGCCGTGCCCACCACGATGGGGACGAGCACGAGCGAGATGGAAAAGGTGCCGAACCGGATGCCGCCGCCTATGAGCTGGAGCACCACGATGATGGCGGCAAAAAGTCCGCCTCCGACCATTCGGCGCAGGGTTTGCTTGTTCATTTTTTCCTCCTCCTTGCTGCCGCTCCGTCTTGGCGGATGCAGCGCAAGATTCATTTATTTACAAGGCGCTTTGCGCCCTGCATACGGATTTATTTTGCCGGGAAGCACACGCGGATGCAGGTACCCTTCCCCGGCTCGCTCTGCAGCGCAATCGTCCCGCGGTGCAGCTGCACGGCGTGCTTGACAATCGAGAGCCCCAGCCCCGTGCCGCCGGAGGCCTTGGAGTGGCTCTTGTCGACGCGGTAGAACCGCTCGAAGACCCGCTCCTGCTGATCCGGCGCGATGCCGATGCCCGTGTCGGAGACGGTCAGCTGCACCGTCTCCGGCCCGCAGGCCGTCTCAACGCGGACGCTGCCGCCCTCGACGTTATATTTGATCGCGTTGTCGCAGAGATTATACACAATTTCATACAGCAGCCGCCGCACACCCATGACCGGGGCACTCTCGCCCGAGACCTCGAGCGTGACGTGCTTCTTCTCAGCGGCCGGGCGCAGGCTCTCCGCCGTCTCGCGGCTGAGCGCCAGGAGGTCAACCTCCTCGGTCGGCAGCTCGCCGCCCTCGTCGAGCTGCGAAAGGCGGATGATGTCGTCGATCAGCGTCACAAGGCGCGACGCCTCGTCGTGGATATGCCCGACGAAGCGGGGCAGATCCTCGGGCTTTACCATACCGCTGCCGATGAGCTCGGCGCTGCCGATGATGCCCTGCAGCGGGGTCTTGAGCTCGTGGGAGACGTTTGCCGTAAACTCGCGGCGGCTGCGCTCGGCGTACTCCTGATCCGTCACGTCGAAGGCGAGGAGCACCGCGCCGACCGTCTCACCGCCGGACTCGATGCGGCTGAGATCGAACTGATAGGCGCGCCCGCCGCGCTCGCTGCGCACCTCGCTGTGGCCGTTTTTCACGGCGTCGGCGATGGCGCGGCTCATGTCGCGGCCGCGGTCGACGGTCAGGAAGTCCTGCCCCACACTCGCGCGGCTCACGCCGTAGAGCTTCTGCGCCGCCGGGTTGATACTCAGCACGACGCCCGCGTTGTCAAGCAGGACGAGCCCCTCCTTCATGCTGCCGGTGATCTGGTCGAACTCGTCCGTCTTGCGGCGCAGCGTGCGCAGCTGCGAGGAGATCTCGCGGTGCTGCTGGTTGATGCGCCCGAGCAGCGGCGCCAGCTCCTCATAGCTGCCGCTGTGCAGCGGGTGGTCGAGGTCGAGCCGGTTGAGCGGGTCGACGATCCGCTTCGAGAGCCGCCGGGCGAGAACGCCCGAGAGGATCAATGCCGCGGCCAGCACCAGCAGCATCGGCTGCAGCACGCCGAGGATCAGCAGACCCGCCGTCGCGCGGCTGACGGAGATGCGCAGCACCGTCCCGTCGCCCAGCCGCCGGGCATAGTAGAGCGTCTTCTGCAGGAGCGTCGCGGAGTAGCGGGTGCTCTCGCCCTCTCCGGTCTTGAGCGCCTGCTGTACCTCCTCGCGGTCGGCGTGGCTCTCCATAGAGGACGCGTCCGCCTGCGTATCATAGAGGACGCTGCCGTCGGCGGCGATCCACGTCAGGCGGAAGCGGTCGGACGAGAGCTGCGCGAGGTAGTCCCCGCCCGTGCTCTCCACCGCGGCGGAGGCCAGCGTCAGCTCGTCCTTGAGCTGCGTCTCCTGCACGCCGCCGAAGAAATCATACAGATAGCCGAGAATCAGCAAAAGGCTCGCGAGCAGGACCGTCCCCGCCACGAGCACAATGGAGCGGAAAATCTTTCTTGTCATGCCTGCACCTCCCACCGGTAGCCGACACCGCGCACCGTCGTGATGGCGGCGCCGTAGGCCCCGAGCTTCTGGCGCAGGGTGCGGATGTGCATGTCGACCGTGCGCGACTCGCCGCAGTAGTCCATGCCCCAGATCTCGCTGAAGAGCTGGTCGCGAGTAAAAGCCATCCCCGGATGGGACAGAAACAGCCGCAGCAACTCAAACTCCTTATACGTCAGCGCGATACGCTCGCCGTCTGCAGTGACGGTGCGCTCGTCAAGATGCACGCACAGCCCGCCGGAGCTGAGCGTGCGCGCCCGCTCGGCGCTCTGCCCGCAGCGGCGCAGCACCGCCTTGACGCAGGAGACGAGTTCCATCACGCCGAAGGGCTTTGTCAGATAGTAGTCCGCGCCGAGATCCAGCCCCTGAATCCGGTCATACTCCGCGCCCTTGGCCGTGGCCATCACGACGGGAATCTCCCGCAGCGCGGGCGAGGCCTTCATCCGGCGCAGCAGGTCGATCCCGCTCACGCCGGGGAGCATCACGTCCAGCACGACGAGCGCGGGCTTCTCCTGCTCCAGCGCCGCCCAGAACGAGCCGCCGTCGGCAAAGCCGCGCGCCTCCAACCCGGTCGACTGCAGCGCGTATACCTCGATGTCGCGGATGCTGTCATCGTCCTCCACGCACCAGATCATAAAGCAGTCACCTCCCCGTCAGAGCGCATTGTGTACGCCCGTTATCGAGAAGATCACCCACTCGGCGATGTTCACCGCGTGGTCGCCGATCCGCTCGAAATACTTCGCGATCATCAGCAGGTCGAGCGCATACTCGCCGTCGTCGGGGTTCGCCGCGATCTTGCCGATGAGCGCGCGCTTGACCTGCTCAAAGTAATCGTCGACGGTATCGTCGTCGGCGATGACCTTTTCCGCCAATATTGTATCATGTTTTACATATGCGTCAACACTTTCCGTGACCATTTTAATGGTCGCGCGCGCCATAGAGCGCAGCAGATCGTCATGTTCCGCCGTTCTGCCGCCCAGATAGATAATAATCTCCGAAATATCATCCGCCTGGTCACCTATGCGCTCCATGTCCGTGATCATCTTCAGCGCGGCGGAGATCTGGCGCAGGTCGCGTGCGACGGGCTGCTGCTGCAGCAGCAGCTTCAGGCAGAGCGACTCGATGGCGCACTCCTTCTGGTCAATCTCCTCGTCGAGCGGCGCAACCTTCGCCGCCAGCTCGCGGTCGCCCTCGGTCAGCGCGCGCGAGGCCAGCGCGATGACCTCCTCACACAGCGAGCCCATCTCGATCAGCTCCCGGTTCAGCAGCGCCAGCTGCTCATCAAAGCGACTTCTCATTTATCCGAACCTCCCCGTGATATAGTCCTCCGTGCGCTTGTCGCGCGGCGTGGAGAAGAGCTTCTCCGTCTCGCCGCACTCGACCAGCTCACCCAGCAGGAAAAACGCCGTCCGATCGGAGATACGCACGGCCTGCTGCATATTGTGGGTGACGATGACGATGGTATAGCGCTCCTTGAGTTGCATGGCAAGCTCCTCGATCTTCGACGTGGAGATCGGGTCGAGGGCACTTGTCGGCTCGTCCATCAGCAGCACCGCCGGCTCGACCGCGAGCGCCCGCGCGATGCAGAGCCGCTGCTGCTGACCGCCGGAGAGGCCCAGCGCGTTTTTCTGCAGCTGGTCCTTTACCTCGTCCCAGATGGCCGCCCCGCGCAGGGATTTTTCCACGATCTCGTCGAGCTGCGCGCGGTTTTTGATCCCGTGCGTGCGCGGGCCGTAGGCGATATTGTCGTAGATGCTCATGGGGAACGGGTTCGGCTTCTGGAACACCATGCCGACCTCGCGGCGCAGCTCGCTCACATCCTGCGCGGGGTCGAAGATGTCCTCATCACAATAGCGCACGTCGCCCGTGATCTTCACGTCGGGGACGAGGTCGTTCATGCGGTTGAGCGTCTTGAGAAACGTCGACTTGCCGCAGCCGGACGGCCCGATGAGCGCCGTGATGCTCTTTTCCGGGATGTCGATGGTGATATTCTTCAGCGCCTGATGGCTCCCGTACCACAGGCAGAGATCCTTGACCGTCATAATCGGATTCATAGGCTTCTTTTCCTCCTGAAATGTCTTTCCACAAGCGCCGCGGCGAGGTTGATCCACAGCGTCAGCAGCATCAGCACCGCCGCGATGGCGAACGCCACGTCGAACTCGCCCTGCTCCTTAGCGTAGAAGTAGAGCGCCACCGTCAGCGTCGCGCCGGACTGTCCCAGCCCCTCGAAGAAGCTGTAGAGCGCGTGCGCCGTACCCGCGGTAAAGAGAAGCGCCGCCGACTCGCCGAGGATGCGTCCCACGGAGAGGATGCACCCGGTGATGACGCCGTCGACGCAGCCCGGCAGCACCACCGTGCGGATCGTGCGCCACTTGCCCGCGCCGAGGGCGAACGCGCCCTCGCGATAGCTCTGCGGCACGGTTTTGAGGCTCTCCTGCGTCGTGCGCATGACGGTCGGCAGGTTCATGATCACGAGCGTCAGCGCGCCCGCGATGAGCGAGGTCTGCAGCCCCAGCACCTCGCAGAAGCAGAGCATGCCGACCAGGCCATAAATGATCGACGGGATGCCTGAGAGCGTCTCCGCCGTGTATTCGATGACGGCGACCACGCGCTTGTTTCTCGCGTATTCGTTGAGGTAGACCGCCGCGCCCACGCCCAGCGGCAGCACGATCACCAGCGCCGCGAGGACGATATAGAGCGTGCTCAGAATGTCCGGCAGAATGCCGATTTTTCCCGTCAGATAGCTGGTCTTCGTGCTCAGCAGCTCCCAGCTGATGTGTGGCAGGCCCTTGCCGAGCACATAGACGATCAGAAACAGCACCAGCGCGCCCGTCAGAGCCGCCGCGATATACATGAACGCGCGCATCAGGCCGATATAGGCCCGGCGCCGCCCGGAAATCCGTGTTTTTTCCATGTCAGTCCTCCCTGCCGCGCTTGAGGAAGAAGTTCAGCGTGGCATTGATGAGCATGATAAAGAGGTACAGCACCAGCGCGATGGAAAACAGCGCCTGCCGCTGCAGCCCGCCGGCGTAGGACATCTCGCTCGCCACGGCCGTTGTCAGAAAGCGTACGCTCTCAAAGAGCTTCGGCATGTTCGGCGCGTTGCCGCTGACCATCATCACGGCCATCGCTTCGCCGATGGCGCGGCCGACGCCGAGCACGACCGCCGCCGCGATGCCGCTGCGCGCCGCCGGGACGGACATGCGGAACCACGTCTCCACCGCCGTCGCGCCGAGCGCGAGCGACGCGTCCTCATACTCGGGCGGCACGGCCTCGAGCGCCGTGACCGAGACCTTGATGATCGACGGCAGGATCATGATCGCGAGCACGATCATCGCCGCGAGCAGGCTCGCGCCGTCCGCCACGCCGAATATCTTCCGGATCCCCGGCACGAGGATCAGCATGCCCACCAGGCCGTATACGACCGACGGGATGCCCGCCAGCAGGCTCACCGCCGCCGACAGCACCGCCTTGATCCTCGGCGGCGCGGCCTTCGCCAGATACACCGCCGTCAGAAAGCCCACCGGCACGCCCAGCACAATCGCGCCCGCCGTACCGTAGACGCTCGTGAGGATAAACGGCAGGATCCCGTAGGACGGGTCCGCGCCCGTCGACTTCCATGTCTTTCCGAACAGGAACGGCACCAGCCCGATCCTGCGGATGGCCGGGATGCCGGAGATCACCAGATACACCGTGATGAGCAGCACGCACCCGACGGTAATCAGCCCCAGCAGGAGGAAAATGCCGTGTACCGCACCCTCAAACAGCTGCTTTTTTCTTTTCATAGTCATTCTCCCGAAAGCGCCGGAAGCGGCCGGGTTGACCCCGACCGTCCGGTGATTCTGTTTCCTGTTACTTTGCCGCCACGGCACCGGCCTGGTTGATGATGGACACCGCGTCCGCGGAGGTCGCGAAGTCGAAGAACTTCTGCGCCGTGTCGGAGAGCTTCGTGCCGTCCTTGGTCACGAGGACGAAGGGACGCTGCACAACGTAGCTGCCGTCCTTCACGGTGGCCTCGGTCGGCGCCACACCGCCGACGGTCAGCGCCTTCACGCTGTCCTTGACGGCGGAGAGGGATGCATAGCCGATGGCGTTGGGGTTCTGGCTGACGGCGGTGATGACATCACCGGTACTCGTCAGCTCCTGACGGTACTGGCACTTGTCCTTCGTATCCGTGATGGACTCGAAGCCGTCGCGGGTACCGCTGCCGGCCTCACGGCCGATCAGAACGATCTCGCCGTCATTGCCGCCGACGTCCTTCCAGTTGGTGATCTCGCCGGTGTAGATCTTCGCGATCTGCTCGACGCTCAGGTCGGAGACGGGGTTTTCCGGGCTGACGATGATCGCGATGCCGTCATAGGCGAGGACGGTCTCCTGCAGGCCGCCGGCCTTCTCATCGTCCTTCAGGCTGCGGCTTGCAAGACCAATGTCGCAGCGGCCCTCCGAGACGGCCTGGATGCCGGAGCCGGAGCCGGTGGGGTTGTAGGTGAAGGTCGTGCCGGAGTTGTTTTGCATAAAGGACTCACCCAGCGCGTTGATCACCTTTTCCATGGAGGTCGAGCCGTCGGTCGCGACGGTGCCGCCCTTCTGCGCGCCGCACCCGGCGAGCAGCGCCGTCGCCATCACGGCGGCGAGCAAAAATGCCAGAAACTTTTTCATCAAAATCATTCTCCTTCCGATTTGTATCAATCTTTCGTTCCTTGCTACGGTTATTACTTTAGCGGCCGTGTGTAAAATGAGAAAGTCCGCTTTTGTAAAATCGGGGTCAAATTGTAAAAGGTTGAGAATCATGTGTTTTTGGTGGGGAATTGGTAGGAGAATCGGCATGTCCGTGCCGGCGGCGGGTAACTTTCTGTGCGCACAGAAAGTCACCAAAGATGCGCAAGAAGCCAAGGTTTCTTGACTTCCTTTTCCGGCCGGCAAGCGGGCGCTGCTCGAGGACGGCGCGCTGCGCCGCAACTGGCTCGCCGCGCATCAGGGCGAGCTGACACAGACGCTGCGCCGTGTTCGCCAAGACCGACATCATCGCCGCGGCGCGGATGTCCAGTTCCTCATCCCCTACGGCTACGGCGCGGACGCCGACGGCCAGTATGTCCGCGCCGTGTGCACGGTCCTCGACCGCAGCGGCCACTGTGACACCGCCATCGCCGCGCCCATACTCGAGGAGCTGCCGCAACATGCGGCGGATCCGGATCTGCTGCTGCGCGCCGTGCTGACGGGCGACGTGCTCTATGCCGCCCTCGCCGACATGCGCGCGCAGCTGGCCCCGCAGGCCATCCCGACGTGGGAGGAGCTGACGCGGCTCGCGGCGCAGATATCCGCTCTCCCCCCGCGGCTGAAATCGTCTGGCGGCCGTGGGAAGCCCGCTGTGCGTCACCTCGCTCAACGAGGGGATTCTGGACACCCTCGAGCGCGAGGGCTATCAGATCGCCCGTATACCCCTCGGCGAGATGCTTTGGGTGCTCTGGCGCGACAACGGCACCGCCGCACCGGAGTAGCTCGAGCGCTGGAAGGAGCGGCTCACGCAGCTCGCCCGCACCCTCGGCAGCGCCGGAGCCTTCAGCCCCGATCCCGAGAAGCTCATCGCGGCGGCCGACCACAGCCTCGCGGACTTCGCGGGCAATCAGGGCCGCTACCGCTACGCCAAGGCGCTGGAGCTCGGCGCGCACGCCGACGCGGTGCTCCACTGCGTGCCGCGCTATGAGAATACCGCCGTCGTCCTCGAGCTGAGCGGCCTGTCCGAGCAGTGCCCCGCCCCGCTGTTCGAGCTCTCGCTCGACGGAGACTGGGACGAGAGCGCCTGGGCCCGCCTGCGTTCGTTCCTGTACTACTGCTGATCAGCCGGCAACAGAAACCCCCCGCTCCCGCATTGGAGAAAGCTCTCCATGCGGGGGCGGGGGTTAAAAATGTCAACTACTCTGAATGCGGTAATACTTGTTGCTGCCCTTTGGTTCCAATTTCCGCATTCTCACAGGGTTCTCCTGTTACTATATATTTGCCCCTTGATTTATGGCAGCCAGCCATAGGCATGGGACATCTCGTTGCCTAAACTGTTAGAATAGTGGGGTAATGGTCTGACCTTTTTCTCCAAGGGCTAATACGTCCGCCAGAAAGTCAGTCAGCCATCCTCCTATTCGCAGTGTTCGATTTGTGCAGGTAGAGCCAATGCGTTCGTGTCAGCAAACAGATGGAATCGGCAATGGGTTGACTTTGCACATACCTTCTGGCATGTGGACTGTGTGCGGAAGCAGAGCTACAACGCATTTTCTGAGCGTTACCGAAAATGGTGCAAGCGCCACGGCTATTTCTTCAAACAAAGCAATGCCGAGGAAGTGTATGCCCTTGCGAAAAACGCTGTTGTTCTGGTTCCTAAATCCGGGGTAACGAAAGTCCTCGTACAGGAAGCTGCAAACCAGCTCTCCAGCACCTCACGTTCTGTCGAGACTTACCGCGCAGAAATGGAATGTCTTGCGTCCATGCTGTCGGAGTACCCTGTAGTTATGGAGATGTACGGTGTCGGAAAGTCCTTCGGCCCTCAGCTCATGGCTGAGATCGGCGATGTGCGCCGTTTTGAACGAAAACAGTCTCTGGTTGCCCTTGCAGGTATTGATCCCATGCCCAATCAGTCCGGCGACAAGAATGTCAGGAGCAATAAATCCTCCAAGCGTGGCTCACCATATCTCCGCAAAACACTGTTTAATGTGATGGGGATATACTTAAAATGTGCGCCTCAGAATGAACCGGTGTTCCAGTTTCTCGACCGCAAGCGCTCAGACTATTTTGACCTTGGATTTGGGCACAACAGAGAAAACGTTGCGGTAGAAATGCACCGTGCAGCGCTGGTATTTGGCGTCCGGGAACACCTCGCCCACAGCCTCCAGCATCCCCATGCACTTGTCGCCGACAATGAGCTTTACTTATTCTGCGCGTCCATCGCGGTCATCCGCCCCAGCGCGTCGTAGGTGTAGCCCGCGGAGACGGTTCCCTCCGTCGTTTTCGTCAGGCGGTTGTCCTTGTCGTAGGTATAGCTCGTGGTGTAGGTCGTGCCGTTGAGCGTCTGCTTCTGCGTGGAGAGGTTATTGTTGTCGTCATAGCCCCACGTGACGCTGTTTGCATACCCGCTGCCGCTCTGCTCCCAGCGCATCAGCCGATCCTGAAAATCGTAGAAATACTGCGTCTTGCGTCCGCTCGCGCTGTCTGTCAGCAGGCCGAGGTTGCCATCTGTACCATACGCTGCCTTGGCACCTGCATAGTCCCGTGCATTAGCTTAGCAATATTTGCTCTCCATTTACAAACACTGCATACTGTCCCTGTGCATATGCAGGGACATACGCCGCATAGGCTTCGCCTAATCCTTCTTCATTGGTTTCACTTGGAATCTGCAAAAAATCGGACATCAGCGTATCTTGCACGGTGCTTTCAGGTTCAAAGCAAATAGCAACAACGTAGTATTCAGATGTCTTTGCATACTGCCAAAGCTGAACAGTCGCGTTCTCTCCGATATAGGTTCCTCGTATATGTGTCGCACTCTCTCCGCTCATTTTCCAGCCCTGCTCGGTTCTTGGAAAAATTCTCCCCGTAAACTCATTCTGACTTTCAGAAAAAAGCATCCCGCTTTCCTGTCCATTTACGATGAGTACAATACGATCCATGTCCACATATCGCCCTGCATCTTCCGGTGTCCTGAATGTATAGAATAGATTCTCAAACGGCGTTTCACACAAAGCAATATCAAAAATGATCCATGCAGCTGCTGCAGCTGCCCACAAAATCTTCTTACTCTTCAGTTTCTTCCGCGCCAAGCAGAATACCCCCAGCGCAAGAACAGCACTCAAAACAAGACGTATAAGCTGAAATATCGACATTTGCTTCTCCTCGCTATCCCAATATCGATGGCTGCAGCGGCATTTTCCCCGGAATCCATTGACCACTGCCAATAAAAACCAAAACGGCTATTGCTGCCTCTCCATCCATACTGATATATATGTAATCTGTTGTAGTAATGTATGAACCATTAGCCCTCGTTGTTGAAAAAAATAGCCCTGTTCTAAAATCCTTGAAATCTACCCTGCATCCACTTCCCATCACCGTCTCACCCATATTATAACTATGTGTAATTCCGGTATCGCTTACTCCCAGATGGATGTCAAACTCGCTATTCATACGAGGTATTGTAATACCAACGCTGGAATCTGACGGATCTGATCGATCTACATCTGAATATATGGTCGGTTGTTTCTGCATTTTTCTGTTAGGTGAAGTTGTCGTTTTTACTGTAGTCCCCCTCTCAACAGTAATCAGTCCTCCAAAGTAAATAGTTTTACGGTTATAGACACGTGACACATTTGCTTTCATTGTAAAATTACGCTTCAAGTTGCTTAGAACTCTTTTAAAAAAAACTCCTATTTCCTTAAAAAATGTTCCCTGAGGATCCAGATGTTTTACCGGATTATTCCCACAGTACGCAAACATATTGTTCCCAATAATGCCTTGCCC
>ERZ773187.870-NODE-870-length-26223-cov-9.730281_pt1 | contig 26223 bp, 30 predicted proteins | sample MGYA00511242_ERZ773187 | MGnify/ENA primary metagenome ERZ773187 (study PRJEB29015, sample SAMEA2737744) | human gut metagenome | biome: human gut; feature: human-associated habitat; material: faeces | place: China | collected 2012 ... | reverse complement strand
CAGGCTGTCGCAGATAATGGAATCGAAGAATGAAGCAGTTTCTTGATTTTTTACCGCTGATTGTCTTTTTTGCGTTCTATAAGCTCTACGACATCTATGCCGCTACCACGGCGTTGATTGTTGCTACCGCTGTTGTGCTTATCTACAGTTGGGTGCGCTATCGCAAAGTAGAGAAGATGGCACTCATCACTTTCATCCTGGTCGCCGTGTTTGGTGGTCTGACGGTCTTCTTCCATAACGACGAGTTTATTAAATGGAAGGTGACGGTCATTTACGGTCTGTTCGCTGGCGCACTGCTGGTTAGCCAGTTTGTCATGAAGAAGCCGCTGATCCAGCGCATGCTGGGTAAAGAACTGGCGCTGCCGCAGGAGGTCTGGTCACGCCTGAATATCGCCTGGGCGGTGTTCTTTATTCTTTGTGGGCTGGCGAATATCTATATCGCTTTCTGGCTGCCGCAAAATATCTGGGTGAACTTCAAAGTCTTTGGTCTTACCGCGCTGACGCTGATTTTTACGCTGTTGAGCGGTGTCTATATTTATCGCCATATGCCGCAAGACGACAAACAGTAATTTCTGTACCGGGCTGCCCACCAGCCCGGCCTTCCCCCCTGTCACAAATCTCCTTGATACTCCCTGGTTCAGTTCAAAAATGGCTGAATCTTGAGGAAATTATGAAGATTGCCCTTACGACTTGTAATGAGAATGATTGTCATTATTATTCTTCATCGCATTTTTAACAAATGGACATGTGTTGATGAAGATAAAAACAATTCCCGTCTTTGCCCCTCTGGCATTAGCCATTACCGCAGCATTAAGTCACTACGCTCAGGCAGCCGACGACATCATTAACGATGGTGAAACTCTGGTCGTGCAGGCGACTGCACAAGAAGCGCTTAAGCAGCAACCAGGCGTATCAATCATTACTGCAGACGATATAGCCAAAGAGCCACCGGTAAACGATCTCTCTGAAATTATCCGTAAGATGCCCGGCGTTAATCTAACCGGTAACAGTGCCAGCGGCAGTCGTGGTAACAACCGCCAGATCGATATTCGCGGGATGGGCCCGGAAAATACCCTGATCCTGATTGATGGCGTCCCTGTCACCTCCCGCAACGCGGTACGCTATAGCTGGCGCGGTGAGCGCGATACCCGTGGCGATACTAACTGGGTGCCCGCAGAAATGGTGGAACGCATCGAGGTGCTGCGTGGCCCTGCTGCGGCGCGGTATGGTTCTGGTGCCGCAGGGGGGGTGGTTAACATCATCACTAAACGACCCACTAACGACTGGCACGGCTCGCTGTCTCTCTTCACTAACCAGCCCGAAAACGACAAAGAAGGGGCGACCAAAAGGGCCAATTTCAATCTTAGCGGCCCACTGGCGGGCGATGCCCTGACCATGCGCCTGTATGGCAACATCAACAAGACCGATGCTGACGCCGCGGACATCAATACCGCGCAGAATGGCTCTTACGCCGCGGGGCGTGAAGGGGTGCGTAACAAAGACATTAACGCCCTGCTCTCGTGGAAAGTTAACCCACAGCAGATCATCGATTTTGATTACAGCTACAGCCGCCAGGGAAACATTTACGCTGGCGATACGCAGTACAGCAACAGTAATGTTAGTCCCGGCGGGCTGGTTGATTCGCTCTATGGCGATGAAACCAACCGGATGTATCGCCAAAGCTGGGGATTAACCCATAACGGCATCTGGGACTGGGGCCAGTCGAAGCTCGCGTTGAATTATGAAAAAACCAATAATACCCGTCTGGGAGAAGGTTCCACCGGCAAAGTAGAGGGGATGATCAACAGCGATGAGTACAACACCAGCCGTCTGGAGTCTTACCGCGCGAGCGGCGAGCTGAACGTGCCACTGTACTGGCTGGTAGACCAGACCCTGACGCTGGGTGCGGAGTGGAACCGTGATGAGCTGAATGATCCGGCCTCCATGCAGGCCACCAACAATGCGGGCGTGGTGATTGGCGGCGTTACAGGTGATGCCTCAGGCCGCAGCAGTAAAAACAGTGCGGACCTTACAGGACTCTACCTTGAAGACAACATCGAAGCCCGTCCTGGCACCAACCTGATCCCCGGCTTGCGTTTCGATTACCACAACGAGTTTGGCAGCAACTGGAGCCCAAGCCTGAACATGCAGCAGGAGCTGGGCGACATGTTAAAACTGAAAGCAGGTATTGCGAGGGTCTTCAAAGCGCCGAACCTGTATCAGTCCAGCGAGGGGTATCTGCTCTCAACGCGCGGTAATGGTTGCCCGGTGAACGTCACTTCCGGCAGCTGCTACCTGCTGGGTAACCCTGACCTGGACCCGGAGATCAGCATCAATAAAGAGATGGGTCTCGAGTTTAACCACAACGGCTATGATGTCGGGATAACCTGGTTCCGAAATGATTATAAAAATAAAATCGTATCGGGAACTGAGGTGTTGGGTCATGCCTCGAACGGCAATAACATTCTTCAATGGCAAAACGGCGGCAAGGCGGTAGTTGAAGGGGTGGAGGGCAACTTGCTGGTGCCGCTCATCGCCGATACGCTGAGCTGGCGTACCAATGCAACCTATATGATTAAATCTGAGGATAAAAAGACCGGCAACCCGCTGTCGATTATCCCGAAATATACAATCAACTCCATGATCGACTGGCAGGTGAACAGTAAGCTAACGGCTAACGTGAGCTGGACCCAGTATGGGCGCCAGAAACCGCGCGACAACGCGGAGATCCGCAACGAAGCGAATGCCATGTCGAATAAAGAGATCGGTGCTTATTCTATTGTTGGCATTAGCGGTAATTATCAGCTGACGAAAAACCTGCGCCTGAATGCAGGAATCAATAATCTCTTCGATAAGCAGATTTACCGTGAGAACGACGGCGCCTCTACCTACAACGAACCAGGACGCGCTTATTTTGCAGGCGTGACCATGTCCTTCTAACTTTTGAGCGCCCGCATCGCGGGCGTTTTCTTCTATTCTCCTCTGCTGGAAATCATAGTAGCATCCCGCCTGAAGTCCTCCGTAATGAGTAGAGTACATAATGACAACAACGAACGCCCCACAGGGCGAACTGGTTTTACGCACACTTGCCATGCCCGCAGATACCAATGCGAATGGCGATATTTTTGGCGGCTGGCTGATGTCGCAGATGGATATGGGTGGTGCAATTCTCGCGAAAGAGATTGCCCATGGCCGCGTGGTGACGGTCAGAGTCGACGGCATGACCTTTCTACGCCCGGTCGCCGTCGGTGACGTGGTGTGCTGTTACGCGCGCTGCGTGAAGCGGGGTAATACCTCGGTGTCGATCAATATTGAAGTGTGGGTGAAGAAAGTCTCTTCCGAGCCAATTGGTCAGCGTTATAAAGCGACCGAGGCGCTGTTTATTTATGTGGCCGTAGACAACGACGGTAAACCGCGTCCTTTGCCCAAGATCTAACGAACAGACAAAAAAAAGCCTCCTTACGGAGGCTTTTTTTATTCCATCGTCGCACCGCCGTTCAGGCGGAAGACAATATTGACAATTAAACCGCTGCCCGGTTTGCCCGCTTCGTAACGCCATTTGCGCATCGCGTTTTTCACTTCGCGCTCGAACATGTTTGATGGCTGGGCGGAAAGCACCTGCACATTTTCAACGCGCCCGTCAGGCGTAACGTCGAATTTCACGCGAACGCGGCCTTCAATACGCAACGCCTGTGCGCGTGCCGGATATTGCGGCTGATTACGGCTCAATGCGCGCGGCCCTGAAGGTGCAGTGACTACCGGCTTCGCGGTGCTCGGCGTGTTACTGACTAATGGCCGCGATGGGGCCGTATTCTGCAACGGTGCAGTACGTGGCTCAACCGGACGTTCTTCACGTTTCGGACGCTCTTCGACCTTCTTCACCGGTTTCGGCTTTGGCTTCGGCTTGGGTTTAGGCTTCGGCTCGGGTTTATGGATCACCACCGGTGCTTCTTTAGGTGGCTCCGGAATGGGTTCCGGTTCGGGTTCTGGCTCAACAACAGGTTCCGGTGGCGGGGGCGCAACCTGGACAGGCTCCAGCTCTGCAGGCGTAACCATGGTCACGGAAATAGGCTGCGCAGGCGCTGGCATCTCAATAACCTGATGTACCGATGTGTATAGCAGACCCGCCACGACGGCTCCATGAATACCGACTGACAGCAATGTCGGCCAGGGAAAGCGGCGAGGTAAATCAAGGGTCATTGAAGTCATAATCGTTTCAGTTAAAAAACCAGACCCCGATTTTAAATGCAAATAGCAATCATATTCAATAAGCCAGTTCATCTTCAGGCGATTTAAGCCCGCTGACGCTGAAAAAAGGCACGCGTTTGTTACGGTTTTAACATTGTTTATATCTTTACATTGCAGTCATATGACGTTTCACATAACGTAATTAACTCTTTTATCGCTTCAGGAGCTCCACCGTGCTTTACGTGATTTACGCTGAAGATATTGCTGATTCCCTGGAAAAACGTCTTTCCGTCCGCCCTGCCCATCTGGCCCGTTTGCAACTGCTGCACGATGAGGGCAGATTGCTGACTGCGGGTCCACTGCCGGCTGTTGATAGTAACGATCCGGGCGCCGCAGGATTTACGGGTTCAACGGTCATTGCGGAATTCGAGTCGCTGGAGGCCGCCAAAGCCTGGGCGGAGGCGGATCCCTACGTTGCGGCGGGAGTGTACCAAAAGGTCGCGGTCACGCCTTACAAGAAAGTCTTCTAAAAGTAGTCAAGGCTCCCGAGGGAGCCTCTTAAAACGCCTCAACATAATGAAATAAAAGGATTTATTTCAGGTCATGTCCACAGATTGACCACGTCGATACACTAAGCCCCCTGTTTGCGGGGCTTTTACTTTTTGATTATTGAGGTGGGTGCCAATTTGCTTAGTCATGCTTGAACTCTATAAATGGACAATCTAGATATATTAAACACTATATGAAAGACTTGTCATTTGGTAGAGCATGTTTGTTAATTACAAACCTTGACTTTATATAGATTTAAAATTGATGATTGCTTCGATATATTTTCCGAAGCCTAATCTCTTAACCTCACCAATAAACCTTTCATTTCCAACGATAAATTTAGAAGCTTGTATGGTATCATAATAATAAGAACTCAAAATCACCAACCTCAATATATCATAGTCCGTGGAGTTTATTAACCATAGATTATACTCTATAAGAGACTCTTCACTAATATCGCCTCTGGCATATTCAGTTTCTAAAACCTTCAACAGAAGATAAAACTGCCTTACCACAGGGAATATATTTTCCTTGAAATCATGAGTATTTAAAAATTCGTTTTCCTTATGGGAGAATATCGCATCCTCCATATTTTTTAGAATTTTTCTTCCGTCTATTTTCTCAACGCCGTTTAGGCTCATAGTTAAGTTATCAAAATTATTCTTAACCTGCCCCATCATGCCGTAAAAACGGTCTTCAAATCTTTTAATTCTTTCTCTTCGCTCCAAAACTGAGTTATGCTTTTCTTGGTAAATTGAAGTTTTTATTAAAATACAAATTGTGATGAAGCTAAGGATGGGATTCAGTACTCCCCCAAAGAAATCCCCAAACTGCCCCCATTGTTCACCACTGGGTGATATACTCCTACTTAAATGAAAAAAGAACCACCCTACATATGAGGCAATCAACAACAGTATACAACCCGCAGTTGCAAAAACCATGTACAGCCAAAAGCCTCTTCTCATCAAGGTTCAACCTCATACACCATATATTTCACTATTTCATTTGACTTATTTCTTTTAGGTTTAACCGATAGTGTTATGTTAACCCTTTCTTCATCAGCAACTGCTGTATTTGCCGACAGGTTTCGAGAAATCTTCTGCTTATCAGCTCCTTTTACTTTACTATAGGCACCAGCAAAGCCGAATGGAATTGTCGAATTACCGCCATCAACTAATAACCTTCCATTACCCGTAAAGATATTAAATCGTGATATTACAGCTTCAATTTCAGTTGCATCAGTATCTTCGGTCAATTCAAAAGCATTTCCATATGTTGTTTTATTGACTTCAAATAATGCAAACTTTTTCGCATCGGTCAATCGGTACAACTTCACTGAGTAGTCTTTCCTTATTGAAAGCGTGTGCATATCACCTACCCATGAAGATATTCGTGTAATTATTTTACTTTCAATAGACTCTAGCTTTTTTACATGCCTTTCTGCTTTTTTTGAAAGCTCTGGTTGTTTTGCATATAGCACTTCATTCACATAATATGTAATAAGCTCTGCCAATACAGAATTACTCATTCTTTTGAGCTTCATTTCTTTGACAGGGTCATTAATTTTCAAACGAAACTTTTGTACATACGAACCTAGAAAACCCTCTAACAACTCGGTACGTATATCGTCCGCGATACTACTTTTAGATTTAAATTCCTCTGGTTCAGATAATGCTCCCTCGGAAACAGCCGTGATAGTCGAAGAAAAACCTTTCATGGTGTCAAGGGCGTAGTTCATATCAACTAAACTCTTACCAGACTCAACTCGTAACAAAAAATCTATCTCATTTGGTAGCGTCATTTGATTCATCCTTAAAAATTTCCTTAAGAATAATCCTTAACTGCAAAGAAATGAAATACAAGTTACAAAGTCATGTGACAAACTTAAAAAACACCAACATAAGCAATGACATCAATTGCTTCCACCTACTAAATCTTAAGGCCTTTTTTGAGCAACTAGCAAAAAACCTCGCTTTGCGAGGCTTTTTAGTTGGTCACATCCACTGGATCTGATGCTGGCCTGATGCTGTTGGGTGCGGCGGCGCTGGCTTCACCTCACCAGGCGAAACGATAAAGCGTTCTATAGTTTCAGTGGTGACAAACGTAGCGCTGCAGTTGATGTTTGTGCACTGATGGTAACGCTCTTTCGTCGTGTCAGAAAAGTAGCGGCTTGTGCGAGTGTGTGCGGCAAAGTGGCATTTAGGACAGTGAAACATGGCGAGCACCTCATTTTAATCTCCAATTCGCTAATTTTAACCATCATCTCCTTGCAAAACAAACAGTTAAACCATTATCCCTGATTTAATTCTTCGCTTTCGTACTCCACATCGGAAACCTTAACCTCAAGCTCTAAGCCTGTCGTGTAGCCGTTCTAGTTGAGGTTATGCACCACCCGACTGATTAGCCATGCCTGCTCGTCTATAACGCGCTTAAACCCTTTCACTGCAACCGGCGTTTCAGGAAATAAATCCGCGCGACCGGTGGCAAGGGTGATAGAGAATTCCGCCACGCCGCGCTGTATTTTATCCCACTTCGCCTGAGCCGCGCGTATGGCCTGCGCCTTTGTGGCGTAGATGGTCGTCAGCTCTAACACATTGTCAGACTCACCGGCCATATACTCGCCCTCACGCGCCTCCTGCTCTTTCTTCGTTTTGGCTTTGGCCGTGGTTTTGGCGGCTTTCGGGTGCTGCAGCGCGCGCAGGTGCTGCTCTTTGGGTTTACGTTTCAGCTTCACCTTTTGTTTCTGCGGCTTCGGGTCTTTGGCGTGCATCCATTTTGCCGTAACGCCGGTGTACGCCTCGCGGTCGGCGATAGCGAACGAGTGCCGATCGCCGTCGCCGCGTTCAACCGTCATTTGCGGGATGGGTTTGCCACTGGCCGTGACGCCGCTCCCGGCTTTCAGGAAAAGCAGCTTACCGGCTTTTATCGAGACCGTTGCGCCGTTCCGCACCGCAAGCCGGGATATAAATGCCGCGTCCGATTCCTGCGACTGGTCGGCGTGCGGCACCGGGATCGCTTTCAGGGTGTCGGCAACGCTGGCCGTCAGTTTGTTACGCTACGCGATGGCCTCAACAACCTGCCCGAGCGTGGTGTCATGCCATGACGGCTCCCGGCGTGAGTTGAGCGAGCCGCGAAAATCCGCACAGCGCCCGCGGATGGTCAGCGTATCAGGCGCGCCCCGGTGCTCAATTTCATCGACGGTAAAACTCCCTTTATTCAGCAGCGCCGAGCCCTCCCAGCCGAGCCAGAGAGTCAGGGAAGCACCGCGCGGCGGCAGTTCGACCAGCCCGTCGGAATCGTTGAGCTCAATATCGAGCTGGTCGGCCTCGAATCCGCGATTGTCCGCCATGGTCAGGCCGATAAGCCAGTCGCTGAAGTTCTGCTTGATGTCGTTACCATCCAGCTTGAGCATAAACGCCGGAACAATTTGCGACCCGACCGCAATCTTAATACCCGATATCCTCACGAGATAATACCGACACGGTGACGCAGGCAGGCTCCGGGCTGATGACGGAAATATCCGCGACCCGTCAGTCGGCGCTGCGGCCATGAAACTGATACGCACCGGTAGACCCGGCTGTCTTAACCCCCTCCGGTGCCTGCTGAATGCGAAGACGATAATCGGTATCGGACTCCATCACGGCAGGCGCCGGCGGCAGCGTGGTTTCATCTGCAGGCGTGATGACTAAGCGCTCCACGCCGGAATTAGCGCCTAACTGGTCAAGGTCAGCACCTGCGGAATAGGCCAGCATGACCGCACGCGCCGCCTCGTTCACACGCTGACGCCAGATAACCTCCCGATAAGCGTTCTCCTGCAGCAGCTTTACAAGCGGTTCAGACTCAAACGTTAGTATGCGAGCGATCGCCTCCTGCTGGTCTTCGGGATACAGCGAGACAAGCGTCGCCTTGCGCTCTTCAAGGATGGTTTCATAATCCAGCTCTTCCACGACATCAGGCGCGGCGAGCTGACTCAGGTCAACAATTGGCATGGCGTTTAACTCAGTGGGATGGTTAGGGAAAAGGGCTGGCCGGACGTCGCACGCGTGCCGGTAATATCGACATACAGCCCGCCGTCATTCTCTGCGCGCTCCAAGGTGATGGACGTCAGGCTGATGCGCGGCTCCCACTTCTGGATCGCGGAATAGCACACGGCCATAATCTGCAGACGCAGCGCCGGGTTTTGCGGCAGGTCAATCAGCGAGGAAAGTAATGAGCCGTATTCGCGACGCATCACCCGCGAGCCAATGGGCGTGACGAGGATGTCACGCACGCTCCGCCTGATGTGTTCAGCTTCAGAGATACTGAGGCCGGTCTGGTTATTCATGCCGAGATATCGAACCGTCATTTTGTCCCCTTAGTCCATTCTTCGCCGCCCTTCACGCCGCCGTGGTCGTGGTCATCCGCCTGCACCCCATTGGAGATGAATTTGCCGCCGGTGTGGGTTATATCCCCCTTCATCGTTCCGCCTTTCTGCACTTCGAGTGAGCCGGTTATCAGCTTGTTGGTGCAGACCACTTCTGGCGTATCGAGCGTGATGCGGGTCTCGGCCTTGACTATCACCACCGGCACGGTCGCTGTAATAGAGCCCGACGCGGCAACGTCGGCAGTTTTTATACCTGACACGGTAAGCGCCCCGCTTTCGGGGTCGTACTCAATAGCCGCCCCGTCGGGAAAAGCGATATGAAAGGCATCGGGAGAGGCAGACGGCGCTGGGTTGTCGTCAGAGAAAATGCCTGGCAACACAAATGCGGTGTCGAGTTCGCCGCCGATCGCAAGTAAAAGCACCTGCGCGCCTACCGAAGGAGCCCACCATACGCGCGAGCGCCCGGCACGACAGGTGAGCCAGTTCAGCCAGGTTGTTTACATACCCCCGGTCTGGACACGACAGAGCCCCCGATGGGGTCGACGTCGGTCACAATACCTAAACGGATAAGATTGCGGAGCGCACGAGCGACTTCCGACATAGAGTTTGTATTATTCATGAAGGGAAGGATGCCGGTGTCTGTTGTTAGCAACAATAGAAACGGGATTTGTTGGCGGTGATACAACAAACGCTATTAAAAAAGAAATATTAATTTCGCCGGAAATAAAAGCCATTTAAAAATCAAAATACAAAAAGGGTGTAATGACGACAAAAAATCACACCCTCAAACAAAATTAAAACTAAATAAAATTAAAGACATCCGCCAAGCTATCGCCTTGGGTGTTTATTCGCCCAGAATCAGATAATTCAAACACTCTTCCATTAATGTCAAAGACAATGACATCTACTTTGGCGATTGTTCTCTTGAAATTTTCAGAGTAAAAATCATACAAATCACCAGTTGAACTCAACTTGGTTTTCGCCTGAGTGTTATTATCGTAGAATATATTACTTAAGGTTGCACACTTTAACTTAGCTTGAAATTTATGCTTTAGCTCTTCTATCTTCTCCTTAAGATCAACATTCAGTGATGTCACATGCACATTTTCAGGCATAATACTTCTAACAATATCTGAGGCGTACTTCATATTCCTTGGTGGATTAATAAAAACCAATGAGTTCAATGAATCGTATCGCAATACAAACTGAAATTTATAATATGTAACCTCTTGAATAATACTCACATCACCTAGAGGTGTTTCAATCTGTCTTTCCAATGTATTTTTTTCAATGTATTGAACCTTACAACCATCGAGGGCATTATCTTGCACAACAAATCCAAAACCATCTTCATCATTGTAAGGTCTGCTGTTAATTTTATTGATGACTTCATTCTTTTTTATATATTCGTCAGTTGAAAATAACTTAACCTTCATAATTATTACTCCACTGAAGTTAAGGCTTTAGGAGCCATTGGAGTTATAGCAAGCTTCGCTAACTCTTCAATGATCATATCATTGACTATAAAAACCCGCTCCTCCAAAACCTTTATGATTTGATCAAACTCATGGCTTTCAATCTTCTCCTTATCCTCACCTGAATATGAATATGAATATTGTTTATGTAATATCTTTATTTTTATATCTTTACAATAATGTTTATCAACAAATCCAATTTCAAATGTAACAATAGGATTATTTTGAAGGAAAGTTACTTTAGACTTCCAACGAATCAAACTACGATAAAAACCTTCATCGCATAACTCTTCAATTTGTTTTGCATCAACCAATGAATGGCCATCGTATGAAGCATTATTTAATTTAAATACTCGATTGTGTGAATCCTTATCATCTTCGTGATTATTCTCATCACTTCCTTCTGAATCAGTTTCTTCTATATCTTGATTTAAATCAGAACTTAAATACTCGCCTTGATCCACATCTAATTCAGTACCACTATCCGAATCGTTGCCTCCGTTAATACTATTCGAGTCACTCTGACCTTCCACAAATACCTTTATCAAGCTTAGCCTAACCTTTTCAAGTCCAGCATATATTAAACCATCTGCAGCCAAGTGATTATCAAAATCATATATTTTCTTAGCAAACATGTTCCGGAGTGTTTGCTCGGAAATATGAGACATATCGATGTATTGTAGGACTATAGAATTTAAAACCTTGGCTTTATAATAATTAAGAATATCATCCAACACGCTTTTAATCTTTTTTGTTTGAGTAAATCTAATAGATGTAAAGTGTTTCGTCTTGATAAAATTAATTTTACCACCATTGAGTTTCTTTTGTTGAAACTTACCACGTCTAAAATCGTATTCAGTATACTTTATATCAATGTTATACCCTCCTATAACACCATGGTGCTCTATCTTTTCATCTTTGTATTCTACTTCCCTTGCTTTAATAACAGCCTCAACAACATCATAAAGTTTGTTGACGTCAAAACCCTCATATACTCTAAGAATGGAGTAAATTTCATGATTGGTATCTGTTGCCAACTTATCTTGTATTGATACAACATGTGAATATGAAAATGGAAGTTCGGATACCTTCTCGATTAGAGAATCCCTATCAACCGCTGAAGAAAATAACACCCCCCGATTAAATGCTATTTGCCTAATTGTTTTTTCAGATAGTTTAATTTTGTTAGACTGCAAAGCAGTATAAATATCACTATCGGTAGAGAAGATTGTCGCCTGATATTTATTCATTGTACATCTCCGGAAAAGTCACACAACTTTTTCACATCCTTGCTTATGACCCTGAAAGGAAAAATACTGGATGTTGTACTATCAATAGATATATTATGGAGTTGCCCTTTTAGCTTATTTAACTTATCTAATGTAAACGAATAAAGTTTAGAGTAAGTTTTAATCGCACTATCCAAATACTTTGTGGAATCACAACTGAATGGAGTTACTATAAATATTTTATCAAATTGACTTAGCAGTTGATAATTAAAAATATACTCAATTAAGAATACAAACTGTTCCTCTCTATCGATTTCCTCTTCCCAATATATATTTAATAGTTTATTGGTGATAGCTGCACCATTATGATCACGAATAAAATCATGAGAATACTGGAAAAATAACATCCCTGAAGTAATCATCTCTAATGTAGCTGGTAACTTCCTGTCCTTAGAGGCTAATTTATTATGCTTATCAGGATAAAAAAATCCACACTCCTCCCAGGCAGGAATCTTTTCCCATAACATTTCCTCCACTTGGCCATTAAAACTCTCATAGTTTCTTCGCTTCAATATATCCTCAGTCACACTCAGGAGAAACCTTATAGATCTAGGGTCTAAAATAAAAAGACAGGAATTTAAAGGGAATTGTAAATCAGAACTTAAAATTGAAGATAATTTACTAAGCAAGTTATTATCGTATTCATTGTCATGATTATAGATAAATAACATGCCATGAACTTGGAATTTTTCTTTTTTATCGTTAAGGAATAGATCCTGCCACTCTGTATTTCTAACACTACAATCTACTTGCTGTGCTAAGCTTTTAATTGTTTTTTGTATTTCATTATATTGATACGATTCTATAGTACTCTTAGAGTAAGATTTTAGATCAGTCTGAATGTATTGATATATATCACTGTAAGGGTCTTTATAAAAGAAAACAACATCTGTAGGATGTGTTTTCTCCTTTTGATTATGTTTTAAATGTGCGTCCACACAACAAGCCCAGTTTAAATCGGTATGTTTGTTAGACTGCCATTTAAGTTCTCTAAAAATTCTGGATGAAATGATCCCAGCAACCGCATCAATGTTCTTAGTTTCTGCCACAAGATGCTCCTTTCATTTAGTTTATGTTACTACATGTGATTACCAATTAATAAATTTTCATAAAATCACAAAAAAAACAATCACTTTTCTCATTGACTTGAAGCAACCATCTGTTTTAATTGATAATAATCCTCACTAATTTTTACCATTCGTCGATTTTCAATTGGCCCCAGCATATGAATGCGCCATAACTCAACCTAGCGTAATTAAAGTTCAAAATACCTAATTACTATTTGTTCAATGAGTCGAGTGTCGCTAACGCTGGATCCCAATAATTGTCGTTTTGGATACACCATGTCATGACTGTGTTGGTTTGCCCGGTCTTTAAGTCCAAAATGGTGAACCCGCGCAATACGCAGTACCTTGCCAGTAAACTCCACCACTACTCTGTTTTCACGGCCACTGGCTTTCAAGTACCGGCTCGTGCGAAGCTTCTGAAACATCGCTCTTTTGATACGCCCCTTTTTTTGCCCTCAGCGGCTGACGCTTTCGCGCCTGATAGGGTGAGCCGTCCGGAGCTTTCTGCTGTTTAATCCGCTGCTGTTGCGCAGTTCTGAGTTGCTTCGCAATTTCACCGGCGAGTTTTCGGCACCCTGCATGTGACAGGGAGGCAATCAGCCAGGCTAGCCGAACGTCAAAAGGCTTTGAATCACTCATCCCACTTGCTCACCAGTTCGCCGTTGATATAAAGCTCTTTCGGACGGGTAAAGGGTTCAGGTAGTGGCGGTTCCGGGGCATAGCTGACATGCAGCGCGCCGTTTTCCTCTTTGATGATGGTGCGCTCGATAAGCTGCAGACTGATACTGATATCAACGTTGTCACCGTCGTTTAAATCCATCTGGAAGCGGTAGCCTTTTTTCCGCCCCTCATCAAGCGTGCAGATATCCGGCTGGTTTTCCCTGAGCCATGCCGCCACCGGCACAAAAATCAAATCCGGGTCGCCGACAAAACCACACACGATCACATTAAGGGTGTAAACCTTCTCGTGTGACAGCGAGGCCGCGAGGCGCGCATCGATATTCCCCTCGTCGGCAAAGATACGCATCATTTCCGGGTTGGTTTTTAACTGCGGTACGGCATCAGTTAAGGCTTTGCGCAGGCTGCGTGCTTTCTTCATCGATTTTATCCTACATGCGTTACGGCACTCTTTCGCCACGCACTTTATGATTAACGGGGGCAACATCATCACATTGCAGAGAATCTTGGGTCATACGAAAATTGCAGAGACGATGGTCTACGCGCACTTCGCTCCTCAGTACCTGCAGGATGCGATTTCGCTGAATCTGTTGAAGGGTGCGAATGATGGCCAGAGTGTCCACAATGCGTCCACACCCTAGCCGCTTTTTATGGGTTTTGACTGCTTGTAGTAAAACGTGAAGCCTTGTCTGGCGAGGTTTTCCAGCTACGCCAGACATTAAAAAGGCTCCCGAGGGAGCCTTGAATCACTGCAGCGATGCCAGCCTGGCGGCAAAACCAACAAACAACAGCCCGATTAAACCGTTGCCCAGTTTGGCCAGTTTCTTTTTGGTTTTCAGATAACGGGTGACAAATGCCCCTGAGAAGATCAAAAAGCTCATATAAATAAAGCTAATCATCTCCAGCGTCAGTGCCAGAATCATAAAAGAGACGCCGGTATGTTTGGCGTTGACATCAATAAACTGCACAAAGAAGGAGACATAAAACAGAATCGCTTTCGGGTTGGTCATACTCAACACCAGCGAGCGTTTCATGATCATTTTTGCTGGCTCCGCGCCGCCGGATTCGCCCTGCTGCTTATGCGTAATAACTGACCAGAGGATTTTTCCACCGAGCCACAATAAATAAAAAGCGCCCAGATAGCGAACCACGTTAAAGAGAACCGGGGTCGTCTGAATCAAGGCTGCCACGCCCGCCCAGGCGAGGAACATCAGTACCGCATCACCAATAAAAACGCCACTTGCCGCAAGGTATCCCTTCTTCACACCGTGCCCAATTCCGGTTTTCAACACAAACAGCGTATTAGGCCCGGGCACCAGTACGATAAAAATCGCACCGACGACATAAGTCCAAAAATTCACCACACCAAATTCTGCAAACACCTTTCACTCCTGTTGAAATTGCATAACCCGGCTATCTCCGGGTGACACCTGACTGACGAAGAGACGTTTTAACAACGCGTTTATATCGTCATGCAATGCGCCGAGAGGGTCAAAATATAGTCAACAAAGGCCGGTAAAGATGGCTGTTGTGTATATTCCCTCAACGCATCCACGATAAATAACGCAATAATTACCCAGAGAAATGGATTCATTGTTGTTATATCTGCGATACGGGGGCTATATCATACAGCAGCGGGCAAGGAAATTAACCCGATTAAGCGAAACGGTGGGAAAACTTAAAGGGTGAAGAGAACATCGGGCACCGCTGAGGGTGCCCTGGTATCGTTCACTGAATCTGAACGGCGAACAACAACGAATTTCGTTGGCGGTTCACACTGCATTTCCTGATGGCGTGGATACGCATATTGCGGCGGGATTGTGCTTCCAGCCACCGCGACTTGCGGCGGCTGCTCTGTCGCAACATGCGCCAGCGCCCTACTTCAGTTTTACTGCGCTTCATGTTTACAACTCTTGCCTTAACAGAGGCGCCATTATAGACCCTTACCAGACGCAAACCAGCGCTTTTATCTGCCGTTTTTATTTGCCAGAAAAATCCTGATGCGTAAACTCATAACAATACGCTTTCAAAAGGATTTTTTTTATGACGACCTTCTACACCGTGGTGAGTTGGCTGGTCATTCTGGGATACTGGCTGGTGATAGCCGGGGTAACGCTGCGCATACTGATGAAGCGCCGCGCCGTGCCGTCCGCGATGGCCTGGCTGTTGATTATCTATATTCTGCCGCTGGTGGGAATTATCGCTTATCTCTCCGTCGGGGAGCTGCACCTGGGGAAGCGTCGCGCCGAACGTGCCCGTGCCATGTGGCCCTCGACGGCAAAATGGTTAAACGATCTTAAAGCCTGCAATCATATCTTTGCCGAAACCAACAGTGACGTGGCGTCGTCCCTGTTTAAATTGTGCGAACGTCGCCAGGGGATCGCCGGCGTCAAGGGCAATCAGCTGCAGCTGCTGACCTCTTCCGACGATGTCATGAACGCGCTAATCAGAGACATTCAGCTCGCCCGGCACAACATCGAAATGGTCTTTTATATCTGGCAACCCGGCGGTATGGCCGACCAGGTGGCGGAGTCGCTGATGGCCGCGGCCCGTCGAGGCATCCACTGCCGCCTGATGCTCGACTCCGCAGGCAGCGTCGCCTTCTTCCGTAGCCCCTGGGCTGCGATGATGCGCAATGCCGGCATCGAAGTTGTGGAGGCGTTGAAAGTTAACCTGCTGCGTGTGTTCTTACGCCGCATGGACCTTCGCCAGCATCGAAAAATGGTGCTTATCGATAATTACATCGCCTATACCGGCAGCATGAATATGGTTGATCCCCGCTTCTTTAAACAGGACGCGGGTGTCGGCCAGTGGGTCGATTTGATGGCGCGTATGGAAGGCCCCGTCTCCACGGCCATGGGGATTGTCTACTCTTGTGACTGGGAAATCGAAACCGGTAAACGTATTCTGCCCCCGCCGCCAGATGGCAACATCATGCCCTTCGAAGAGGCCAGCGGGCACACCATTCACACCATCGCCTCCGGCCCCGGCTTCCCGGAAGATCTGATTCATCAGGCCCTGCTTACCGCCGCCTACTCGGCGCGTGAGTATCTGATTATGACGACGCCCTACTTTGTGCCGAGCGACGACTTGCTGCACGCTATCTGTACCGCAGCGCAGCGCGGGGTTGATGTGAGCATTATTCTGCCGCGGAGAAACGATTCGGTTCTGGTGGGCTGGGCCAGCCGTGCTTTCTTTAGCGAACTGCTGGCCGCCGGGGTGAAAATCTACCAGTTTGAAGGCGGCTTACTGCATACCAAGAGCGTCCTGGTCGATGGCGAACTGAGCCTGGTGGGGACGGTGAACCTCGATATGCGCAGTCTGTGGCTCAATTTTGAAATCACGCTGGTCATTGATGACGCCGGGTTTGGCGGCGATCTGGCGGCTGTCCAGGACGACTACATCTCACGCTCTCGCCTGCTGGATGCACGCCTGTGGATGAAACGTCCGCTGTGGCAGCGAATTGCCGAACGACTGTTTTACTTCTTTAGTCCGTTGCTGTAAAACGTGCCCAACGATGTTAAACAGGTAGTCATCATGGAAATGGATTTGAACAATCGCCTGACCGAAGACGAAACGCTCGAGCAGGCTTACGATATTTTTCTCGAACTGGCGGTTGATAACCTCGATCCCGCAGACGTTATTCTTTTCAATCTGCAGTTCGAAGAGCGCGGCGGCGCAGAGCTGTTTGATCCGTCAGAAGACTGGGCCGAGCATGTCGATTACGACCTCAACCCGGACTTTTTCGCCGAAGTGGTGATTGGCCTTGCGGACGAAGACGGCGGCGAAATTAACGATATTTTTGCCCGCGTTCTGCTGTGTCGGGAAAAAGACCATAAGCTTTGCCACATTCTCTGGCGCGAATAAAAGAAAAAGGCTGCGATAGCAGCCTTTTTTATTGATGGTGTTTGCTTAGAGCGGGTCAACCTTCAGACAAGAGACCGCGTGACGGAAGCTCCCTTCCAGCACCGGGCGCGTTTTAGCACACTCCGGCCCCGCTATCGGGCAGCGCGTACGGAACACGCAGCCAGACGGCGGATTGATCGGGGATGGCAGTTCACCTTCCAGCAACTGAATACTTTTGTTCTTCTCCAGATCCGGATCGGGTACCGGCACCGCCGACATCAGCGCTTTGGTGTAAGGGTGCAGCGGATTGTGGTACACCTCATCGTAGGTGCCCAGCTCAACGGCGTGGCCTAAATACATGACCAGAACGCGGTCAGAGATGTGCTTCACCACCGCCAGGTCGTGGGCAATGAAGATCAGCGACAGCCCCATCTCGCGCTGCAGTTTTTGCAGCAGGTTAACCACCTGCGCCTGAATAGAGACGTCCAGCGCCGACACCGGTTCATCACAGATAATCAGCTTCGGCTCAAGGATCAGCGCGCGGGCAATCCCGATACGCTGACACTGGCCGCCGGAAAACTCATGCGGGTAGCGGTTAATCAGGTTTGGCAGCAGCCCTACTTTCATCATCATCGCTTTTACGCGGTCACGCACTTCGGTGCGCGGCATTTTTGGATGATAAGTACGCAGCGGCTCAGCGATGATTTCGCCGATGGTCATACGCGGGTTCAGCGAGGCCAGCGGATCCTGGAAAATCATCTGGATATCGCTGCGCACATTGCGCCACTCTTCCGGCTTCATTCCCAGCAGATCTTTACCCAGCCAGGCAACCTTGCCGTCGGTAGCTTTCACCAGGCCGATGATGGCACGGGCGAACGTCGACTTACCGCAGCCCGACTCCCCTACCACGCCCAGGGTTTCGCCTTCATACAGACGCAGCGTGACGCCATCTACCGCTTTCAGCGTTTTTGGCGGCTGCCAGAACCACTGTTTGCCATCCTTGATGTCGAAATGCACCTTCAGATCGGCGATTTCGAGCAATACGTTTCTTTTTTCGTCGGTAGCGTTCATACCAGCTCCTCGTACGGCTTAAAGCAGGCGCGTAGGCGGCCTGGTGCAAATTCCACCAGCGGTGGAGCGCTGTTACAGATCTCCATCGCATGCGGGCAGCGCGGCTGGAACGGACAGCCTTTCGGCAAGCGCAGCAGGTTTGGCGGGTTGCCCGGGATGGTTAACAGAGATTCACCCTCTGCATCGAGACGTGGTACAGCATTCAACAGACCGATAGAGTAAGGGTGCGCGGGTTGATAGAAGACATCGCGCGCTTTGCCATACTCCATGGTACGGCCGGCATACATCACCAGCACCTTATCGCAAATACCTGCCACAACCCCCAGGTCGTGGGTGATCATAATGATCGCGGTATTGAACTCACGCTTCAGTTCATTCAACAGGGTCATGATCTGCGCCTGCACGGTCACGTCCAGGGCCGTTGTCGGTTCATCGGCAATCAGCAGCTTAGGCCGGCATAGAAGTGCCATAGCGATCATCACACGCTGACGCATCCCGCCAGAGAACTCGTGCGGGAACATGCGCATACGCTTACGTGCTTCGGGCATTTTCACCGCATCAAGCATTTTGACGGACTCTTCAAACGCTTCGGCTTTGCCCATCCCTTTGTGCAGCATCAGGACTTCCATCAGCTGCTCGCCCACACGCATGTAAGGGTTCAGGGAGGTCATCGGATCCTGGAAAATCATCGAAATCTGCTCGGCACGGAGCTTGTTCAGCTCCTGCTCAGGCAAATTCAGGATCTCCCGGCCGTTGAATTTAGCAGAACCGCCAATAACGCCGTTCGCCGCCAACAGGCCCATCAGCGCAAATGCCGTCTGGGACTTACCGGAACCCGACTCACCTACGATGCCCAGCGTCTCACCGGCGCGCAGGCTGAAATTGAGATCGTTTACCGCAGTCACATCGCCATCAGGCGTTTTAAAGGTGACGCGCAGATCTTTTACGTCCAGCAGCGCGTTCTCCTGCTGCTGTGCAATGGGTGCAGATGCCGTTTCAATAATTGTCATCACGGCGCTCCTTAGCGGTCTTTCGGATCGAGGGCATCACGCAGGCCATCGCCGATAAAGTTGAAACAAAACAGCGTCACGACCAGGAAACCAGCCGGGAACAGCAGCAGCCACGGTGAAACCTCCATGGAGTTGGCGCCATCGCTAAGCAACGCGCCCCAGCTGCTAAGCGGCTCCTGGGTACCCAGGCCGAGGAAGCTCAGGAAAGATTCGAACAGAATCATGCTTGGCACCAGCAGCGAGGCGTACACCACCACCACGCCGAGCACGTTCGGCACAATGTGGCGCACCACGATGTTGCCGGTAGAAACACCGCCAACCTGGGCCGCTTCGATGAACTCTTTACGCTTCAGGCTCAGGGTCTGACCACGCACAATACGCGCCATGTCCAGCCATGACACCATCCCGATCGCCACGAAGATCAGCAGGATGTTCTGACCAAAGAAGGTCACCAGCAGGATCACGAAGAACATAAACGGGAAGGAGTTAAGAATTTCCAGCAGACGCATCATTACCGAGTCCACTTTTCCGCCAAGATAGCCAGAAAGTGAACCGTACAGGGTACCGAGGATCACCGCGACGAAGGCTGCGGCAATACCCACCATCAGCGAGATACGACCCCCGATGGCTACGCGCACCAGCAAATCTCGTCCGGAGGAGTCGGTACCAAAATAGTGGCCCGATTCCGCATCAGGGGCGCTGGACATCATGCCCCAGTCGGTATCGAAATAGGTGAATTGCGACAGCATTGGCGCCAGCGTGACGAACAGGGCAATGAGCACCAGCACGATCAGACTGGCAACCGCCGCGCGGTTGTGCATAAAGCGACGGCGAGCATCCTGCCACAGGCTGCGTCCTTCCACTTCCAGCTTCTCACTGAAGTTTTCCAGCGCCTCGCTATTTTTCTTACTTAACATCATCGCGAGCTCCAGGATCAGTAGCGAATTTTCGGATCGATAACGGCATAGAGCACATCGACGATCGCGTTAAAGAGAATAGTCAGCGCACCGACGAGAATGGTCAGGCTCAGTACCAGCGAGTAGTCACGGTTAAGCGCACCGTTAACAAACAGCTGGCCGATACCCGGCAGACCATAAATGGTTTCGATAACCATTGAGCCGGTGATAATGCCGACAAACGCCGGACCTAAGTAGGAGAGCACGGGCAACAGCGCAGGTTTCAAAGCGTGACGGAAAATGATCCGACGCATTGGCAGCCCTTTCGCACGCGCAGTACGGATGAAGTTAGAGTGCAGAACTTCAATCATTGAACCACGGGTGATACGCGCAATACTGGCGATATAAGCCAGTGACAACGCCACCATTGGCAAAATCATGAATTTCAGTGCCCCGCCGTTCCAGCCGCCGCCGGGCAGCCATTTCAGCGTGATAGCGAATATCATGACCAGTAACGGCGCCACGACAAAGCTCGGTATGACGACCCCGGTCATTGCCACCCCCATTACTGCATAATCCCATTTTGAGTTTTGTTTAAGCGCGGCAATCACGCCCGCAGTGACGCCGAGAACCAGAGCCAGCAAGAATGCTGCAGCGCCTAATTTAGCCGAAACGGGGAAGCTCGAGGCCACCAGATCGTTTACGGAATAGTCTTTATATTTAAATGACGGTCCAAAATCGCCGTGCGCCAGTTGCTTCAAATAATTGAAGTACTGGGTGGAGATCGGATCGTTTAAATGATATTTCGCCTCGATATTGGCCATTACCTCTGGCGGTAATGTACGTTCACCGGTAAATGGACTCCCCGGCGCGAGACGCATCATAAAGAAGGAGATCGTAATAAGAATAAATAGTGTTGGAATCGCTTCAAGACAGCGACGTAGGATAAATTTCAACATTGCCCGTACCTTCTGGCGTGTGCCTATATAGTGTCACGATGATTAGACACAGTGGGGCGAGCGCTGCCCGCCCCACTTATTGCCATTAATGCTTGATAATATACAAGTTTTTAACGTAGATATTATCCATCGGGTCTTTACCGGTATATCCACCTACCCACGGTTTCACCAGACGGGCGTTCACGTAGTAGTAGACCGGCACAATCGCGGAGTCTTTATCCAGTTGCTGTTCAGCTTTGGAGTAGAGCTCGGAACGCTGGGCTTCGTCAGTCGCTTTCAGCGTATCGCCAATCAGCTTGTCGAACGCTGGGCTCTTATAGTGCGCCGTGTTGTTCGAGCTGTCGCTCAGCATTGTGTTCAGGAAGGAAGTCGGTTCGTTGTAGTCTGCACACCAGCCAGCACGCGCCACATCGAAGGTGCCCTGATGGCGGCTATCCAGGAAGGTTTTCCACTCCTGGTTTTCCAGCTTCACGTTCGCACCCAGGTTCTTTTTCCAGATGGAAGAGACGGCGATAGCCAGTTTCTTGTGCAGGTCAGAAGTGTTGTACAGCAGGCTGAAGGACAGTGGCTTGTCGGCGGTAAAGCCCGCTTCGGCCAGCAGTTTCTTCGCTTCTTCGTTACGTTTTTCCTGAGACCAGCCGAACCACTCAGGCTGAGTCAGTTTCGCGCCATCAGTATACGGAGGGGTGTAGCTGTATGCCGGCAGATCGCCCTGGTTTTTCACCTTGTTGACGATGATGTCGCGATCCAGCGCCAGTTTCAGTGCGGTACGAACACGAACGTCATTGAATGGCGCTTTCTGGTTGTTGATTTCGTAATAGTAAGTACACAGATACGGGTCAACATGGACTTCAGCCGGGATCTCTTTCTTCAGTTTCTGGAACAGTTCGATCGGCATGTTGTTATAGGTCATGTCGATTTCACCGCTGCGATAGCGGTTAACGTCAGTCACTTCTGAAGAGATTGGCAGGTAAGTTACCTGGTTAATAACGGTCTTGGCGTTATCCCAGTAGTTAGTGTTACGCACCAGGTCGATACGTTCGTTAACAACCCAGTCTTTCAGCTTATAGGCGCCGTTGGTCACGATATTTGCTGGCTGAGTCCACTTATCACCAAATTTCTCAACCGCAGCTTTTGGAACCGGGGAGACGGACGGGTGAACCAGAAGTTTGTAGAAGTAAGGAACCGGCTCGCTCAGGGTCACTTCGAAAGTATTATCATCAAGCGCCTTAACGCCCAGATCGGTGACCGGTTTTTTGCCAGTGATGATGTCATCAATGTTGGCAATATGACCGTACTGCAGATAGCTCGCATACGGAGAGGCAGTGTTTGGATCTGCCAGGCGCTGCCAGCTATAGACGAAATCGTGTGCGGTAACAGGAGAGCCATCTGACCATTTCGCATCTTTACGCAGATGGAAGGTCCAGACTTTACCGTCTTTATTTTCCCATTTTTCAGCCACACCCGCTACCGGGTGGCCGTTTACATCAGAGACCAGCAGACCTTCGAAGAGATCGCGGTTAACGTTGGACTCAGGTACACCTTCAATTTTGTGCGGATCCAGAGACTGAACCTCGGCACCGTTGTTACGCACCAGCGTCTGTTTTTCCGCCAGTTGTACTCCAGCAGGAACGTCTGCAGCCATTGCAACGTTGCCTGCGATTAGCGCAGTCAAAATTCCCGCCGCTACCAGACTTTTTTTTGTGATGATGGACATTGTGTTGGTACTCCACTCATTATAATTACTGGTTTTTACCAGCCTGTTTAATTCCCCTGTTGGGGTTTCCTGACAACCCAGGAGTTTATGTGGCTATCAGGTGTTTTTACTGCCTGCTATCACCGACTTTACTATTACCGGTGGTTCGTTCGACCACCTTATGTCGATTTTTCACACCCCTCTCCTGTCAGAGAGATGTATTTTTTTGTGAAAACGAAAACCTCAAATACAAATGATTCTCATCTTCGTGATATCTGCTGAAATTATAAGGCCGGAAAGTACCAAATGGCTGTAACCGGTGCCAATACATTTTGCAAATTTGTTAAGCAATTCTCTTTTACGAAAGATAATGACGCTTTGTGGGCTACCCTGCCGCGCATCGAAACCAGACAAATAATGCCAATTTTCAATGGGATAAAGAATGATGATGCACCCCGATCGTTACGAATCCAGAGGCGAGAGGCAATCTGTACAAAAAATTAACAACTGTCTATTTTTTAGCACATTCATCTACATGAATCATCAAATTACTAATATCATTTCATTAATCCCTCAGCAAGCCCCAGAGTATGGTGTGAGTAAAATAACAGGCTGGTTGCGTGCAATGTGAGCTTCAGAAGTGAGGATGTATAGACAAACTATTGAAAGTTAAGGGAACAAAATGATGAGTGGAAGTTCTTATCTTTCATGAAATTTTCAACTTTTATTATAGGATTTACTAATAATGATGAAAAAAAGCGAAGCCATTTGCTCCGCTCTTTCGTATGAAATAGTTATGACAAGAGTCCTGGGAATATCGACTTAATTCCAGTGACAATAAATTCAATACCCAGAGCCATTAACAATAACCCCATTATACGGGTGATCACGTTAATACCGGTCTGGCCCAGCAGACGAACCAGCCAGGGTGCCATGCGGAAGACGCCCCAACAACATAACGCAAACAGCGCAATGGCGAAGGAAAAGCCGATTAAGTGCATCCAGTTATGGTATCGGGTTCCCCAGACTATCGTTGAACTGATTGCCCCAGGCCCCGCCATTAAGGGCAGCGCCAGCGGCACCACGCCAATACTTTCGCGTATCGCGGTTTCTGATTTCTCTTGTTTGTTCTGCTTATCTTCCCCGAGCTTGCCGCTGATCATCGACATCGCAATGGTAACCACCAGAATCCCCCCGGCGATCCTGAACGAATCGATGGAGATGCCGAAAATTTGCAATATGGAATCGCCAAGATAGAGCGAGGTCAGCAGGATGATCGCCACCGACAAGTTTGCGGTGAGGTTAGTTTTGTTCCTCGCCACGGCCGACTGGTAGCTGGTCATGCTGATAAACACGGGAATGATACCGACCGGGTTAACTAACGCGAAAAGACCAATAAAAAATTTAAAATAGGTTTGAAAATCAAAGAGCGATAGATCCACTGTTAGCTCCGGTAAAACGCAGTGCCTGATAAATAAGGGTGGGAATAATAACCGCGCTGAAGATACGCTTTTTAGACCCAGACTTCATCACAATATTGCTCAATCCCTGAATTTGGGAATGTAAAATATTTGTATACTGAATGAGTCATTATGGTTCAATAATTTACGGAACTCATTAACACCTGATGAAATCACACGAAATGCCCCTGCTGAAAGGTATCAGCTTATGGATAAATTGATTTGGATCATGATTTTCGTACTCAGAAGTGAGTAATCTTGATTACGCCACCAAGGAGTTTCAATACTACTCAATAAGGTGTTGAAAGGAGGCTCTTTTAGTAAGTCAGGGGTTGCATAAACAAGATAAACCGTTGATTTCAATGTGAGTTAAGCAAGTCACTTGCGCACTGTCTATACTGTTTGTCGTGTCGAGCAGCTGATTTACTAAAAGAGTTTAACTTTATCAGGAGAGCATTATGGCTGTTACTAATGTCGCTGAACTTAACGCACTTGTAGAGCGCGTAAAAAAAGCCCAGCGTGAATATGCCAATTTCACCCAAGAACAGGTTGATAAAATCTTCCGCGCGGCCGCTCTGGCTGCTGCAGATGCTCGAATCCCTCTCGCTAAAATGGCCGTTGCCGAATCCGGTATGGGTATCGTTGAAGATAAAGTGATTAAAAACCACTTCGCTTCAGAGTATATCTACAACGCCTATAAAGATGAGAAAACCTGCGGGGTGCTGTCTGAAGATGATACCTTCGGCACTATCACTATCGCAGAACCTATCGGCATCATTTGCGGTATCGTTCCAACCACCAACCCAACCTCTACCGCTATCTTCAAATCGCTCATCAGCCTGAAGACCCGTAACGCAATTATCTTCTCTCCACATCCGCGTGCCAAAGATGCAACCAATAAAGCTGCAGATATCGTACTGCAGGCCGCTATCGCAGCGGGTGCACCGAAAGATTTAATCGGCTGGATCGATCAGCCTTCTGTTGAACTGTCCAACGCGCTGATGCACCACCCGGACATTAACCTGATCCTCGCGACCGGTGGTCCAGGTATGGTTAAAGCCGCTTACAGCTCTGGTAAACCTGCCATCGGTGTAGGTGCTGGTAATACTCCGGTCGTTATCGACGAAACAGCGGATATCAAACGTGCTGTGGCATCTGTACTGATGTCTAAAACCTTCGATAACGGTGTTATCTGTGCGTCTGAACAGTCTGTGGTTGTTGTTGATTCAGTATACGATGCCGTTCGCGAACGTTTTGCCAGCCACGGCGGCTACATGCTGCAGGGTAAAGAGCTGAAAGCCGTTCAGGACATCATCCTGAAAAATGGCGCGCTGAACGCGGCTATCGTAGGTCAGCCAGCGTATAAAATTGCTGAACTTGCAGGCTTTACCGTTCCTGCTTCTACCAAGATTTTGATTGGTGAAGTCACGGTTGTTGATGAAAGCGAGCCATTTGCGCACGAAAAACTTTCCCCTACTCTTGCCATGTACCGTGCAAAAGATTTCGACGACGCGGTAGAAAAAGCAGAGAAACTGGTGGCAATGGGCGGTATCGGTCATACCTCTTGCCTGTACACCGACCAGGATAACCAGCCAGAACGTGTTGCTCACTTCGGTCAGAAGATGAAAACCGCACGTATCCTGATCAACACCCCGGCTTCTCAGGGTGGTATCGGT
>ERZ773187.869-NODE-869-length-26257-cov-11.373178_pt1 | contig 26257 bp, 21 predicted proteins | sample MGYA00511242_ERZ773187 | MGnify/ENA primary metagenome ERZ773187 (study PRJEB29015, sample SAMEA2737744) | human gut metagenome | biome: human gut; feature: human-associated habitat; material: faeces | place: China | collected 2012 ... | reverse complement strand
ACTAAAAACGGCAACCAGAGGTTGCCGTTTTGCTTTGACCCGGTGCGGTCTGATGCCCTCACCCTGGCCCTCTCCCAAAGGGAGAGGGTACAAACACTAAAAACGGCAACCAGAGGTTGCCGTTTTGCTTTTATCACCTGCTCTGCTTTCTCAGCAGCCAGATAAAGTACGGCGCGCCGATAAAGGTCGACAGCAGCCCCGCCGGGATCTGATAAGGGAAAAGCACCATTCGCCCGCACCAGTCTGCGAACACCAGCAAAATACCCCCCGTCAGCGCCGACATCACAATGTGCGGCATCGTACGACGAAAACCCAGCATACGGGCAATGTGCGGCGCCATCAGGCCGATAAAGCTCAACGGGCCGATGGTCATGGTCGCTGTGGCGGTCAGGCACGCCGCCAGTAAGAGTAAGCCCACGCGAGACGGCGTCAGCGCTATGCCTACCGCCCGGGCGGTGTCGCCCCCCAGCGGCAGCACCGTCAGCCAGCGACGACAAAGTGGCACGATAGCCATAAGCACCACCAGCGCGATGCCCGTGCTCACCACCTGCGCGGTAGAGGCGTTATAGGTAGACCCCGCAAGCCAGGTGAGGATCTGCGCCATACGCGGGTCACCACTGGCCTGCAGCATCATTAACAGCATGGTAAAGGCAGTGCTGAGCGCCATCCCGGCCAGCAGCATACGGTGAGGCGAAAAGCCCCCGCGCCCGGCCGAGACCATAATGATCAGCAGGGTTACCGCCGCACCCAAGCTGCCCGCCGGCATCAGCCAGCCGAAGGCATTGCCAGGGACGAAGAAAAGCATTAAGACGACGCCGAAGGCCGCGCCAGAGCTGATACCCAGCACTTCCGGGCTCGCCATCGGGTTGCCGGTCAGGCGCTGAATAATACAGCCCGCGACCGCCAGCATTACCCCGGCAATCAGCGCCGCCATGACCCGCGACCAGCGCCACGGCATCAGCTCATCCAGCAGCGCCCCGCTCGCCCAGTGCCAGCCTGTGGCATCACGCCCAAAGGCCAGCGCGGCCATCACCGCCAGTAACAGCAGCAGGCCGCCCCCCAGGGCATACCACAGCACGTGATGACGTTCGGCAGCAACATGGTTCCCGGCGTTCATCGCGGGCGCGCTCATGCTTCGCAGGCGCGGCAGGAGCCACAGCAGCAGCGGTGCCCCCACGATCGCCGTCACCGAGCCAGTCGAGACCTCCATCCATACGCGGGTTAGCCACAAAATAATCTGATCTGACAGCCAGAGGATAAGGGCCCCAATCAGGGGAGCGACCAGCAGCCGGGTTAGCAGGCGGCGGGCACCAACCATTTTCGCCAGCAATGGCGCAAACAGGCCGATAAAACCAATGATCCCGACGGCGTTGACCAACAGGGCGCTGATCACAATCGCCAGCGTCAGCGCGGCCAGACGCGCCAGCGACAGCGCCAGCCCGAGATTACGCGCCACGCCATCATCCAGCCCCATCAACGTCAGCGGGCGCAGCAGTAATAGCGTGAGCAAGACGCCGCCCAGCAGTTGTGGCCACAGCCGCTGCACAATGCTCCAGTCGGTCTGCGTTAGCGTACCGGTACTCCAGAGGAACATGCTTTGCAATTCATCGTGATGGAAGATCACCAGCAGCTGGTTGATCGCACCGCAGTAGAGACTGACGACCAGACCGGCAAGGATCAGCGTCACCGGTGATAACCGCTTGCCCCAGGCCACGCCAAAGACCAGCGCACCGACCACGCAGGCGCCAATCAGCGCCGCGAACTGCGGTGCCAGTGCGCCCGGCAACGCCCACAGGGTGGCGATAGTCATCCCCAACTGCGCGCCGGTCGCCACCCCCAGGGTGGTGGGTTCCGCCAGGGGATTGCGTAGCACTTGCTGGAACAGTACCCCCACCAGGCCCAGGCCCGCCCCCACCAGCAGCGAGATCACCAGACGCGGTAACAGGCTGTAGTGGAAGATCATCTGTTCGATCTTATCAATATTTGGCGCAACAACCGCTTCGCCCCACTGGGCTCGCGGCAACGCGGTCGTCAGGTTGCTCCAGGTTAAACCCAGCGCCAGCACAAACAGCGCGACCAGCAGTAGCCCCGGCAGCAATGTTATCCGTGATTTCATGCTTTGCCTCCCAGTGCGCTATCCAGTACCCGGGCAAAGTGCATCGCCGACAGGGTCGCGCCGTAGAACCACACGGCCGGTACGCGCTGGAAACGCTGCTGGCGGACAAAGGGCATCGCCTGCCATAGCGGGGTTTTCATCAATGTCTGCATTTCACGCTCATTGCCATGATCAAAACAGAGCACATCGACATCACGAAACGCCGCCAGCCTGTCAATGCCTATCGCGGTGCTGCCCCAGAAGGTCATCTCCCCTTCCCAGGCATTATTTATTCCGTAGCGATCCATCACCTCCTGGAAGAGGCAGTTTTTGCCGAACACCAGTACGTGGCGGGCGTCCAGCAGCGTAATCATCAGCAAAGGCCGATCGCCGCGCCCGGCGAAACGCGGTTTGTAGCTATCAATGACGCTGTCGAAGTGATCAAGATGCTGACGGGCAGCGGCCTCCAGGTTTAACAGCTGGGCCATCTCGTTAAGCGAGTGACGCGCTTGCGTTAGCGGAGCTTTCCCGTCGCTAAACGAGAACCCCCGGCCTGGCGCAATCCGCGCCAGCTTCTCCTCTGAGGGGCCATACCCTGCCGACCAGACCAGATAGGAGGGTTTCATTTGCGTCAGCAATTCGAGATTGGGCTCGGTGCGCAAACCGATGTCGATGACCGAGTCAGGGAGGCTGGGCTCGTTTACCCACAGCCGATAGTTGGGGATATCCGCAACGCCATAAGGCGTGACGCCGAGCGCGAGCAACAGCTCAACGGGCAGCCACTCCAGGGCGACAATACGGTCGTTATTGATGGCGGCTGCGGCATGCGCGGTGCCCATTTTCCAGAGCAACGGCGAAAGGGCCATCGCCGTCAACAACCGACGGCGGCTAATCGTTAAATCAGACATCAATAGACAAAGCTCACCGGTGCCGCCCCGGCAGGGTGCGGCAGAATGCCCATCGGAATACCGTAAATGGTTTCCAGCGTCTCACTGCGCATCAGCTCTGAAGGCGTGCCCTGGGCAATCATTTCCCCCCCGCGCAGCGCCACCAGATAATCACAGTAGCGGGCAGCCATGTTGATATCATGCAGCACCGCAATGACCGTCAGCCCACGCTGCTGGCTTAAACGATGTACCAATGCCAGCACATCGACCTGATGGGCGATATCCAGTGCGGAGGTAGGTTCATCCAGCAGCAGGCAACGGCTATCTTGCGCAACCAGCATCGCGATCCACGCCCGCTGACGTTCACCGCCAGAGAGGCTATCAACCAGGCGATGTGCCAGTGGTTTTAATCCCACCAGGGCGATAGCTTCTTCCACTTTTTCACGGTCGGCTACGCCAAAACGTCCCAACGCCCCATGCCACGGATAACGCCCAATCGCGACCAGCTCGCGCACGGTCATCCCTTCGGCCTGCGGCAGTTGCTGCGGTAGATAGGCCACCTTGCGGGCAAAGGCCTTACTGCTCCAGCTTTCCAGCGGCTGTCCATCCAGCAAAATATCGCCTTCTGATGGCGGCTGATGACGACCAAGCATTTTCAGTAAGGTGGATTTGCCGGAGCCGTTATGGCCGATCAGACCGGTGACCTGGCCTGCAGGAAAGGTCAGCGAAAGGGGGTGCAGCAGCGTACGCCCAGGCACGCGAAAGGAGGTGGCATTTAGCGAAAAGGTTGTATCGGATTGCGTTGTTTTGTCCTGCATCGTAGCCAACTTAGTAAAAGGGCACGGCGAACCGTGCCCGAAGGAAGATTAGAAGCGGAAGGTCGCGGTGGCGACAACCTGGCGTTCAGCACCCCAGAAGCAGCCGTAGGTATTGAAGCAGCTTGCGACGTATTCACGATCGAACAGGTTGTTGACGTGCAGCGCTACGTTAGAGCCGGCCATACCAAGGCGAGCCAGATCGTAACGGACCAGTGCATCAACTACGGTGTAGCTGCCCACTTTGAAACTGTTTGCTGCATCGCCATAGCTGGAGCCAGAGTAACGACCACCCGTACCCAGCGTCAGGCCAGAGAGCGCACCGTCATAGATGGTGTAATCCGCCCACAATGACGCCATATGTTTAGGCACCTGAACCGGAGTATTACCTTTTAAGGTGGTATCCGTTGTGTATTCGATGTCAGTGTAGGTGTAAGAGCCGACAAGATTAACGCTGGCAGATAGCGCCGCTTTCGCTTCAATTTCTGCGCCACGAGAGCGAATTTCGCCACCTTCAACCGAGAACAACGAACCCGCCGGGTCTGCCATCAGGTTGTTGGTTTTCGTCAGATCAAACAGTGCAGCCGTTACCACAACTGGACGATCGCCTGGGATGTACTTCACGCCCACTTCGTACTGTTTGCCTTTTGACGGTGCAAAAGGTTTACCCTGCGCGTCGGTTTGTGAAGACGGCTCAAAGGATTCGCTGTAGCTGAAGTACGGCGTTACACCATTGTCGAACAGGTAGTTAACACCACCGCGCCAGGTGAACTGGTTATCATCGCGCGAAGCAGTAGTGTTAAAGACGCGGTTAAAGGAGTTTTGTTTAGCCCAGTCATAACGACCGCCCAGGGTAACCAAAACTTTATCCCACTGCGCCTGATCCTGAACGTACAAACCGGTTTGTTCTTGCTTATTCAGAATCTGATAAGGACCGGAATTTGCTGGATTTTTCGAATTAAAGTCGAAATCAGCATTAACCGGGTTGTACAGGTCGAGCAGCGGAACAGAGTCGTCATAACCGAACCATGCGTTGATGTCATTACGCATACGCATATAGTCAACGCCGGTCAGCAAGGTATGCTCAATGGCACCCGTAGCAAATTTACTCTGCAACTGAGTATCAACAGAAAGGTTTTGCAGTTTTTCATCATCAGCAACGTATTTACGCGCCAGAGTGTGACCTTTGTCTGCTGGCGCAATCGCTGCACACTGCTTGCTGGCTGCGTTTGCTGGATCCGAACAGACGCCATAGCCATAAACGCTGTTTTGAGAGGTTTTGTTCTCAGCAAAGCGCAGATTCTGGCGCAGCGTAAAGGTGTCGTTGAATTCGTGATCGAAGCTGTAACCGACCATTTTCTGGTTACGAGAATAGGTATTATTGGTCGCACCTTCGTTGAAGTCGGTTGGCAGACGTTTGCCGTTTGGCAGCGGTTCTACCGTACCTTCTTTTGGCAGCCAGCCGTAATAACCCGTTTCCGGTTCATTCTGGAAGTAAGAGAGGAAGGTAAAGTTCGTTTTATCATCCGGACGCCAGGAGAAAGAGGGAGCGATGGTGTAGCGCTGCTCTTCCGCCCCCTTCTGCTGGGCATTGGCAGAACGCGCCAGGCCTGTTAAGCGGTATGAGTAAACGCCGTCGTCATCCAGCGCATCGCTGAAGTCAAAGCCGGTCTGGAACAGGCTGTTAGTGCCCGCTTTGAACTGAATCTCTTTCAGGGGTTCAGTCGTTGGACGCTTGCTGACCATGTTCAACAAGCCACCCGGGCTGCTTTTTCCGTACAGAACTGAGGCCGGCCCGCGCAGCACTTCTGCACGCTCCAGCATATAGGGATCGATTACCGCGTCGTTGTAGAAGTTACCCTGCATTTTCAGGCCATCCAGATAGTTGTTCTGGGTTTGCCCGTCCGCCGCGAAGCCACGGATTATCAGGTGATCGTAGGTATTAGATGCGCCTCGAGTACCAACAGATACACCCGGCGTATAGCTAAGTGCTTCTTTGACAGACTTAGGCTGATGCAATGCCATCTCTTCCGCCGTCACGACGGAAATGGACTGCGGCACCTTCTCAATAGAGGTGTCGGTCTTGGTCCCGGTGGCAGATTGCCGTGCCGCGATGGTCGCAGCGGGTCCCCATGCGCTCTCCTGCGGAGCTGGCGCTGCGGTAACGGTAATCGTCTCTTCTTTTTTCGGGGTTTCAGCGGCCTGTGCATAGGCAGACATGCCGCTAACCGCTGTGGCTACAACCACTGCGATTTTACGCAGTGAGTAATTGATTGGCTGAGCAGTTTTTGAAAGCGCCATTGGTATCTCTCTGAGCAAGAGTGAATGATAACGTAAACGAGAATTATTATTATGACCGCAGCATATTATGCGAAACGCTGGCGGCATAGCAAGCGAATAGCGGCCCTACGGAAATTGAGGGGATAAGAAATAAACAAGAGAAAAACGGGGGTTATAAAGAGGGAATAAAGCGGTTAGAGAAATGTTTGTTATACGTGAAATCCCCCTCTCCTCTCGAAGAGGGGGTCTGGCACGTTAATTACCGCCGAACATATCCTTAATCCAGCCAGCGACACCGTCGCTCTCTTTCTTCTCATTCTGCTGCTGCGGCTGCTGTTGTTGCGGCTGCTGTTGCGGCTGAGAAGATTGCTCGAACGGGTTACCCGTGGGTTCCGGAGCGGCCTGCTGACACAGTGAATCCGGATTGCTGGTCCAGACCGGCAGGCTTCGCATCCCGCCGCCACAGACGAAGGTACCAGACTCATCCACGCCCATATCCACGATATCTTCCGGTGGCGTCAGAACTAACGGTACTGGCGACTGGTTAGTCAGATAGCGCTGATAGATAGACATCGCACCGCTGGCACCGTACAGCTTAGTGGGCTGGTTGTTATCACGACCCACCCAGGTAATCACCACTTCACGTCCATCAATACCGGCAAACCAGGTGTCGACGTTGTTATTGGTGGTACCGGTTTTACCCGCCAGATGCAGGCCCGGATACTTCGCGCCCAGTTGGCGCCCCGTACCACGCTGCACAACCTGCTGCATGGTCCACAACGTCATGTATGCCGCCTGCGCCGGAACGGCACGCTCTGCCTGCGGGAAGCTCTGATACAGCACCGTACCATCTTCGGCAATGACCGAACGCAGCGCAGAGAGAGGAGCGCGATTACCGCCGCTGGCGATGGTCTGGAACGCCTGCGCCACTTCGATTGGCGTCAGGTTCAGTGCGCCGAGGATCATCGCCGGAACCGGATGCAGCTGGTTTTTAGGCACACCCAGTTTTACCCAGGTATCGGTAATCGCCGGCAGGCCAAGCGCCATACCCAGGTTTACCGTCGGTACGTTCATGGAACGCGTCAACGCATCCACCAACATCACCTGTCCGCTGAACTGACGATCGTCGTTCTGCGGCGACCAGACCTGGCCATTCGGCTGGCGCAGAGAGATCGGCGCATCCGCAATCCAGGTGTTCAGGCGATACTGGTTCGGCTGGCTCAGCGCCGTCAGATAGGTGGCCGGTTTCGCCAGAGAACCAATCGAACGACGCGCCTGCATGGCACGGTTATAACCGGCATACTGCGGCTCTGCCCCGCCTACCATAGCGCGCACTTCACCGCTGTAGCGGTCAACCACCACCATCGCGGTTTCCAGGTCGCTCAGCTTACGCTGTTTCTTCAGGACCGGAATACCTTCCACGGCCGCTTTTTCCGCAGCATCCTGCGCCACGGAGTCGAACGTAGTGAAGATCTTCACGCCGGAGAGATCTTTCACTTTATCGCCAAGCTTCGCCTGCAACTCCTGACGAACCATCTGCATAAACGCAGGCTGCGGGGAGATAACGCCACCGCGCGGCTGTACGCCCAGCGGACGTGCGCTCAGCATTTCATACAGCTCCTGGTCGATCACTTGCTGCTGTTGCAGCAGACGCAGCACCAGGTTACGGCGCTCCAGCGCCAGTTTCGGGTTGCGCCATGGGTTGTAGATCGACGCCCCTTTCACCATGCCCACCAGCAGCGCCTGCTGGTCAAGGCTCAGCTCTTCGACCGGACGACCAAAGTAGTACAGGCTCGCCAGCGGGAAACCACGGATCTCGTTATCGCCGCTCTGACCGAGGTACACCTCGTTCATATACAGTTCAAGGATACGATCCTTGCTGTAGCGGGCATCCATCAGGACTGCCATGTAGGCTTCGTTAGCCTTACGCCAGTATGAGCGCTCGCTGGAGAGGAACAGGTTTTTCACCAGCTGCTGGGTCAGGGTACTCGCCCCCTGCACCGTGCGGCCGGCCGTCAGGTTGGCCAGTACCGCACGGCCAATAGAGTAAAGACTCACCCCGTCATGCTCGTAGAAATGACGGTCTTCGGTTGCCAGCAGAGTATCGACCAGCAGATCCGGGAAGCCATTTCGCGCCACAAACAGGCGCTGCTCGCCGTTCGGCGAAGAAAGCATGGTGATCAGACGCGGATCGAGACGGAAGAAACCGAACTGGCGGTTATTATCCATGTTCTCGATGGTATCCAGATGATCGCCATCGAAGGTCAGACGCGCGCGCACCTGCCCCTCTTTGCTGTCCGGGAAATCGAACGGACGGCGGATCATCTCAATGCTCTTCGCCTGCACGGTAAATTCGCCAGGACGCGTCATTTTCGTCACCTGACGATATTGCGTCGCCTCCAGCAGTTTGACCATCTCGTTCTTGCTGATGGACATGTCCGGCTCAAGGTTCACCATCCGCCCGTAAACGGCCGCAGGCAGTTGCCATACTTTACCGTCGATACGGCTACGGATTTTTTGATCCAGATAGACGCCATAGATCGCCATCAGGGCGATAAACACAATAAAGAGCTTCAGTAACAGCCAGAACCAGCCGCGTTTTCCACGAGGCTTACGCCCTTTGCCTTTTCCTTTGCGCGGCATCGGTTCTTCATCCTCATAATCGTCTTCATAGTCATCGTCGCGCTCTTCATTTCTGAGTCGACGACGGCTTACTTTCTCTTTTGCCGGACGCGTCGGTTTCCCTTTACGTCCAATAGGCTCGCGGTCATTCCCCGCCATGCTTTTTCTCCGCAACTATCAGGCGCAAAGGCCCGATTCTCTGTTCTTAATCCCGTAGGAGAAAGAAGAAATCTCTCAAATATAATGACTACGAATATTTCTTCGTCCGTCGTGTCGGTGCCGCGTTCGCCGGATCGTCCGGCCAGACATGTTTAGGGTAACGCCCCTTCATCTCTTTTTGCACCTCACGGTAGCTTCCTGCCCAGAATGCGCTCAGATCGCGGGTGATCTGCAGCGGACGCTGCGCCGGTGAAAGCAGCTCCAGTACCAGCGGGACACGCCCCTGCGCAATAGCCGGGGTAGTGGCTTCACCGAACATCTCCTGCATCCGCACGGCCAGCACGGGTGGATTATCTTCATGATAACGAATGGCTATCCGGCTTCCGGTTGGCACAGTGTAATGCTCTGGCAGCTCAGTATCCAGCCGTTGACGTAATGACCAGTCGGTCAGATTCTGTAACGCTGCCTTAACATCCAACGCTTTCAGGGCGCGCAAAGAGTGTACGCCACCCATTTGCGGCAGTAACCAGTTTTCGAGGTTGGCCAGCAGCGAGGCATCATCTACGGCAGGCCAGTCATATTCCGGCAACCAGCGAGCCGCACACAGCAGACGAAGACGAAATTGTTCGGCCTGCGGACTCCAGGTCAATACCTCCAGCCCCTTATCGCGGATGCCGTTCAGCATCGCCTGGTGCAACTCCTCTTCAGAAGGTTTAGCCAGCGGCTTTACGCTCAGGGTCAGGCGGCCGATTTGCGCCCGACGCAGCGCTTTTAGCGTGCCCTGTGTCTCGTCCCACTCAATGGTATCGGACTGCTCAACCAGCTGCGGGCAGCGGCTGACCAGCGCCTCGATATCTACGGCAACGGCCTGCAGGATACGGGCGTCTGGCGACTGGCTGCCCTGTAATAAGAGTGGCGCAATGAGCCACTCATGCCGCGTTAACCCGTCATCACGATCCAGCATCGCCCCCATGCCGTTCGCCAGCTGGTAACGGCCTTCCAGCCCGCGACGACGCGCCAGGCGATCCGGAAAGGCCCTGGCCAGCAGCGCCGGGATCCTGGCAGCATCGGGCGATCCACCGTTACTGTTCAAACGCTTCATCAGCGTTTTAGCGCGCTGCTGCCAGCCTGGCTGATGGCGCGAAAATGCCAGCGCCAGATCGCTATTCCCTCCGCGCGGTGGCTCCTCAAGAATAGCCGCCAGTTTCGCCGCCGTGGCGATTTCATCGTCGCCCTTTGCGCCAGCCAGCATTGCAGCCAGCCGCGGGTCATTGCCCAGCGCCGCCATTTTCTGGCCAAAGGCGGTGAGCCGCTCGCCTGCCAGCGCCCCAAGCTGGGTAAGCAAGCGCCGTGCGGCAAGCAGGTTGACAGCTGGGGGGTGATCCAGCCAGCAGAGCTGGGTCGGATCCTGACACCCCCACTGCAATAGCTCCAGCAGCAGGCCACTCAGATCGCTTTGCAGGATCTCCGGCGTGGCTTGCGCCGCCGCGCGTTCTGCCTGCTCAAATGGGATCAGATGCAGACAGATGCCCGGCTCCAGACGACCGGCGCGGCCTGCGCGCTGGGTCATCGACGCTTGACTGATACGCTGGGTGATAAGCTTTGTTAGCCCGGTGCGCGGATCGAACTGAGCTACGCGCTCCTGGGCGGTGTCGACCACCAGACGGATCCCTTCAATGGTCAGGCTGGTTTCGGCAATATTGGTGGCCAGCACCACTTTACGCATCCCCTGCGCAGGCGGCAGGATCGCTTTACGCTGCTCGGCGAGGGTTAAGGCGCCGTAGAGTGGACAAAGCAGCACATCGCTTCCCACCCGGGAGGCGAGATGTTCCTGCACCCGCTGAATCTCTCGGGTGCCGGGCAAAAACAACAACACGGACCCACTTTCCTGACGCAGCAGCTCCGCGGTGGCGACGGCGACGGCCTCGTCGAAGCGCAGTTGCGCGGAAAGCGCCTGATAGCGGCGTTCCACCGGAAAAGTGCGTCCTTCAGAAGTGATAACTGGCGCATCCGGTAATAGCCGTTGCAGACGATCGTTATCCAGCGTCGCCGACATGATTAACAATTTCAGATCGTCGCGCAGCCCCTGCTGCACATCCAGCAGCAGTGCCAGCGCCAGATCGGCCTGCAGGCTGCGTTCGTGATACTCGTCAAGGATCACCAGACCGATGCCCGTCAGCTCAGGATCCTGCTGCAGCATACGGGTGAGGATACCTTCGGTCACTACCTCCAGCCGGGTGGCGTCACTGACGCAACTTTCGGCGCGCATTCGATAACCTACCGTCTCGCCCGGCTTCTCGCCCAAAATTTCGGCCAGACGTTGCGCCACGTTACGGGCAGCGAGCCGTCTTGGCTCCAGCAGTATGATTTTGCCCGGAATGAGCCCCTGGTTGAGGATTTGCAGCGGTAGCCACGTCGACTTACCTGCGCCAGTAGGGGCATTGAGCAATATCTGCGGCGCGTGTTGTAAGGCGGTGAGAAGTTCAGGAAGGACTGCGGCGACCGGCAACGAGGACACGTTTGGCTCCAGAGGGTTAACATTAGCGGGCGTACATTGTAGCATCGCCTCAAACCATAACCGAGCACCCCGAATGTCTGAGACGAAAAGGCTTTTTTTCGCCATTGAACTGCCCGCCCCGCTGCAGCGTAAGATTGTGCGCTGGCGCGCCGAGAACTTCGTACCTGAGGCAGGACGTCCGGTGCAGGCAGCGAATCTGCATCTAACGCTGGCTTTCCTCGGCGAGGTGAGCGATGAAAAGCGGCAGGCGCTGGCAGCTATGGCGGGTCGTATTCGCCAGCCGGGGTTTACCCTGCAGCTTGACGATGCCGGACAGTGGCTGCGTTCCCGCGTCGTCTGGCTGGGCACTCGCCAGCCGCCGCGCGGTTTATTGCAACTCGCCAGTATGTTGCGGGCGCAGGCTGCACGCAGCGGCTGTTATCAAAGCCCCCAGCCATTTCATCCGCATATCACTCTGCTGCGCGATGCCAGCCACGCGGTAGCCATTCCGCCGCCGGGGTTTTCCTGGCACTTTCCGGTCACAGATTTCGTACTTTATGAGAGCGTGTTCGCCCGCGGGCGCACCCGCTATACGCCGCTTCAGCGCTGGACGCTGAACGAGTAATAAGGAATTTACATGCAGTTTATCCCGGCCTTACAACCCGCTACCCTGGTTCAGCGCTACAAACGCTTTCTTGCCGATGTGGTCACGCCTGAGGGGGAGACCCTCACCCTGCACTGCCCGAATACCGGCGCGATGACCGGTTGCGCCACGCCGGGCGATACCGTCTGGTACTCCACCTCGCTTAATGCCAAACGCAAATATCCGCATACCTGGGAAATTACCCAAACCACGCAGGGGGCGTTTATATGCGTCAATACGCTACGGGCAAACCAGCTGGTAAAAGAGGCGATCGCCCTTGATATGCTTGCCGAACTACGTGGCTACAGCAGCATCAAAAGTGAAGTGAAGTATGGCGCAGAGGGCAGCAGAATTGACTTTATGTTACAGGCAGAGGATCGCCCCGAGTGCTATATTGAAGTGAAATCAGTGACGTTAGCTGACCAAGATAACGGCTATTTTCCGGACGCGGTGACCCTGCGCGGTCAAAAGCATCTCCGGGAGTTGATAAGTGTAGCGGCGGCGGGCAAACGCGCCGTGTTGCTGTTTGCGGTTTTACACTCAGCAATTGAACGATTTTCACCTGCCCGCCATATTGACCCCAAATACGCGCAACTGTTGAATGAGGCACAAAAGCAGGGGGTGGAGGTTTTCGCTTATAAAGCGGAACTTTCTGCCGATAATATGACTCTGAGATCGGCTCTTCCCGTTACGTTTTAAGGGGCTAGTCGATTGACTATTAAGTATTCTGGTCGTGTGCGCAAATACGCTTTTCCTCACAGGCTTGTCAAGTGTTACGTTTAGATAATTGCCATACGGAAAAGCATCTGCTATTTATAGCGACCTGATTTTTCCCCCAACACGGGGATCGATAGTGCGTGTTAAGGAGAAGCAACATGCAAGAAGGGCAAAACCGTAAAACATCGTCCCTGAGTATTCTCGCCATCGCTGGGGTGGAGCCGTATCAAGAGAAGCCGGGCGAAGAGTATATGAACGAAGCCCAGCTGTCGCACTTCAAGCGAATCCTTGAAGCATGGCGTAATCAACTTAGGGATGAAGTGGATCGCACCGTTACACATATGCAGGACGAAGCTGCAAACTTCCCGGATCCGGTAGACCGTGCCGCTCAGGAAGAAGAGTTCAGCCTCGAACTGCGTAACCGTGACCGCGAACGCAAACTGATTAAAAAGATCGAGAAAACGCTGAAAAAAGTCGAAGACGAAGATTTCGGCTTTTGCGAATCCTGTGGTGTCGAAATCGGCATTCGTCGTCTGGAAGCGCGTCCTACAGCCGACCTGTGCATCGACTGCAAAACACTGGCAGAGATCCGCGAAAAACAGATGGCGGGTTAATCCCCGCTCTGTCAGCACGTTCACAAAGGCGGGAGTCTCTCCCGCCTTGTTACTTTTAGTCTCCCGGTACCATGCCTGAATCTGACTATATTGGCCGCTTTGCCCCCTCGCCTTCGGGTGAGCTGCATTTCGGTTCCCTTATTGCTGCCCTCGGCAGCTATCTGCAAGCGCGAGCCCGCCGCGGTATCTGGCGTGTGCGGATTGAAGATATCGACCCCCCGCGTGAAGTTCCCGGTGCGGCAGAGACCATTCTGCGTCAGCTGGAACACTACGGCCTGCACTGGGATGGCGACATCCTTTGGCAATCTCAGCGCCATGAAGCCTACCGTGAACGCCTGGCCTGGCTACGCGAGCAAGGTTTTTCATACTATTGCACCTGCACTCGCGCCCGCATTCAGAGCGTGGGCGGCGTGTATGATGGCCATTGTCGTACCCTGAATAATGGCCCCGAAAACGCTGCCGTTCGATTAATGCAGCACCACCCTGTGACCCAGTTTTATGATGGTCTGCTTGGCGAAATCCACGCAGACGCGCGGCTGGCGCGCGAAGATTTTATCGTACATCGTCGTGACGGGTTGTTTGCTTATAACCTGGCGGTGGTGGTCGATGATCATTTCCAGGGCGTGACGGAAATTGTGCGCGGTGCCGATCTGATTGAACCCACCGTGCGCCAGATTTCGCTCTATCAGCAGTTCGGCTGGGCGATCCCTGATTATGTCCATCTGCCGTTAGCATTGAATCGCGAAGGGTTAAAGTTATCAAAGCAGAACCATGCCCCGGCATTGCCGAAAGGCGATCCTCGCCCTGTGCTTATCAATGCTTTACAATTTCTCAACCAGGATGTAACACATGAGTGGCAGGATTTGCGAACCGAAGAATTGCTGCAAAAAGCCATTGCAGGCTGGACGCTAAATAGCGTGCCGAAAATCCAGCATTCTCAAACGCGTCTCGCTGAGCTATGATTAGCCGCTATTTTTTTGTCCTGAAGCCTGACACACACACTACCGAGGTGCACTATTTTTACCCGAGTCGCTAATTTTTGCCGTAAGGTGCTAAGCCGCGATGAGAGCATGGCGGACGACGTCATTGCTCAACACTCTATGTCGGTTATTCCGCGCGAGCAGCATGCTATTTCCCGCAAAGATATCAGTGAAAATGCCCTCAAGGTACTTTATCGCCTGAATAAAGCGGGTTACGAAGCTTATCTCGTAGGGGGTGGCGTGCGCGATCTGCTGCTTGGCAAAAAACCAAAAGATTTCGACGTGACCACCAGTGCCACGCCGGAGCAGGTGCGTAAATTATTCCGTAACTGCCGGCTGGTAGGTCGTCGCTTCCGTCTCGCCCACGTCATGTTTGGGCCTGAAATCATTGAAGTCGCCACCTTCCGTGGGCACCACGAAGGCACGCCAACTGACCGCACGACCTCCCAGCGCGGCCAGAACGGTATGCTGCTGCGTGACAATATCTTCGGCAATATCGAAGAAGATGCCCAGCGCCGCGACTTTACCATCAACAGCCTTTACTACAGCGTGGCGGACTTTACCGTTCGCGATTACGTCGGCGGTATGCAGGATCTGAAAGAGGGAATGATTCGCCTGATCGGCAATCCTGAAACCCGCTATCGAGAAGATCCGGTGCGCATGCTGCGCGCGGTACGTTTCGCCGCTAAGCTCGGAATGCGTATCAGCCCGGAAACCGCCGAGCCGATCCCACGTCTGGCGACGCTTATCAACGATGTGCCGCCGGCACGTCTGTTTGAAGAGGCATTGAAACTGCTGCAGGCAGGCTACGGCTTCGAAACCTATAAGCTGCTGCGTGAATACAGCCTGTTCCAGCCGCTGTTCCCAATCATTACCCGCAACTTCACCGAGCAGGGTGATAGCGCCATGGAGCGCATCATCAATCAGGTGCTGAAGAATACCGACACCCGCATTCACAGCGATATGCGCGTTAACCCGGCCTTCCTCTTTGCGGCGATGTTCTGGTATCCGTTGCTGGAAACGGCGCAGAAAATTGCGCAGGAGAGCGGTCTCGCCTATTACGACGCCTTTGCGCTGGCAACGAACGACGTGCTGGACGAAGCCTGCCGTTCGCTGGCCATTCCAAAACGCATTACCACCCTTATCCGTGATATCTGGCAGCTCCAGCTGCGTATGTCACGCCGCCAGGGTAAACGCGCCTGGAAGCTGATGGAACATCCAAAATTCCGCGCGGCTTACGATCTGCTGGCCCTGCGTGCCGAGGCTGAGAATAACCACGAGCTGCAGCGTCTGGCGCAGTGGTGGGGTGAGTTCCAGGTCTCTGCGCCGCCGGAGCAGAAAGATATGTTGACCGACCTGGGTGACGATCCGGAACCCCGCCGCCGTCATCGCCGTCCGCGTAAGCGTGCTCCGCGTCGCGAAGGGGCAGCATGACCCTGGCGTATATCGCCATCGGCAGCAATCTGGCCTCTCCGCTGGAGCAGGTTAATGCTGCCGTTCAGGCGCTGGGCGACATCCCGCAAAGTCGTATTGTCGCCCTTTCCGCTTTCTACCGTACACCTCCGCTTGGCCCGCAGGATCAGCCCGATTATCTCAATGCCGCTGTTGCGCTGGAGACCGCGCTCAGCCCCGACGTGTTGCTCGACCACACCCAGCGTATTGAGTTACAGCAAGGCCGCGTGCGTAAAGCCGAGCGCTGGGGACCCCGCACCCTGGATCTGGATATCATGCTGTTTGGGGATGCGGTGATTGCCACCGAACGTCTGACCGTGCCGCATTACGATATGAAAAATCGCGGGTTTATGCTCTGGCCGCTGGCTGAAATCGCCCCGCAGTTAACCTTTCCGGACGGTGAGTCCCTTACCGCCCTGCTGCAACGGCTGAACGCCGAAAAACCCGCACGCTGGTAGCCGTCTTTCTTCGTCGATTAACCATAGATAATTTATGGCTAATCGCTTAGCTAAAATCATTGTTCCCCCGAATCTTACTGTTAGAATGCGCAAAGATTTGCTTTGGGCTATCAGGAAACAGTATGAAACCAACCACCATCTCCGCATTGCAGAAATGCAAACAGGAAAAGCAGCGCTTCGCGACCATCACCGCCTATGACTACAGCTTCGCCAAACTCTTCGCCGAAGAGGGCATCAACGTCATGCTGGTGGGCGATTCGTTAGGGATGACGGTCCAGGGACATGACTCAACTCTGCCGGTAACGGTTGAAGATATTGCTTATCACACACGCGCCGTGCGCCGTGGTGCTCCGGCTTGCTTGCTGCTCTCTGACCTGCCGTTTATGGCTTATGCGACGCCGGAGCAGGCCTTTGAAAACGCAGCAACTATGATGCGTGCCGGGGCGAATATGGTCAAAATTGAAGGTGGTGCCTGGCTTATCGATACCATCAAAATGCTCACCGACCGTGCCGTACCTGTCTGTGGTCATCTGGGGCTTACGCCGCAGTCGGTCAATATCTTTGGCGGCTATAAAGTGCAGGGGCGCGGCGACGCAGCCCAGACGTTGTTCGACGACGCGAAAGCCATCGAAGCCGCGGGCGCACAGCTGCTGGTACTTGAATGCGTGCCGGTTAAACTGGCGAAACGTATTACCGATGCGCTCTCTATCCCCGTTATCGGGATTGGCGCGGGCAATGTGACCGACGGCCAGATCCTGGTGATGCACGACGCCTTCGGTATTACCGGCGGCCACATTCCAAAATTTGCAAAGAATTTCCTCAGTGAAGCGGGCGACATGCGCGCCGCAGTCAGGCAGTATATTACCGAGGTTGAATCCGGTGTTTACCCGGCTGAAGAACACAGTTTCCATTAAGGAGTCTCGTTGTGCTAATCATTGAAACCCTGCCGCTGCTCCGTCAGCACATCCGTCGTCTGCGTCAGGAAGGTAAACGTATCGCGCTGGTGCCTACAATGGGCAACCTGCACGACGGGCATATGAAGCTGGTAGACGAAGCCAAAGCCCGCGCCGATGTGGTGGTGGTGAGTATCTTCGTGAACCCGATGCAGTTCGACCGCGTCGACGACCTGGCGCGGTATCCGCGTACGTTGCAGGAGGATTGCGAGAAGCTGAATAAGCGTCACGTTGATTTGGTCTTCGCCCCGGCACCGAACGAAGTCTGGCCGAAAGGGACCGAGGAGACCACCTACGTCGACGTCCCTGGCATCTCCACAATGCTCGAAGGTGCCAGCCGCCCTGGCCACTTCCGCGGGGTCTCTACCGTCGTCAGTAAGCTATTCAATCTGGTCCAGCCGGATATCGCCTGCTTTGGTGAGAAAGATTTCCAGCAGCTGGCGCTGATTCGCAAGATGGTTGACGATCTGGGTTACGACATCGAGATTGTCGGCGTGCCAATTGTGCGCGCGAAAGATGGCCTGGCCCTGAGTTCACGCAATGGTTACCTCACCGCAGACCAGCGTAAACTGGCACCGGGTCTGTATAAAGTTATGAGCGACATGGTCGAGCAGCTGCAGCAAAAAGCATTGAGCAGCGAAGAGATTATTGCCATCGCTGAGCAGGCATTGAATGACAAGGGCTTTCGCGCGGATGATATCCAGATTCGGGATGCCGATACGCTATTGGCGCTTTCGACAACCAGCAAACGCGCAGTCATTCTGGTTGCCGCCTGGCTGGGTCAGGCGCGGCTGATTGATAACACAGTAGTTGAACTGGCTCAGTAATGGCTGAGCCGATAGAGAGCTAACGGATTAGTTACCCCTCCCGCTTATTGATCGGCGGGTTACGACAGAGAGTAAAGGTAAACGTAATGATTCGCAAAATGCTGCAAGGTAAGCTGCACCGTGTCAAAGTCACCCAGGCCGACCTGCACTATGAAGGCTCCTGCGCGATCGATCAGGATTTTCTCGACGCGGCGGGTATTCTTGAAAACGAAGCCATTGATATCTGGAACGTGAGCAACGGCAACCGTTTCTCCACCTATGCCATTGCGGCTGAACGGGGTTCTAAAATCATCTCCGTTAACGGTGCCGCTGCGCACTGCGCTAACGTCGGTGATATTGTCATTATCGCCAGCTTTGTCATGATGTCCGATGAAGAAGCGCGCCGCTGGCAGCCGAAAGTCGCCTATTTCGAAGGCGACAACGAAATGAAACGTACCGCGAAGGCCATCCCGGTCCAGGTTGCCTGAGTATTACCCCTGCGGCTGATTGCTGATCAGCCGCGACATCGTCTCCAGAGAGTCCGTCCTGAGAATATATAACCGTTTGAGTAAAAACGGATTATCCCCCGGCTTCACCTTCCCTTTCACCGTTGTCACCGCCAGATGAAAACCGGCGTCGTTCGCCGCCTTCACCGCTTTATCGTTATAACCACCAAACGGATACGAGAGGTACAGCACGTGCGGGTTGAACTGCGCCAGCGCCCGCCGTGAGTGTTTAAAGTCCATCACAATATTATGGTAACTGCGGCTCAGCAGAATCGGATGATGATAGCCATCTACCCGATGCAGAAAATGGGTATGTGACTGGAAATCAAACACTGACTGAATTTCACGTAACTCGGAGAGGCTCATAAACTGCAGCGCTTTGGGATCCCACTTCTGCGGATGGCGTTTAATACGCGACGAGATAATAAACGCGGTGGCGTTGAACCCGTACGCTTTCAGAATGGGGTAAGCATAGCGACTCACCGATTTTAAACCGTCGTCAAACGTAATCACTACTGCCTTCGCGGGCAGGTTAATCTTGTTACGGACATACCCTTCCAGTTGATAGAGGTTCAGCGTGGTGTAGCCCTGATCGCGCAGCCACGCCATCTGGTTATTAAACGCACGTACGCTGGTCGTGGTGGAGGTATGGCGAAAACGGGTGTTCTCTTCATCACGCAAAATGTGGTGATAAGTGAGTACCGGCAGGCCGTTATCTTCCTGCGCATCCAGGCTACTGACCCACGCGAGGCGATTACCGATACGAATCTGGAACCAGGTCTGGTTTAAACGATCTTTCAGCTTGCTCTGAATGGGATAACGCAGGTTATTTGCCAGAGTGCCAAAGGGGGCGCTGCCGGCATTTGGCGCGTTATAAACCGGGGTGTCTTTCCAGGTGATCAGATTCTGATTACTGAGGGGTTTATTCAGATCGCCGAGGCTGTCTTCTACGCGCTGCTTCCCCTGCACCTCTTCCAGATGGCCTTTATCAATAAAACCGGTGCCGAAGCCAAAGCGGAATTCAAAGTAATCGGCCGCGGTAGGCACGACGGCCAGAATCTGTCCGGCGTGAATATTGCCGACGTTAATCACCCCGTTACCGACCTGCGCCCAAATCGCCGCATCTTCGGTGGTTTGCATATAGCGGGTGGGAAGCCCTTGCTGGCTTAACAGGCTGGCGGTCGCGCCACCTGAGAGCAGCAGCAATAACAGAAGAACAATTCGCGAGAACATAAGAGCTTAATCGGGAGCTAAAAACTGGCGTCATTGTAACAAAAGCGACGCTGATACCAATGATTAATGTTTGTACGGGTCGTTTAGCAGGACAAAGGGGGGATTTTTTTGCTGCTGATGCCAGAGGCTGCTAACAAGCGGCGCACCCTGGGCCACGATGCGATCGCGAAAGGTCGCACTGTCCAGGGATTCACGCAGTGGATACATCGCCTCCAGAAGCGGATAGCTGATCCCGGTGATCACTTCACAGTTGCGGTGTTTATGGCTGAGCAGTGCCGCTGCGCGATACGGCGCGGCGCCGGTGATATCGGTCAGGAAGATGACACCCTCTCCGCTGTCGGTATGGTGTAGCGCATCGCACATCATGCGGCTCAGCATGTTAGTGCTCAGACCACGCCAAAAGTTGACCGCCTGGCACTGCACCAGCGGTCCAAAGCTGGCCGTCAGCTGATCCAATAGAGCCTGCCCTTGTTCATCATGGCATGTGATTACCCAACCCAGCATACAATTCTCCTTTTGCAGAGGCGTAGTGTAGCGGCAGCCGGGATTTGCGGGGGTGATGACCGTCAAAAAACCGTATCTCATGACCCGGCGGCGGGCGCCGCCGGGCAGGAAGGTTAGGTACGCAGGCCGCGTCCCCGTTGAATCAGGGTGTAGCAGAGAAGATAAAACGCCACGATAAAGATCGCCAGCACGCCCACTGTCGTCACCAACGGCACATCAGAGATGCCAAGGAAACCGAAACGGAAACCGCTAATCATGTAGACGATGGGGTTCAGGTGTGACAGCGCCTGCCAGAACGGCGGCAGCAGCGTCAGCGAGTAGAACACCCCGCCGAGGTAGGTCAGCGGCGTCAGCACGAACGTGGGGATCAGGCTGATATCATCAAAGGTTTTCGCAAAGACAGCATTGAGCAGGCCTGCCAACGAGAAGAGTACTGCCGTTAACAGCAGCGTCAGCCCGACAAACAGCCAGGAGTGTACCTGGAACGGCACAAAGAACAGTGAAATTGCCGTTACCAGTACCCCTACGCACAAGCCACGCGCTACCCCGCCCCCTACGTAACCGGCGATGATCACATGCGTCGGTACCGGTGCCACCAGCAACTCTTCAATGTTGCGCTGGAACTTGGCGCTGAAGAACGACGATGCCACGTTGGCGTAGGCGTTGGTGATCACCGCCATCATAATCAGACCTGGCACGATGAACTGCATGTAAGTAAAGCCGTGCATCTCACCAATTCGCGACCCAATCAGATTGCCGAAGATGATGAAATAGAGGGTCATGGTGATCACCGGCGGCACCAGCGTCTGGATCCAGATACGCATAAAGCGATTGATCTCTTTGGCCCAGATACTCTTCAGCGCCACCCAGTAAAGCTGCATCATGCGCTTTCTCCTTGTTTCTGATGGACCAGCGAGACGAACAGCTCTTCCAGTCGGTTAGCTTTGTTACGCATACTCAACACCTGAATTCCCTGGGCACTCAGCTGACTAAATACGCTATTAATTCCCTGCTCACGCAGAACTTCCACTTCAAGCGTGGACGTATCCACCAGCCGGTATTGATAGCCTTCCAGCTTCGGCAGCGCGCTTTTCGCCGCCAGATCGAGAATAAAGGTCTCTGACTTCAGCTTTGAGAGCAGGTTTTTCATGGAGGTGTTTTCCACCAGCTCGCCATGCTGAATGATGCCGATATTACGGCACAGCATCTCCGCCTCTTCGAGGTAGTGAGTTGTCAGAATAATGGTGGTGCCTTTGTCGTTCAGATCTTTCAGGAACCCCCACATGGAACGACGCAGCTCGATATCGACACCCGCGGTCGGTTCATCAAGTATCAGCAGCTTTGGCTCGTGCATCAGCGCACGGGCAATCATCAGACGGCGCTTCATACCGCCGGAGAGCATGCGCGCACGCTCATTGCGCTTTTCCCACAGGTCGAGCTGTTTCAGGTATTTTTCGCTACGCTCAACGGCATCTTTGCGTTCAACCCCGTAATAGCCCGCCTGGTTTACGACGATCTGCTGTACGGTCTCGAACGGGTTGAAGTTGAACTCCTGCGGCACCAACCCCAGCTGACGCTTGGCATTGACGACATCTTTTTCCAGGTCGTAGCCGAAGACGCTGACCCGGCCAGAGGTTTTATTAACCAGTGAGCTGATAATGCCGATAGTGGTGGATTTTCCTGCCCCGTTAGGCCCCAGAAGCGCGTAAAAATCACCGGCCTCCACCTTCAGATCTATACCACGGAGCGCCTGAACGCCGCCGGGATAGGTTTTCTTAAGCTGTTCAAGCTCCAGTGCAATCGTCATGGATTAGACTTACCTTAAGTTCTTTCACATCGAGTGTGGTTTTAAAAAAAATCACGTTGCCCTATATTAGCGCAACGCACTCACTTGGTTACAGGCCGTTAACCGCCATGAAAGACATAGATACACTCATCAGCAATAATGCACTATGGTCAAAAATGCTGGTGGAAGAGGATCCCGGCTTTTTCGAAACGCTGGCGCAGGCGCAGAAACCGCGCTTTTTATGGATAGGGTGTTCTGACAGCCGCGTTCCTGCTGAGCGGCTCACCGGCCTTGAACCCGGCGAACTTTTTGTCCACCGTAACGTCGCCAATCTGGTCATCCATACCGACCTTAACTGTCTCTCTGTCGTGCAATATGCCGTCGATGTTCTGGAAGTCGAACATATCATTATCTGTGGCCACTACGGCTGCGGCGGCGTTCAGGCGGCGGTTGAAAACACGGAACTGGGGCTGATTGACAACTGGCTGCTGCACATCCGCGATATCTGGTTCAAACATAGCTCACTGCTGGGAGAAATGCCGCAGGAGCGCCGCCTCGATACCCTGTGTGAACTCAACGTCATGGAGCAGGTGTACAACCTGGGCCACTCAACAATCATGCAGTCAGCGTGGAAGCGCGGGCAAAAGGTGACCATTCACGGCCTGGCGTACGGAATTCATGATGGCTTGCTGCGCAATCTGGAAGTGACCGCCACCAACCGCGAGACGCTGGAGCAACGCTATCGTTCCGGGATTGCCAACCTGAGACAGAAGCACGTTAATCACAAGTAAACGCCCGAAAAACAAAACGGCAACCTCAGTGTTGCCGTTTGTCTCTTACGGATCTCATCCAGCCGATCACTCGTCCAGCAGCACCACTTTGCCGATGTAAGGCAGATGGCGATAACGCTGAGCGTAGTCGATACCGTAGCCCACAACGAACTCATCCGGGATAGAGAAACCGATATACTCTACCGGCACGTCCACTTCACGACGGGTCGGTTTATCCAGCAGGGTACAGATGGCGAGGGATTTCGGCCCACGCAGGCTCAGGATTTCGCGCACTTTGGAGAGCGTGTTGCCAGAGTCGATGATGTCCTCAACGATCAGTACATCTTTACCGCGAATATCCTCATCCAGATCTTTGAGGATTTTCACATCGCGGGTTGTCGACATGCCGCTGCCATAGCTGGAGGCGGTCATAAAATCGACTTCATGGGATACCTGGACTTCACGGCACAGGTCGGCCATAAACATGAAGGAACCGCGTAACAGCCCCACCAGCACCATATCAGAACCGCTGTCTTTATAATGCGCGGTAATTTCACGGCCCAGCTCGGCGATACGCGCTTTGATCTCCGCTTCCGGGATCATCACTTCAACAGTATGTTTCATATTACTAACCGTTTGATTGTAAAACACATCTCTCAATGCGGATGAACCTGCGTCCGTCATCGATTCACAAGCGGGCCATTATAACAGCAAATGGATAGCCCTGGCGCATGAGATATAAAAAGCAAAATTTGTGATTCCGATCACACTTGTTAATACCTATAATTAATTGCTAGCAAATAATTAACAAAACTGACGAGTACATTTTCTATGGCTGAAACAAAATCTCAACAGCCCCGTCTACTGGTGACATTAACGGCGGTGTTCGCAGCTTTCTGCGCGCTGTATCTGTTAATCGGTGGCGTCTGGCTGGTCGCAATTGGCGGCTCCTGGTACTACCCGATTGCGGGTCTGGTGATGGTTGGCGTCACCGTCCTGCTGTGGCGTAGAAAGCAATCAGCACTGTGGCTGTATGCCGCCCTGCTCCTTGCAACAATGATTTGGGGCGTCTGGGAAGTCGGTTTCGATTTCTGGGCACTGACCCCGCGCAGTGACATCCTGGTCTTCTTTGGCATCTGGCTGATCCTGCCATTCGTCTGGCGTCGTCTTTGGGTGCCGTCCAGCGGTGCCGTTGCGGCGCTGGTCGTGGCGCTGTTAATCAGCGGTGGCATCCTGACATGGGCGGGTTTTAACGATCCGCAGGAAGTCAAAGGCACCCTGAGCAGCGAATCGACGCCTGCCGCAGCGATTTCGCAGGTGGCTGATGGCGACTGGCCAGCTTACGGGCGTAACCAGGAAGGTCAGCGTTACTCTCCGTTAAAACAGATCAACGCCGATAACGTTAAAGATCTGAAAGAAGCCTGGGTGTTCCGTACTGGCGACCTGAAAATGCCTAACGATCCGGGCGAACTGACCAACGAAGTGACGCCAATCAAAGTGGGCAACATGCTTTACCTGTGTACGGCGCACCAGCGTCTGTTCGCGCTCGACGCGGCCACCGGTAAAGAGAAATGGCACTTCGATCCACAGCTGAACTCCAACCCGTCGTTCCAGCACGTTACCTGCCGCGGTGTCTCTTACCACGAAGCGCGTGCCGATAATGCCAGCCCGGAAGTCATTGCCGACTGTCCGCGCCGCATTATGCTGCCGGTCAACGATGGTCGTCTGTTTGCCATCAACGCCGAAACGGGCAAGCTGTGTGAAACCTTCGCTAACAAGGGTATCCTGAATCTACAGACCAACATGCCGGACACCACGCCGGGTCTGTATGAACCGACCTCTCCGCCAATCATCACCGATAAAACCATCGTGATTGCCGGTTCGGTAACGGATAACTTCTCTACCCGCGAAACCTCGGGCGTTATCCGTGGTTTTGACGTGAATACCGGTAAACTGCTGTGGGCCTTCGACCCGGGCGCGAAAGATCCAAACGCGATCCCGTCTGACGAACACACCTTTACCTTTAACTCGCCAAACTCCTGGGCCCCTGCCGCGTATGACGCGAAGCTGGACCTGGTCTACCTGCCGATGGGCGTGTCCACGCCGGATATCTGGGGCGGTAACCGTACGCCGGAGCAGGAGCGCTACGCGAGCGCCATCGTGGCGCTGAACGCGACCACCGGTAAGCTGGCATGGAGCTATCAGACCGTTCACCACGATCTGTGGGATATGGATATGCCGTCCCAGCCGACGCTGGCGGACATTACCGTTAACGGTAAAACCGTTCCGGTGATCTACGCTCCGGCGAAAACCGGCAACATCTTCGTGCTGGATCGCAGCAACGGTAAGCTGGTCGTCCCTGCTCCGGAAAAACCGGTTCCACAGGGCGCAGCCAAAGGCGACTACGTCAGCAAAACGCAGCCGTTCTCTGACCTGAGCTTCCGTCCGAAGAAAGACCTCAGCGGTGCAGACATGTGGGGTGCCACCATGTTTGACCAGCTGGTGTGCCGCGTGATGTTCCATCAGCTGCGCTATGAAGGTATCTTCACTCCGCCGTCTGAACAGGGCACGCTGGTCTTCCCGGGTAACCTGGGGATGTTCGAATGGGGCGGGATCTCCGTTGACCCTAACCGTCAGGTGGCAATTGCTAACCCGATGGCGCTGCCGTTTGTCTCGAAACTGATTCCGCGCGGCCCGGGCAACCCAATGGAGCAGCCGAAAGATGCGAAAGGCAGCGGTACCGAAGCCGGTATTCAGCCGCAGTATGGCGTGCCGTATGGCGTGACGCTGAACCCGTTCCTCTCTCCGTTTGGCCTGCCGTGTAAACAGCCTGCCTGGGGTTACATCTCTGCGCTGGATCTGAAAACCAATCAGGTTGTCTGGAAAAAACGTATTGGTACGCCGCAGGACAGCATGCCGTTCCCGATGCCGGTTCCTGTGCCGTTCAATATGGGTATGCCAATGCTGGGTGGCCCAATCTCTACCGCCGGTAACGTGCTGTTCATTGCCGCAACCGCAGATAACTACCTGCGTGCTTACAACATGACCAACGGTGAGAAGCTGTGGCAAGGCCGTCTGCCAGCGGGTGGACAAGCCACGCCGATGACCTATGAAGTGAATGGCAAGCAGTATGTTGTCATCTCTGCAGGTGGTCACGGTTCGTTTGGTACGAAGATGGGCGACTACATTGTTGCTTATGCCCTGCCGGACGACAAAAAGTAAAAGCAAAACGGCAACTTCGGTTGCCGTTTTTAGTGTTTGTTCCCTCTCCCCGTGGGAGAGGGCCAGGGTGAGGGCATCAGGCCGCACCGGGTCAAAGCAAAACGGCAACCTCGGTTGCCGTTTTTAGTGTTTGTACCCTCTCCCCATGGGAGAGGGCCAGGGTTAGGGCTTTAGTCAGCTCAGAGCTAAACCGTGAACCCCAGCATCATTCCCGTATCTTCATGTTCCAGCAGATGACAGTGCGCCATATAAGCAAAC